>JAEEGL012791757.1_pt1 | contig 12224 bp, 6 predicted proteins | sample 9134231 | NCBI WGS metagenome assembly JAEEGL01 (sample SAMN16246548, study PRJNA631951) | gut metagenome | biome: gut microbiome; feature: rumen; material: fiber-attached | host: Bos | place: Iran: Karaj | collected 2018-10
AATAGTCCATATCCACAATACTCTTGGCTTTCTGGAACTCTTCATAACCCTGCATTGTGGGGTCTATCTCGCTGAAAGATTCCAGCATATGGCGATAGGCCCTGTCAACCAAGAAGAACTCCGAGGTGTACCGCTCGATATACTGTTGGGGCGTATTGAGTTTCCGCGTGCCGAAAGCCTTCTTCCCTGAATAGTAGTTCACCTGGCAGACCGCAAAGCGTAGCATAGGACGGAGTTCGTCGCTCCACCACATCTTCTGGCTGACAATACGTACACGCTCGGTGATGGCATCCACGTCGCTTGTGACATTGCGGAGGGCATCAATCATTATTGGAATTGTCAGAGCCGGTGTCATTCTGTAGTATTCGGCATCGTAGCCGTAGCATTTGAGTATCTCCGTCTCACGCACTCCGGCTGCGAGTTTCTCGATAGCATCGGTGAACTCACTGCTGTGTCTTGACTGCAACGCATTCTCCATAAGACTATTGAGCCGTTGGAGTGAGAGCGCATTGGTTATCTTATAGCGGTGGTAGTCGTCACGCAGTTTGTCTACGGCAAGTAATTGGGTAATGGAGTTGTATTTCAACGACTCGGCAACCTTCACCATCTTACCAGACGTGGAATTGATTTCAAATTCTGCTCCGAAGATATTATGCAATTCCGAATTAAGGGCTGCAAGCACGTCATTGTTACGAGCCAGTCCCTTGACCACATCCGCAATGCGTCCCGAAGCATCGAGCAGGATCAGACGGATGATGAGGCTTTCCCAGTCCTGCAGACGCTCCAAACCGGCATAGGCTGCAAGTAGGCCACGGTTGGCCACATCTATGGTGAGGCTCTCGTTATAATAGGGTGCAAGTATCTTGGCCACCCTTTGCTGTTGCAGTTCCAATATATGGCGCTGGACGTATGCGGCCATCTCTCCAGAGATATTGTATTGCTGGATGAAGGCGGCGTAACTATCTACCTTGTAATCCATATTAGCGACAAGGACATCCATCAATGGGAACTGCTGCATCCACTCCTGGTTTCCAAGAGGAGATTGCATCTGTTGGAAGAGCAGTACCACACGCTCATCCTTCCAGTCGTTTTCAATGTGGTATTTTGCGCTAAACCAGCCTCCATCAAACAACTCGTAACGGTATCCATCCTGCCAGTCGAGGCCGTGAAGCTCCGCCTCCAAGTTGCCCATGGGGTCGAACACAAACAGCACGTGCAGCCGTGGGTTGCGCTTGAAATAATCGTATATTCTATCTTGTGTTGTCATTTCTCTTTTTTTATTGAATCGCCTGACACAATCGGTATGACATTAAATCTCTCCACATCTATTATTGTATCTGTATCTCTGTCGGTATACATCTGGTAAACCACTCCTACAGAGTTATATGTTATCTGTGTCAAACTTTTATCCACGCTGGAAACGTCAGTAACCAGAGCATCATAGATAAATGTGATTCTGTTTTTGAAATTGAAATCATGTCCACATAGACTATAAGGAGAGAGAACCTCTTGTGAATATTTAAGGGCAAAATGGTCTCCAGTCTTGACAGACATTTCCTGCAATTGTTTAGGAGTTTTTGTGGTGTTTATGCAGATTGGAGCCTTATTGAACTTGCTTGAGACATCAATATAGCCTTCATTACATATCGCCAGCAAGAAAAGGCTCATACGGTATCTGTCTGGGGAATAGTTTTCATATTCGTCGAAGGTGGTGTTGTATTTACATTCTATGTCGTTCAAATTCTTGTAATACTGCTTCATGTTGCGAAGCGTATTGACAAATTCCTCGTTTTTCTTCACCGCGAATGTCGTCAGCACATCTGTCGAATGAACCACTTCGCCGCTACAAAATGCAATAATGAAATCTATCCACTTAATAGCCTCCGAGTTGTTTTTGTATTTCTCTTTGAAGTTGATACTGATTTGACTTTCATCCATCGTGCCCTTTATAGTCATATCAATGTTGAAAATCTCGGTCGGCAGTATCGCGTGGCATCCTCCGGTCACACCATACAACGTGTATTCCACCTTCTCGTTGAATCCAATGGATGGAATACGGATGAATGATGTTTTCTTGTGAGTCCTCGGCAGTACGACCAGTTTTTTTATCTCCTCCTGGTCCATAGTGACCATATTATTGATAGACATCTCGAAATCACGCATCATTTCCTTATCTAAAGAATAGTACGGAACCCCTATGCTATTCCTTTTGATATGCAAGTCACTTGACAGTTTGTCGAAATCGAAATCGCGAAGTGCTATCGCTGTCTCTTTGGGAACAGTAAATTGCACGTCAACCTTACCTTCAATCAGTTCATACTCGGACACGGAGTTAGTCTTGCCGTCAGATGATGGTTTTGTAGTAGGAATGAACTTATGAAGCCTGCAATACTTATTGTACAAGTCAGTTGAGATTCTTCTATGCTTGAAATCACCATCCACTTTTTTGTCAAGAACCTCAATAATCTTAGGCAGTATATCCCCAGCTCTTCCATCAATGTAAGACACACCTTCCTTCTCAATCTTCTTTCTCGAACTTGTGGTAAGAGAAGGCGCAACAAGGTAATAATTATGGGGAGTGCCGGTGGTTTCGCTATTGATGTCCTTTATGATGTGGAATAGGTTTGCATCATCAAGGCTGTACCCTATAAAAAGAACATCATGGGAAAGCAGTTCATCCTTAACCGCAGCCCACATGGAGTTTCCTCTGTCCTTGTCAAAAAATCTGGTGTAGTCTTCTTCTGTAAGAACTATATTTTCTTTTGCAAGGAAATCACCATGTATTTTGTATATCTGGACTTTGTCCGACGGTTTGTTGATACAGTCGGATGCCGTTCTTATAACGTGACAATCATCACCGTAGGTATCCTCCAGCAAGGTGTCGTAGTTGGTGGTAATTATGGTTTGAAAATGCGGTATCTGCGTCAGAGCCTTATGGTCAGTCATATCCTTGCGTTCAAAAGACATGGCATTCTCTACAATATTAAGTAAAGCGCCCCTACTATCTCTCAATCTTTCATATACTTGGGAAACTTTCGCCAGGGAACTCTCTCCCTTCTCACAATCCCGAGTCTCACCCCACTCATCTTGCAATTCCTCGTTAGTCATATTTGACTTTATGGCTTTTACGAGACCGCTTCCACTTGGAGCTCCAGCCTTGAGAGAAAAGCCAGAACCAAGGAACAGAATGACCTGTGCCTTGCGGATGCTTTCTATCAGTTGGTTCAGAGGCTCCATCTTTTTCTACTATTTGATTTTTGCCAATACGTCGCCGAACTTAGCATAGTTCACAACCACTCCATCGTCGAGGTCGAATGACACCTGATTGTCGGCCACAACGTGCATACGCTCGTGGTACTCCTGACACTCCTCCAGCTCTTTCTTCAAGCGTTCAAGTGTGCGACGCTCGGTCGTATTGAGTTGTGCAGCATGGTTTTCCATATCCTCAACTCTCTCCGCCAGATATTTGATATGTGGCAGCAGGTACTTGTTACGTATCTGCTCCACCGTGTATCTGTTCATGCGGTGCATATATACCAGCACTTGGAATGCTCCCTTCTTGCTACTGAACAACCAGTAGATGGGGCGATTCTGGTACATCTTCTTGTGGTCTTTCCAGAAGTCCTTCTTCAAATAGTCCTCGATACTCTTACCAAGGCAGGCTTCCATATAGTTGAGGTTCTCGGTCAATTTCTCTTCTCCGAAGGCCACTTTCATAAACTCTACCACTCGCTGTACACCGTTATCATCGAATGAACACTCATGTGAGAGCAGCGGAATAATGGCATCATCATCGATTGTGAACTGACCTTCACCGTAGTTGTATGTGCATACCTCGTCGGAAGTTGGATTCGGATGGGCGATGTGGAGACCAGGCTTGTCGAGGCGGTAACGACCCATCATACAACCGATGGCATAGGAGATGAGTTGCTTCATTATCACATCATCATTCCATACTGGCGAATATGTCCCAGGACAACCAGGGACAGGCAAAAATCTAATTTCTCCTTGTTGGAGAATGGTTATCTCTTCTTCAGGAACATAGGGGCCAAGTTCATCTTGAAGCCCATATATCTCAATAAACTGACGATTGAGTTCCTCTTCATTCCAGTGAAGCCGACTAAAATTGTAGTCCCACTTCATTTTGTACATCATCACCCGCCACTCCAATTTATTTGGCTCAACAGCGGGAGTTATCTTTCTATCCACCCATTTGGAATAGTCATTGAGGATGTTAATGTAGTTGTCTCCGTTGATGGTTAGGAGCTCGTTGGTGGCAAAGTCCCAGCTGGTTTCGTGGGCATCCCAATCGGCACGGGAAATAGAGATATTTTCGAGGACAAGAGGTTCTGCTCCCTTAATTGGAGCAACTGGAAGTTTAACCACATCTCCTATCTGACAAGCCATTGTGGGATTTATTACCTTCAAGAAACAAGAAGTTGCTTTTGTATTTAGAAAACCTAAAACAGAGAAGATGTCTTCTCCAGGGAAAAGACTCATTCCATTCACATCAAATAAAAAACCTTTCGGAAAATATCTGAATGCAGTATTGTTACTTGAACTTGTCAGACTCCAGGAGATGGCTTCCTTAAAATAATATGGAGGATTTCTCAAAACTGAAATAAAGTCCTTCATTTCTCGTCCATCATTCTCATAATTGACTACATAATCTTGGTTTCCATACCATTTATTTCCAGCCCCTCCCTTTCTGTATGGGAACCATTTTTTACCAGAGCGCATTGCCGCCTGGGAGTCATCAAATCCAATACCAAACTTACTACTGCTAATTTCAAACCAAAGGCGCAAGAATCGATTATTATCACATGTGGCAATTCCTTGTTTTGCGTCGTAATAATCTCCAATAGTATCACCTGATAACAAAGATATCATCTTTTGACTAATCCAGTATCCAATAGGGGAACTCGGTATCTTACTAAAGTTGCATTGTGGTACATCTTGGTAATATACACCTTTCTCTCGTTCAAAAAAGAGTTGCTCCTTTTCGGCACAGTCTCGACCGTCCACCAATCGAAAATATACACCGGAATAATTGGATGCAATTTTTGTAATGACGTATGCTGTGTTCTGTACGACCTCTCCGCTCAGTTCATCAAATGTCCGAGGACCAAGATGAAGCATATTGTCGATGGTCTGTTCCTTTAGAATACGACGGCGTAAAGCCTCAAACGACGATAAGAACATCCAACTGTGCATGTTAATCATGCCGTACTTACCCTTACTGCGTAGTCTGTCGATTGCTACTATCATAAAGGTTGAGAAAAGGTCAGCCTTGCCCTCTGGATAGTTCTGCTGCACATAGGCGGATAGTTCAGCATTCATATTGCTGCTACCCATATAAGGCGGATTCATCACCAATGTAGCATACTTCTCGGTCAAAGCCAGTATCACCTTGTAGCCTTGCACCAGCGGAGCAAAGTCTTTTTCAAACTTCGGCTCCTTTTCGTAGGCTTCCACACACTCTCTCATATACTTCCGAGCCTTCTCCGACACACCAACGTGAATATCCTTACCCTTGCTATCCTTTGTTACCAGCGTATCGAAGCGCATCACAGAACCCAGATTGTGAGCCTGCTGCATCAGCGTGAACGCCTCTGCTAACTCCAGATGGGCATTACCGGCATCACTCTGGCGTATTCCATAGGCCGCACAGAAATGGCCTTCAAGATTAAGATATGTATAGCGGTCTACTTCCGGCATATCAAGCACACGCGGCATAACATGGCAGTCAAGGAAGTCGCGGTCTTTCTGACACGCCTTCATCATCAATGCGAATGTCGCCAACTGTTTGGCACGTGTATCAATATCCACGCCGGTAAGGTTGTTGCGGAAGATGCTCTCAACGGCTTGCTTGCGGCTATAGCCCTCATCAATATAGAGGTCATAGAGCAAGTCAAAGCCCTCATTGAGGATGTGGCCGCTACCGCAGCCGAGGTCGGCCATCGTCAGCTCCTCCAATCCTTCAATCTTCAATTTGCAGTCCTCCGGCGTAGGCTCTGACGGTTCTACGAGGTATTTCCAGTTCTCTCCCAGACCGCTGCCAGGGTTGTTGTCGAGGTATATGCGTCCCACGGTGTTCTGCACCATGTACTTCACAATCCAGTTGGGAGTGAATATCTGTGTAGCGGCAGGAATGTCTTCTGCTTCGGCCTTTTTGCCTCCCTTGAAACTGGCAAAGACCTCGTCCTTCTTCTCGCTGATATAGAACTGATACAGCCATCCAATGAGTTCCGACTGCTTGTAATCGTCATCGGTGATGAAGGGAGTGTTGTTCAGCAGGTCGATGAAACCACCGGCGGACAAGATACCCGTGGGCAGCAGTAACTCCGTGTACTCGGAGATGCCGCCGAAGCACTTGCTGATGACGGGATTGGAACGGCAGAAGGCCACGATAAGCACGGCGAACTGCTCCACGGTCTTGCTGTCATCCAGCATTAAATCACGCAACTGCTCACGCTCCTCATCATCCATATCGGGCATCTGACCCTTGCGAGCCATATCCACTATCCTGGGAATGCGGAGATTCTCATCGGCATATTCCAATACCGGCTCAATGAATCCGTTCTTGGCCATGATACGGATGGCCATCAGTCGGTTGAACCACGTATAAGCGGCCTCCTCATAGACCTCCTTGATGCCATAGGTCTCGATGCGATGGTTCAGAGCCATCCATTTGCCATAGAACGACTCCTCGTAGAGTTGCCCCATGAACAAAGTCTTGCCCTGCACCTGCTGTGCCTTATACTTGTCATCCTTGAGTTTTCCATCGGCATCATAGCCGAGAGTGGAAAGACGGGTGATGACACCTTGCTTGAGTATGTTGCGGGCTTCCGCCGCGAATTTCTTCAACCGTGATGTATCCATATTCAGGATCTGCTATTTCGTTATCATTACATCCTCGCCGCCATTGATGATGTCCATCAGCTGCTGGCGGAGCGTATTAAGGTAATTGTCCACGTCGGCCTCTGTAGCCAGCGGCTTGGTGGTCTTCGTTTTGAGTTCCACGCGGCGTGTCTTCTTTGTGGAAGGCTGCGGTGTGGGTGTGGGTTCGCTGCCAGAGGCATTGGGGTTCGGCTGCGGTGGAGTTGGGTTCTGCGGGATGGTTTTCATCAGACGCTCCACCCATTCGCTCTGGAAAGCATCGGCATTGCAGTTGGACTGCAAAGCGTAGAGGTTGGAGGTGTTGGTCTTTGATGTAACCACGCTGTCGAGAGCAGGAAGTATCGAAGCGTTGCACCCATTCTCCGTGGCCACGGTCTGCAAATATTCCATTGCCGCTGTGTAGTTGGCACGGATGGTGTCGCAGAACTGCTTTTTGACGATGTTGAGGGCGTTGTCTATCTCCCTTTTGATTTTCAAATATCCCTGAAGGCTGTTCCAAGGATGCAGGTCACTGCTTATTCCTTGCAGTTGCGCTGCGGCAGACCTGCCCTTGTCATCGAGGAAATTGAAGTTATCGCTATTGTTTTCAACGTAACTGACTATCTCATTATACTTGGCGAGTTGGTCTTCGCAGAACTGCTTTATCTCCTTGCAGCAGTCCATCGTGGATTTACCAGTATCGCTGTCGGCCACGACGAGCTTGAAGTATTTCTGATTGTCGCGCTCGGTATTCCATTTCTCGAAGAGAGCCAGCATATCGCCCAGCGGTCCGGCAAACGGATAGCGAGAGTATTTGGTTACAAGCTCCGTGTAGTTTCTGATATAATTGCTCAAATCATCTTTTGTCTTACGGAACAACTCACTGCTATCCACGCTGCTGATGGAGTTCAGTCCGAAGATATTCTTCCAGGCGGCCACAAAGTCGTCGATGAGTTGGCGGTCGATGGCTTGCGCCGGACGGATGGTTATCTTGGTCTTCTCGGTGGCGAGGACTGGGGCAATGGTCTTCCACTCCACATTGGGGTCGCCGTTATAGGCGTAGTCACGTTTGCGACGGCGCACCAATTCATTGACAATGTAAAGCGTGGCCAGCTCACTCCAGCCGTAGGGGATGGCAGCGAATTTCTTCACAATGTCAGTAAGGTTCACCTCTGGATATTGGATGGTGGAAAGGTATCTCTCCACTGGTTCCTCATATCTTCTCATTGGGTTCAGCGGGCCATACTCATCTTTGGCGATAGGTGTTTTCACGCGGTCGCGCAGAGCGTCGTTGCTCTTCGGGAACTCCGTACCAGTCACCCATTTGGCATAGGGGTACATATTCTCGAAGTGCTTTTCCATAGCCAGGCTGTATCGTTTTGCACCTTTCTCCTTGGTTTGCACCATGAAGGCGGAAATGTCAGTAGTGCCAGACACCACGTCGCAGCTATCGAATATGTCTCTGAACTTCTTCTTGATATTCTGGTCAAAGGTCTTACGTTCCCTCTCGACGAAAGCGTCGATGGTGCGCTGACGCTGCTCGTTTTGTGCAGGGGTCTTAACAAATGCCTGGAGCTGGCAATAGCGGTAGAAGTCATTGGTCAACGTCTTGTCTGCATTGTACAACGGCGCAATGAGAAAGGAGAGCCGGTTGGTCTTGTTGCCGAGGGCGTAAGTTCCAGTATCGCCGCTGAAATTATCCTCCATCACAAGCTCCATCTCAATGTCAGCATTGTTAGTAAGGAAGTTGCGTCCCATCACAATACCGCTGATAGTGAAACGGTTTCCACAATAGTTCTCACGACCCTGTGGCGCACCCATATAGTCAAAGAAGATGTTTTTCAGCACTTCACCCATGAAATGATTGTCCACGGGTTGGTTCTTCACCAACTGTGCCACCTGCATTTCATCCTCGGTGTAGAAGCAGTAGTATTCGGGAGATTTGTCTTTCTTCGGCTCAAGACGTATGATGTTCTTGTCGCAGAGGAAGGCGAGTACATCACTCAAATCCTGCTTGATGGCCAGACGGTTTGCATCCACGTCGCGCATCAGAAGGTTTATCATATTGTCCACTGTGGCAGGGAAGACCAGTCTGTCTGTCTGCGAGAGGTAGCAAATCATAAAGAGGATGTTCACTACGCGCTTGCCAAACTCTCTCTTGTTTTCTGGATACTCCTCAATGACATCCACGGCGTTCTTGATAGCCCGCTGTCCGACATGGGTCAGCACACCCTGGAACATAGCGTTATAGAACTGGTCAAAGGAGATGAATTTACCCACCTCTTCTGACTTGGTGTCCTTTGCCGTGGAATGAGTTACCTTGATAATGCTTCGCTCGTTACCCTTCACCTCTCTTTCCACAAAGCCGAGTTGAACGAATGAGTCGAAGACTTGCTTCATCAGTTTGAACTGGTACGGAACAAAAGGATAGTAGGCTATGAAGTTATCCCTATTAGAGAAACTGCTGTAGCCCGAAGGCAACTGGAATTGTGTCTCGATAGCATTCTTCTTGTCATCATAGAGTTTCCCCAGAACAATCTCCGCTTGGCCGGTCTTGTCGAGGATACGTTTCTGCGTAATGTATTCGGGTTGAGTTCCTTTCAAAGACACTTTGACCTCAAAGCGTCCCATGATTTTGCCATAGTCCTCACTGGTGCTCAAAATATGGCATCCATCCAGAAGTTCCGAGAGATCCTGCTGCGCGGTGCATCCGAGCCAAACCCTATCGGCACAAACCTCATGCAGACGAGTTACTATTTCCTGAAGTTGCAACAAAAGGTCTCCTCTATTGTTAATGAACTGGCTGGTTTCATCAACAAGAAATACAAGGTGATAGTTACTTCCTTTTGAATCAATGAACTGCTTCAACTCCTGCATAAAGGTCTCAACACTCACATAAGCATCGTCCTGCTTGATTTTGTCACGTATAATATCCGTGGTCAATGTCGGAACGAGAGATTTGGCTGTATCAAGCACCGTGTCGAGTTTCATAATGGCATACGTGGAGGCGCGAGCCTTCCAGTCCATGCCTTTCTCTTTCAGCTTCTCTTGGAACTCCTCGAACTTGCCATTCTCATCCAGCACCTTTTCAAGATACTGCGCAAGCGCAATGTTGAAGCCATTATACCCACGGAACTTATTGAGTTCATTCCAAAGCACATCGAGGAAGATACGTTTGTTGTTGCCGCGCGAGTTACTGACAGTCTCTATATTGAAGAGAATGGTGTCAATAGTGTTGTTCTTTAGCCACACAGCGAGGTCTTTCATCTCGGAAGGCGTGACATTTAGTTTACTCTTGCTGTTCTGCAACGGGTCGAAGTCCTCCGCAGCACGCATCAACCTTCCCATGGCCTTCTCTCCATATTCGGGAGAGAGGCAGTAGTCGAGGTATTTCAGAAAATGAGACTTACCAGAGCCATAATATCCGTTAATCCAGATACCATCATGGCTCTTCTCCTTCTTCATAATAGCAGACATGATGTTGTAAAGACCCTGAACGATGTCCTCCGTGAAGACATATTCCTTGATTTCAGTTTCTATGGTCTCTTTGTCGAGGTCTGTCGCAGAAACTGCGGGATTAACCTTGCGGTTGATGTCGTTGCTGTATAAGTCCTTTAGTATCATAATGATTATTCGTTTTCATTCATAAGTTTGGTTGCCCGATAAGTGTGGTCATCATTCAATAGACCAAACAGATGGTAGTCGTTCTTTTCCACAACACCTGGATAGAAAACAATGATTTTGAACTTATCAGTTTCATTGTATTTTTCATATCGGGTCAGAAATGCGTTAGTCCGCATATAAGGGAACATATTCCCAATACCGTAAAGGAAGATATACGGATGCTTCTTGCCGTTATCTTGGGTGATATGTGCGTGAATGCTGCTATGGACATACTCCATAAAAGCCTCATTTTCGACCATATCCATAACCGCCCTCATTATTCCTTCTGGGTCCTCAGCATCGGCTTTCAGCATAGCCTTCAAAAGCGACGGCTCCTCGCTGTCGAACTCCTGCGCATCCAGAAAATTGCAGAACTCCTCAAACAAATTCAATGTCAGAACCTCAATATAATTGGTAGGGCGTAAGAGTTGCTGCTTGATTTCTTGTATCTTATCGCGTATCTCGTATTCCTTTTCAGGCGGATACTGATACACGAAGTAATTGTAGAACAAATCTCCGTTGCTCGGATCCTGAAAATGTTTGCTATCGAGTTTCTCGTATAATTCCTCTACAGTCATAACATCATTTTTTTAATCTGTTCTATCTCGTAAGGTTTCAATAGGCAGGCTTCCAATAACCATGTTTCACCAGAGGAGATGTAGTAGGAGAAATCTATCTCGCTGCGGTCTACTGACTGCAATATGTTGGTCTTCTCATCGAGGAGACCTGCCTTGCGCAGCACCGACAGACATGCGGAAGAAATTCTGTCCTTGGTTTGTTCGCTCCACGAATCCACAAACTCATCCTTGGCAGCAATCTCATTGAACTCCATCAATATGTCATTCTTAGTCACACTGCGTTCTATAGAGTTCCATCGTGGAATAACCACATTGAACTGCATATCGAAACAGATGCGGTAGGTCTTTAGAATAACATAGAACATCGCAACCCTCTTCGATTTGTCATTCAGAGTTTTATACCAATCCCAAAAAACTGGAGGAACGGCATCGTATCGACGCTTGAACTCTGCCATTGCTCTATCGCGAGTCACCTCGTTTTTCATTTTCAATACATTGCCATCCTTCACTTCTTGACGCAGTATCTTATCGCGGTCAGGGGCAGAGAGCAATGGAAGCAATTCACCCATCTCCACATACATAAACCCACAGCCAGTGATGGCAGCGGAGTATGGACTTATCTTTTTCTTGCTGTTATCCATTGTAAACCTTTCTCAGGCTTTTACACCTTCTTTTACTGATTCTTTGAACTCTTTGGATGGCTTGAATGATGGTTCACAATGTTCTGGAATGATGCGCATCTTGCCAGGTGCATAGTTGAAATGTCTCAATGCTTTACGCTTGATTTCAAATGTGCCGAAGCCACGGAGATAGACATTTTCTCCAGCGGTCATATTCTCCTTGATGGAAGTCATCAGTTCCTCTATGATGGCCATCACAGCCACTTTCTCGATGCCGGTCTTCTCGTTAATACGAGTTACGATTTCTGCTTTGGTCATGTCTGTATTATTTTTATAATTCGCTTGTTAATAATTTTGGTATCTTTCATAAATTGTCAATTAAAGCACACAATATCAGCATAATTATAATGCGATACCGTGTACAATAACGCAAATGCAAAGATACGTTTTTTTCTCCACACGGCCAAGTTTATTTTTGCAACTG
>JAEEGL013165176.1_pt1 | contig 12224 bp, 7 predicted proteins | sample 9134231 | NCBI WGS metagenome assembly JAEEGL01 (sample SAMN16246548, study PRJNA631951) | gut metagenome | biome: gut microbiome; feature: rumen; material: fiber-attached | host: Bos | place: Iran: Karaj | collected 2018-10
GCCATCAGTACATGTTATCTTTTCATTCAGCATTCCATCCTCATAAAAGAAATGAACATATACATCATTATTCCATGAATCATGAATACCTTCTTGTAAGTTCTCAAATTGAAAAAAACCACACACTTTTTTCCCGTCCACTAAAAAGACAACAGGATATGAATAAATCGATCCATTCTCATCATCTATTTTCCGATCGAATACAAGTGCTATATTTTCATCATCTCTCAAATATGGCCAGCCATGCTGAGTCTCCTGTCCCACAGCATGTTTTCCATAATAACCTATAGATAATTCTTTCAATGGTTTATTATCAAAATCTGCTTCAATCAAAAATTTAACGTATTTTACATTCATTAAAAGAATTCCAACAATAACGAGAACCGCTATACCACAAAAAACAACGACTATGTATTTTTTCTTATTCATGATTTTCCTCATACTATGGAACAAATACCTTCATTTGAATCTTCGAAGATCCTGCCCATTATTTTGTAAGAATCGTTGCATCATCAATTTTATCGTTGTCAACGTCAAATTGTGGGCCTAACACATGCAAACAATTTTCAAAAAACAGAAAGAGGGGACCACTCAACCCATTTCAAAATCCGCGCTCTAATTTGAGACAATCCTTTTCTATTCTGCACGAATATATACCTCTGTGTTTGGAAATAATTCTTTCAATTCCTGCTCATATACATCAGCATCTTCACCATAATAAACTATTCGGATATATTTCAAATTTGTCCATAGATCCGGGTTTGCTTCCGAAATCCCTGAGCAGTCTTCCATTCGACAGCATACTCCCTCTGCAAAAGTCAGATTATCTTCCAGTTCCTTCCAGTCAGCTGCATAGACATCAAACACCCACCATTTTTCGTAATCCTCATTTTCATAGTCCTGCCATTCAGGACAAGAAATAGAATTGCTTTTATCCACATAGTTTTGTACATTGCATGTAAGAGGACAGGAATCATATTCATATTCATGAAATTCAATATCGCATTTCCCTAATGGACTCTCAGAACAGTTTTCACTATAATACCCAGTCAAATCTTCAACTACCTTTTTAACAACCGCAGGATTTCGCGTTTCATGATTAAAACAGATTTGTTTTACACCTCTATTTTCATCATTATATACATTCCAGATTACAACCTCTCCATACGATTTCTCGCTAAACATGATAAACAAATCCCTGCAGTCCTCCGGCATCTCATTTGGATCAGCAGGCTTAGGTACAGGATGCCCCAATATAAGGATGATTGCTATCGGATAACCGACAATTACTAAAAACAGTAATATTATTGCCGCCATTGCAAACTCACTAAACAAATAAAGCCAAATTTTTATCTTTCCCGCTATCGCTGCTAAAATCAGTAACCGGCTATCTTTGCTTTTATCAGATTTGTCTTTATTTTCTTCCCCCAAATCTTCAGCCTCCAGCAATCATATATTTATGAATGATACACATAAGTCAAAATGGTTAATTAACCCTACGATTCATACTATCATAAATCATACTCTTTATCATTATAATTCCATGAAATCCACTTTCTACCCCTCCGGACAAAATAGACATTTTCATGTATAAAATTGCACTTTACAAGACAGGGATTATGGATTAAAAAAATAGCAGAATGGTTCTATTGTATAGTCAAAAGCTATATACTATATCGTGACCGTTGATGTACCCAGAATAGAATTTTTGGATTCAATCAGTACGGATTTGGGAGATTTATATAATGTATGATATCTTTCTTTGTGATGATGATGAATTCTGGATCAAACATGTAAGAACTCTGTTTGATTCTGTTATTTCCGATGATGACTCGTATATTTTTCATAGCTATACGGATATTTCATCTTTCATACAGGACATGGGTAAAATATCAAAGATCGACATTCTGCTTATGGACATACAATTTCCGAATAATGAAGACATTAACGGCTATGATGCCGCTAAAATCTTCCGCAAGCATTTCTCAAATGCCATCCTGATCTTCTGTTCCGGCGTATATGACATAACGCCCAAAAGCCTTTTTCATACTCCATATCGCTACATAAAAAAAGACATGTCCGATGAAGAAATAATCCATATGCTCTCTGATACTATAAGACATTTAAAGGAACGCAAGCCGGAACTCTGCCTCCCGGTATACCAGGGAAAGGATTATATCAGTCTTTCTACTGATGACATCACATATATTGCAAGAAACAGGGGTTACTGCAATGTATTCCTTTCAGAATATGCACGCGAAAAATACAACACCGACCATATGACCGCCAGGCAGTCACTGTCGGAACTTCAGGCACTTCTTATTCCATATCATTTTTCCCTGCCGCACAACAGCTATCTCGTCAATCTCCGATATGTATGGAAATCAAACTATACTACCGTAGTGCTTCAGGATAAAACAGAACTGAATATCTCACGCAGCAAGGTAAAGAAGTTCCGGGAAGATATACTGGAATACTCGACAGAGAAGTACCGAACAAGACGCCTATAGGCATTCATCGTTCTTTAGGCAATACCACTACACTCCTGAAAACACTGTCCTTTACCGTATTTTCTGCAAAGCCGCCGTTTTTCTCGGCAGTCTCCTGTATTATTCTCAACCCCATGCCATGACGGGTAGTGTCCTGCTTGCTTGTCAGGAATTTACCAAGGGATTTCCTTGGAACGCTTGTAAAATTATTTTCCATTTCCAGCACTATCTGCTTATTCTCCGCACAGTAATACCTTGCCCATATCTTCTTTTCCCCATCACACATACGTGATGCCTCAATAGCATTGTCAAGCTGATTTCCGATAATAGCTATAATATCCCCGATTTCGTACCCCGCGAAATCCATATCCGGCTCCGCATAAAAATCAATAGCTATCCCCTCCCTGTCAGCCTCCGAAAGCTTTACCTTCAGCAGTGCATTTATAACCGAATTGTTTATATAATCATTTTCTTTTATCTCCGCTATCTTTAGCTGCATTCCTTCAAGAACACTTAATATTTCTTCATCTCTCTTTTCTTTGGCAAGTCCTCCGATTGCAGACAAGTTCTTGGTCAGATCATGTTCCCTGACTTTCCACGCCCGTTCTTCCCTTTCCAATTCCTTGAATCTCTCTATATTTAATGCATTTATCTCTGCCACTCTTTGATATCTTTCTTTTTTTCTTACCATATCCACTGCATTTTCAATAAACTGAAAGGATATTATATTAGTAGCCATAAGCAACAGACAGATCCACTCTACATCATATACTCTTTGATCGACGCCTCCTGCCAGCTTAATTATCGCAATAAGCAATAATGCCGTTACCAGCGGATACATTATCTTGATAAACAATAGATATTTCCCTTCGCCATCATCCCTTTTCAAGAACTTACTTACTACTGTAAAAATGATACAATCTACTACTCTGCTTATCATATCAAGCAAAGGTGAACTGATCACTTCTTTTGTATCTATTTTTACAGTGGAATAATAAACCATGGCGGTTATAAATTCTGATGACATGTTTATTATGCAGATAAAAAGATAGTACAGTATCACTTTCCTCCAGTCTGCCTGAAAAATAATAACCACCTGCAGTATTATCAATATACTGTTCACGAAAAGATTCAATGACGAATTATTATAAAAGTTTGTGAAAAACTGAATGGTCCCTCCGGCCATTAAAAAAATAATAACCGTAACCATAGTTATTTGTTTCCTTCTCGGCAATACGCTGCCTAAAAAGAAATAGGCCAAAAACTTGCCAAACACACATATTATCCATTGAATTATCAAATCCACCATGCCTACCTCAGTTTTTATCGTTAAGCTCAGCTTATCATTTTCATTTTTCAATTAATCTATTTCATAAAAAAATCAATATCAGACTTATTATAAGTGTTTTAAACACCCTTCTGTATCGCAAAAGGAAAAATGTACAAAATTGCAAAATTTCGGTACGTTTTTGCCATTTTTTTCATGTAACTTACAACACTTTCCGGGACTGTTTTCCTGCCACTCCGTTCTTAAGCATTGCGGCCTCTTGTTACTCTTTTTTCTTTTTCAGGTGTTGCACAAAGTATTTTTCTGCCTAAAACCCACAAAAATAGGGACATTCCAGCCTTTTTTACTGAAACATCCCTTGTGGTAATGAAACCATTTTTTGTTTTTCTGTAGTAACGAAATACGCTTTTAACTTATTATTGCGTATTACGATGTAGGAACAGCTTCCTCTTCCGCTCCACCATAGCCTCTAAGTCCGATAAATACAGGCTTACGTCCTTGTGGGTGTCGCATCTCTCGATGAGACCGGAGCCGTCCTTGTGGACCCTCTTGCTCACGGTTCCCACGCCGATTGCCACTATGGACTGCACTTCTTCGATGATGAGGATATTGTAGAGGCCATACTTTCCATCAAGTGCAAAGCCCGTATTTTCAAGGCTTCCTGCCATATTTTTCTGTCGGTAAAGATAGTAAGGCTTCATCCCAAGTGATGCTGCAGTCTCGTTTGCCTTAAGCATTGCCTTATCAGCATCCAGGCCTTTTATGGCGCCATGCTCAGCTATCCACTGTTTCATTCTGGATGCCCGCTTTACTGCCAGCGAATGGGCAGTGATGCTGTCAGGCTTGAATCCTGCTACCTCATCAAAGCTCCTTTCCACATCGGAAAGAGTCTCGCCGGGAAGTCCCAGAATCATGTCCATATTTATATTGTCAAAGCCTGCATCCCTCGCCTCAGCAAAAGCACGCCTTATATCATCTGTAGTATGACGCCTACCGATGAGCTTCAGGGTTTCTTCCTTCATGGTCTGAGGATTTACGGAGATCCTTGTCACGCCGTATTTTTTCATCACCTTAAGTTTCCCCGGTGTTATGGAATCCGGACGGCCAGCCTCCACAGTGAACTCCTTCAGTGACTTAATATCCACACATTCATCTATATAGCTGAGCAGGATTTCCAGGCTTTGTTCATCTAACGATGTGGGAGTGCCGCCACCTACATACACGGTATCAGGCTCCCTGTCATTCATATAAATACGCATCTGCTCCATTTCATATTTCAGCGCATCCAGGTATGACCTCACCCTGTCTGAATATGCATCAATGGGAAAAGCAGTAAAAGAGCAGTACAAACATCTTGAAGGACAAAATGGTATACCGATATAAAGGCTGTATCCGTCTTCATTTATAAAAGGCCTTAATATGCTGCTTTCAAGAGCTGCAATCCGAATTCCCAGTTCTGCTTTTTCATCGGATACACGATACTTTTCATACAGATCACATTTTACCTGCTGTATGACATCCTCCGATATTTCAATTGTCTTACATGCAGAATCTGCATTTAGCCCCGATAGCTCCTCAGCTCCGCTGCCATCATCAGCATTCTGTCCATATAAATAGGACTCTGCATCTTCCGCCGAAATGTCATTATCTTCAGTATCAGCCCGGCCTGATTCAGAAAGCATCATCCCCATGATTAGCTTTGTGGGCCTTACTCCTGTAAGCGCCCCCCAGGGCAAAGTGCGTCCTGTATATGCGGAGAGGGAATCATACAGAAAAAGTTTCCACTGTTTTTTAATTTCAGTGGGATTTTCCACGAATGCCACGAAAGGAAAACATTCATCCTTTTCAAGTATTACACCCGGACAGAAATGAATAAAACCCTTGTCACTCTTTTCCGGTGACAGAGACGCGTATATAGTGTCACATCCCGCATCGTCAGATACTTCATCATTGCCGCTACAGGGATTCTTCCCATCCTCTATTACGACTTTTATCGCATGCTCCGGATAAAAGGATGTGACCAGCGCATACAGGTCATATTCATTTTCCTCTCTGTTTATCTTTAGTGTAAGCATCTGCTTTTTTCTAAACCACCCTTATATCATTCTGCATCACGTTGCCTGTTGTAATTCGTCATAAGAGTCTCCATGGCGCCGGCATTTCCAACTGCATCATAAAACTCTTTATAATTACCTGCTTTAGACGGCATAGTCCACTTGTCAGTGCCGATATAATCTTTCTTTTTCTCTTCCAGATAAAGCGTCTGCAGGTACGACTCTATCGCAGCTTTTATCCTGCCCGATTTCTTTGCACTGAGAATCTTATCTTTCATCATGTACTCCATATCACCTATCATGGGAAGCAACCTGCTGCTGAATTCCAGAATATCATTGTACAGTGCAACATCCTCAGCACTCTGCTTGCTGAGCACTTCATTCTTCAGTTTTTCATCTTTTCCGAAAGCTTCATCAAGGCCCTGTGCAAGGTGAAGAATAGTCCTGTATTGAGCGATTGTTTTACCAAGAAGCTCTGAGCCTGACCTGGTCCTGCTCATAATAAGAGGCTGGAACTGCTTAAAAGCATGCTTTAATTCCAGCTTTCCATCACTGCCGGCAGCTCTTTGCAGAGACTTAAACTGCATAACCAAACCCTTGAATGCTGCGGACATGTTTTCTTCTGTCCTCTTTAGTTTCTTAAGTTCAACTGTTTTATTACCGGCAGCCAGCTCACTGAAAATAATCTCATTTTTCCCCATATAGCACAGTTTCTCCACCGCACCATAATCCGAGTCCTCAACCTTCCATAAATTATTAAAAGCTTCCAGATTAGAGAAATATCCTTTTTCCATGCCATTCCAGACTGTACTGTTTACTTCTGTCTCATAACCCTTTTTATTTTCTATCATAGCCCTTGACAGAGATACTCCGGGTACTACGTGATAGATTTCTCCCTTTGCTGTCTTACTTTCCATTTTCTTTATTTCAAGAACATTGTACGCAAGCGCCTTATACCTGACAGCATCAGCCATTTCTTTTCTGGTCGCCTCAAGCCTCAGTGCATTTTCACCCAGCCTTGTTTCAATTTTCTTAATATTCTCATCTGCATCGCGCATTCTGTCCTCAAACATTTTCTTAGCTTCACTGAACTTCATTTTCTTAACGGTAGCATATATTTTATAATTATCCCCTTTAAGATAAAACTCATCAGCGGATTTGCTTTTTATAAGATCGTCTATGGTACCTTCAAGATCAGTACGTTCTTTTTCCAGTGTAACAAGCGTGGAAGCCTTTGATGCCCTGACGGTTTCCTGCTTATCGAATATCTCCTTAAGCTTATCCTCCTTCAGCTTTGATATTCTGTCTCCGCCTAACAGTATCCAGTCAGGATTAATTGCCAGCTTGCTTCTGGCACTTATACAGTCCTTTAGCCCGCAAAGGGTATGACATCTGGTAAACAACTGGTTACGCTCTTCTGCGTTTAGAATTCCGCCTGCGCCGTAGTACCTGTCGATCAATTTCATCAGAACAAACCCCAGCTTGGCATACTTCATCAGTTCCTCATAATTTTCAAACATTTCATCATCACTGTTGAAATTCAGAATATCCAGATCGATCTCAAGCAGATGATCAAAAATTTTCTTAAGTCCGTCACGTACAGCAGCCGCATCTTTTTTATGCATTCTGGAATAAGTCTTATTGTTTGTTGCCACCGCAGCCTTCAGGAACTTCCTGCATTCCGCTTTATCAAGAAAAGGTATGCACTCTATCTCATCACGCAGTTCTCCCACGCCGCTTATTGCGGAATAAGCTGCCACATTTTTTTCCAGCTTATCGTAGTATCCATCCATGATACCTTTGCGTTCCTGTGCTTTCTGTCTTCGTTCTTCATATCCCTGTGAAACACTTTTATCCGCCTTTTTCCCAAATAAAGTCTGATACGACTTTGCGGCATACTCTTCCGGGAACTGCTCCGACATTTTCCTTGCATCCACTGTACCACTCATGGAAGCAATGTCTTCATCATACTCCTTTCTGCCTTTCACCCTTCCTATAGCCAATGCCTTGCCAAGCTTCAGTTCAGCCGCATCTTCCGGCATGCCAAGATCCGTTGTATAAGCACGCATGAGCTCACGGCATATGTCAATAGCAGCCTTTTTTATATCATTACATATTGCTTTATGTTCCTTGCTGTTAAGATTTCTGTCCCTATATATCTTTATACCTTCCTGAATTGATTTCTGAAGATTAAGTTCTGACTTGCTGAAATTCTTATTCCCTGTATAATCTCCGTACAGAACATCAAAATTAACACCCGGGTTTGCAGCATTTTTTACTGCCTCATCAATCCTGTCAGTCTGTCTGAGAAGCAGGATAAGCTTATCCTGATATGCTGACAGCTTCTCATCCAGAGCCGGCACTGCCTCATTCAGATCCCCCTTATGTTTTGCACCTGAAAACGACAGATTGGAATTAAGCCACTTTATTGCATTCCTTTCTGTTTCATTACATCCGACAAGATATTTCGTATAATCAGAATCAATATTTCTGATCTGACGCTGAGGATAGATTTCCCTGAGATTTTTATCTCTTTGAAAACTCGAAATATGTCCGTTAGCGCGCATCTCAAGCGCCATGGCAACGGCATCCGATTCCTTGATTTTTTTATTGTTTTTCTTTATCAGCGTATAGTAATCACCAAGGTTACCGATATATTTTTCCATGTTGACTTTGGCATCATCGTATTCTTTAAGTTGCCTTTCGGCTATCCTTTCTGCTTCTTTTTTCTTTTCTTTTTCTTCCTCCGCTTTTCTTTGTTTTTCTTCTGATTTGCGGAGCTTTTCATCCTTCTTACGCTGCTCCTCTTCCCTCTTACGATTTTCCTTTTCTTCCCTGCGTAATTCTGCCTGTTCTTCCTTCAGAAGTTTTTTCATATACTTGGGATCATTCTGTGCCCTAAGCATTTTTTCCTCGTAGGACTCCGGCTGATTCTCTTTTCCGGCCTTTTCCCGGCTTTCTTCCTCCTTTTTGTTTTTCGCTACCTGAGCTGTAAGCCTATTCTCCACTTTCATTTCCCTTTTTTCGATATCAGAGGCCCTAACGCCTTTGGAAAATGAGCCAAATGTCCTAAGTATCTGCTTATCGTTCTTACGTTTGTCCACCATAGACTGCAGATAATCAGCCACCACCCAGTCCTCGGCCTCAACTGCATTTGCTATTCTGTCTTCCAGATCATCAATCGACATACTATCGATATCCTTGGATGCCAGCAGCGCATAATATGGCGAACGTATCATCTTTATTCGCATTTCATAGTCTTCAATTATGGCATTTATGATACTGCTTTTTATTGAAAGTTTATTGTATATCGGCTTTATAAGTGCCTCGTATGCAGATTTTAACCTCTCATCGTCTTTGATTTTCACCCGCATGGCCTCCGCATGGGAAAAAGCTTTCAATGCTGCCATACGGTATGAGTAATTTTTAACAAAGTCCTCGTCATTAGTGTAATTAAAGACATCTAAATCCAGCTCATCCAATTCCAGAAGAATATTGATATACTCTTCCTTGTGCAGCTCAGAGTCGAGCAGATTCATGAATCTATGCTGATATGTGATTTTATTCTTTTCCTTAGGAAGACGCTTAAAAAAATTGCCTGCAGGCGTCTTCTTTCCTTCCTTTGTCTCTGAGTAATCACGCCACTGGGCATAAAGAGCCATATCATGAACCATTTCCTCTTTACCGTTCAGATGATCCAGGTCGCTTAGGTATCCATCTACCTGACCTGCGTCATAAGCCTGAGCCTCCTTGGGAAGGTTGGAATTAAGCATCGAAACCAGTGCAATATTTCTGCCCTGCTCGAGAAGATTCATCTCCCGAATAGCCTTTGCCTGCCGTTCCGCTTTTTCCCTGAATTTTTTCCCTCGTTTTGTACGCTGTGACTGACTTATTGCAGAAGCTCCGACAAGATTACGGGCACTGACCATTTCATTATCAATTTCTGTTTTTTTCGGAATATGTACCTGATTAAGCCATGATGTGTTACTAACAACCTCCTCATTATGCGGTATTACACGATACTCTTCCTGGTCCAAATAATTATAAAGATCATCGTCATATTGCTCTTCCGACAGTCTCTCTATAATCACATCCCGTTTCTGAAGGATAGCCTGACTTCTGTTCTGTGCCATCGCAGGATCAGTAGCCATATTCTTGACATTCCAGGCATGCTCATCTACCGTTTTGGCAGCATCAAATATTGCACGGGTATTATTTTTCTGAGCTTTGCTCATGCTTTCTTTTCCGTATCCCATTTTATCTTCCTCCTCTTTTATCCTCTTCTAAAATGCCTGACCTATGCAAGTATGGCGCTTATCGTACTTCCTTCACTTACCAGCTGATCGTCATCATCAACCAGTTTTCTTGCAAAAGCCTGTACTTTTTTATCCATAGTCACAAACCGTATCTCACATTTCTCCATATCCCGGCCAGCTGTTACTTCATCCCGTAAACAACGGATAATATCAACAAGTGCGGATGCATCCTTTTTGAATATGAACATATACAGGATGACTATCGTGTCACCGGTCTCCCGGCATAACATACAGGCTTCGGGTTCATTGCTTTTTGCATTAAATGCAAAAAATGAAAGTTCCTTCGAAACATAGGCATCATCAATGACACCCGGATCGGCATCCTCTTTGTCCAGGGCAGCCTTAAATATTTTTTTATCTGCTTTTGTCAGTTTGGAAAGTTTTTTAACATTATGTTTTCCCTTAACTTTCATCATACCCTGAAAAGCTTTTGAGTAAAGAAAAGATTCCGCCGGCACCCTGTATGCCTCGCCATCCCTGAAGATGAGGAAACCAAGGTTCATAAACAAACCATGAAGATCTGCTGATGACTCACAGTAATTTACATGTATAGGCAATTCTCCGATTTCTCCTTCAAGTTCCTTTACACTCCTTATCATAGTCTCTGCGATCCTGTTGCGTCGGAAATTTTCAGCCACATATATGTAGTCAAGTATCAGTGCCCCTCCCAGAAAATCAAAAAGGCAGACGCCGCAAGCGGTACCGTCTGCTATCGCACCCACGCATAGCTGATAGTCGTCAAGCGAACATTCCGGCATGAGCGGTGCAAAATACTCAGCGTTTTCTTCTGCTATTCTTGTGATCGTGATATCCATTTTTCATCCCCCTTTTCTATAAGTGCTTCGTAGACAGAACTGTGTTTAATATTATTACACGCAGAACAGATTGTACTTCTTTTCATGTCCTATGGTGGTATCACCGTTATGCCCCGGATAAACTATCGTCTCATCCGGCAGCACAAAAAGTCTCTCCTTTATGCTTCTTACAAGGGTACTCATACTTCCGGTAGGGAAATCAGAACGCCCTACGGATTCCTCGAAAAGAGTATCGCCGGAAAAAAGAACACCGGCAGACTTAAAATAAAAACAGCACCCTCCGACGGTATGTCCCGGAGTTGCTATTACCTGACAGGAAAAGCCGTCCTTTTCCTCATCACTTATTTCCATTCCGTCTTTACTGAAGGTAAGCCACTGTCCGTCGCTTACGTATCCATCCGGCTTGAATGTGATTGGTTCCCCGCAAAAGCCCAGGGATACATTCTGAGACGGATTCATGATCAGATCCTTTTCCTTATCAAGGCAGTAAGCTTTTGCACCGGTCTTTTCACAGAGGGCTGCTGCCCCGGTCATATGGTCGAAATGCCCGTGTGTCAGAAGCACCGCCGCCAGCTTTATTCCCATCTCTTCAAGCTTGTCAGCTATGAAGCCGCCTCTGTCCGCAGGGTCGATAAATACTCCCGTACCGTTACTGTCATATATGCAGTAACAGTTGGTTCCTACCATTCCGAGAGTCATGCCCGTTATTTTGTAATCTGCACTGTTCATTCGTCCCCCCCTCAATTGCCTTTTCTACTCAGGCCTCTTAACGTCTATTACGCTCTTTGTATTCCTGAGCCTTGTTGCTATCATGCTCACTTCGTCACGGCTGGAAACCTCAAAGGAAATATTCATTGTGGCCATGCCCCTGGCATTCGTCTTAGTGGTAAGTGCCTGTATATCGATGTCGCTGTCTGACATAACCCTTGAAATATCTGCTAAAAGTCCCGACCGGTTCTCCGCATATACAAGAAGCTCTACCATATACCTGCTGCCCGGGGATGTAGCTGCATCAAGCTCCCACTCAGCCTCCACCAGTCTTTCCACCTCATTATCAGGAATGGTAAGTATGTTTACGCAATCCTTCCTGTGGATAGTCACACCTCTGCCTCTTGTCACATAGCCGATGATATCATCCCCCGGCAGCGGCGTGCAGCATTTAGGAAATCTTATGGCCACATTTCCTGCACCTTTCACTATGATGCTGTTGCCCGCAATCGAACCGGACTTGCGTGTTACGCTTGATTTCTGCTCCTTTTCGC
>JAEEGL016579690.1_pt1 | contig 12224 bp, 8 predicted proteins | sample 9134231 | NCBI WGS metagenome assembly JAEEGL01 (sample SAMN16246548, study PRJNA631951) | gut metagenome | biome: gut microbiome; feature: rumen; material: fiber-attached | host: Bos | place: Iran: Karaj | collected 2018-10
AAGATGGGCTTCGGCCGCTGGGGCATGTACGGCAGCAAGTTCCTGGTGGACAAGGTGTTCGCCCCGAACGGCTACGCCTATTCGGTCTATCGCTACGTCGGCCACACGCACGACATGGCGGCCAATTTCGTCCCGACCTGGGACCTGCAGAAACGCTTCCTGGAGCATTGCGTCATCGGAGGGGAGGCGGTCGTCATCGACGCGACGGTCGACGATCCCGCGATGCCGCTCTGGAAGGATTTCTCGCTCACAGACTTGTATAAATAGAAGGCGGGAGGCAAGAAATCGGCAGTTTTTTGGGCCGTCCCTTTGGACGTTTCAGTTTTCTTGCTAACTTTGCACTCCCAACCCGGGACTATAGCTCAGTCGGTTTAGAGCGCTTGCTTCACACGCAAGAGGTCAGCAGTTCGAATCTGCTTAGTCCCACGAAAAAGGCAGCCGGAGTCCGGCTGCCTTTTTTACGTGGGAACTGGGCTAAAAACGGTCCTTTTTTGCACCTCTGGGCCTTTAAAACGGGGCTGCGGGGTGCAAAACGGCCCATATTTGCACCTCTGACCCGTCAAAACAAAGGAGGCAGGTGCAAAACGGGCCTAATTTGCACCTCCGGGCCGGGAATAAGAGGGAGGCGGGGGCAAAAACCCTGTATTTTGCACCTCAGTGGGCGAAGACCCCGATCTATCGCATCCATTCTTCCAGAATGAAGGAACGCGTGTGTGGTCATTCATCCTAAGACATGGTAGAGTGAGAATACAATTACCCTTTGCCTTTTTTCAATTAATCCTTACCTTTACGAAGATTGAAACTATCATAGGCCAATGCTTCTGGTTCAACAGCGGAATGATGCAAAGCGCTTCTCAAAGTATTGGGAAGGGCGGGGATATGAGAAAGGAGATACCCAGCGATTCTGGATATCCCTTCTCCAGGACGTCTTTGGTGTAACGGATCCCGTAAAGGCCATCGAATTCGAGATTCCCGTCAAGACCATCACCAAGGAGAAAGGTTCCGACTTCATTGATGGTTATATCTCGGCCACGAAGGTTCTCATCGAGCAGAAAGGTGCCCATGTGGATTTGAGCGCAAAGTCCCGCCAGTCTGACGGGCAGGAACTCACACCTTATCAGCAAGCGCGTCGTTATGCCGCCGGACTGCCTCTTTCGATGGCACCGCGTTGGATCGTTGTATGTAACTTCCACACCTTCGAGGTGCACGACATGGAGCATCCGAATGACGCTCCGGAAGTGATCGAATTGGCTAACCTGGAGAAGGAATACCATCGCCTCTCATTCCTTGTGGACGAAACCAATGTCCATCTAAAGAAGGAACTAGAAGTCTCTATCCAAGCCGGTGAGATTGTTGGAGTGCTGTATGAGAAATTCCTCGCCCAGTACCTCAATCCGGACGATCCTGAGACGCAGAAATCCTTGAACAAACTCTGCGTCCGTCTGGTGTTCTGCCTCTATGCGGAAGATGCCGGTATCCTTGGGGCGAAGAACATGTTCCACGACTATATGTCGCAGTTCAGTGCCGGTGATTTCCGCAGGGCGCTGATAGAATTGTTCCAGGTGCTCGATACCAGCCCCGAAAAGCGCGATCCTTATATGGATGAGAGACTGGCAGCATTCCCATACGTCAGCGGTGGAATGTTTGCCGGTGATATCGAAATACCCAGAATTACGGAAGAGATCCGGACACTCATCCTGCAACGTGCCTCTGACGACTTTGACTGGTCGCTCATCAGCCCGACCATCTTCGGTGCCGTATTCGAGAGCACGTTGAATCCCACGACGCGTCGTTCTGGCGGGATGCATTATACCTCGTTGGAGAACATCCACAAAGTCATCGATCCACTGTTCCTTGACGACTTGAAAGCCGAACTGGCAGACATCAAGGCGGAGAAGGTTATCAAGACGAAGAAATCCAGAGCCGCTGCGTTCCAGGATAAACTGGCTTCACTCAAATTCCTGGATCCCGCTTGTGGCTCAGGTAACTTCCTGACAGAATCCTATACTTGTCTCCGTCGTTTGGAGAACGAAGCCATCAAGATCCTTTATGAGGATCGTCTCATCGGTGGATTGACAGATCCGATCAAAGTCAGCATTTATCAGTTCTACGGGATCGAGATCAACGATTTCGCCTGTTCCGTATCGCAAGCAGCTCTCTGGATCGCAGAAACCCAGATGCTCCAGGAGACGGATGCCATCGTTGGCTATGACCTTGAGCCGTTCCCCCTCAAAGACTATTTCAACATTCACGAAGGTAATGCTCTCCGGATGGATTGGAATGAGGTTGTTCCTGCTGCTGAGCTGAATTACATCATGGGTAATCCGCCGTTTATAGGAAAGAGTTTTCAAACACCAGAACAAAAAGCAGATATGGAGAAAGTATTTGCCGGTGTTAAAAACTATGGAAATCTGGACTATGTGACATCGTGGTACAAGAAAGGTATTGATTATATTGAAGATAACCCTGGTTGTGAAATCGCCTTCGTTTCCACGAACTCAATCTGTCAAGGTATCGCAGTTCCTCCTCTTTGGAAGCATATCCTGGACAGGGGCTACCATATCAATTTCGCTTTCACAACTTTCAAATGGAATAGTGAAGCAAATGATAAAGCTGCTGTTCACTGTGTAATTATAGGGTTGTCAAGATTAAATCGACGACACAAGTTCATTTATCCGGACGGACAACCGGCTATTGAAGCCTCGAATATCAACCCTTATCTAATGGATGCCCCTTCGGTCATTATCGAGGATATTCATGATCCGGTTTCGATGGTTCCCAAAACAGCCGTTGGCTCATTCCCTACAGATGGAGGCAATCTCGTTATTGCGGCGGATGAGAAAGATTCATTTATTGAAAACGAACCATTAGCATCTCCATTTGTTCGTCTCTATATTGGGCCAGAAGAGTTTATCAATAACAAGAAACGCTATTGCCTCTGGCTGAAGGATTGTTCACCATCTGAATTGAGAAAAATGCCTAGTGTCATGAAAAGACTTGAGGGCGTGCGTCAATATCGATTAAGTAGTAGCAAACTCCAAACAAAAAAGAGAGCCGATACTCCTCACTTGTTCGCTGAGGTAAGACAGCCTGAGTCCGACTATTTGCTATTTCCTCGGACATCTTCCGAGCGTCGAGCATATCTTCCCATAGGCTTTATGAGTGCCGATGTCATTGCAGGCGATACCATCATAGTACCCAATGCAACAATTTATCATTTCGGCATTCTCGAGAGTGTTCTTCATATGGCCTGGATGAGGGCTTTTTGTGGACGGTTAAAAAGCGACTATCGATATTCTGGGACGCTGATCTATAACAACTTCCCTTGGCCAACACCCACTGATTCCCAGAAGGCGAAGATTGAGCAAACAGCCCAGGGAATCCTTGACGCCCGTGCTTTGTATCCGGATTCATCATTGGCCGATCTTTATGATGAACTGACTATGCCACCTGAACTCCGTAAGGCCCATCGAGCCAATGATGCTGCAGTCCTCGAAGCATACGGTTTCCCGAAAGACGCCAGCGAATCAGAGATTGTGGCTAGGTTATTTAAGATGTACCAGGAATTGACGAAAAACCAGTAGCAATATGAAACTGATTAAACAGAAACAGATAAGTCCACGGAAGATGTGGCCCAATGAGGCATTGAACTTTACTCCGTGGTTGGTTGAGAATATCTCTGAACTAGGCGAAAAGATCGGGATGGAACTCGAAGTGGTGGGACGTGAAGTATCCGTCGGCCCATACTTCGTAGACATTTTGGCAAGAGATATCAATAATGATGCATACGTCGTGATTGAAAACCAGTTGGAGAAGACAAACCATGACCATCTCGGGAAAAGCATTACCTATGCTTCTGCTTTGAATGCTAAGACGATTGTGTGGATTGCGACGGACTTCACAGAAGAGCATAAAAAAGCTCTGGACTGGCTAAATGATAATACTAACGAGGATCTGGCCTTCTGGGGAATTCAGTTGGAACTGTGGCAGATATCAGAGGACACCGCATCAATGCGTCTGAACATCGTCAGCACTCCAAGTACGAATGTGAAAACACTCAAGACCAAGACAAACAATGAGAGCGAATCCCGGAGTACTCAGTTGGCTTTTTGGACGAAATTCAGAGACAAGTTACTTGCCACAAGGAAGTTCTCTTCTCTTCAGACCCCTCAGGCTCACTATTGGTATGATGTTCGGTTAGGGCGATCAGGTATAGTATTGTCGAACATCTGTAACACACAGAAGAGTGTTGTGGGTATTCGTGTCTATATCAGTGGCAGAATGGTCGATACGTATTTCGCTCCGTTACAAGCCAGGAAAGACGAGATTAATAAGGCCCTTGGTTGTGAACCTGAATGGGATGCTAATCCTGCCGCCAAGGATAAAACGATTGCCCTTACTCATCAAACAGATCTCTCTGATCCTGTAAAGGTTGAAGAGGCGTTGGATTGGATGGTAAAAAACACCATCACTTTCCATAGTGTTTTTTCAAAGGAAGTGAAGAATATTAACGTGTAGAACCAGAAAGCATTCTTCCTGAATTCGGAAATGACACGCAGGGAGTCCAGAGGCTTGCTCGTCCTCGTCATCACACTGGTTGCCCTCATTTCAGGGGGCATTCTGGCCTACAAGAACCCGGATTCTTGGCATGGACTGGCACTGCTGATAATCGGCTTTGTCGGCTGCTGTCTATGTTACAAGCGTTGGCAGATTGCTACAAAAGCAACTCCAGCTGAGAAGCAAGATGAAGAGAACCGCACCACTATCGGTATGTGGCTGATGGTACTCTTTGTCATTGCAGCTTTCTTGGAAGTAGTGGCTATCGGTGTCGGTCTCATTCTCAACACCACCATGGACGGCGAGTTGGGCCACACAATCATCCAATATGCCGTTTACATCGGCGGCGTTTTCGCTGCGCTATTCCTTGGATTCCTGCTTTTTTTTGCATAACCATCTTCCGCGCCGAATAGTCTTATTAGATTCGGATATTGTTTTGAGATAGATGCCAAGGAAACGCACACGTGAGAGTTTATTTGAACGGGATCGTTCCATCCATGTTTCATTACGAAAAAAGAGCACCATCACAGGTGCTCTTTCTCATTTACAAGACAAAATCATGTGCTGCCTTCTTAACTTTTTCTGCCGGGAACGAGTTACACAGCAATCTAAGTGCCGCTTCAACTGCTTCACCAACGCTTGGGAAGTACTGCTCATTCTCCTTGTCGCTGTCGTACATGTAAGTGTAGGCTTCTGATTTAACGATGATCTGCATCATGGTGTGTGGTGTTTAGTGAGAAAAAAAAGACTCCCCTCAGCGAGTGAAGGGAGTCTTTGTTGTATTGGTTGTTGTTATGGACAGACGGGACGAATTGGGAGTCCATAACGACGGGCGTAGTAGAAGAAGTCCTCAATCGCACCTTCTTTAACGATGTACAAGCGGCTCGCGCCACCTAAGTAGCCCGAAGAGAACGAGGACCAATAGTAGCCGATGGAGCCCGCATTGATGAGCGAACCGCCATCAACACCGCCCGCAAAAGGAATGAAGATCGACTTGTCGGCGTACCCTTCTTTTTTACTCGTAAATCTTCGGCCGTAGACATCGTTCTCTGTGGTCCATACCGATGTGCAATTATTGACCAACTCCTGGACCTCCGTTTGAGTGGGCATACGCCACGTTCCACCCCAGTTGACATGCGCTGCGTCATCCTCGAGTTCAAGAGTAGTCTTATTGTCAACTGTCCCATTTTCTGACTTTGTATTATACTTGGTCAAGGTTGTTTCGCTACCGTTGCACCACTTATATGTTTCCCAACTATACTCCTCTTTTGGCAGAATCTCACCCCAAGCAAAATAATCACCATATTCCTCCGGTGCGAATGCTCCGATATTGAACGAAGCCCATTTGACGCTCAGACCCAGGTCAACCGCTTCTGGGTGTGCTGCCACGCTGACTATACAACTTGCCGTCTTTCCTCCATCTGTCGTCGTAACGGTTATCGTCGCACTGCCAGGTGCAACAGCCGTCACATTGCCTTCGGCATCAACGGTGGCTACTAACGTATTGTCGGAGGTCCAGATAACCCTCTTATCAGTCGCATTATCGGGGGAAACGGTCGCGGTCAGTCGGTCTGTGCCTCCCGCGAACATCGATAGTGAGGTCTTGTCAAGCGAGACAGATATCGGGTGGATTTGGTCATCTCTGACTGGACGGACCGATTGCCCGTAGTAACGGTAGCCGATGCCCCTGTCGACACCGCCGGAATAGAAGTACACGTCCCACGCGCCGCCCGGGTAGCCCGTATCGAGGGAAGAAGACCAGTAGCTGCCGTAGGAGCCGACATTGTCGAGATAGGTGTCGAGCCGGTAGCCAGCGGCGGGAAGGAATATGCTGTTGCTGTTTGTTTTGCTCTTTACCAATCTTCCGTTGATTCCGCTGCCATTGTAGTTCGTTACCCAAGTCCAAGTGCAGTTGTTCCTCAATTCTGTCCACTCAGCTTCTGTCGGCATCCGCCAGTTGCCGCCGAGCGCCTGCCTTGCAGCATCATCCTCATAATCGTAGTCCTTGAACTCTGTCTTGTTGTCCACAGTACCGTAAATGCTTCGGTTATTATATTTCGTCAGCGTTGAATATGAACCGTTGCACAATTTATAAGTTGGCCAACTGTAATTGTCGTCCTTCGGCGCGGTCTCGCCCCACGCATAGTAATCACCATATTCTTCCGGAGCCGATGCGCCTAAATTAAACGAAGCCCATTTTACTGATAAACCTAAATCAACGGCTTCGGGTACTATGGGGAAAACGACCTGTAACGGAGAGCTTTTCTTGAGAGTATTTCGTTTAATCTCCAAAGACCCACTAGTAACCTTTTTAAACAAATAGTTATTATCATCTGTAACAGTTAAAGTAATACCTCTCTCAAATGTTGTCGGAGGAACCACGAACCAGAATGTCATAGCTGTTTCATCCGTAGAGCCAATCGTAACAGCTGTATCAAAACTCAACAGAATCTCTTTTGTGGCAGATGCAACATCGAATGTCAGCGTTGGAACGGCATCCATCGCAGCAATAACAGATGCTTTACCCGCCAATGGTTCATTGTCGTTCCCTTTCAGCGAAATGGACTTTACGGCAACATTCTCACCATAGAGTTTAACGGCAAAGTATCCACAGAGGTTCTTGAACATCAGCTCATCCTCTTCCGTAATGGCAACCATTGTATTAGCACCAAGACCGTAGGTGTTCTCTCGATAAGATTGCTCTGCAGGAAGGAAAACAGCTAACTCTCCATCATCCGAAATGCTTGTCGATTCAGAGTAAGGATAGACGGCATATACATAGCTCAGAGGATTACCAGCATAGAAATCCTCACTGGGTACCTTCTTGAACGATCCGGAATTATCCCCTGTCTGTCCTTGAAATGCATACTCCCTGTTGATGGTATTCTTGTTGAAGATGGAGATATGATCTCCAGCATCCCAACGACCACGAAGTTGCTCGTCAGCATAGGCTTTAGTGGCTGGTTCTGTTTCGTCACCGAATGTGGCATAGAAAACCGGATCGTTCGTGAAAGACGGGAGGACTTCTTGTCGTTCCTTGACACACGAGAGGCCCACCAATCCCAGAAGACAGATAAGGATGAATTTCTTCATATTCGTAGTTTTATTATTGTCGGTTTGTACTCTGATCTTTTATCAATCCCAGCCATACTCATCGTCGTCCTCTTCGATGGGTTCAATGTTACTTGTGGCGAGCATATCTTCGATCTCAATGGAGACAACCACTGCCATAGGACTAAAGTATGGATTCTCCCGTGAAGTTAGATCATACTGCATAGTTAGTTTCATTAACTGATTCAGTGTAAGTTTAATGACAAATGTAAGCAATGATTTGGAAATAACGAAGTACAAAACAAGACTCCCACTCTGGCGAAGGGAGTCTAGGTGATGAATACAAAATGAGTAGGGTAACGATCCCTCCTTGTAAGAAAGGGAGCATTTCCGAAGGGATCTGCTCCTGTTTCTTATAGGGTTTTGAGACCGATTATGAATTATTTAATAAATTTGCATGACATCAAATGATTTGCGATGAAATTCTTTACTAACGAGTCCACGTTATCAGAGTACGTTCAACCATGTGCTGAGCTACTCTCCTTCACACCGGAAGGCATGGTGTGTAATAGTCCTATCCCAGGTGGGAATGAGGACATCGGATACGAACCTTGGAAATAAATTAGCTTGAACATGAAAGCACGTTATATTCTTTTTGCCATTGTCGCGCTTGCCGTTTCTGCTTGCGTAAAAGACAACAGTGAAACTCCTGAAGCGCAGGGAGTACAGATGACCATTACTGCTTATCAGGAAGGATCTGAGATGACCCGTACCGCAGTTCAGAATGGTGGAACACAAGTCTTTTGGGAACCTTCTGATGAAGTCAAAGTCTTCTTCAAAGGATCTAGCGGTCGTTTCATTTCTCAGAACACTGAAAATGTTGCCGTAACCGATTTTGTCGGAACAATCAGTCTCTTTGCAGGAGCAAATGAAGGAGCCAATTCCAGTAATTTGATTTGGGGTCTGTATCCTTATCGGGCGGATGCTACATTTGATGGCTCATCAGTTACGACTACCCTTCCTTCAGAGCAGGTGGGTCGTGCCGGTAGTTTCGCTAAAAATACCCAAATCACATTGGCTCAATCTGGTGGACTTGATTTGGCCTTTTACAATGTCTGTGGCGGATTGCGCTTTTCTCTCACCCAGGAAGGGATCGAACGAGTATCCTTTAAAGGAAATGAGGGCGAATCTTTGGCTGGAAAAATCAAATTGACCTTCGAAGAAGGGATACCTGTCGTTAGTGAGGTTTACGATCGAGATAGCGTATTAACAATAACGCCTCTTAACGGCGGGACATTCCAGGCGGGGCAGTGGTACTATCTATCCGTATTACCTGCGACGCTGACTCGTGGTTTTAAACTAACCTTTTACAGAGTGAACGAGGCTGCGGAATTGATTTCCAATGAGTTAGTCATTATTAAGCGTGGTATTTTTGGTTCATTGGCGGAAGCCGATAAGGAATTGACTTTCAGCCCCTGTGAAGAGCATCCCAGTCCGAATGCCGCCATCCATTTCGAAGACCCTGTGGCGAAATACGCTTGCGTTGAAAAGTTTGATACTGACGGCGATGGCGAGGTCTCTTATGACGAGGCAGCGACCGTCACATCTCTCCAAGGTCTATTTGCTGATTGGAACACAGTTAAGACGTTCGAAGAGATACGATATTTCACCGGCGTATCTTCAACGAAGGGTGTCTTCGATGGCTTACCAAAACTCACTCATATTACAATCCCGGAGAATATCATAGAATTAGGATCGTTCCAGGGTTGTGGAGCCTTAGAGACAGTCGTTCTTCCTGAAACTATCTTATCGCTGCCTTGGTATTGCTTTCGCGGTTGTGTGTCTTTGAAGGAGATAGATCTTCCGAAAAGAATCAAAGTTATACCGCGAGAGTGTTTCGCCTCGTGCGAGGCGCTAAAATCAATCACATTATCACGGGGCGTATCACTTGAGAGAGGTGCCTTCCAGGGCTGTACATCTCTATCATCTGTGGTATTGCCAGACGATTTAACGGTTATCCCGGATTATTGTTTCTCTAAATGCTATGCTCTTGCCGTCATCGCGTGGCCTCAAGCGTTGACAACCATTGGAGAAGGAGCCTTCTCTGATTGTCTATTTGAGAATAATGGCTATTCTTTGGAATTACCTTCTACTGTAAAAACTGTTGGTCACAAAGCTTTTGGGGGGCTTCATCATCTAGTATTACCGTCAACTTCTCTGATTACGATTGAGAATGATTCCTTCGTCCGGAACTGTACCTTTCTATACGTTCCTGACTTTATGGTGGAGATTTATCAGATACGAACAAATTGGAGTAATCTTGAAGACAGGATCAGGCCAATTAGTGGTTATCCAGAAGTGTACTCAGTGGGTGGGACGATTGGAGAGGCCGTAGATTTGGGTTTAAGCGTGAAATGGTCTTCTTGGAATCTTGGTGCGTCCTCTCCAGAAGAGTATGGCGTTTATCTTGCATGGGGGATGGTTGAGCCTGCTCCTTATTGGGGAGGTAATTATTCCTCCTCCTCTTATTATTACTATTTTGTAAATGGGATTTACTCATTCTTTAAAAAATACAACTCAAACAGTACTTTGGGCCATGTGGATTATAAAACTGTTCTTGACCTTAATGATGATGCTGCGCATATCCAGTGGAAGGGGACTTGGCGGATACCAACTCAAGAGGATTTTGGAGAGTTGTTGAGTAATTGCGAAACGCAGAAGGCCAATGTGAACGGGGTAGATGGTGTTCGCTTTATCAGCCGGAAAGCGGGTTTTAATGATGTATCTATTTTTTTCCCAATAGCAGGCAAATACGATTCTATGGGTTTACGGTCCGGTGGCGGCAATTATTGGTCCTCGTCTGTGAGTGAAACTATATATGGAGCAGAGCGTCTTGATTTTTATTATACTGGGATTTCTTTCAATCAGATCTATATTAAAGTGCATGATACTGATCGATGGGAGGGATTATCTATTCGTCCTGTCTGCGATTAAACTATAAGGAGAGCCCAATCGGAGCTCTCCTTTCTTATCATAAAAACAGTGTATACAAAGGATACCTGCAGAATCCAGATACTGCAACAAGACCCATCTGCATTCCAAGTTGATTCCTCTCTATCTACTTGCCGATTCCGGGATGCTTGTTCTCATCCAGGAACGCCATGTTGTCGGATTGCATCGGATGATTGAGGTTCACATGGGGTAGCCTTTCGTGCAGAGAGGAGGAGGTTACGTGTGAACAGCGGAGTGGGCGGCTTCCAGGGTGAAGCATCTAAGTGCCTGTCAGTCAAGCAAATCACCGATCCAACCCGGGCAGTTTTGGGTGGGGTGAGATGATTCATTTCGTTGACTTTCAACAAGTAACGTGCTGCGCGAACCCATGCCTCCCGATCGTGGCAGCGCTCCCCCTCCCGTCGCCTGCGGCTCCAAACCGGATCCGGCTGCCTTTTTCCGTGGGACTTGGGCCAATATTTCCATTTTTACTATATTTGTGTGTTTGAACGATAAAACACCGTCTATGAAACGAGTCTTACTGGGAGCCGTTGCACTGCTTTGCCTGGCATCCTGCTCATACAGGGTCTATCCCGTCGATGCCCTGGTCGACAACTACAAACTGGCGATGACCACGCCCGAGGAGGTCGCGGCCCGGGAGAATGTCGCCGTCTTCCTGTCCGAGCAGGAAGTCAAAGGTCCCTACAAGCTGATTGCGTTCGTCGAGAATCCCATTCCCGTCACCAAGGATTTCCTCAAGAAGGCCGTGCTGAAGGCCGACGAACTGGGCGGCAACGCCGTCATCGTCCAGTCTGCCCGCAGTTTCAAGGTCGTCGAGCTCTCCGGCCGTCCTGCCAGGAAGACCGCCGTGGCACAGTCGCAGCCCAGCCCGCGTCCCGAGCCCCGCGTCGCCCCCGCTCCTAGGCAGAATGCGCCTGCGAAGGAACCGAAGGCGGAAGGCGAAAGCATCATCGACAAGATCAAGGGCGCCCCGATCTTCCAGAAGGATGAGGCGAAGGCCGAGGCAAGGGCGGAAGCCCGTGCTGCCAGGGAGGAGGCCGCCAAGACCCGCGCCGCCGAGGCGGAGGCCGCAAGGGCCAAGGCTGCGGCGGACAGAGCAGCAGCAGAAAAAGCCGCAGCTGAGAAGGCTGCTGCGGAAAAGGCTGCCGCCCAGAAAGCAGCCGCCGCTCCTAAGGCAGCCCCGGCCGCCAAGAGTCCGGTCTTCGACGACAACACCCTGCAATGGTTCACCAGCGGCTACGTCTATCGGGCCAAGGAAGAAGAACAGATCGAGATCATCGAGGCGATGAACCACGAGATCCGAGAAAACCTCAAGGTATGCCAGACCCAGGTAGAAGCGGATTTCATCGCCGGCAAGATCAACCAGCTGGAAAAATACAACAATTCCCTACCCATCCCGTCCGGCACCCAGGCCAGCAAGATCAAGGGCTACAGGAACATGCTGAAGAAGCTTGCGTCCAAGTTCGCGGCAGAGCAGCCCGCGGCCGCAGGGGCCGTGCAGTCCGTCAAGGATTTCTTCCAGAACCTGGGCAACAAATAACTACATTCCCGGACGACGGGCGACGATGCGGATGGCTTCCGGATGCTCTGCAAGGAAGCCATCC
>JAEEGL016961467.1_pt1 | contig 12224 bp, 9 predicted proteins | sample 9134231 | NCBI WGS metagenome assembly JAEEGL01 (sample SAMN16246548, study PRJNA631951) | gut metagenome | biome: gut microbiome; feature: rumen; material: fiber-attached | host: Bos | place: Iran: Karaj | collected 2018-10
CGGGAAAAAGAGCGTATAGTCGCGCAGTCCCTCGGGCAGAGAAAAGTCACAGCCGGCGCGGCAATCCTCGCCGAGGCGGTTTTCGGTCACGAGCGTGCCGCAATAGGTGCTCACGCCGTCGCCGTCGGCGTAGAGGTCGAAACCGCTCTGCGCCATTACGGGCATATTGGGGTAGGCAAAATCGCGGCCGGTGAAGGTGACCGACAGGTGCAGCGTGCGCGAATCGGTCGCGAAGCGCAGGCGGCCGCCGGTGGTGTTGTTATTGAGCTGCACGGTCCCGTCGTTGACGCTTGCCGCAACGTCGGCAGGCAGGCGCAAAAAGCCATCCGCTGTCGGCAGCAGGCCGTGCAGCGTGACGGGCGCGTCAAAAGCAGAATAGGTTTTCACGGCAGTTCCTCCCCTCACACAATCGGGAATTCGAAATCGTAAGTCGGCAGCCACGTGCGGCGGATGAAGTTGCGCGCGCGCAGCAGCACCTTATCGTCGTACACCTCCATCACATAGCCGTAGCCGCAGCTGACAAGGCCATCGTGGTTCCAGAACATATAGCACGGCAGGTTAATGGAGTAGAAGGAATCGATTTTTTCAAAGGTGGAATATTTGCTGAACTTGCCGCACAGCCCCATATGCGAATGGCCGCTGATGAGCAGCACGTTCTTGTATTTGCCGAGAATGGCACGCACCTCGTCGTTGCCTTCGTGGATGCCGCCGTCGTCGGGTTTCGGGTTTTTGTCGCCGAAGGTGTAGGGCAGGCCGTGCGTCTTTTGCAGCGCCTGGTGATTGATGACGAAAACGGGCTTGCCGTCGGCCGTGGCTTCGGCGAGTTGGCTGTCAAGCCACGCCTGCTGCTCGGGGCCGATGGTGCCGTCACATTCGCTGCTTTCGCTGCCGAGGCAGAGGAAGGTATAGCCGCTCACGTTGCGGGCAAACCACACCTTCTGCTCGGGAACGCCGGTCAGCATCGCGGTATAGTGCAGAAAGAGCTTGACGGACTCGTCGTAATTGTCGTCAAACTGTTCGAGCGTGGTTGTCCAGGTGTCGTGATTGCCGAGCGCGATGATAATCTCTTTGGCGGGGTGCGACCCGCGCGTTTTGCGCACGGTGGTCGCCCACTCGGAGAGCTCGCCGTGGTCGGTGGTATCGCCCGCCGAGGCGAGAAAATCCAGCGGCCGCGAAGCGTGTTCCAAATCGTAAAGGCCGTCGTACAGACGGCGGTTGCGATAGGGCTCGTCGCGCATATGGACGTCCGCCACAAGCACGCCGAACAGGCGCACGCGCGCGGGGTCCTTGGGCGCAATGGGGCCGTCAAAGCCCTTGAAGACGGGGTAAGTCAGCAGCGACGCCGCCTTGGCAAGCGGTTCCGCCTTTTGCCGGAAACGGAAATACGGGTTGCCCATGGTTATATCCCCTTTACATAGTCGTGGAACGCGTCAAACAGACGCGTGGTGCGCTCGCCGCCGATGCCCGAGAGGCACCCGTGCCACGCAAAGGCGCAGCCGCGGCTGAACGCGACCCCCTGCCCCAGCGCGCCGGTCTTGTACCAAACGCCGGTGGTGCCGTGTTCGTCGAGGGCATAGTGATTTTCGACCGCGCGCTTGGTCCACTCCTCCGAGAGCACGCGCGTGCCGCCGCAAACGCCGCCGTGCGCGTAGGCGTAACCGACCTTGGCGAGGTCGTCGGCGCGGGCAAAAAAGCCGCCCCCGCCGATCATATACCCCTGCGGGCAGGTGACGGTCGCCCATTGACGGAAGCCGAGCGGCTTGAGAAGGTTGTGGTACATAAAGTCTTGACACGGCTCCCCGGCCGCCGCCGAAATGATGCGCGACAAAAGATAATAGCCCGCGTCGGAATAGCGGTAGTGCTCGTCGGGCGCAAAGGGCAAGTCGAGCGAGAACACGTAGCCCAAAAAATCGTCGCCGATTTTTTCGATGTCGTCATCCTCGTCCACGCCGAAGGGAACGGTTTCGATGCCCATACGGTGCCGCATGGCGTCGTGAACGGTGACGGCGTTCCAGCGCTCGCTCATCCCCTGCGGCAGTTGGTCCGCGGTGAAGAACGAGGTGACGGGCGCGTGCACGTCAAGCAGGCCGCGGTCGGACAGAATGCCGACGCAGCTTGTAATCAGGAGTTTTGTCGTGGAGTGGCCGTTGTTGGCGTGGTTGGCGTGGGGATGGCGCCAGAAATAGACGGTGTCATCGGCTATCAGCGCGGCGTCGTACATAGGACCGACGCCGCACTCATACTGTACGGCGTCGAAGAGGACGGGGATTTTTTCAAGCGAATCGTTTTTCAGCATAGTCAGACCTCTTTTTCTCCGGGATAGTCTTTCACATAATCGGCCGAGCGAACCATATAGGTATCGACGTGCCAGGGGTCGTCCTCGCGGATATCGACCACGCGGCCGCCGCGCAGGTCGTCGTCACAGTAGTTGTCGTAACTCAAGCCCGCGTCGTAGGCGAGCGTGACGTCCATATAGACGGCCTGCCAGTCGTTGATATGGTCGTGCCCCGCGATGACGGTCTTGACGTCACCGCGGTCGACGACCGCGCCGAACAGACCGGCGTTGTAGTTGCCCGTGCCGACCTGCTCGCGCATATGGCCGCGATAGGAGGTCTGGGCGGGGTTTTTATAGGGAACGGTATATTCGGGCAGGGGTTGGTGCATGACCATCAGGCCCGGCACTTTGCCGCCCTGCTCGCGTTCGAAAGCAATCGATTGGTTCCAGTACCACTGCACCTGGTCGAAGCGCACCGTGTCGTAACCCGCGCTCGTGACGGGCGGATCGGGCAGGTTATAGAACCACGGGTCGGACGGCAGACCGTGCTCTTTGATGAAATCGCCGAAGCCGCTGTGGCTGTCGAGCGCCCACACGGCGTACACAATTTTGTCGCCGTGTTCAGCGAGAACGGGAAGCACGTAGTTGCCCGTGCCGTGAATGTCTGCCGGCCCCGCCTGCGAAAGGCAATGGGGGAACTCTTCATACACCGGCTCTTGCGCGGCGTTCGAAAAGCCGCGCTCGCGGTCGTGGTTGCCGAACACGTGCGCCCACGGGATGCCGCGCTCTTCGACGGGGTCGACCTGACGGTGCAGGCCGTCGCGCAGCGTGTCGGCGTTCTCGGCCGAGCTCTTCCAGACCTGGTCGCCGAGGAAGAGCACGAGGTCGGGCCGGATGCCGTCGAGAATGGCGGCAATATCACGGGCCAAGCGGCGGTCGCCGTCGGCGAGGACGTGCGTGTCCGAAAGACAGAAAATGCGGAATTTTCCGTTGTGAAAACGGAGCGGAATCTGGTTGCTCATAAAACGCCCCTCAATACTGTTTGATGGCACCGAAGGCCTTTTGCACCGCGTAGTAGGACGGTTTCGGCGTGCCGTCGCAGGTCACCAAACCCCAGCGGGTTTCGGTGGGGCAGCCCTCCTGCCCGCAGACGTAGCAGTGGTCGGTGTCGGAATAGCAATAGACGATGGCGCCCGCCATATAGGGAACGCGGTGGAAGCGCGGGATGACGGTCGCGTAAAACTTGGCCTGGCCCTCGGGGGTGTGCTCCATCCCGGGAACCTTGCAAAAGCGCCCGAGTTCGCGGTAAATGTGCTGGCGCATATCGCCCCGCAAAAGGAAGGTATAGCGCTCGTCATCGGTGTTGTAAAGGCGCAGCGTTTCCTCGCGGATGCGCGGCGGCAGACGGTCAATAAACGCCCCGAGATGCGCGCGGGCGTCCTTCTCGTTTTTGACGCCGTACCCGCGCAGAATGGCCTGCTTCTCGGCCCGCGTTTTGGGCTTGCCGGCGCTGATATAGCCGAACTCCTGCACCAGCACGGGTTTGCCCGTCATCGCCCACAGATAGCGCGCGAGCGCGTCGTACATCCACAAAAAGCCCGGGTAGCCGAAAAAGCAGCCCACGTAGAGGTCGAAACCGACGTAATCCATATATCGGTAGTAGGGCTGCAGCAGCGCGTGCAAATCGGCCTGGGGACCGGCGCTGTTATAGCCGACGAGGATGTCGCCCTTGACGGCGGCGAGCGCCTTGAGCTGAACGCCGATGAAGTGCGCGGCTTCTTGCATCGTGAACGGGTGCGTAAAGCGCGGGATGCCCATTTCGTTGCAGACCTGAAGGCCGTGCACAAGGCCGCGCAGGTCCTCCACCGCCGCGCAGGTGATGGCGGCGATTTTGGCGTCCTCCCCCGCTTTGCGGATATCGTGGCCGCAGGCAAGGAACGACTGGGGATAGGGCGTGACGGCCATAATTTTGAAGCCGTGCTCGACGTAACCGCGGCAGCGCTCTTTGAAGTTCAGAAAGCTCTCGCTCCACTCGCCGTCGGTTTCGGTGTAGGGGTAGGGAATGTCCACGCGAATCCAGCGGATGTTGGCGGCGGCGAGCTTCTCGTAATCTTCATTGGGATGGCAGACGCCGCAGATAAAGCCCTTGTCGCGCCACTTGCGCGTTTCGGCGTTGGTTTTGGGGATGAAGAAGGACTTGACAAAATTCTTGGGGACGTACTTCACCCCGTATTTGATTTGGTTGGCAATAAACTCTTCCATAATCTCTCCTGCGCGTGTCAGTCGGTGGTGGGAGTGGTGTCGGGGTGCTCGTCTTTTTCGAGCTCTTCGGCGAGTTTTTCAATCTCGGCAAACGCCTGGTTGTGCTCTTGCGCGAGCATGGCGCGGCGCTCGTTCAGCTCGACGTACATCTTTTCGCGTTTGTCGCCGACGAGGTCGTAGAAGAAGTAGGGAATAACGCGGATGATGCGCGGCAGCAGCGTGATGCCGTTGAACAGGAACCACACTTTTTGATAGACGAGTTTGCTCCCCTGCGACCACGGCAGTTTCGGGATGGTGGGATCGTAGTCGGTCCAGTTGAACAGTTTGATGGTCAGCAGCGCGTTCAGCGGTTTGGTGACCTTGCCGATCAGGTCGGTCAGCAGGTTGATGGTACCGTCGGGGCGCTCGCCGGTCATGTACTCGGTATAGTCGGTGATCTCACGGTTGACCTCGGCCTCAAACACGTTAGCGGGGCCGTTGTTCAAGCCGTTCAGACCATAGAACAGGGCGTATATGCCGACCATCACCCAGCGTTTTTCCACGAAGGGCAGGCCAATCATCAGACCCGCGGCGCAGAGGATATCCCAGAACCGCAGGGCAATCAGGGCGTTGCGGTTGTTGCCCTTGAAGATCTTCTGGAATTTCGGGATCAGCGCCACGCTGGGCATATCGGTCACGTTGTAAGGCAGATAGGCGATGAACGACGGAATGGAGCCGCCGAAAATCTCCTGCTGCGTCACGACGTCCCAGCTGTAACCGCCGTCGGCCCACCAGCCGACCGCGAAGTTCGCCAGGAAGTTGCGCATGGCGTATTTGTTTTTAAGGACGTAGAAAATGGTCTTGGAAATCGGCGCGGGGTCGGGCTGCAGAATGATACGCTCTTTGCAGCCGATGGCCATGGCGATATTGCCGAAACAGCCGATGGTCGAGCAGATGATGGAGAAAATCATAAACACGTGGGCAAGCGGGAGCTGGATGTAGCCCTTGTTGTTGAGTTCCATCAGCGGCAGGAAAATCACGTAGACCAGCTGCGAGCCGGGCTCGCCGATGTAGGTCTGGAACAGACCGACCTTGATACGGTCGCCGGGGTTGGGCGTTTGCAGCGAGGTCATATTGTTTTTGGGAATGGTGTAGATGGTGGAGAACGTTTCCTCCAAAAACAGCATCACGAACAGGAAGATGATTTTCTTTTGACTGTTGACGGACGATTGCCCCATAAATGACGCGCCGCTGAAGAGCACCACCTCGGTCAGATAATAGGGCAGCGCGGTGAACAGGATGTAGGGACGCGCCTTGCCGAAGCGGGTGCGCGTGCGGTCGTACACCATGCCCATCAGGGGGTTATTGAGCACGTCGTACAAGCTAATCAGCGCGAGAATGATGGTCACGTACGCCATATCGATCTGCAAAACGTCGACGTAGTACATCGTTTTGTAGACCTGCAGGCCTTTGAGCATCTTGGTGGCAAACTCACCGATGGAGGGAAGCAGCATCTCCTTCGGGGAAAGCACGCCGGTATGGAACATGCGGATGGCGATATCGGCATACTTATTCAGTTTATGGGTACCCAGAGACGCCGCCGATTCTTCCTCGGCCTTGAAGACGCCTTCAATAAATACCCTGGCGTTGGATTTATTGGGCTCTTGTTCGCTCATTGTACCGTCACCTCACATGTTGATTTATAGGAGCCGTCATCGGTCAGGGAATAGATTTGGCACCGGCCCGTGCCGACGGCGGTCACCACGCCCTCTGCGTTCACCGTGGCGACCGTTTCATCGGTGGTGTACCAGGTGACGGTCTGAATGGTGGCCTTGGCGGGGTTGATTTTGACTTCAAGCTGCAGCGTGTCGCCCTTGGCGATCGCCGCCTTGCGGTGTGAGAGTTTGGAACCCTCGACCGCGTAACCGACGGTAACGTCGCAGCTGTCGCTGTAGGTCTTGCCGTTGAACTCGAAACTGGCGGTAACGGTGGCGCGGCCGCCCTCGAGAAGACCTTTGTAATAGCCGTCCTCATCCACGGTGAGGATGTTGGGGTCGGATGAGGTCCACGTGACCGTCATCTGGGCGGGATCGTCGCAGGTGAGCGTCGCCAGAAGGTTGTCGCTGGCTTTGGGTTCGACGTTGGCGGTGTGCTTGTTGAGCGACAGACCCGGCCAGGTGAAATCGTATTTCTGACGGCGGGTCAAATCGGCGGTGAAGCTGCCCTCGCCGAGGGATTCGTACGCGCCGGTGAAGGCGACCGTAACGGTCACGGTCATCGTCTTGGTGTAGTTGAGCCACAGCAGCTGGTTCGTCATTCGGCGCACGCAGTAGTTGACCGTCAGCTCGTGGTAGGTGACCGCGACGTCCTTGACCTCGCACACGCCCTCGAGTTCGGGCGCAATCAGCGCGACGGCCTCGTCCTTTGTCAGCGGTTTGAACACGTCTTTTTGCAGCGCGGACTCGGTTTGCAGCACCAGCTTGACCGTGTAATTGTCACGGTAATGCTGCTGGTAGGGGTAGGGATAATCGCACTTGTCGCAGTGCTCGAGCTGTTCGTCGCCCTCGGCGCCGCAGTTGCGGCACTGGTAATAGATGTAATCGACGTCCATCTCGTTAACGTCGCTTGCCTGCAAATCGGCGGACGTGAAATAGGGCGTGAAATCTTCGGAGTAACCGACGCTTTGCGATTCAAACCCGTCGTTGAGTTTGTCCTCGACCGAGCCGCGCACCAGTTTGAGCGTGGCAAGCACGCGGTCGGACAGGTCGGTCTGAATGCTGTCGCCGTCGATGTCGATGCTCTCGCTTCGCGAGGCCTTGGGCTTGTCGGCAAGCATCTTGTCAACCGAGGCGTTCAAGAAATCGCAGGCGTCCTGACCGCTGACGGGCGCGGGCGTCAGCCCCTCTTTGAGCGCGGCGGGCGGGAAGGTGCCCTCCAGCGCAAGCACGCGGTCAAGCCCCCAGAAAAAGCCGACGACGAACATCAGGCAGAGCACGACGATCACGGCGATATACAGGAACTTGGTTTGTTTGCGTTTGCGTTCGCTGATTTCAACGTTCTCCATCTTGACCCTCCTCTCCGCTGTCTTCGGGCGTTTCTTCTGCGGGGGCTTCCTCCGCGGGTGTTTCTGCGGGAGGCTCCGCTGCGGGAGGCTCCTCTGCGGAAGGCTCCTCTGCGGGAGTGTCCTCCGCGGGGGCTTCTTCCGTTACGACGGCGCCGAAGGACATCTCGTTCGCCTGAACGCCGCTGGCGTAGGCGGCTTCGAGCATACCCTGCTCGGCCTTCGCAATCTCCTCGGCAATCTTGCGGGTCTCGGCGGTTTCCACCACGGGCTGCGGCAGGTCGTTGATGTCGACCTCGCCTTTTTTGACCTTGCGGTAGATGGCGGCGCGCTCGACCATCCCCTCTTTATAGGTGGCGGGGATGCCGTGCTTCCACAGGTGCAGGCTCACGTACCCCGCGAACAGGAACGCCGCGAGGTTGACAAACAGGCCGAAGCTGACGGAGCCGTCGAGGAACAGGTCCTTTTTGCAGGCGCCCGCGAACACGAGCGCCACGATGAACGCGACCAGGCACCCGACCGCGCCCGCGGCCGCGGCGCACGCCGTGACCTTTTGCATATGCTTGTGGCTGACAAAGCAGAGGATAGACGTCAGCAGCACCGCCACCGCCGCCACGACGCAAAAGCCGTAGGCGAACAGCAGGGCGCGGAACGCCGAAAAGCCGGCGCTGTCAAGCGAGTTGCCGACCATGGTCAGCAGGTAAGAGAGCGTGCCGTCCGAAAAGCCGGTATACAGACCCAACCCGCTGACGGGCAGACTCTTTTCAAATACAGTATCTACAAACGGAAGTTTCAGCGCGACGTTGGCCGCCGGCGCGAGGAACGCGGCCAGCGTCAACACGGCGGCAACCAGGCGCAGAACGGTCCACTTGGACCCGATGAAGCTCGCCTTGAGGTTGCTGATGCGCACGGACCAGACCGACTGCGACAGTTCGGCCATTTTGGCCTCGCGGTAAAAATCCTCTTCAAACCCGTACATAATGAGGTTGGTACCGCAGTCCGGACAGTACGCGCTGAGGTTGTACAAGTGCAGTTTGCGGCCGCACTTCGGACAGGTGCTCAAAATTCATCGCCTCCGAATCCCATATTTCTTGGTTCGCACGGGCGCATACGTGCCCGCGATTATAATTATATATAGTAAATTTATCATATTTAACAAGTGTTTGTCAATGTATAAAACGCCGAAAAGACCGCATAATTCCCATATTCTCGCAACACATTGAATGATTTGTGGTGAAAATGCACAAAAAATCGGGCAAAAGTCGGTACTTCTGCCCGTTTTGTCCGCTTGCCCGCGGGAGCGCGGGTTTTCGGCAAAAGCGCGGGCTTACGCCGTTGACAATCCGCTGCGGGTGTGGTATTCTGTAAGTGGTATTTTCCCGTCACACGGGCACTAATCTGAAGGAGTTGTTATTATGGCCAACAAGTACGCAGGCACCCAGACCGAAAAGAATTTGCAGGCCGCTTTTGCGGGCGAATCGCAGGCGAGAAACAAATACACCTATTTCGCCTCCGCCGCCAAAAAAGAGGGGTATGAGCAAATCGCCGCTCTGTTCCTGAAAACCGCCGACAACGAGAAAGAGCACGCCAAAATGTGGCTCAAAGAGTTGGAAGGCATCGGCGACACCGCCGCCAACCTGGCCGCCGCCGCCGACGGCGAGAACTTTGAGTGGACCGATATGTATGAGGGCTTTGCCAAGACCGCCGAAGAAGAGGGGTTTGCCGCGCTCGCCGTCAAGTTCCGCATGGTCGGCGCTATCGAAAAAGCGCACGAAGAGCGTTACCGCGCCCTGCTCAAGAACGTCGAGACCGCGCAGGTCTTTGAAAAGAGCGAGGTCAAGGTGTGGGAATGCCGCAACTGCGGTCACATCGTGGTCGGCACCAAGGCGCCGCAGATTTGCCCCGTTTGCGCCCATCCGCAGAGCTATTTCGAGATTCACGACGAAAATTATTAAGCCGTTTGTTTGCAAGCCGCTCCCTTCGGGGAGCGGCTTTTTTTGATGTTTCGGTGTCGGCTTTCGCCGTTGACAAACACGCCATGCATAGGGTAATATAGGATATATTCGCAGGGGGTGAAGGAATGCACGAGTTGATAGGCAAGGGCCTGGACGTCGTTCGTGACGTCAGGACCTATTGGCGGCAGCCGCGGCCGGGGGAATACGTGCCGTATAAGGAAGTCGTTATGCTCAGCGTTGGCTGGATGTTCCTGATGATGTCCGTCAACTGGGCCATCGGTTTCGGCGTCGGCAACGAGTTTACCGGCATGACGCTCGGGATGAACAACACCGAACTGCTCATTATGGGGTACGTGTGCACCGGCATCGGCTATCTGATCACGCCGCTGAACGCCTATATCATCGACAACCTGCGCTCCAAGGACGGCAAATACCGCGTGTATATCAAGCTCGCGCTGCCGTCGATGGTGCTGACGCTGATTTCGCTGTGGCTCCCCTACGAGCAGGTCCGCGACGGCGCGAAATTCGGCCGCTATCTGATGATCGCGATGCTGTTCGTGGTCGGTCAAGTGCAGGGTTACGTGCAGAACTGGGTACGCACCGGCGTGCAGAATATGATTTACGTCATCACGCCCAACACGCAGGAACGCACCAAAATCATGGCCATCACGAGCATCATCTACTCGCTGGGCTACACCATCAACAACATCTACTACCCGTTCATGGTCACCATTCTGACCGAAAACGATCAGAAATACAACATGCACTATTACCGCTGGGCCTATACGCCCGTGGCCCTGCTGATGCCGCTGGTGCTGCTCGCCTATTTCGGCACGCGCGAGCGCCTGGTCTTGCCCAAGAGCCGCATTACCAAGATGAGTTTTACCGGCTCGCTGCGCGCCGTTGCGGGGAACAAGATCTTCTGGATCCGCTGCATGGACGGCTGGAACAACTTCCTCGAGGGCGCCAAGGGCGATCTGTGGAACTGGATGGTCTACCGCGCCCATATCATGAAGAGTTCGACCTACGGCATCCTCAACACCATCTCCTACAACGCCAACTTCTGGGGGATGCTGCTCTCGCCGTGGTTCATCAAGAAGTTCGGCAAGAAAAAGATCAAGATCGCAAAAAACATCATTCAGATTTTCCTCATCGCGTCGTACTTCCTGTTCTACAAGTCGCCGCTGGCGGGTATCGGTCTGTTTGTCGTCTATACCCTTGACCGCTTTGTGGACACCTACAACGTCATCGACAGCGCGATTGAGGCCGATATGCGCGACAACCAGCAGTACCTCATCGGCGAGCGCATTGACGGCGCGTTTGATCTGGTGTCGTCCTATGCGGGCGGCGTGATTGGCGCGGTGACGGGCCTGTTTATCCCGTGGGTGTATCACCGCAAGGGCTTTGACGGCAACGATTATTCGGTGCTGGACGTGTACACCGATTACGACGAGACCAAGCCCCTTTCGGAGCAGACGCGCAACCCGAACTGCGTGCTGTTCCCGCTGATGAGCACCCTGATCAAGATTTCGATTTTCGGCGCCACCATCGACGTGCTGCCGTGGTTCCTGTACGACATTTCCGAAACGGGGCAAAAATCGATGATTCGCGTCATTCGCGTGCGCACCATCGTCGAGGACCGCCATTCCGACGAGCAGGAGGCCTCGTCTTACATCGAGGGCTGCGAGGCCGTGATGAAGGCGCAGCAGTATTCGGGGCTTGAGAAAAAAGAGATTCCGCATTACAGCACCGTGAGCGCCGCGCGGCACCTGCCCGCCAACACGCCCGAAGAAAAAGCGGCCCGCGACGCCGCCGTCAAGGCCGCCAAACAGGCGCGCGAGGATGCGCGCGCGTTTAACGAAGAGGTGGAGGTCGCGGCCTTTGTCAACCGCGAACTGGGGCGCTTTGAAACGCCCTTCGGCCGGGCGCAAATCGCGCTGTGCCGCGCCATTACCGAGGGCGGCCCGCAGCACTTTTTCGACAACGCCGAAGCCCTGATTGAGCAGGCGAACGCGCTGCCGGCAGGCGACGTGCGCGAGGAGCATATTTGGCGGCGGCAGGAAATCCGCAGCGCGCACCAGTTGCTGAAATCGGCAAAGCTGGCCGCCAAGCACTATCCCGACGGCGTGGTGGAGTTTGACCGCGCCGAATACGAGGCGGCCTACAATATGCCCGACGACACGCGGGAGCAGGCCAAGGCGCGCCGCGCCGCGATGAAGAAGGCGGCGGAAAAACAGAACGTTTACGCGCTGGTCGCCGCCCCCTACCTCGCCGCGAAACGCACGCTCGATTTGTATGAGGGCTATCGCCACCTGGACGAGATCACCGCCGATTATGACAGCGTGCTGCAGGCCCGCAACGATGAGCTCGAGGCCGAACGCAAACGGCAGGAGGAACTGGAGGAGCAGCGCCGAATCGACCGCGAAAGCCGCGAGGCGGAAAAGCGGCTGCACAAATAAGCGGGAGCTTGACTGGGGGTCAAGAGGCCGCAAGGTCAGACCGCCCGTATAGGCAGATTGCCGCGCCGCGCGGCGGTTTTACCGAAAATTGTGAAAACTCGAAAAAAAGACTTGCAAAACCGCGAACGATATGCTATGATATCATTCGCTATCCGGGTGTAGCGCAGCTGGTAGCGCGCTTGACTGGGGGTCAAGAGGCCGTGAGTTCAAGTCTCGCCACTCGGACCAACAAA
>JAEEGL017326472.1_pt1 | contig 12224 bp, 13 predicted proteins | sample 9134231 | NCBI WGS metagenome assembly JAEEGL01 (sample SAMN16246548, study PRJNA631951) | gut metagenome | biome: gut microbiome; feature: rumen; material: fiber-attached | host: Bos | place: Iran: Karaj | collected 2018-10
CTTGTGGTGTCCCATTCTATCTTGCCTTTGTAGTCCACCACCTTTGCGACGAGCTCTGTGAGAGCCTTGATGGTGAGCTCTTTGCCTGTGCCGGCGTTGACGGTTTCGTTGCCGCTGTAGTTGTTCATGAGGAACACGCAGAGGTTGGCAAGGTCATCGACATAGAGGAACTCGCGGAGCGGACTGCCGTCGCCCCAGCAGGTCACGCTCTCCAGCCCTGCTTCCTTTGCTTCATGGAAACGGCGGATGAGGGCCGGCAACACGTGGCTGTGCTCGGGATGGTAGTTGTCGTTGGGGCCGTAGAGGTTCGTGGGCATCACGGAGATGTAGTCCGTGCCGTACTGACGGTTCAGGATCTCGCAGTACTTCAAGCCGCTTATCTTGGCGAGCGCATAGGCTTCGTTCGTCTTCTCCAGTTCTCCTGTAAGCAGGCAGCTCTCGGGCATCGGCTGGGGCGCCATGCGAGGATAGATGCATGAGCTGCCAAGGAACTCGAGCTTCTTGCATCCGTTCTGCCAGGCAGCATGGATGACGTTCATCTCGAGTATCATGTTGTCGTACATGAAGTCAGCAAGTGCCGACTGATTGGCAACGATGCCGCCCACCTTGGCTGCTGCCAGGAAGACGTATTCCGGTTTCTCTTCGGCAAAGAACTGCTCAACTGCTTCTTGTCTGGTCAAGTCAAGCTCCTTGTGGGTTCTTGTGATAATGTTTGTGTAGCCCTGCCGCTGGAGCTCACGCACGATTGCGCTTCCCACCATCCCACGATGTCCGGCCACGTATATTTTTGAATTCTGTTCCATATTTCACACTGATTTGAATACTCTTTTTTATTTCACACAGAAATCACGGAAATCACAGAAAGATATGCCTAACGGCGTTTCTCATTCCTGCACTTTGAGTGTCACAGAATTGTTCCATGCTTTCTGTGATTTCTGAATAAGCTTTCTTAATTGACTATCCGCGTAATAGATGTTAAAATATTGTCTGTATTGAAGTTTACAAGAAGTCCGACCTTCTTGTTCATCAGGCGAAGATAAGTAAGCAGTTGTTTGGCAAAAACCTTTTTCATTTCCTCGACTGATTTAAGTTCTACGATAACCTTATCCTCTACAATGAGATCTAACCGCAAATCTGTCTCCAATACATTTCCTTTATATACGACAGGCACTTTTACCTGACGCTCTACATTCAGGCCACGCTGCCGTATCTCAAATATCAAAGCCTCCTCATACACAGACTCCAATAAGCCAGGCCCGAGTTCCTTATATACATCGTATATGGCACCTCTCACCTCGTATGTGATATCACTATCAGTCATAGCAACTTATCTCAAAGGGAGTCACAAGACATTTCTGTGATTTCTGTGATTTCCGTGTGACTACTTCACGATTCCCTTCTCGAGGTATTCTGCGAGGTTTGTGCGCACTTTTTCTGCGGCGCCTTCGGCTGCTACCTTGCCCATGTCGTGGTCCACCATGAGCTTGACCAGCTGCTCGAAGGTGGTCTTGTTGGGGTTCCATCCGAGCTTTGCCTTTGCTTTCGTGGGGTCGCCCCAAAGGTTGACGACGTCGGTGGGGCGGTAGAAGTCTTCGCTCACCTCGACCAACGTCTTGCCCACCAAGGAGTCTGTGGATGATTGATTATTTGTCAGAGAGGCTCTGTTGTCCTTCACGCAGATACCCTTCTCGTTGATGCCTTCGCCTTCGAACTTCAGCTCCAGACCGACGTGACGGAAAGCGAGGTCGGTGAACTCGCGAACGGAGTGCTGCACACCCGTGGCTATCACAAAGTCCTCGGGCACGTTGTTCTGGAGGATGAGCCACATGCACTCGACGTAGTCCTTTGCATAGCCCCAGTCGCGAAGCGAGTCGAGGTTGCCCAGGAAGAGTGTCTTCTGCTTGCCTTGGGCGATGCGGGCTGCGGCGAGGGTAATCTTGCGCGTCACGAACGTCTCTCCGCGGCGCTCGCTTTCGTGGTTGAAGAGGATGCCGGAGCAGCAGAACATATTGTACGCCTCGCGGTATTCCTTGACGATCCATAAGCCGTACTGCTTGGCGACGGCGTAGGGCGAATAGGGGTGAAACGGCGTCTCCTCGTTCTGCGGAACCTCCTCGACCTTGCCGTAGAGCTCGGAGGTGGACGCCTGGTAGATGCGGCAGGTCTTGCCGAGCCCCGTCAGCCTCACGGCTTCCAGGACGCGCAGGACGCCCGTCGCGTCCACGTCAGCCGTGAACTCCGGCGAGTCGAAGGAGACCTGCACGTGGCTCTGCGCGGCGAGGTTGTATATCTCGTCGGGCCTCACCGCGGCTACGACCTGGAGGATGGAGCTCGAGTCGCTGAGGTCCCCGTAGTGGAGGTGGAAATGCGGAGTGCCCTCAAGGTGCGCGATGCGCTCGCGGAAATCCACCGAGCTGCGGCGGATCATGCCGTGCACCTCGTATCCCTTTTCCAGCAGGAACTCCGCCAGGTAGCTTCCGTCCTGCCCGGTAACTCCCGTTATCAGCGCATTCTTCTTCGTTTCGCTCATTTTCTTCCTCTTGGCTTCCAAGCCCATGCCGTCTCTCGCGGCAAGATAATTTTAAATTATACAAGATTGCCCCTCGGGCGGTCAACCGCCAGCCCGAACTTCGGCTATGTCGCCCGCACCCAGGAGGGCCATCACCAGTCGGTCCACGCCGAGGGCCACGCCGGCGGCTGACCCGATAAGCGGCAGGGATTCCAGAAACTCCCCGTCCAGCGGGTAGTCCGACTCCCCGAGCACCTTTCGCTCCTCCTTCGCCGCGGCAAAGCGACGGCGCTGCTCGGGTCCGTCGCAAAGCTCCGTGAAGCAATTCGCGAGCTCGACGCCGTTCCAGTAGAGCTCCCACCTCTCGGCGAAGGCGTTCTCGCCTTTCCCCGAAACCACGGCGAGGGACGACGCCGCGCGCGGGTAGTCCATGAGGAAGACGAGCCCCCCCTGCTCCGCGAGCGCAGGCTCCACCTTCGTCGCCATGTCGAAGTCGAAGCGGTCCTGGTCCCAGTCAGTCCACGGGTCCCACCCGGCAATGCGCCTGTATGCGTCGCGCACGCGGACGCGCGCCGGCTCGAAAGGCCGGCCGCCGCCAAAGCCCTCCGCGAGTTCCAGGACGAGCTGCTCGGCGTCGTCCATTATGTCCATGTACGTCGCTTCGCGGCGGTACCACTCGATCATCGTGAACTCGGGATTGTGCCGCGAGCCCCGCTCGCCGTCGCGGAAGCACGGACCTATCTGGTAGATGCGGTCCATCCCCAGGGCGAGCAGCTTCTTCATCTGCAGCTCCGGCGACGCGCGCAGGAACCCTCCCGTCGCGACGGGGGGACAGTCGATGTGGCACTCAGGCGCCGGCGCCTCGATGCGGACGGGCGTCTCAACCTCCACGAAGCCCTGGACGTCGAAGAACGCGCGCATGGCGCGGACTATCCCCGCGCGCCGCGACAGAACGGACGGGGCGGCCCTATTCATAGCGGGAGAGGTGCTTGGAGAGAAGCTCTCCGAACCGCGTCTCAAGCCAGGGCGTCACGCCCCAGAAATCGCGCAGCTCGAGGTACTCGCTCACCGGCCCCGGCTGGCCGGCCTTCACGCCGTATTCGCACTTTAGCATGATGTTGCGCGCCGTCGCCTCGCTCGACACGAACTCGATTACCTGCACCTTGAACCCAAGTACGCGCAGTATCAGCGCGCGGTACGCGTCCGTCAGGATGTCGCAGAGCCTCTCGCGCAGGATCGACTGGCGCAGGAGCCCCGAGAACGGCGCCGCCGGATGCCCGGCTCGTCCGCCCAGCGAGCCAAGGTGCTTCTGCAGCTCGTGCTGGCAGCAGGGGGCGGACAGGATGTAGCGCGCCTTCCACTCGACGGCCTTCGCAAGCGCCTCGTCCGTCGCCGTGTCGCACGCGTGCAGCGATACGACGAGGTCCGCATGGGGGAGTTGTGTGTTGTGAGTTGAGTGTTGCGAGTTTGGAGTCGGGGGTGTGAAGGCGGCGAGGTCGGACTCGAAGAACAGCACCTTGTCCGCCAGGTCGAGCTGCTCGGCCATCTTGCGCGAAGCCGCGATTACGTCCGCCCGGCGGTCCACCCCGATGACGACGACGTCCGGATACTTCATCACCTCGGTGAGGTAGTACCATAGGCTGAGCGTGAGGTACGACTTGCCGCATCCGCAGTCCACCACCGTGAAGCGTCCCTCCGGCGCCGGACCAAGAGTCTCGCCGACAACCTTCAGGAACTCGTTCACCTGGTCGTACTTGCCGCGCATCGACGCCCTGACGCGGCCTTCGCCGTCCGCCACGCCGATAGTCCTCAGAAGCGCAGCGGAGTCGAAGCTCGTCAGGGGCAACTTCTTCACGCGGTCGTGCGGCAGGATCTTCGCCTCGCGGTCCATCTCGGCAGACCTGGAGACGTGCACCTTGCCCTTCTTCGTGACGCGCACGTGCAGGTCGCCCTTGGCCGTCATCACATGCATGTCGCGCGCGCCGCGCTGCGCGATGATCTCGTCCAGTCCGGACGCCGCCTCCTCGGCAGAGAGGTTCTTCACCTGCACCTGCCCGTCGTCGACCATCTCGGCCTGGAACTTGCGCTCGCCTCCGATTTCCACAGGACGCATCGAGACCTTGAACGACTTTCCGTTGCGGCGCACGCTCTGCACTATCTTCATGAAGCCCTCGCCCATGACGCGCGCGCGTATCTCCGACTGAAGGCCCTCCTCCAGCTCAAACCTTTCCATTATTGCATCTCCTTAGTCGTTTTCAATTCGTTTTCCTCTTCCCTCTTCCCCCATTCCCGCACCACCTCTCGGTCGTCGAAGGGCGTCTTTTCGCCCTTCGCCTCCTGTGTGGTTTCGTGTCCCTTGCCCGCAACTATGACGACGTCGCCCTTTTGCGCATTGGCTAGCGCGTAGCTTATCGCCGCGCGCCGGTCCGGCTCGACAAGCGCGGGCTCGGACTTCATGCCGACCCGTATCTGGCCTATGATCGCCATCGGATCCTCGCTGCGCGGGTTGTCGCTCGTAAGGACCACCGCGTCAGCGAGCCTGGACGCGGCCTCGCCCATCAGGGGGCGCTTCTTCGGGTCCCTGTCGCCGCCGGCTCCGAAGACGATCCAGAGGCGTCCTTTTGTGAACCCCCGTGCCGCTGAAAGCACCTTCTCTATCCCGTCCGGCGTGTGCGCGAAATCGACGTAGACATCTGCCGCCACACACGGGTTTTCGACAGGCTCGAGCCTTCCCCACCTCGGACGCAGCGTCGGGATGACGCGCTGGATGTCGTCGTGCGGAACTCCCGCCGCCTCCGCAAGGGACGCCGCCACGAGCACGTTGGACCTGTTGTACGCGCCGACAAGGCGAAGTCCCGAAAGGTCGAACTTAGGGTTCTTCTCTGTGACCGGAAGCACGTTGAGCGGGAGCCGCCCCGCCGCCTCCAGCATCTCGCGGCCGTACCCGCCGTCCAGGCAGACGACGAAAGGCGGGAAGTCTCGCCGCCCTGCGTCCGGACCGGACTTCACGCCCTCGGCTATCCGCTCCGCGAAGGACAGCTTCACGCGGAAGTACTCCTCCATCGTCTTGTGGTAGTCGAGGTGGTCCTCGCTCAAGTTCGTGAACGCGCCGCCCGCGAAGACGGTTGTCTTGCCGAAGCCGACGCGGTCCTGGTGGATGGCGTGGCTTGAGACCTCCATTGCGCAGTCCGTGCAGCCGTTGGCCTCCATCGCGGCGTAGATATCCCTGAGCTGCGCTAGCGGAGGGGTCGTGTAGCCCGTGTAGAACCGTTTTTTCCCGTCGAAGACCTCCACAGTCGTGATGTAGCCGCAGAGCGGAGCTCGTCCGTCCGCTCTCTCCGCTTCGCTAACTCGCTCCCGGGCTCGAAGCCGGGCGCCCAAAGCGTTGACAAACTCGGCGAGGATCCACGCCGTCGTGGTCTTGCCGTTCGTACCGGTTATGCCCCAGATCCTCATTTCCCAAACCCGGTCAGCCGCGCACGCCGTTCCAGGACTCGAAGCGCTTGGAGGCGAGCGACCTGTACTTCGCGCCGCTGCCGCCATTCACGAACGGGTCGATGGAAATCCCGCCGCGCGCGGCGAACTTCCCGTACACCTCCATGTACTTCGGCTTGAGAAGCCTCGAAAGGTCGTCGTAGATCACGTTCACGACGTCCTCGTGGAAGTCACCGTGGTTGCGGAACCCGAATAGGTAGAGCTTGAGGGACTTCGACTCGACAAGCCTCTTCGCGGGAATGTAGCGGATGGTGAGGGTGGCGAAGTCGGGCTGGCCGGTCTTCGGACAGAGCGTGGTGAACTCGGGCGCGGTGAAGGTCACCCAGTAGTCTCGCCCGGGATTGCGGTTCGGGAACGCCTCCAAGACCGACGGATCGTAGTCCTTCGGCGCGGAAACCGTGTTTCCAAGAACAGTTAGCCCTTTAAGGTCTTTTCTCATGCCCGTATTTTACCATATTCTCACAAAGGCGGAAAGGCGGCTTATGGTATAATATCCGTAGCCGTGCTTGCAGTCCTTCTAGCGCTCGCCGCGACAACGTTCGCGGAATCCAAGGCCATCCTCGTCCAGATCGAGCTGGACAGGGCTGGCTTCTCCTGCAACACGATCGACGGATCGTGGGGCCCGAAGTCCGCACGCGCGCTCGAGCGGTACGTCGCCGCGCGCGCAATCGCGTTCGACGCGAAGAGCGCGGCCAGTCCGGAAGCCACCTGGCGCGCCCTGTTCCCTCGTTCCGGCAACCCATACCGCCTAGTGGCCGTGACGCAGGCGGACCTCGACTCGCTTGTGAAGATCCCCAAGTCCGCCGCGGACAAGGCCAGGATCCCGGCAATGGGGTACGAGTCGATCGCCGAGATGTTCGCCGAGCGGGGGCACCTCTCGAGACGCGCCCTCGAGAGGCTAAACCCGAAGCTGGACTGGTCCGCCGTCACGGTCGGCACGAAGATTCGCATACCCTTCTTCCCGCCCATGGAGGAAGAACTCTCCGCCTGGCCGCGCGACAGGCCGGGGGCGCCGAGCCGTCCGCTCGCGACGCTTGTAAGGATATCGCTCTCGCGCTGCGAGGTCTCCGCGTTCGACGCGGACGGACGGATGATCGCGTCGTTCCCATGCTCGATAGCGAAGAGCAAGGCGAAGCTGCCGCCCCACGGCGAGCTGCGCGTCTCCACTACGGTCGCGCACCCGAACTACACGTACACGCCAGACGGACCCGCGGGCCGCAAGGGGTCGAGGCACGTCTGGCCGGCCGGGCCGAACTGCCCGGTGGGGGTCGCGTGGATCGGGCTCTCCCTGCCGGGCTACGGGATACACGGCACCCCGCGTCCCGAGACGATCGGCAGCGCGGAGTCGCACGGATGCTTCAGGCTTTCGAACTGGAACGCCGCGCGGCTCTACGCGATGGTGAAGCCCGGCACCAAGGTCATCGTCGAGGAATAGGGTCAGCGCCCGCGTCCGCGGCGCCCGCCAGGGCCGCCCGGTCCGGGACCGCCGAACCCGCTCGGGGAGGTCGAATCGAAGATTTCCGTGATCGTGTCCACGACTTCCACGGCGTCGCTGCCGGAGAGCCCGAGCTCCTCCGCCGTCAAGCGGAGGAGGATCTGCCTCTCCTGCTCGTTCTTCTCGTTTATGCTCCGCTCCGTGTCGCGGAACTCCTGGAAGAGCGGGCCGCGCTCCTCGTCCGGGGTTTCCGTCGAGAAGAGCTTCGCCTCGATCTCCTCGTGCCTTGCGATGAGGGCCTGGAGCTCGTCGTGCGTCGCCCGGTCGGACTTGCTCATGCGCGAGGTGTCGATGGAAGAGAAGAAGTCGATCTTGGTCTGCGCCCTCTTCGCGCGCTCCTGCACGATCTCCTGGCGGCGCTTCTCCATCCGAGCGAACTCCTCCGGGTTTTCCTTCTTCCACTGCTCGAGGCGCTCGCGCATCCCCTTCCAGTCGGGACCGCTCCATCCCTGTCCGCGGCGCCGGTTGCCCTCGTTGCGGTTTTCCTGGACCTGCTCAGACGTCTGCTGCTGGCTTTCAGCAAGCGCCTTCTCGAGATCCTTGATGCGGGACCGGAGCGCCTTCAGCTGCTCCTCGGCCCCGGCATCCGGAAGGAGCTTCCTGCGCGGCGTTTCCGCCGCGGGCTTTCCCTCTGGTTCCGCAGGGGTCCGCGAGGGCGCGAGGCAGTAGCCCAGCGCCGCGCCGGCAATGAGCGCGGCGACCGGAATCGTAAAGTTCATTTTCATCTCTTGTCCTCCGTTTTTGCAACTAGGCACTGTCGCCCGTGCGTTCCCTTGACTGTCCCCCTCCCGAAGAAGAAAAGCTCCGCCGGATCGTACCCCGGCTTGTTGTGTATGTCGACGTGGCTCGCGTAGTCCGGCGCCTCGTTCCGCCGCGTCCACCACCTGTAGTCGCACCAAGACCCCTTTTTTGCGAGAAGGAGGCGGAATGGGGGGGACGGGGGGGCGGGGAGCTCGTAGTCGCCTGTCGCGAGCAGGATATCGACCGCCTTGTCGCCCTCGTCGCCGTAAACTATGCAGAATTCGTGGTCGCACATCGCGAACGCGCCGGACTGGTAGAAGTCTGGGTATGCCATCCCGCCGACCGTGCGCGTGCGGAAAAGCCCGTTGGCGCGCAGGAGTTCGGTGGGGCGGACGGGAGGTGCCGTGACAGACGCTATGCCGTAGTCGCCTGTGACGGACATCTCGCATCCGCGCCTCTGGCAGATGTCCGCAAGCCGCTCAAGATGGCGGCGGAGCTCGGCAAACGCCGCGTCGTCCGCAGGCGAGCCGGGTCCGTCCTTCTGCGCGGCGTAGTCCATCGTCGGGAGGTAGAGGTACGCCTCGTCCACGTCGTGCACGTCCGTCATCGTCTCGAACCACGAAACACACGCGCGGCCGACCTTGGGGGAGGCGAACGGACCCCAGTAGCGCCACAGCGGGAACTTGCCGCACAGCTTCTCGAGGATGGACGACATTCCCGCCGGCTTCGTGTAGCAGCTCATCATCATGCCGCCGCCGTGCTTGTGGATCGGGGCCGGCGAGACTATCACGTCCGCCTCCTCCCCGAGCGACTGCTGGAAGAAGAAAAGGCCAACCGTCCCGCCTGCCGCACGACGGTCCGCCCACACGCGGCGTCCCTTCACGAGCTTCGCCGACTGCTCCCAGAACATGGGCCTCGCCAAGTCGTCGAACCAGACGCCGTTGGACGCCATGCCGTGTTCGGACGGCGCGAGGCCCGTGCGCATCGTGGCCTGGGCGGGACACGTGACGGCCGGAAAAACGCTCGGCACGGGACCGAAGTCAAGTCCGGCCACGCGCTTCACGTGCCGGCTCTCGAGCTGTTCCCAGCCGAGGCCGGCGGCCATCACGTTGAGTTTCTTCATCTATCCGTCAGTCGACCGCGCCAAACATCTTGGTCGAGAAGTTGAAGAACGGGAAGAACGGGAGGAACCCCTCCTTGTTGAAGCAGAGGAGGCCGAACTGGAGCGCCGCCGCGTCGGCGACGTTCACGAAGGCGACCTGTGGTCCGTTCTTGACCGTCTTGGCGCTGTTGTAGCCGATCGAGACCTGCGCGCCGGAGCGAACCTTGTCCGTCACGTTGTAGAAGAGCGACACCTGGGCACCCTTTATGGATGCGACCTCGGAGGCGAAGCCCATGGCACAGCCCTGGACGTCCTTGGACGCGTTCTCCGCCGGGGCGCCGGTCCACCAGCTCCACACGAAGTCGGCCTTGGCGACCGACACACCCATAGCAACCGCGCAGAGCGCGACAACCAGTTTCTTCATTTTGACTGTTCCTTTCTGTTTGCTTTCAAGTCGGTTCTCAGCGCTCTGCGGCGGCGCGGGGGCACGCCGCCCTACCTGGGGGCGACGACAAGACCGCCGTGGCGGACGCGAGGTGCGCCACCGCACCCGCCTTCGTCACGCGAACCTCCGCCCCGGCGACACGTCCATCGGCCATGCACTCCTCCAGCGCCACCCGCGCCGCGCGCTCAATCATCCTGCACTTCGCCGCCGTCAAAGCCGCGCGCACGCGGTCCGCCAGCGCGGCATAGTCCACCGTGTCCTCCAGCCTGTCGCTGAACGACGCCTCGTCGCCGATCTCAAGCTCCACGTCCACGACGAGGCGCTGCGGACGGGTCCGCTCCTCGGGTAGTTCGCCGATGATGCATTCGACGTCGATGCCGTTGAGCGCAAGCTTCATGACTTCCCCAGCTTCGCCGAGACCGCCAGGAGCTCCTCGCGCAGGAACTTGCACGCGAGCGCCGTGGAGCGTCCCGAATGGTCGAGCCCCGGCGAGAGCTCAACGTTGTCCAGCGCGACGACGTTCAGCCTCTCGCAGATCAGGCGCACGTCGCCGAGAAGCCTCGTGAAGGAGAGCCCTCCGGCCTCCTGCGTGCCTGTGCCGGGGAACTCCGACGGGTCGAGAACATCCATGTCCACAGTCAGGTAGACAGGCGCGCCGGGGCCAATCGCCTCGATGGCGGCCAGGAGCGTCGAGTCCGAGAAAAGCTCCGTCTCCACGTGTCCGCCGCGCATGAACTGGCGTTCGTCGCGCGTGCAGGACCTGATGCCGAACTGCCAGATGCGTCCGTCGCCGAGGATGTCGTGGCAGCGCCTGAGGACGCACGCGTGCGAGAGCCTGACGCCCAGGTAGTCCTCGCGGAGGTCGGCGTGCGCGTCGAAATGGACGATCCGGAGGTCGGGGTGGCGCTTCGCGACGGCGCGGACCGCGCCCAGCGTGACGAGGTGCTCGCCTCCGAGGAGGAACGGCACCTTGTCCGCCTCGACGATGCGATCCGCCTCGGCCTCGATCATGTCGAGCGCGCGGTCGGGCGCGCCGAACGGGAGCTCGAGGTCGCCCGCGTCGTGCACGCTGGCGTCCGTCTCGAGGTCAAGGTCCTGGTAGGGGGAGTACGTCTCGATGCCGAAGGACTCTGACCGCATGGCGGCGGGCCCGAACCGCGTCCCCGGCCTGAAGCTCGTCGTGGAGTCGTAGGGCGCGCCGAACAGGACGACCTTCGCGTCCTCGAAAGCACTTTCTGCAGCGATGAAGTTCATTCAGCTCTCCAGCCTGAGGAGGTCCTTCACGTAGTTCGGGAGCGCGAACGCCCCGCGGTGGAGCTCCGTGTTGTAGTAGCGCGTCCTTATCCCCAGCTTGTTCCAGCGCACCTCGTCCAGGTCGCCGATGGGGTGGTACTTCTTCGACGCGAAGCCGAAGAGCCAGTGTCCGGAGGGATAGCTCGGGATGTGGCACTGGTAGACGGTGGACACCGGGAACTCGACCGCGATATGGCGGTGCGCGTCGCGGACGGACCGCTGGTGCGCCGCGTAGAACGGGGACTCGTGCTGGTTGATGAGGATTCCGTCGTCGCGGAGCGCCTTGTAGCACGTGCCGTAGAACTCGCGGGTGAAGAAGCCCTCGGCGGGCCCGTACGGGTCGGACGAGTCGACGATGATGAGGTCGTACTCGGCCTTCTTGCCGCGGACGAACCTAAGGCCCTCCTCGAACCACACGCCGACGCGCTTGTCCTTGAGCTTTGACGAGGTGAACGGGAGGAACTTCTTCGAGAGCAGCACCACGTCCTTGTCGACTTCGACGAGGTCGATGGACTCGATGGTCTTGTACTTCGTGAGCTCGCGCACCGTGCCGCCGTCGCCGCCGCCTATGACGAGCACGTTCTTTACGCGCGGGTTGACGGCCATCGGGACGTGCGTGATCATCTCGTGGTAGATGAACTCGTCCTTCTCGGTGATCATGAGGCCCCCGTCGAGGACGAGGACGCGTCCGTACGCCGGGGTGTCGAGGATGTCGATCTGCTGGACGGCGCTCTTCTTGGAGGCGACCTGTACGGACGCCTTCATGGAGAAGCGGACGTCTTCCGTGTGTTCGTCAGTGTACCAGAGTTCCATTTTATTCCACCACCTGGATGTAGTCGAGGTTCATGTCTTCGGTACCGGTCATGAAGCAGCCCTTCTCCTTGGCGAACAGGATGTGCTCCAGGACGTCCGGCGTGATGCGCTCGCCAGGCGCGACGATCGGGATGCCCGGCGGGTAGCTCATGACGAACTCTCCGGCGACGAGCCCGGTGGACTCCTTCATCGCGACGCGGCGCTTCTTGGCGTAGAACGCGTCCTGCGGGGCCATCGCTATGACGGGGTCGATGTATTCGTGGTCGAACATGCCAGCCGCGCTGCGCTCGTGGAGGCGCTTGACCTCGGCGAGCGCCGAGATTAGGCGCTC
>JAEEGL010296993.1_pt1 | contig 12223 bp, 14 predicted proteins | sample 9134231 | NCBI WGS metagenome assembly JAEEGL01 (sample SAMN16246548, study PRJNA631951) | gut metagenome | biome: gut microbiome; feature: rumen; material: fiber-attached | host: Bos | place: Iran: Karaj | collected 2018-10
AAATGGTAATGCCAGGTGATAATGTTAACATTCATGTTGAATTAATTCACCCAATTGCTCTAGAACAAGGTACTAAGTTCTCAATCCGTGAAGGTGGTAGAACTGTTGGTGCTGGTACAGTTTCTAAAATTGATAAATAATAATTAAAACGCTATCTTATAGCGTTTTTTTTTGACTTTTTATTATTTATGTTATATCATAATTAACTACGGGGGAAATATGAAACAACGAAACTTTGAAAAAACTATTATTATTGAAGAATTTGAAGAAGAAAAGAAAAAACAAACTAGTTTTTTAGGTAATTATGTTCAATTAGAAGTAAAAAGAATTACTGATTTGATATCTAAAAGTGATGAAGTGATTGTTAAAGAATATATTGATAATTTACAAAAAAAATATAATAACTTAAAAAAGTATTATCAAATACTTACTGAAAAAGAAAAGAAGATTGAAGATACTATTTATCATGATAATCTAAAAACATTAGATAATGAATTAGATGCATGTATTAAATGGCAAAATGGTGATAAAGACATTGATATTTCATTTATACCAGCGATTGAGCATAAAAAGATGTTCTTAGGTAAAAATAAAGATGAAATAGCTTTAGAATTAGAAAAAATAAGAGAGGCACGTGATCCGTCATATGATCATGAACAATCACCTGTTGACGAAGCCTTTGATACCGCTGTTAGAAGATATGAACCCGTTCGAGAAAGAGTAGATGCAATTCGTAAAATGACTAATCTTGAAAAACTACAAAAAGCAAGTATTAAAGTTAAATTAAATAGATATTTACTTAATTTAAGAATAGTAGCTACTTTCTCAATTATTCCTACGGTTTTTATTGGCCCTATTCTTCGCGTATATAATATATTAGGTATCAATAGTACGATAGCAGTATTAGGTTTAGTAGAAGCAGTATTGGTAGCTCTTGGGGCAGTAGGAATCCCTATTTATAATAAAGTTAAATATCAAAAAGCCAAACAAGATTATGAAATAGCCAAAAAGGACTTAGAAGAAGCTGGTTTATATGAAGATATTAAGAAATCTCTAGTTAGAAGTAAGAAGAGTATATAATGGACTTAAATGATAAAGTATTTGTAATTAAAGATAAAGAATATTTAGTTATAACCAGTGTTAATTATAATAATAGAACTTATGTTTATTTAGTTAATAAAATGGATGAAAGAGATGCTATGTTTCGTGAAGTAGTTAATGAAAATAATGAGTGCTTTTTACAAGAAATAGATAAAGATTTATTTAATGAAAGAATATTTTCTTTATTTATAAAAGAGTTTAGTAATTAAAGTGAAATATAGTTATATTTTGCTTTTTTTATAACTGTCAAAATTAATCAACTTCATTGTTTTTATATAATTCATTTAATATAATAAAAAATGAGATATATTTGACAAAAACGTTTAAAAGTGTTAATATATTTCGAAATATTATCTTTGGGGGGAATGTTCATGATAGATAATAATGAAAAAAAACTATATTTATTAGTTGATCGAGATGATGTTACAGTTAAATCTGCACCATTAATTCAAAAGGTTATTAATGAGAAAACAAATTTTAAAACAGAAGTATTAAGTATGTTTGAACAATTAATACGTAATTGTCGCTATTTTGCTGATGAAGTTAGTAAAGTATGTGATGCTGAAGAAGATTGTGTAGAAATAAATGCTGCAAAATATTATTTACATGTGGCTAATCTATTCTTAAACCAGTTTTTAGAAGAACGAGATACATTCCTTGAAATTGATAATTTGCCAAAAGGTTCTAGAAAATACTTTGATTATGCCAAAGAAATGGATGTAATTATTAAAGTATCAGAACTTATTGATAAAAATAAAGAAGCTTTTCATGTAATTAATGCTTTCTGTATGAAAAGATTAGAAAGAATAATTAAGGAAGCTAAAGAAAAAAATGCTATTCCTAATTTTGGTTCTTTATTTAGTATGGATACCAATGACATTATTAAAAAAGGTACTATTAAAAAAGATGCTAGTAGAGAATATATATTATATGAAAAACCAATTGAAATATTAAAAAATTGTATTAAAAATGAAAATAGAATACATGATATTGTAACTAATGCTAATGTATATTATCAACCTAGTCAAGCTTTAGTAGATTATGAAAAAATCCATAGTCTTGAAAATGTTAACTGGGATGCTATTGATTTAATTGAAGAATTAATTCATTCTGGAATATTTGAAGAAGAATATGAATCTAGTCATAAAACTGGACCTAGAGAAGATATGGCTAAAGAAAGATCAGAACGTGTGTTTCTTCCAGAAATTAATGGATATCTTAGTAAACAATTTCATGAAGAAGAACATAATGCAGCAAGACGTGGAAGAAGTTCTAAAGTACAAGATGCAATTGAAAAATTAGGTATTGAACCTGAACAAATAGTTATAATAGATGATAGTTATGCTAACTGTCTTGATGCTATTAGACTTGGTGCTAATGCTATTTACTATAAACCAGTTACTGATTCAGAAAAAATAAATGGACAATTAGAAGAAACTGGATTAGATCGAATAACTAGTTTTAAAGAACATGATAAAGTTTATGGTTATATTGCAAAAGCTGATACAAAATTAAAGGGTAAAAGTAAATAAAGTGATATAGGGGGAAAATATGGAACAAATAAAAAAAATAAATTTTGATGGTGTAATTAGTTTTAATTCTGATATTGATGGTGTAATGATTGATGGACTTGGTATGATAGATAGATATGTTTATGATATCGATAAAATAGCTAGTGATAGATATTATAAAGAAGAAATATTAAAACATTTAAATACATTACTTACTCAAAAAGAAGAACTTGAAACACTTCAAAGATTTAATAGTTCTGAAATGAAAGAACTTGTTAGAGAAATAAAATATTATGAAGGACTAAAAAGCGAACATTATGAACATAAAAATCTTGTTTTAGAAGAGGCTTTACCAGAATATGTGAATAGAATTCCATATGATGATATCTATCAACCTAAAAATATGTTTCCTGGTGTAATAGATACACTTAATAAAATACATGATGCCGGTATTTTTCAAGAATATAATGCACCTACTGCTATCAATCCGGCTAGAGAGATAGTGGCTAAACAAAAAATGCTTAGCATATTTCCATGGCTTAATGTTTATGGTTTTAAGTTCTTTGTAGATCCATTTTATTTACCAGGAACCCATATTAAAACCCCAAATAGAGTTCCATGTGATAAGCCCAAAAAACTTATTAGCATTAAACCAAAAATGGATGTTAGAAATTCAGTATTATTTGATGATGTACTCTATATAATCGCTAGTGCTAAAGCGTTAGGTTTTAAAGCATATCATGTTGCATCACCAGATAATATAGTTGATATATATATAGAAGCAGCTAATTATATTATAGATAAAGTACATGGTGGAAAAATTAAGAAATTGAGTCGATAGACTCTTTTTTTGTCAAATAAAAAGTTTTTTTAAAAATAAGATACTAATTATATCGATAATATAGTATACTTATTATTAGGAGGAGAATATATGTATCTATTAACCAAAGTTGTTTTAGCAGTTATGTTAGGTTTTATATCATCCGCTTTAGTTGGATTAATAATGGTTCCTCTTTTAAAAAGAATGAAAATTGGGCAAAAAATAAGTTCTTATATGGATTTTGCACATAAAAGTAAAGAAGGAACTCCTACAATGGGAGGATTAATCTTTATTTTATCAACCATAGCTGTTATGTTATTTTTACTATTAACTGGTAGAGTATCATTTAATAGTGATTTAAAAATTGTTTTATTTGTTTTTATTAGTTATGGTTTTATTGGATTCTTGGATGATTATTTAAGTATTAAAAGAGGGAAGAATGAAGGATTAAGTGTTATTGGAAAGTTTTTCTTACAGTTAATTGTTGCTTTAGTATTCTTCTATTTATATATGAAAAATGGTGGTAAAACATCTTTGATAGTTACTACTCTTGGTATCCATATTGAAATGAAATGGCTTTATGGTATCTTTATCTTATTCATCTTAGTAGGTAGTTCTAATGCGGTTAATTTAACTGATGGATTAGATGGATTAGCGGCTGGTTTATCAGCTATTGCCTTTATTGCCTTTAGTTTAATAAGTTTAATGGTAGGTTATACTGATATGGGTATCTTTACTTTAGTATTAACGGGAGCATTACTGGGATTTCTGGTATATAATGGATTCCCGGCGAAGGTCTTTATGGGTGATACAGGATCCCTAGCCCTCGGAGCTGTTATGGGTACTATAGCTATTATTACTCATCGTGAAATAACTTTATTAATTGTTGCTTTTGTCTTTGTAATAGAGACATTATCAGTAATAGTTCAAGTATTCTGGTACAAAACCTTTAAAAAACGTTTGTTCTTAATGACACCAATTCATCATCATTTCCAAAAATTAGGATGGAGTGAGGTATCAATCGTAAGAACATTCTGGGTAGCTGGATTTATTCTTGCGATGGCTGGTATTGTCTTTGGTGTTTGGATGTAAAAAAAAATCATTTTTCAATGATTTTTTTATTTTCCAAATCCTACAACATCTTGAGTAACATCTTGAAGTTCTACACTAGCTTTATTACCATATTTTGCATATAGTTCTTTTATTTCTTGTTCTCTAGCGAATGCTCGTTTTTGAGCTTCGTCTCTAACTTTTTGTAATATATCTGATTGATATCCTCTAGCTGCATCAACGGCAACCTTTTTTGTTTCCTCTCGAATATCACCAGAGTATGATCTATGTTCCTCTTCTTTTGCTCCAGTTAGTTTACTAATTTCTTCAGCAAGTGCTTCTGTTTCTTGATGTATTTCATCTATTTCTCTTGCTTCTATATCAAGATTATCTGCAGCAATATCACTAATCTTAGATAATTCGCAATAAATATCGTCTATTTTTGTATCATTTTGATCTAATGATTTAGCAAGTGCTTCTTGACTAGAAAAATCAATTGTAAGTGAAAACTTCATGTTCTGTAAAACAATTTTATACCAAGAGGCTATGATTTTATTAATATTTGCAACTGATATTCTAATAGTATTATCTAATTCTTTTAATTTATCTTTATTACGCATACGTCTAAATGCATTTTTAGACAATTCATTTTTTTCTGCCATTAGTTCTTTTAATCTATTTATTTCTAGTTCTAAACTAGCTGAAAAACTGTTTTCATTTATCCTTCTCATAATATCAAGGAATATTTCAAAAAGCGTAATATTAGCATCTTCTGGTTTGATATTTTCTACACCTTCAGTTTTTCCTACTATTTTACTTAAAAGTTTATTGTCAGCTATTTTTTCGTATTTTGCCCAGTCTTCTCCCAATACTTTTATGGCAAATTCAATATTATCCATTAATTCTTCATGGGAATATCCAGTTACAGGAGCATTTGGAAGACCTTTTGGAAAACTAAGAGCCATTTCGGAAGTTTGTATTAAAGTAGCAATCTCAGGTGGAAGTTTTGTAAAATCATATAGATAACGATATTTATAATCATGTTCTTTCATAATTTGTTTGTGGTATTTAACACGCAACTCAGATATTTTTTTAATTCTTTCTAAATTAGCAGAATTACGTGAAAGGTCAACATTATCTTTTCCTTCAGCGATTAATTCATCGATATTACCTTTTGTTTTGATTTTTGCCAATAAATCTTCCCTTATTTCTTGAACAGTTTTTTGTTCAAGTGTTCTAATTTGTTGTTCAATAGTTTGTTTATCTTTTTCTAAATCTTGAACATTATAAGTTTCTGATTGCAATCCAGTTAAAATTAGTTTTCCACGATTGATTTTTTCATCAGTTATATCTTGAACACTTAACTTTTCATATTCTTCATTTAATTCTTGTATTTTCTTCTTTGCTTTATTGATTTTTTCTTCAACTTTATTTAGTCTTTGATTTGCATCCCTTATCATTGCTTTTCGATATTCTTCAACTTCAATTTCACTCATCAATTGAAATCTAGCTTTAGCTTCAATTCCAACAAGATCTTGAATACGTCTTATTTTTTCCTGTACAAGAGATAATTCGTAAAGTAGTTTATTCATTCTTTCATCTTCTTGAGATGTTAAATTAGAAATAGCGGTTACTTTTTGATGAAAACTATATTGTTTTACCAATAGATCTCTTTCAGTTTTAAGTCTATCTAGTGCACGACTTATTATTGTTTCAAATTCTACGTTCGTCATTATTCAGCCACCTCATTTACTAAATCTAATAAATCAGCTATTTCACTAGCAGACATTTTTTCAAATATTTTTGATAGTTCCTCTTTACTTAATGATAATATCTTGTCAATATCTTCTTTTTTCTGATTATTATCCATTTTTACCTCCGTTACCTAAGTTTATTATATAATGAAATCTATTATTTAATCAAGAAAAAAAATACTGTCAATCCCAATAAAAAACACTTAAAATTATTTTAATAATAATGGTTTTATGATATAATCCTTTTATAGAGGTAAAAATATGAAGAAAGTAAGTCGTTATATCTTAATATTTTTAATAGTTTTTTGTATTTCTACTCCTGTTTATGGTAAGACTCTAAGAGATTTAAAAAATGAGTTAGCAGCTTATGAAAAAGAAATGAGTCAAGCTAGAAGTAAAAAGAATATGACTCAATCAGAAATTAATAATATTAATTCGAGAGTTAGAAAAATTCGTGAAACAATCGAGATAGATCAAGAAAATATTAAGAAAACTGAAGATGAAATAGTTGTCTTAGAACAGAAAGCTGATGAAAAAGAAGATCAAATTAAAGACATTGTTGGCTTTTTACAAATAACTAATAGTGAAAATGCTTATATGGAATATATCTTTGGTGCTAAATCTATTGAAGATTTAATTCTTCGTAGTGCAGTATCCGAACAAATGGTAGCTTATAATGATGATTTAATTGAAGATTATAATGAAACTATTGTTGAATATAAAGAAAAAAATGAAGATTTAAAGAAGCAAATTACGAACTTAAATAGTGAACAAGAGAGTTTAAAAACCGAATTAGTTAGTTTAGGTGATAGCCTAGATGCTGCTACAGCTGAAATGGCTAGTGCCCAATCACAAATTGATGCACAAAAGAAATTAATTAATTATTATCAAAATACTTTAGGTTGTAAAGATGATCAAGATATTACTAAGTGTGGAACTATTCCATTTTCTGGTAAAATGGTAAGACCACTTACTTCATTTTCTGTAACTAGTGAATATGGTTATCGTATACATCCAATTTATAGAACAACTAAGTTTCATAGTGGAATAGATTTAGCTGGTGGAAGTACTGATGTATATGCTGCTGCTCCTGGTACAGTAGCCGGAGTTAGTTGGAAGAATTCATGTGGTGGAACAATGTTATTTATCCATCATAATATTAATGGTTCATACTATACCGTAACTTATATGCATTTATATAAAGTAAATGTTAAAGTTGGTGATTATGTTGATCAAAATACTAAAGTTGCTGTTACTGGTGGTAGTAAATCATTAACACCATGGGATTCATGTTCAACAGGACGTCACTTACATGTTAGTATCTCAAGAGGATTATATTTAAAAGAATATACTTCATGGAATACTTGGACATCTAAATTGATTAATCCACGTACAATGATTAATTTCCCAAGACAAGGTGTTTGGGTAAGTAATAGAACTAAACAATATTAAAAGCACATTTGTGCTTTTTTATTTAGCTTTATGGTATAATATTTTATGAAAAAGGAGCTGTTATGAAAGAAATTGATGTAAAAAAATGGCATAGATATAAACAATATAAATGGTTTAATACTTTTACGGATGCAACATATGGTATGAATGTTGAATTAGATGTTACAGATTTAGTTAAATATACGAAAGAAAATAATAAATCATTTTTTGTATGTTTTTTATATATTTTATTAAAGGGTCTTAATTCAGTTGATGAAATGCGTATTCGATATGTTGATGGGAAAGTAGTTATGTTTGATGATATTAATCCTGCTTATACAGTTATGACAGAAGCTAATACTTTTGAAAATGTTACTAGTAAAAATTATCCTGATTTTGCGACATTTTATGAGAAAACTAAACAAGATGTTGAAAATGCAAAACATCAAAAGAAAGTAAAAGAATCATATAATGAGGGAAGAGGATTTGATGAATATTATATTACTTGTGTCCCTTGGGTTAATTTTAGTGGTTTAACTCATCCAATTCCCTTTGATAAAGCATCTCAAGTAGTTCCAAGAGTTTGCTTTGGTAAATATCATTTGGAGAATAATCGCTATAAAATGATGTTAAATATAACTGTAAGTCATGAATTTGTTGATGGATATCCATTATCCCAAGTATTTATTAATATTCAAAAATACCTAGATGAAATGATTATAAAATAGAGATTATGGTATAATAATGTTGGTGTTTTATGAGACAAAGAAATGTTAAAAACAAAAAAGAAATTATTAATAATTCAAAGTATATTACATTAAACCCTAAAGAGTATCGAGGATCTTTTAAAAAACTATTTAATAATGATAATCCAATATATATTGAAATTGGAATGGGTAAAGGAGATTTTATCTTAGAAAATGCCTTAAGATACCCAGATATAAACTTTATTGGAATAGAAAAATATGATAGTATCATCGCTTTAGCTATTAAAAAGATTGAAGGTTATGAATTAAATAATTTAAAACTAATTCGAATGGATGCCTTAATAATCGATGAAGTATTTAATCACGAAATAGATAAAATATATCTTAATTTCTCAGATCCATGGCCTAAAGAAAGACATGCTAAAAGAAGATTAACTAGTAATATCTTTCTTGATAAATATCAAAATATCTTTAGAAATAATCCTATTATTGAAATGAAAACCGATAATCGTAATTTATTTGAATTTAGCTTAATTTCATTTAATCAACATGGTTATTTAATTAAAGATATTAGCTTAGATTTGCATAATAGTAACAAAGATGATAACATAATGACCGAATATGAAAAGAAGTTTAGTTTAAAAAACAATTGTATATATTATGTCAAGGTTGAAAAAAACGGATAAACTTTGTAAAAAATCTATATTATTAGTAATAAAGTATGATATAATATAAAAAGAGTAGGTGGTATTTTGAAAAAACTATTATGTATTTTTCTCATATCATTATGCTTTATATCCGGATGTACGGTAACTAAAATATCCGATGAAAGTATCAGTGGTATTTTTGATACAATTCTTTATGTTGATAATAAATTAAGTAATACCTACATGGAAGGTTATAGTTTATACTTACCAAAAGGTGTTACAATGGTAGATAAAAGTGACTATAACTTAAAAATTAAAGATAAAAATTATTATTACTATTTATATGTTGATACAGTCGCTTATTTCTATAAGGTTGAAAATTCTTTTATTGAAAAAAGAAATAATTTCCTTTCAAGTAAAATAAATCATGATGATAAAATTGGATATATTGATATTACATTAAATGGTGATTATTACTTCGTTGTAATGATGTATAATTATACCAAGATAGAAGCGTATGTTAAGAAAGAAGATTTAGGAAGTTCAATTATCACAATGAGTTCTGTTTTATCTTCAATAAAGTATAATGATAAAGTTATTGAAGATCGTGTTGGAAGTGATAAAATGACAATGCAAGAAGAAAGATTTAATATCTTTGATTCGAATATCGAAAATGATAATTTCTTAAAATACGAAGCTGAATATGGTACATATAAGGAAAAAATAGATGTTAATAAAGACAATGACGTTATAGATGTAGATGAAACTATAGAGTAGGAAGGTGTCATATGAAACTGATTGAAAAACTTAAAAATGTTTTTTTTGAAGAAGTTCCTGAAGATGAGGATGAAGAAGAATTACCTCAAACTTTTGCTAAGAAAATTGAACCAAAAAAGGTTGAACCACCAAGAGAAGAGCCAGTTATTAAAAGAGAAGAGAAACCTATAACCATGGAAGAGTTTGATGAAATTCAAAGTCCTTTAAAAGAAGAAACTCCTAAGGAAGAAGAAAAAGAAGAGTCTACTTTCCCAATGATGTTTGATGATGAGGATTTCTTAGCTGATACTAAAAAGGATGAAGATCTTGATTATACTCAACCAATTACGTATCATCGAGAAGAAAAACCTGAAAAGGAATTATATCAAGGTAAAAAAGAATTATCATATGTTGAATCAGTAAGAAGACCTAATTATTCATATACTAAGAGTTATTATGAAGAGAAAGAAACCAAAGGTTTTAGACCTTCACCAATTATCTCACCAGTATATGGTGTTTTAGATAAGAATTACCGAAAAGAAGAAGTAGTTACTAAAAAAGAAATTAAACTATCATCTGGTAGAACTAATTTTGATTTAGATACTGTTCGTAATAAAGCTTTTGGTACTGATGATGAGGAAATATCTGATAAGAAGACTAGAGAAGCTAAAGCAGAAGAAAAAGAAGAAAAGAAAATATATGATGTTAACAATAATAAACCACAAGTTAATCGTGTTACATTAGCTGATGCTGATGAATATTATAATGATTTAGGTTTAGCTTATAATGTTGATTATAGTGATGCATCTAGAACTACAGGAACAAGAACTTCTAAGTATAAGGAAAAAGATAAAAAGAAGAATAAAGACGTAGATGAAAATTTATTTGACTTAATTGATTCTATGTATAGTAAGGAGGATTAATAATGGATACTAGTTATATGCAATTTTTACTATATGTATTAGGAGCTGTACTATTAGGTGCATTAATTGTATTAGTAATTAAATTAGTGTACTCAGTTAATAAAATCAATAATATTCTTGATAGTGTTGAAAAGAAAATGAAGACGGTTGATAAAGCATTTAATGTTGTTGATCGTATTGTTGATTCATTCTCATCAGTTACAGATAAAGTTGTTGATGGAATAGCTGGAGCTATTAGTAAGGTATTTAATCATAAAAAGAAGAATAAAATAAAAGAGGAAAAAGAAAAGGAGGAAGATTAATATGTCAAAAAAAGGATGGGGAAAATTCTTAGTAGGAGCTGGTATTGGTGCTGGACTAGGTGTATTATTTGCACCTAAGAAAGGTAGCGAAACTAGAAAAGAACTTAAAGAAAAGGCTGATGAGTTAATTGCTAAAGCAAAAGACTTAAATATGGAAGATGTTACTAAAACTATTGAAAAAAAGATTAATGAACTTAAGAAAGAAGTTAAAGAATTAGATAAAGAAAAAGTTCTTAATATTGCTAAGGAAAAAAGTGAAGTAGTTAAGAATAAAGGATCTGAACTTGTAGAATTAGCTAAAGAAAAAGGAACACCAGTATTAAAAGATGCAGCTAATGAAGTTCGTGAAAAAGCTCTTGTTGTAGCAAAAGAAGTAGTTGCTAGACTAGAAAAAGAAGTTAAATAAGATAAGCATCCTAGGATGCTTTTTTTGGAGTTATATGGAGAATTTTAAATTTAAGAAATCATTTGGTCAAAATTTCTTACAAGATCAAAATATTATTAAAAATATTGTTAGTAAAACAGAGATATTACCAAATAGTTTAGTTATTGAGGTAGGACCTGGTTCGGGAGCATTAACTAAAGAATTAGCAAAAGTAGCGAAGAATGTATTATGTTATGAAATAGATAGTAGATTAGAAGAAACATTAGATGAGAATTTAAGAGATTACCATAATATTGAGATTATTTATGATGATTTTTTAAATAGAGATATTAAAGATGATATAAAGAATTATAACTATGATAATATCTATTTTGTTGCAAATATACCTTATTATATTACTACACCTATTATTCTTAAGCTAATAGGCTCTAAAATCGATTTTAAGGCTATTACAGTAATGATTCAGAAAGAAGTAGCAGAAAGATTTAGTGCACATGTAAAAACAAAGGATTATAGCTCTATTACGGTATTTTTAAACTATTACTTTGATATTGAGAAATTATTGTTTGTTAGTCGTAATGCTTTTATTCCAAAACCTAATGTTGATAGTGTAGTAATAGCTTTAAGAGAAAAGAAAGAAAGATACCAAGTTGATAATGAAGAGTTATTCTTTAAATTAATACGTGATTCTTTTAAATATAAAAGAAAGAATATTCGTAATAACTTAAAAAACTATGATTTAAAAATAATAGAAGAAGTATTAAAAAAATATGGTTATGATTTAACTAGTAGAGCTGAAGAATTAGAACTCAATGTTTTTGTTGATTTAGCTAATA
>JAEEGL010849966.1_pt1 | contig 12223 bp, 9 predicted proteins | sample 9134231 | NCBI WGS metagenome assembly JAEEGL01 (sample SAMN16246548, study PRJNA631951) | gut metagenome | biome: gut microbiome; feature: rumen; material: fiber-attached | host: Bos | place: Iran: Karaj | collected 2018-10
ATGATGAAACTTGTGCTTCTGCCGCCGTCGGGGTCGGGCTTGCAGGCCATGTTGAGCAGGCAGTGTACGAGGTCGAACATCTCGCGGCACTGCGCGTCGAACACGTAGATGACATCGTAGTAGGTCTGGTCGAACTGCTGATAGCCTCCAGGTGTGTAGATGAGCACCTGCCGCTCGTGGTTGAAATACTCCGACTTCATCGTGAGTTCCTTCACGCTTTCAAGTTGTGCAAGCGCAGGGAAAGGCAGTGCGAGGGCAAAGAGAATGGTGAGAATGGTTTGTTTAAACATATTTCATTGACAGAGGTGATTAGGGCCTCTATTTATTATACGATGCGCAAGCGAAAATATTACATAAAATATGTTTAAGAAAAGTTGAAAAAGTGAAAGGCCCCTCCAAAACTTCCCCCAAGGGGGACGTGAGGGGCCCGTCACTCATGTCATCAGGATTTCACGTCCAAGTAGCTCTTCAGTGCATCCACATATTCCTCAAAGGCTTTCAGGCCGGCGGGGGTGATGCGGCAGATGGTGCAGGGCTTCTTGCCCTTGAACGTTTTCTCCACCCCTATGTAACCCGCCGCCGAGAGCTTGTCAATCTGCACACTCAGGTTGCCGGCCGTGGCCCCCGTCTGCTCCTTGATGTAGGGGAACTCGGCTTCTTCGGCACCGATGAGCAGCGACATCACGGCCAGTCGCAGCTCAGAGTGCAGCAGTGGGTCTAATGGTTTGAACATGATTACTTTACGCGTTTGAGCATCATGCCCGGGAGCGTCAGGCCGATGAAGGCAAACAGAGCCATGATGATGTTTGGAATCAAACCGTTGACAATTCCGCAAAATTGGGAGCCAGTGTAACCGCAAATTCTTGCCGCAAGCATCTGCGACATATAGAACGACTCCCATGCGAAGCCGCCGATGCCGCCGATGATTCCGCAAACCACCATCCAGCGGCTTTTCAGTATATAGCCGTTGATGGTGATGGCCATGCCCATCAGCAGAAGAATGTCGCGGAAAGGGTGAACCATCAGTCGCGCAAATACCTCTGGAGATTCTGTATGGCCCATCAATAGATTGTAGAAAAAAACAAACACAAAGTATAAAAGTGCAAAGATGCCGAATGTCTGCCATGTCTTATCAACCATCTGGCCGACAAAATTCTTGGGCGTTTTCGGTTTGTTTCGGTTCACATAGCGGTCAACACCATAGATAATGAACGGCAACAGGACATAAAGAACATAAAATGCCATGTTGTTCGTTAAGATTATGCAAATGCCTGTCAGCAAAGCCATTCCCATGATGCTAAGCCCGGCAATGTAGAGCGACAGCCCAGTGTCTTTGGCCACCGATTGGCGGTTTCGTTCTATCTGCTCCGTGATGATTTCCAAACTGCGTTGAGCAGTTAAATTGACGTTTTCTTCCATTGTAGTTTCATTTTTTGATGTTCACATTTTTTGTTTTCTGCTCTCCGGCCTCTGCCGTGCTCCTGCAGAAAGCACGTCTTCGGCCTCATGTGTCCGGTTCACGTTGCAAAGATAGACAGGTTTATATTATAAACCAAATTATTTGGTAAATATCTTTCTTGTAGCCCCGATATTTAACATTTAGAAAGGAAATTGTAAAAGAGTGAAGAGAAAAATAGCTGCCGCCAGTTAAAAGTGAAAAGTGAAGAGTGTGAAAAGAAACCGAATCGGTCGTTAGAAGTGCTATAAATACATCCCGCCGACATTTTTTCACAAAGTAGGGACGCGATGTATCGCTTCCGCAAACGAGGATATACGCTAATCGTGAGCTGGCGGACGCGATACATCACGTCCCAACAAAAAGCATATACTCAATTCGGACGGTTGTTATTATTGGATACCTGTTTTTTCATTATCTGGCGACGGGTAGCGGAACGGGTAAAAATAGTAAAATTTCTTGACAAAATATGCGGTTTTTGTATAGTCTTTGTAACTCGTTGAATTTCAGTAGTTTGCAAAACATCTTTGGTTTGACCGCAAATTTTGGGGAGTAATCTTGAAGTTTGAGAGGAGAAATCTTGAAGATTTCTACCCGAAATTTGCGGTCAAACTTTTTGGAGTAACCCAAAAATCATGAAAAATCTTGACAAGATTAGAGCGCTTGCGCAGAGCTAAATGAACCCAAATCGGTCGTTGGAATTGCAAAAATACATCCTGCCGACAAGTTCCCGCAAGTAGGGACGCGATGTATCGCGTCCGCAAGTGAGGACATACGGCTAATTGTGAGTTGTCGGACGTGATACATCACGTCCCTACAGGATGCATAACCCCCAATCAGTCATTAGACGTACCAAAAATCCGTGGCCAGACTTTCTAATGACCGATTGGGGATAAACTGCCGCCATCTCCCTCCTCATATAGGGACGTGATGTATCACGCCTGTAAGCGAAAAATGGCGAGAAAAAAGAAAAGGTGAATAAGCCCACCCCCGGCCCCTCCCGTAAGGAGGGGAGCCTTTGGGCCGTACGTCTTCCCCCCAAGGGGGGACATGAGGGGGGCCTTCAAAAGCCTTTTAGCCTCCTAAACTTTTCACCTTTTCATTTTTACATCTTTACAAAGATGCCAAGAGGATGTCCTTGATGTCCTGCTCAGAGAGGGGGACGTATGCGTTTTCAAGTCCTTCGTTCACGGCGACATGGTGAGCCATTTCGTCAATGCGCTCGTCGCCGATGCCCACTTCGCGCAGGTGCATGGGGATGTTGATGCTCTCAAAGAATGCGTAGGTGGCGTCGATGGCCTTCTCTGCTATCTTCTGCTTGGGCAGCGTGACATCGATGCCGAAGACGTTGACACCATATTTCACGAAGCGGTCGATTGTCTTCTCGTTGAGGATATGGCGCATCCAGCGCGGAGTGATGATGGCCAGGCCCTCGCCGTGGGTGATGTCGTAATAGGCAGAAAGGGCGTGCTCGATGCCGTGGCAGGGCCACCCGCTGGGACTGTTGCCGAGCGAATAGATGCCGTTGCAGCCCAGGGTGCATGCAAACATCATTTCGGCCCTTGCACGATAGTCCTCGGGATTGTCCAGGCACTTACGGGCATTTACCATCAGGCTTTTCAGGCCGGCCTCGCAAAAGCCGTCGTTGAGCAGCGTGGTGTCATTGCAGAAGTACTGCTCCATGATGTGGTTCATGGCATCGGCACAGCCTGCCGCCGTTTGTTTCTTCGACACGGAGAACGTGTAGCAGGGGTCGAGGAACGAGCATACGGGGAACACCAGCGGACTGAAATAGGCCAGTTTGTCGTTGGTTTCTGTACGGGAAATCACGCCTCCGCAATCGTACTCACTGCCCGTTGCCGCCAGTGTCAGAATATCAACGATGGGGATGGCGGCCGTGGTTGGAACCTTTGCCGTGATGATGTCCCAGGGGTCTCCGTCGTATTTTGCGGAGCCGGCAATGGCTTTTGAGCAATCGAGCACACTACCGCCGCCCACGGCCAGGATGACGTCGATGTTGTGCTCCTTGCAGAGACGCACGCCGTCGAGCACGCTGGGGTCGTACTTCGGATTGGGCTGGATGCCAGAAAGTTCCGTAATCTCGAAATCTTTCAGAAGTTCTTTCACGCGGTCGTAAAGACCGATTATCTTGATGCTGCCTCCACCGTAGGTTAGCAGCACGCGCTTGCCGATTGCCGCCACCACCGATGGCAGCTTCTCAATGGCATTCTCGCCAAATATCAGGCGAGTCGGGGTCATGTAATCAAAGTTCTGCATAATCGCTTCGCTAAATGATAAATGATAAAGGCACTTTTAGTTATGAGTTCTTAGTTATGTTTTATGACACCGCCACGTCATCCCCCCAAGGGGGGATTAGAGGGGGGCCTTCATTCTACATTCTTAGCCCACCCCCTGCCCCTCCCGTAAGGAGGGGGGAATAAACAGCCGTATGTCTTCCCCCCAAGGGGGGATTAGAGGGGGGCCTTCACCTTTTCAGAGCTTCATCACCCTTTTCATCTCAAGGTTCTCGTAGCCCTCGGGGCAGTGGGTGGAAAGATAGACGGTGAGGTTGTCCTTGATGAATTGTCTCACGCGGTTGAGCGTCTGGCGGGCAGCGTCCTTGTCCTCGAAGACGATGCTGAGTTTGTCGGCCTTCAGGGCTGCGTCGCAATAGGTGACGTCGCCGTGGAACATGTAGCAGAGGCCGTCGCTCTCGGCAATGACGATGCTGTTGCCCTTGGTATGGCCCTTGGCCTCCACGAACCAGATGCCGGGGACCACCTGCTGGGCATTGGGGAAGTTTTTGTAGGCCTCGCCATATTGGGCGCGGACGATGTTTTCTCCCTCCAGCTTCATGGCGTCGGCATCCTCGGGCGAGATATAGACCTTGGCATCGGGGAAGTACTGCAATGCTGCCGTGTGGTCGGGGTGCTTATGGGTGATGAGAATCTTCGTCACCTGACCGGGGTTGTAGCCTGTGGCGTTGAAGGCGTCCAAGTAGTCGGCCACCTTTTCGCCCATGTACAAGGGTGCACCAAGTTTCTTTGCCGGGGCGGCAAAACCTGTCGGAAAACCGGTATCCACAAGAATGACCTCACTGCCCGTGTCGATGAGGAAATTCTGGAGGCTGCTGCGGTAGATGATTTGTTCGTCGAACTTGTCCTTGCCTTCCTCGCCGCCGAAGGCAAACGGCTGGTTCATGAAACCGCCGTCGAACATGCGAATTGCTTTTATTGTCATAGAGATATAATTAATTAGGAATGAGGAAAAAAGATTTTTAGTTATGAATTATGAGTTTTGCGCGACGGCATAACTCATAAAAGAGAGAACTCTTTTAAACGATGAGTTATGAATTATGAATTATACGCGCACGGTAAAACTCATCACTCATAACTCATCGTTAAAAGAGTTCACTCTTTCGCGGGTTCCCACTTGCAGCGCACGGGCGACACGATGGCACCCTCTTTTTTCAGTGCTGCAAAAGCCTTGTCCACTTCCTTGCGGTCGGCGCCCAGCGCCTTTGTAACGTCGCCGGCGGAGACGGGCTTTCCTGCCTCGCGCATGGCCTGTAATACTTTTTCTTTCATATCTTTTTGTTTATTAACTAATTAAAATGTTTAAAAAGAAATCAATTTGAATAGTATGAATAAGCAATCAAAAAAAACTAAATAGTTTTCGTGAACCAGATTATTCATATTATGCGAAATTTCCTTCAATTATTGATAATGCTTTGTTCGTCCACCTACTTAAATTTGTGTGAACAACCAGTTCTGCTGGCCGATTTTCTCAATCATCTCCAGTGCGCCCTGACTCCAATAGAGGTCTTCCTCCTCGTCTTTCAGGTAGCCGACCATGATTTCATAGGTGGTGGGGTCGTTGATGAGCGTTTCGCAACATTTGTAGAGCAGATCAACGCCGGCTTTCTGGATGTCGAGGTCGGCCTTGATGTAATCGATGGGATTTTGAATGAGTTCGCGGCTCTTGGCACCGTCGAACTTGATTTCACCTCCGAGGTCGAGGATGCGCTCCACGAACTTCTCTACCCACGCCATCTCTTCGTTGAAATGGTCGATGTACTTCTGTCCTAATTTTTCAAAGCCTTGAGCCTTGAAAATCTGACCTTGCAACTTGTGTACAAGGGCACCTTCGGTCAGTCCCGTTGCAAAGAACTGTAATGCCTCAATTGATTTTTTTGCTTCCATAATAATGCGTTTCGTTAAATGATAAATTATAGTTATGAGCTATTCGCTTCGCTAAATGATAAATGATTTGATAAGGAGTTCAGGAGTTTAGGAGTTTAGACATTACTGGAAGCCCACCCCCAGCCCCTCCCGAAAGGAGGGGAGCCTTTTGGCCGTACGTCTTCCCCCCAAGGGGGGACATGAGGGGGGCCTTCACTCTTCACCTTTTCACATAAAAGTTATTAACTTTATTCACCAGCAATTCCTGTATCACGATGCCGGGGTCAAGCAGATAGATTCGCAGACGCTGTCGGCCAAACGCGGCCACTGGGATGCTGCGTGAGGCATAGCCGCGCAATACGTTCCATCGCCATTCGGCGGTGAAATCGTTGACATGAATGGAGAACTCCACGGGCTCCGCGTCGCCCAGCTGTACGGCATATCGGGCATCACGCCCGTCATAAACGTGCAGGGTCGGCAGGGTGCGTATCTCAATGGCGGCATCTGTTGGCTCCAAGTCAATTTCAAATTCAACGAAAGGAGCCGATTTAACCTGCTGATAAGAGGGCGTGTCAAACGGCAGCACCATCAGGCCGTCGGTATATCCTAACTGCGGAATGCGCTTAATGCTTTCATGCCGATACTGGCAGTCGGAGGCTTGTATTCGGAGGCGCGGCTCATGGGGGAACGGTGGGCTGGTGCCGATAAAAAGGCGGTCGATGCGGGCATCGCTCTTCAAGCCAGAAATATGGAGGCGGTTTTCGCCCTTCTTCAGGCTGAGCACTCCCACACAGCTCCACATCGGCCCTATGTAGGGCGCATGCCAGATGTTGTTGACTGGCGTGGCCGAAGCGTCGAACTGCAGGGTGGTGGCCGCGCCGTGGCGAAGGGCAATGTGGCAGAACACGTTGTCTTCGGGCTTCTTGGAGAAATTGCTCACGGGGGTAAGGGCTTCTGCCCAGATGGGAATATCGCCATCCTTGTCGCTGTTTATCAAAACTCCTTCGCACGACAGGGCATCGCTGACACTCAGGAAACGGGGTTGGGGACCGTGGATGGCCTTGGAAATCAATTCGGGCGTGGCCACGGGCTGTTCTATCTTCTCTGAACGGTACCAATGATAGGGCTGCCAGCTGAAGAAATGCGCCCATTTGCCATGGCCGATTTCCTCGTTATAGTGCCTGGTTAACTCGTTCAGCCGGATGAACATCTGCCCCACCCTGTCGGCATCGGCCATGGCTCCGATGCTGTCGCATTGCGTGGTACGCGACATGCTGCGGCGCGCAAGCAACTGATATTCATTTATCATGGCAGCTCCACACACAGGATAGCCGACAAGTTCAAAAAAGGCTTCCTTCAGCGGTTCCGGGATGCGTTGTGCCAGGTCTGAGGCATGGGCGGCCAGCGCACGCCACCGAGCAATGCGCTGCTCTATCTGCTCTTCAGAATAATTGACAAACCATACATGTGCATCCTTTCCCCCTGCCTGCAACTGGTAATAACCAGCCATCAGGTCGGCAATTTCTTGCTTTGCTTCAAAGCCGAATGTCTTTTCCGCCCAACACCTTATATAATTATGCGCATCTTCCGGTTTCCAACGGTTGATGTCCCATGCCAGGTCCATGACAAAAGAGATTTCCTTTTCTGCTGGTTTGATGTCGCCGACGTTGAAAACCCAAATCTTGCGAGCGCCGAAAGTATAGGCTTTATGCAACTCCGTGGCAAGGAATGATGGCGACAGGGGGCTGAGCCAAATCCAGCTGGCGGGGTCGCCGTGATACGACAAGTGATAATAAATGCCCGCCCCGCCTTTCCGTTGCTGTTCTGAAGGATTGGACAGATTTCGGCAATAGCCGTGCTTGTCGTCGCTCCATAACAGGGTTACATCGTCGGGCACCTGAAGGCCGTTGTGGTAGGCATCGAGTACCTCCTCGTAGGTGCAGAGCACCTGCGGAATCTCCTCAATGGGCTTGGAGATGTTTCTTTTCAGCATGTCACGCTGGTCGTCGATGGCCTTCTGCATGAGAGCCACGCGCTCGGCAGTGCTGTTGGCACCTTCCATAGGGTAGTCGTGAATGCCGCGCAGTCCGAGGGTGTAGGTGTTTTCGTATTTTCCGTTGGTGCGCACACGTTCTTCCCAGTACTGCTGCATGGTCTTTCGGTTGGTGATATAGTTGAAGTCGCCGTAAGTGCCCACAGCTTTCCACTCTCCTTCGTTATTGCGCAGCATCTGTTCACAATGCGACGAACCCATCACGATGGCATAATCATCGGCCAGACGGGCGTTTTCGGGGTCAGCATTGAAAGCCTGGGTGCCTGGATGCATGGCTGGCCACAGGTAGTTGGCTTTCAGGCGGAGCAGCAGCTCGAACACTTTCTGATAGGTCTTGGGACCCACCTTTCCGGTTTCCTTGTCAAAAGTCTGCTCTGCCCAGCGTGCCCATCCTCCGAATCGCTCATCGTTGATGAAGATGCCGCGATACTGCACCGAGGGTTCTCCCTGCCGGAAGGAGCCGGACTCCAGATAGAGTGCCGCATGATGCCTGGGCGTGACGTCGGCCCACCAATACCAGGGCGACACGCCGATGGCCTCGGAGAGCGTGGTCAACCCGTAGGCAGTCCCCCGCCTGTCGCTGCCGACGATGAGCAGCAGAGGGGTGTGATACTTCGGATGTATGGTGGTCACGACAAGAAACGATTCCCATTTCCCACGAATGGCCGTCACGTCAATCTTTTGTCTGTCCACAATCCATTCGGCCAGCGTGCTGTGTCCCAAGGTGCCAGCCACTATGGCGGCATCTTTTGGAAGGTGTTTCTGATGTAAAATATCCCTACGCTCAGGACGCAGTCCTGTAACCCTTTCCACATCGTCGGCCAGCATGTCAGCGGCTATGCCTACAACCCTGTAGTCATTCTCGTCGGTGTAGATAGCTGTGGCTTTCCGGGCTGACACAAGGGGGAACCAGCCGTCACCGGCAACGTCCTTAACCATTGGAAACTGGTTGTTTCCAAACACTTGTACGGCAAAGGCGCTGCACAGCAGGAACAGGATGACTCTGATGTGGTTCAACGTATTCAAAGGTTTTGAGCTTTACTTGTTATAACCGCTCTCGGGGTTCTCGTACATGCTGATGGGAATGCGGAATTTCATCATCTCATCGAGATTGTGTACGGGATGTTCCATGTCCTGTGGAATGGGGCGATGGGAGAACGTCTGGAAATAGAGCAGGCAGGCGTCGCGCCACCATTCAGCATCACGGGCCTGGATGCGCAGTTTGCGTTGTACCTCTGCAAAGCGTTGGCTGTCAACAAATGGCTGTACGGCATCCCAGGTGACGAGGAAATGTCGCGCCTGGCGCACACCGTCGTCGTATTTGTGGCACAGCTCGTCCCAGAAGGTTCTTCCACTTTTCATGCGATGGTCCCACGGCACATGGTGGAACCACGTCAGCAGGTTCTCAGGACAGGTGTTGATGTCGTTGTAGAGGTGGCAGAGCTCATCGGGATATTGCCTTACGTTTGCCGAACCTTGCAGGGTGCGGTCGAAGCCAAGGCCGATGGAGTCGGCGCGATGATAGTAAGGCGGCGTCCAGTCGGCTCGCAGGCCGCGCGGCCGGTACCAGGGTTCAGGGCCGTAGTGATGGCCACCGGCAAAGATGTGATGGAGGCCCAGCGGCATCATATAGCTGACGCAGGCCTCACGGCTGTCGAGCATCATCTGCTTGACAGGACTTAACACGCGTTCCTCATCCGTAAAAGTCTGGCGCAGCCACTCGTCGGCGATTTGCTCCGATGAAAGCGACGGGGCCCAGGCTTTGCGCCCGAAGGCATACCAGTTGGATTGCGCAAAATGGTGGCCGCACCAGTTGGTGTCGTCGCCGATATTGGCCACGCCGGCCATCGCCCTCAGCCTGTCGGGCTTCACGAACGAGAAGAATTCCTGCCACATCGGGGCGAGATAGGCCAAATGGTTGGCGGCACCGAGATACTCCTGGGTTAACTGAAACTCCACCATCATCGCAGTCTTCTGCATGGCGGTGAACAGCGGACTATAAGGTTCGCGGGGTTGGAAATCCACAGGGCCGTTCTTGATTTGAATGATGACGTTGTCGGCAAACTGCCCGTCGAGCGGCATGAACTCCTCATAGGCTTGGTTGGCGCGGTCGCTGCTCTGGGGGTTATAGACGAAGGCTCGCCACATCACCACGCCCTTGTGGGGTTTCAGCACACCTGCCAGCATGTTTGCTCCGTCGGCGTGGGTGCGGCCGAAGTCCTGGGGACCGGGTTCTCCCTCGGAATTGGCCTTTACCAGGAAGCCGCCAAAATCGGGTATAAGGCGGTAAATTTCGTTGACCTTGTCTTTCCACCAACCAACAACTTCGGCATTGAGCGGGTCGGCGGTGGAAAGTCCGCCCAACTTGATGGGTGAGGCAAAGTTGATGGAAAGATAGACGCGAAGGCCGAAGGGGCGCAACTGGTCGGCAATCGACTTGGCCTTCTGCAGGCTCTCGGCCGACAATGCCTCTGGCTTGGCATTCACATTGTTGAGCACGGTGCCGTTGATGCCGACAGAGGCATTGGCACGGCCGTACATCTTCATGCGCTGGGGATCGGGATTCAAGAAGATGCTCTTGCCGGCAAAGCCGCGCTCGCAAGTGCCGTTGGGATTGTCCCAGTGGTTAAGGATGCGCAGGTCGTAGAAAGGCTTTTCGCTGATGTCGAGCGAAGATGTGGGCTGGCCTGTCTCTTGAACGCGAAGCAGGTGATAGGCCCCATAGAGCAGACCGGCATCGCTCGACGCGGTAATCACGGTCTTGGCTCCCAGGCTCTTAATGCTATAGCCTTCTTTGGCCATTCCTTTTTGGCGTTTCAGCATCACGGGGCCGCCCTTCCAATAGGTCTGCAACTCCGTCATTGCCATACACTTTACACCTGTTACCGTGGTTGCAACTTCTACGGTGTCGAGGCGTAGCCACAAACGGCTGCCGTCTTCATCAACGGTAGCAGCAACACTCCATCCCGCAAACAACAGGACGAGTGCTGAGATGATTGTTCTTTTCATCGTCATCATTTTGAATACTTGTCAACTAGTTTGCAAAGATAGGTTATTATTCAACACAATCCAAATCTGAAACGACACAAAAATTGTCTGAAACGACACAATGTAGTGACATAAGAGATTATCGTACAAAAAAGTAAAAGGTTGTTTCCAATGCTGCAACATCGTAACATCCCAGTTTTCCATCAAATTATAGTGAAGATAAAAGGTTTTAGTTTTTGCATTTCGCCCGCTTATTCGTATCTTTGCACCCGTTATGTATAGTTTGAGCGAGGCATGGTTAAAGATGCACGGCCGGCTGCCCTTCGAGCAATGGGACGGCAAGATGTATTGCAACGAGACCGACGCCGCCATCACTTTCCGCGCCAACAAGACGCAGGGGTTTATGGCAGCCTATACCTTTACGCTTGTCACCGAAGGCTGGCTCAATATTATCTATAACGGACAGGAGCTAACCCTGCAACCCAACGACCTTTACATCTATTCGCCCGGACTAGAAGTAACCATCGTGGCGGCTTCCGAGAATTACCGAGGCATCTGCCTACTGGCCGACGAGCATGTCACGATAGAGTCGCCAACGGTCCACGACCTTGTCAACATAGCCTATACGCCCATCGTACAGCTACATGAGCCAAAAATCGCATTGCCCCAAAACGACGCCCGCCGGTTGGAGGAAAAAATGCGTGAGATTATCGGTTACCTTCACTCCGACCACATCTATAAGGCAAAGATTCTGCAGATGCTCTATGCCGTCTTCCTGCTCGACGTTCAGAGTGCACAGGCAAAGGCTATCAGCCGGCGGCAGGTGCCACAGCGCATCGAGGAAATCTTCATCGGTTTCATACGTCTTTTGCCCCGGCATTTCGCCGAACATCACGACATCGCCTTCTACGCCTCCGCCCTCAACATCTCGACGGTCTATCTCTCGCGTGTTGTCCGTCAGGTCTCCGGCCGCACCGTCATCGACTACATCAACCAGCACCTGCTGATGGAGGCGTCTTACTTGCTGCGTACCACATCGCTCAGCATCAACCAGATAGCCGAGCGGCTTCATTTTGCCGACAGCCCGTCGTTCAGCAAATTCTTCTCACGCAAAAAAGGCATCACGCCTAAAGAGTACCGTAAGCAGCTTTTATCCTGACACTTATTTCGATTCCTCATTTGTGGATGACAAAGGAATAAACATGAAAAAGGGCAGGAGAACGAAGCGTTCCCTGCCCTTTCTTATTGTAGGCTGACTAAGAGTCGGTGTTGTTTACTTCACCTTGTCAACGATGGCCTTGAAAGCCTCGGGGTTGTTGACGGCGAGGTCGGCGAGCACCTTGCGGTTGATTTCGATGCCGGCCTTGTGGAGCTTGCCCATCAGCTGGGAGTAGCTCAGGCCCTCGATGCGTGCGGCGGCATTGATGCGCTGAATCCACAATGAGCGGAAGGTGCGCTTCTTGTTGCGGCGGTCGCGGTAAGCGTAGGTAAGACCTTTTTCCCAAGTGTTCTTGGCAACGGTCCAGACGTTCTTGCGTGCGCCGA
>JAEEGL010863429.1_pt1 | contig 12223 bp, 9 predicted proteins | sample 9134231 | NCBI WGS metagenome assembly JAEEGL01 (sample SAMN16246548, study PRJNA631951) | gut metagenome | biome: gut microbiome; feature: rumen; material: fiber-attached | host: Bos | place: Iran: Karaj | collected 2018-10
TCTTCAGAGGGTTCCTGCCGCCCTGGGATCCCCGGTTTCAGACAGTTTCCGGGCGACGGAAATCATTTCATTAATTGACGATTCATCGCCGATTGCCCACAGAACTTCCAGCAGTTCGCTTTCCGCCCAGGGGGTTCCTGCGTCGGCGGATTTACGCATCCATTCTGCTGATTTAATCAGATCTTTCGAAACTCCTTTACCGTCGCGGTATGCCCTTCCGAGATAATTCATTGCATTTCCGTTTCCCCCGGAGGCCATTTTCTCAGCAATGGAAACCATCTCATCGTACGAGCCTTCAATCCACATCGCTTTCAGAACGTCCTCGCTATCCCATCCGGACAGGTAAGCTTCTTTCATCAGTTCCAGCGCTTTAGCTGTATCCTCATCGACGTCGTTTCCGGAGAGGTATGCTTTGCCCAGTTGTCCAAGAGCATCAGGAAAACCGTCATCTGACAATTCCCTGCAGAGTTTTTCAGTTTCTTCCGGCGTAGAGGATTCCATCGCATTTCTGACCAATTTGCGGGCGTCGATTCCCAGACCGCGTTTGGAAATGCATTTTACGGCTTCGGAATGTCCGTTTTCGGCAGCTTCGGACATCCATTTTCTCGCTTCATTCATATCTCTCGGAATGCCGTCCGCATCGCGGTATTTGAGAGCGAGACGATACTTAACTCTGGAAAGCGTCTTTTTATCAGAGGATATTGAAACCGCTTCTTTGAGGGATTCAACGGTATTTTCAGAAATCAATTCGGAAACACGAGATTTTTTGTTGTTTCCGGTTTTCTTTTTGATAAGATCATTAGCTTTAGGGTGCCCGTGTTCTGCGGCAAGGTTTATCCATTCCCATGCCTCATCCGGATTTGAATCTAAAAGCATCATTCCGAGATTAAACTGGGCGTTTCTGTTTCCGTTTTCTGCGAGTTCTCTGTATGCATCTAATGCTTTTTCCGGAGGAAGAAAACTGATGATACTTTCTTTGGCACCGGGGTGGCCCTGATCCGCAGAAGTTTTCATCCATTTAAACGCAAGTTCCGGATTCTTTCCGACTCCTTTCCCGTCGCGATACATCTTGGCAAGACGGAACTGTGCATCTCTGTTTCCGGATTCGGCTATTTCAAAACATACAGGGAACGCTTCTTCCGGAGGAAGCAGATCCAGAAGATTCATTTTAGCTCCTTTGTGCCCCTGATCCGCGGAAGTTTTCATCCATTTAAACGCAAGTTCCGGATTCTTTCCGACTCCTTTGCCGTCGCGGTACATCTTGGCAAGACGGAACTGGGCACCGGGGTGGCCTGCTTCGGCAAGACTGCTGCATAATTCAAAAGAAACATCTCCGAGGATTTCCTTTGCTTTCTGGTCTCCGCTGTCAGCCGAATACATGAGAAGTGAAACGGCATACTCCGGGAATGACGGCAGCAGTTTTTCTCCGAGAATGCGCTGGACAGTTTTGTCACCTGCGGAAGCCACGGCTTTGAGAACCGGTTCCGGAACGGGAATTCCGTATTCCAGTTTGAGGTTGACTATTTTTCTGTACCACCAGTATTTTTCCGCATCCGGAATGGAATCCAGATTCATAGAATCAGAATATTCGCAGATCTGGCGTCCGATTATGTTTCTGTATTTTTTGTTGGAAACATCGTAGAAATGGAACATGTCGCGCACGGTAAGATCCGTAAAAATTTCATTTATATTACCGGGTTTTTTTGAATAATCGTCTTCGACAAGCTGATACGTAAGGAAATGGCACACGAAATGATCCAATCTGGATTCGCTTGTTACAGATTTGCTGTTTACGCGGTAATTTATCAGAACGTCATTGATCACCGCAACGGATTCCGCATGGATTAACGATGCAAGATAAAAAGGACGGTCATTAGAGCATTTGAAATCAGGATATCTGAGGCCGTGATCCCGGATGAACTGCGATCTTACAACCTTGTTCCATGGAACTACGAAATCGTTATTCAGGAAAAACGAAGGATCTTTTTCAAGATTCGAAACAAATATTCCGTCTAAATCCCGGGAAACATAATGGATGTCTTCCAGAGCGGAAGCCTGATCGAAACGGGAGTGGGAGTACATGATCATATCATGATCTCCGGTTTTCCGGATTACTTCGTAAACTTTTCTGAAAAGATCGTACTCTGCCCAGTCATCGCTGTCCATGAACAGGACGTATTCTCCGGTGCAGCGGGAGAAACAGGTGTTTCTCGCGATTCCGGCACCGGAATTCTTCTGTTCGATCAGAACTGCGGAAGGATACTCTTTCCTGATGATTTCCCGGCTGCTGTCCGAGGATCCGTCATCCACGCATATTATTTCTATATCAGAATAAGACTGATGAATTATATGATCCAGACACTCACGGATGTGTTCTTCCGAATTGTAAACGGGAATCACCACGGAGAATTTTATCTTCTCTCCGGAGGATTCCTTTCTTCAAGCCAGCGCTTCGGATCTTTTCCTGAGATCGTTTTCCTCTTTGAGGCGGAATCTTTCCCTGATTTCGCGCGACGGACGCGTAAGCTCATTCCAGTAAGATTCAAAATCCGGGCTTTCCAGAGCAAGACGGTACTGATCGTAGTAATCTGATGCCCTGCTCCCGAGAATGCTGTTTTTGTCGAATCTCAGATCCGGATGTTCGTCAAGGACGCGTCTGAAATCATTATAGTATGCTTCGGCCTCTTTCTTCTGTCCGGAAGCGAGAAAGAGCCTGATCATCTGGAAATACGATCTGAATCCGGCAATCCAGAATCCTTTGTATACATTGCCGTAAAACCCGTCTTTACGGCATTTTTCTTCCAGATCCCGGCGGGCTTCCAAGGGGACCAGGGGGTATTTCACCTTGGTGCTTTCCATACCGCTTTCCGAAGGCCTGTGGAATACCAGCTGATCGTAAATGACTGTTATTTTTTCCGAGAAAAGGTAGACGTTGTATGTGAATGTAATATCTTCCGTACGGGGATATGCGGAAAACAATATCTTATTCGAGTCGATGATCTCTTTTCTAACCAGCATTCCCCAAGGATTTCCTGCTGACAAGTTATAAATATCCTGGGGAATGTCTTTCCAGCTGAATGTATCTCCGTCTCTTACCAGACCTTTTCTGAGACTCCAGTCAACAGTTTTTTTCTCATCGTTTTCATCGTAATAGTATCCGCTGGCGCGGACGGTATCGGCTCCGGAAGAAACGGCGGCGGAAAAGAGTTTTTCTATCGCGTCCGGTTCCAGAAAATCATCGGAATCCAGAAAGGTTATCCATTCTCCTTCGGATTCAGCGATACCCTTGTTTCTTGCGATACCGGCACCCTGATTTGGCTGGTTTATAACTTTGATATTCGGATGGCTCCGGGAATATTCTTCAAGAATGGAGAGCGAACTATCTGCAGAACCGTCGTTAATACATATGATTTCAATATCCTGAAACGTCTGGGACAAAACGCTGTCCAGACACTCTCTGAGATACTTTTCGGAATTGTATACAGGGATTATTACGGATATAAGCGTCATTCCAGAGATTCCAGTTCCTTTTTGGCGCCGTTATGGCCTGCTTCGGCTGCTTTCCTGAGCCACAATCCGGCAATTTCCTTATTCATTTTGGTACCTACGGCGTATCTGTAATCGAGGTACAGTCTGAACATGGCATCTTTGTCGCCTTCCATGGCAAGTTCGTAGCAGAGCTTAATCGATTCCAGAAGATCTTCCCTCAATTCGCTTTTGCAGAGAATCAGAGCAAGTTCGAGCTTGCAGCGTTTGGATCCATTATCCGAGCATTTTCTGAGTCCGGTTATGACGTTATCAAGTTCTACGTTTTCCCCGCTGCGGTATTTTTTGGTGAGATACAATGCGGCATCGTTTTCTCCGGCAGCAGCTGCATCTTCCAGAAGAGGAATGATTTTTTCCCTGTCTTTTTCGGTTCCGTCCGTCTCGAGAATACGTGCAAGCTCATATTTTGCTCTGATATGCCCCTGTTCCGCAGACGAAGTGAACCATTTGATGGCTTTATTCGCATCAGCATCCACGGAAACTCCGTCACGATACATTTTAGCCAGCTTGTACTGGGAGTTACGATCCCCCGATACCGCCGATTTAATCAAATCCAATTCTGCGCTCATGTTCAGTCTCCTTTTTACCGACAATATGTAAAATATTTAACTTATGGCTGGCAGACCTAATTCATTTATTACGCGTAATACGGGATCTTGCCGTGAAGTACGAACTTTTCGATGAACAGACTACCGGAGAAGACGGCTTGACGCCGACCATTTTCTTGATACGCACGGAATCTATATGAAGAAACGGACATACCTGATCGGATTCGGAACCATCCGATACTATTCTTACGGTAAGTGTGCAGACAGAACCGGTACAGATCATTATATCCACCGTATTAATCATGTCGAGATAACTTCCCATGTCCGTTCTATAAAGGACCGTGTCATCGACGAGAATTTCATATTCAACCTTTTTGCTGCAGTTGCATTTGGAAGGACACAGAATACAAAGCTGAATGAAATATGATCCGCCCTTGCTGCTTACAGGCATGGCCAGATGAATTTCTATGCTGTCTCCTGCAGATGTGACCGGAAGGCCGAATCCAAAATCGCAAGAAACAGCCCCGACACGGCTGTAAATATCATTTCCGGATAAACTGGAAAAAACAGGAGACAGCTTAGGCATCTCGAGCGAACTTTCCCCGGCAAGACGGTAATCCCTTACTGTGTAATCTGTGTTCGGAACTATATCCATCAGTTCCGGCCAGGACCTGTCGGTAATATAATCGGCAAACAGGTTTGCTTTGCGGTAAATAAACGAGCATGAAATACCGTATTCCAGAAGTTTTCTGCAATTCATAAGCTGGAGAGTTTCGAAAGCCATATCGCTTTCCGTTATGCAGGCCGCGTTCAGCCAGTGGCACATGCGGTATTCCCAGTAAAGGAAATCATTGAGATGATATCCTTTTCTGTCATCCAGCTGCGTCTCCGTATAATAATCACGGAAGGCATTGAGGATTATTTCTTCTTCCGAATCCGGATATTCTCTTTTTGAAATGTCTGCATAGGTTGAATCGTCTCTTATTTTATCGAAAGTGACTCTGTGGCCCATAATTTCCACAAGATTGCTCTGAATATGAAGCGATTTATTCAGGGCCCGGGAGGCCAGATAGACTCCGCGCCTCATATGCGAATGATAATGGTTTGTATTGCATATTTTCGAATATTCTTCAAAATCAGGAGATTTCGTATCTACGCTGTCCATATCCAAATCGAGGAAGGGAATACCTGCTCTGAAAGCGATTTCTCTGGCAGCGCCGACATCTTTCCTGCGTTCCTCGGTGTCTGAAGAGAACGTAAAGCATGTAATCTGATTTTTGTAAGGACGGAACAGCGACAGACTGAGTCTGGAGTCCCTTCCGGCCGTAAGCGAAACTGATATTTCGGGATAGACGGAAGTTATTATCTTCACTTCTTTTTTCAGTATATCGTATATTTTTTCCGAAGCTTCATTGATAGAGACGGGGGTAAGATGCTCTCTGGGCCATATGCGGTTCGATTTCTTTTCTGAGGATAAATACTCATGATTTGCGGTGAGGCCGCGGATATTTTCGTAAGGTGTAAAAGTCGCGGGAAGTATCCAAGGACGGTTTTTCATGTCCATATAAAATCTGTACAGATCGGATTTGTTGTCCTGAGTTACTTCGCGGACCAGTCCGTAATGGGATGCGACGACATCCCGGATTTCGGAAAAGAACACAGACCTCATTCCGGTAGCATCTGCTGTGACAGCCAGTCCGCCGGATTTCTCATCCTGATAAAAAATTACGAATCTTCCGCAGAGAGTGTCGATGTAATCGAGAAATTCATTCTTGGATGATGATAATTTATCATACAATACTGAACATATAGTTTCATTATCATCCGTAGAAGCGCTGATATCTATCGCAATACCCAGCAAAGCAACGAAAAGTTTGTCCTTTTTAAGAGAGAACCTGTTGACCGGATCATAGGTCAGGATCCATCCCCCGAAACGGGCGGTTTTCCATGAGTCTTTGACGTGAAACTGTTCTTTCGTAAGCAGAAATCCTCTTGCATATTTTCTGTCCGGCCATTTTACTTCAGGTACTTCGGTTATGTCAGACACCCCCCGGAATGCCGTCTGATTGTTTTTCTGCAAGATTTTTTAGTCTGTTCGCAGCCTCCGGAACCTTGGAACTAACTTCTTTATACAGGGCAGCCGCTTTTTCCAAATCTTTGGTCGTGCCCAGGCCCTTTTCGTAAGCAAGGCCGAGACGGTATTTGGCATTCATGTTTCCCTTGGAAGCCAGAGCGGAAGAAATGTCAAATGCTTTTTTGTTGGAACTATCATCTCCGATTTCCCAAAGCGTATCTATCAGCGGGATATTCGCCCACTCGTAGCCGCGTTCTGCCGATTTTCTGAAATATTCAGCGGCTTTTTCGGGATTTTTGTCAGTACCGCGTCCGGCACGGTACATGCGTCCGTAATTGCAGAGAGCATTGGGATTGTTCTTTTTCACCAGAGGTTCGATTATATCTTTCAGCTCCTTATCAAACTCGGGATTTTTAAGAGACCAGAGCATCTCAAACAGTTCATTACGGGCCATGTTGTAACCCAGGGAAACGGCTTTACGGTAACATTCAATGGACTTTTCCGCATCGCGCCGTGTAATTTTTCCTTCGTTGAGAATTCTTCCGTATCTTACAAGAAGTTTCGGATCTCCGCGGATGTATCCGTCCTCCGCAATTTTCAGCAGTTCGTCTCCGCCGGCACCTGTTCTTTTGAGAACATCGTAATAAGCGGAATAAAGTTCCGGATAACCGTTTTCGATATGTTCTTTCAGAACCGGTTTTATTTTCAGCAGACCGGGTTCGTTTTTCTTATCCAGATAATACTGGGCGATCGTCTCGATGCCGGAATAATCTTCCTGCTGTATCAGTTTGGAAGCCAGCCCGAAAGCTGTTTCATCGTTGCCTGCCGCAAGATTGTTTAAAATCCTGACTTTGGTATTGTTGCGAGACATCTCGTTGCCGTATTTGATTTTCATAAGTTTGTAGCAGATTTCCAGATATGCCTCGTCCAGCTGTCCGCTGACGTTTTTTCCGGCGGTGATGATATCCAGACATCTGACGCAGTAATCATAGTATTCGCCGACGTAATGGACTCTGTCTCTTCCCCATTTATGGCAGTCGTCTGCGAAAACGTTATGGGGACACTTAATAACATGGCAGCCGGTTCTTTTCTTGAATTCATAGTTCATTCTGTATTCCATGAGTATTCTGGAGTACTCGGATGTATTACTGGAAGATATAGACCAGTCGCTGACTTTGCCTGATTTGGACATGAGTTCCAGCGATTCGCGGGCTTCTATCAGTATTATGTTTTTACCGTACCTTCCGGTGCAGAAATCTACAAAAGGAACGAACCAGGTTTCGAAATCCATTATGGAAGCGGGTATGATGTCGTATTTGATTCCCTTGGCTTCAAAGTACTTTTTTTTGTATGTTCCCGCTCCAACGGTCAACAGTTCATAATTGTCTCCGGAAGAGAACACGCGTGCCAGATCATAAGTTTCCGAACGGAAATCAATTATTATCCAGTCCGACTCGGAATTCGAAAGCGTTTCTACGATTGTTTTATCATGATCTGCGCGGAACCATTTGAAAAACGCACCGAAAGAACCTGTTATTTTTATGAATTCATCGCGTTCGGATTCGTTGATATCTGCGAGAATATGTTCGCTGAACGCCGTGATTTTAGAACAGCCTTCGTAAAAATTCAGGACTCTGTACTTACTCTCGCCGTCTTTGCCTATACCGATGATATCGCGGGAAATACAGCAGCCCCAGATATCAACTGTTGTGCGTTTCATGAAATCAGATCCTTACTGAGAACCGTAGAGACGTTCGTATCTGTGGTAAAGATCCAGTCCCTGTTCCGGAGGAAGGGAAAAAATCGCGGCATCCAGTCCCCAGTGGGCGTTGCCTTCGACTATAAGCGGACCGTAAGGACCTATCGCAACATCCCACCCCACGGAATTCATGCTGTACATGCATCTATGAGCCCTGATGACAAGATTCTTAACCAAATCAAAATACGGAACCTTAACCGCAGAAAATTCTATACCTGTTACCGGGTGATGTGTAAATTTGAGTTTGGTAGTCAGCTGGATTGCAGTATCGTACAGATAACCGTCTTCCTTGACTGCGACTGTCAAGCCTCCGGCATGACTGTTATCAATAAAACTGTCATTAGAACTGAATTTCATCCACTGATGAAGAATGTCGATGGATGCGCCGGTACGGACTGTTGTAATGCGGATGGTATTAACCGAAGAGGGATTAACAGCTGATATAGCCGGGTGCTGGCAGATTCTTTCTTCCAGAATCCACATTTTTTCTTTTAAATCTGGAATCTGCAGAAGATCATCATAATTATTTATGTGGTATACAGAAGTTCCCTGTGCGCCCCGCACATATTTGCAGAAATAATCTGCCGCATCCTTCAGAATGTTCTCATCCTACGGCTGCAAGGTACAGTCCCTGAACCTGTTTTTTCCTCTCATCAAAACCCCCAAAAGATTAGGGGAGTCGATGTTGAAATGATCGGCGAAAACATGAAAACCGAATTTATCATCAAGATAGTATTTCTGGGTCTGATTATTCAGTTTATCGCGCCTTTTTTCATATTCCTGTATGCGCCGATAATCGATCTTCAAAGATTCTGCCATGATGGATCTCCGTGAATGCAATGGGCGTAGCACTGCTGTGTATTAAAAACCGACAGCCGGAATAAGAAGGTATTTCAGACAAAGGATGCAAATAATTGTTGTTATTCCGAATGCCTGTTACTTTCTATTCTGCTATCAATATCCATCAGTTCTTTGTCAGCCCACCAGAGGCCCATGTCTGAAGCCTTTTTCATGAGTTCTGCGGCTTTTTCAAGATCTTTGTTGACTCCCTTACCGTCCCGGTAGGCTCTGGCCATATATCCGATTCCGACTGGTTTTCCAGATGATGCCATTTTTTCTGCTATATTAAACGACTCCTTGAACGATTCGTCAGTTCCCTGGGCCCATAAAATATCCATCAGTTCTTTGTCAGCCCACCAGAGGCCCATGTCTGAAGCCTTTTTCATGAGTTCTGCGGCTTTTTCAAGATCTTTGTTGACTCCCTTACCGTCCCGGTATGCACGCCCCAATCTTCCTATAGATCCTGAATTGTCTTTTGCGGATAACATAGTTAGATAAGCTTCTTCATATGACTCGGGCGTTCCTATCATCCATAAAATATCAAATAATTCATTTGAAGCGTACCAAACTCTACCATCAGAGGCTTTTTTCATCCACCTTCTTGATTTTTCGAGATCTTTGTTGACTCCCTTACCGTCCCGGTATGCACGTCCAAGTAATCCGTATAAATGTGGATTTAATTTATCATATTTTTCGGCATACTTTTCAACAATTTTGATACAAATCTGTTCATTTTCCATAGCCATTTTTTGAAGAATTGTTGATAGCAATTGAATACTTTTTTCATCTGCTAAGTATGGAAATTGTTCGAACATTTCGATAGCATCAGTGAATAATTGTAGATCCATAAGATTTTTAATAAGTTTATTGAATGAATTGCTAAATTCAGCCTGTTCAATAACTGGAAGAGGGTATTTTGCAATTGCTATGTTTTCTTTTTTTAACTTTGAATAGAGGTACAATAGTTCTTCTTTACTGCAAGACAACATTAAAATATCATAGTCAATGCCACTCTTAGATAAGTCATATTTTCTACTAGAGCAATCTTCTCCTTCAAACATTTTAGAAATGTGGAATGGTATACTACACTTGTTCCTGCGTTTGATACAGAATCTAGAAAACGTACCGATATCTAAACCATTGGCTTTGGCAAGAAAATACTCTGGAGCGTATATAGGCGTACCTCCGACTATTTTTTTAGGATTATCTGTTAGGACAAATACGCAGTGACCGTCTGGATTTTCTATTTTAAGGGTTTCATCTTTACTCCAATACAAAAAGAATATGAGATGGTCATAGTTTATTCTCTTTTTTCTTTCATCCCATTTTCTTTTAGCTTCATCAAAACTAGTATGATGATTCATATGAATTTGAACGTCATCCAGAGCTACTAGAGGATACTCCTTATCTTTTGAAGAAATCATTTTTACAAGTTTTAATTCTTGGTCCATGTAATATTTGAATTTCTTTATTAGTTTGAGAATGCTGTTAATAGGAACCAGCATATTGATGAATGGACTGTAAAAACTAGATCCTTCAAAATGATAAGCTAATCCGCCAAAGCAATTTGCTGCTATTAAAGTTGGTTCTTCGAGAAATACTTTGTAATCACTAAACTTAAAGTTCGGTTCATTAAATAAAGTGCAATTGAGGATTTTCTTACTATCAATTGAATACATTACCGATAATTTGTTACTGATATCAAGATAGTTTTTAGAGTCCATTATTACTATATAGTCGAAAGAAATCGAGTCCATTTCTGAACTACTAATTGTTTTAAACTCACACACCTCGATTATGTCTAAATAAGGAGAAATAATACCTATTATCTCGATTTCATTAATCTTGTGCTGTAGCAATATATCATTGAAATATAAATCAAAATCAATCCCATCTAAAATAATGACGCGAGGAGAGGAAGGAGAGCTTTTTTTTGATTTAGTTTTCCGCGTAGAATCAGATCTAGCCATAATATCACACCCATATTTTTTAAATATCCTAGGAGACGCTGTTAGACAGTCAAATTTATTCAAATATGATTTCGTTACCGAACAATTCTGTATATTTCTCTTCAGCCCCGCTGACCTCTTCTACTATTGCCTTCCTCAATAGCCACTTTGGTATTAAAAAGTCACACTCTTGATGATCTTTATACATAATGCCTAATTGTAGTGCAGCAACGCCACTTCCTTCGATTATACATGATAAACACAGTTTTTTCAACTCGTCCGTGTACAAAGCAATATCGTTGAGATCCAACATAGCGCTAATTGATTTTTCTCTGACATCGAGACTGTTATTGTATTTTGGAATCAATACATTTAGTTCATCAACAGCCCCTTTATGTCCTTTTTCTTTAGACAACATTATGTATAATGTGCCTAGAACAATGTCTTTGTTAACTCCTCTACCGTTCCTATACATTTGCCCTAATCTGAATAAAGCATCTTTATTGCCCTTACATGCAATCGGCAATATAATATTGTAAGATTGCAAAAGATCCGAATCTGTTCCATTGTGATAAAGTAGGTTGGAATAGGATATCAAACACTCTGTATCAGTCACTTTTATTTTAGAAATCTGTTCCACAATCTTTTTAATTAGTTTGTCATCACGACTGGCATCAGCTAAAATAATTGCTTCATTTAAAGCCCATTTACACCCGTTCTCGTAAGCAGTAAAATACAAACCACTGGCAATATCGTAGTCTTTTGAAACACAAACCCCGTCACGATAACAACGAGCCAAGATGGCAGTACAATTTGGATCGTTATTTTTTGTTCCGACATCCAAAAAGTTCTTTAATTCTGTGTAGTTCTGAGTGTTTATTAGTTCATTGACGTACAGATGTTGAATTTTCTCATTTCCTCTAGATGCTTCGTATTTGATATAACCCATTATTTCATCGCTTGGAAAATCATGTCTCATTTCAAATAATTCTATGATTGCGTTTTTTTCTCCAGCCTCATAAGCATCTCTTAAATAATTAATCGCAGCCTCTTTATTAATCTTGGTTCCAACACCGTCACGATACATTTTTCCTAAAATCATCATCGAATGAGAATCTCCTGAATCAGAATACTTTTTACACAACATGAACGCCTTTTTCCTATCGAATTTATCCTCGCTAACGGATAATGATTCGATATAATCATAGCGCCATTTCTGATTAAGTTTAGTAGCTTCTTCTAATAGCAAAGAAGCGACTTTGGGATTTCTAGGGACATTATTTCCTGTACGATATTTATTTCCTATTTGTCCTACGTAGTCAGATTCGTGCGCGACCTTCACTTGAGGATTGCTAGTATCCTCTTTATGATGATCTTTTCTGACTCCCGTTTCATAATGGAACATTATTGTTTCAAGTAAATATTTTAACTCTGGATCTTGGGTAACATAGTCGTGACTGTTGTTACACTCTTTTCTTAACATCGGCGTTCAATTCTCTGTTCATAA
>JAEEGL012608962.1_pt1 | contig 12223 bp, 11 predicted proteins | sample 9134231 | NCBI WGS metagenome assembly JAEEGL01 (sample SAMN16246548, study PRJNA631951) | gut metagenome | biome: gut microbiome; feature: rumen; material: fiber-attached | host: Bos | place: Iran: Karaj | collected 2018-10
AGCTGCTGAAGACGAAGGTCTTCTGGCTGTTTATTTTGCTGATGGTTTGCGCGGGGGCCTCCGAGCTTTCCATGGCGCAGTGGGCTTCGGCGTTTGCGGAGTCCTCGTTGCACGTTTCCAAGGCCACGGGCGATCTGCTGGGCCCCTGCGGTTTTGCGGTGTTTATGGGCCTTAGCCGCGTCTGGTACGGCAGATACGGCGAAAAGGTGGAGTTGTCCGGCTTTATGATCGCCTCCGGCATTTTGTGCCTTTGCAGCTATCTGCTGGCCTCGCTTGCCGCCTGGCCGGTGATGGGGCTGATCGGCTGCATGCTGTGCGGCTTTTCGGCGGGCATCATGTGGCCCGGCTCCATCAGCATTTCGTCCTCGCGCCTGCCAAAGGGCGGCACGGCCTTGTTTGCGCTGCTGGCGCTGGCGGGCGATCTGGGCGGAGCGGTCGGCCCCGCGCTGGTGGGCAACGCCTCCCAGCTGCTTGGCGAAAGCATTCAAAAGGGGCTTTTGGCGGGGCTGCTGTTCCCGCTTTTGCTGGCGGTATGCGTTTTCACGCTCAGGAAAAAATGAGCCGGTCTTAAAACAGCGACAGACGGATTTGGCGGGAGCGCACATTCAGGCGTCTCCCGCCAAGTGTATTGATAAGTGCTTCTACAGGTCTATCGTGTCCAGATCGTCCGGCACGAAGAGGGCTCCGTCGTAGTACGCGCTGCCCTCCCGGGTGTAGAGCTCCCGCCTGCGCTCCAGGTTTTCGTCCTCGGTGTGATAGAGCACGAGGTTTTGCACATTCAGCTGCCGGGCCAGGGTGCAGGCGTCCTTCACGGTGGAGTGATGCTTTTCGTAGGGGTGGAAGACGTCCGCCTGACCGCTCAGGCAAAACGCCTCGTGCATCAGCCACTTGCTGTTTTGCGCATAGGCGCGCTCGCGCTCGCTGAAGGGCTCGTCGCCGCAGCAGCAGAGCTTCTCGCCGCCGCCCAGATCCATGCAAAAGCCGAACTGTTTGGCCTTGGTGGAGCCGATGTCGAAAAAGGTAACGTCGTGGCCGACGAGACCAATCCTGTCCCCGTCCTCCACGGTGACAAAATGCAGGCGCTCGTCGATAAAGCGCGTCTCTTTCGGGCGCAGAAGCATTTGGGCGAGTTCGCGAAGCAGCGCGATCACCTCGTCATGGGAATAGATGAAGGCCTCTCCCTCGTAGCTTCCCTCGTTCATGTGCTGCAGGATCATCCGCAGCATCCAGATGATGCCCATGATGTGATCCAGGTGCTTGTGAGTAACGATGATGTGCCGCATGTCCCGCCAGGAGCGCCCGGCGCGGCTCAGCTGCGCCAGAATCTGATTTCCGCCGCCCCCGTCCACGAGCAGGTAACGCCCGTCTTCTTCAAGATAAAAACAGGTATTGTAGCATTTTGTCACCAGGGCATTCCCGGTGCCAAGAAGGGTAAGCTTCATTTCGATGTTTCCTCCCGTTTGCCTGAAATATAATATGATCGCGGCGCAAAAGCACTTGCTATTGATCAGAGCAGCCAAATAACGCCGCACGGATCCTTTTAGCTCCCAACTAACTTTAGCTAACAGCTAACAGCTAATAGCTAACAGCTCCTACTTAAATCTCTTCGTTCCCTTTCTCCTGCCCCGCTTGCTCTTTTCGTTGGTGGCCATGGGGCGTTCGCCCTTGAGCTGCAACAGCTCGTCTCTGAGCTTTGCGGCTTTTTCGAAGTCCAGATCCGCGGCAGCGGCCAGCATCCGCTCCTCCAGCTCGTCGATGGCCAGCTGCTTTTCCTCCTCGCTCATGCCGCTGTTTGCAGCCGCGTCCGCCTCGCGGGAGACGCTCATGAGCTCCTTGATGGCGGCGCGCACGCTTTCGGGCTGGATGCCGTGGGCCTCGTTGTAGGCCTGCTGGATCGTGCGCCTGCGGTTGGTTTCGTCGATGGCCTCCTGCATGGAGGGGGTGATCTCGTCCGCGTACATGATCACGCGGCCGTCCACGTTTCTGGCCGCGCGGCCGATGGTCTGCACGAGGGAGGTGACGGATCGCAAAAAGCCCTCCTTGTCCGCGTCCAGAATCGCAACCAGCCGGACCTCCGGAAGATCCAGCCCTTCGCGCAGAAGGTTGATGCCAACCAGCACGTCGAACTGGCCCAGCCGCAGGTTTCTGAGCAGCTCAATCCGGTCCAGCGTGTCCACGTCGGAATGCATGTATTCCACGCGCACGCCCATTTCGCGCAGGTACTCGGTGAGGCCCTCGGCGGTGCGTTTGGTGAGGGTGGTGACCAGCGCCCTTCCCCCGGCCTCCGCCGTAAGGCGCAGTTCGCCAAGCAGGTCGTCCACCTGATTGGTGGCGGGGCGCACCACGACCTCCGGGTCCAATAGACCCGTTGGGCGGATCAGCTGCTCCACCGTCTGCTGGGCGCGCTCGCTTTCATAGGGGCCGGGCGTGGCGGACACGAAGATCGTCTGCCCAATGCGCTGCTCAAATTCGAAAAACTTAAGGGGCCTGTTGTCGAAGGCGCTTCTCAGGCGAAAGCCAAACTCCACCAGCGTGGATTTTCTGGCGTAGTCGCCGTTGTACATGGCGCGGATCTGCGGCACGGTCACGTGGCTTTCGTCGATAAACACGAGGAAGTCCTTCGGGAAATAGTCCAGCAGGGTAAAGGGCGGCTCCCCTTCCTTTCTGCCGTCGAAGTAGCGGGAATAGTTTTCGATGCCGCTGACAAAACCGATCTCCCGCAGCATTTCAAGATCGTAGCCCGTGCGCTGCTCCAGGCGCTGCGCTTCGATCAGGCGGCCGTTTTCGCGCAGCTGCTCCACCTCGATCACGCGGTCCCGCTCGATCTGGGCAATGCCGTTTTCCAGCTTTTCGCGGGAGGTGACGTAGTTGGAGGCGGGATAGAGGATCACGTGGCTTAAAAGCTTTGTGGCCTTGCCCGTGACGGTGTCGGTCTGGGCGATGCGCTCGATCTCGTCGCCGAAAAACTCGATGCGCAGCGCGCTTTCCTGCTGGGAGGCGGGCACCACCTCGATCAGCTCACCCCGTACCCGGAAGGAGCCGCGCTTGGGTTCAAAGTCGTTGCGGGTATACTGGATGTCGACCAGGCGGCGGATCAGCTCGTCCCGGTCGATCTGCTGGCCCTCCCTGAGACTCACGCTCTGCCCGCGGTATTCCTCCGGGTCGCCCATGCCGTAGATGCAGCTTACGCTGGCTACGATGATCACGTCCCGCCGCTCGCTCAGCCAGCTGGTGGCGGAATGGCGCATGCGGTCGATTTCATCGTTGATGGAGGAATCCTTTTCAATATAGGTGTCGGTGGAGGGGATATAGGCCTCCGGCTGATAGTAATCGTAGTAGGATACGAAGTAGCCCACGGCGCTGGTGGGGAAAAACTCCTTGAATTCCGCCGCCAGCTGGGCGGCCAGGGTCTTATTGTGGGCAATCACCAGCGTGGGCCTTTGCAGGCGCTGAATGACGTTGGCCATGGTGAAGGTTTTGCCGGAGCCTGTCACGCCCAAAAGCACCTGGCTCTTCATGCCGCTCTCTACGCCCCGAACCAGCGCGTCGATGGCCTCCGGCTGATCGCCCCGTGGGGTGTAGCTGCTTTTCAGTTCAAACATCTTTCTCTCCCGCGCGCCTGCTCTTGGCCATCCAGTAGGCGTCCATCAAAGCCTGTGCCAGGGCGTCCTTATCCTGCTCGCTGAGTGCGCCGCCGGCGTAGAGGGCCTTTGCAGCCTCCAGCACGCGCCTCGCCTCCTCCTCGCCCGGCGCGGCGTCGCTGGCGTCGTCGTCCTCGGTCAAAAACCAGTTTCTGTCCACGCCGAAGAGCTCGGCAAGCTGATCGTACACCTGCCGCTTTCTGGGGTAGAAGGCCCCGGATTCGTAGCCCTCCACGGTGCGCTTGCTGAGTCCAAGGCGCCTCGCCAGCTCCTCCTGGGTCATGTGCTGCCTCGAACGCACGAGCCGCAGCTTCTGTGCAAACTTCATATACTCCCCCGCCCAAGTCGTAATTTGATTGCGAGTTTATTATACCAAAGGGCGTGCGCCATGTCAATACCCCCTGTCGGTTTTGCGCCGCAAAAAAGCCGCGCGGCTTTGCAGACACCCCAAAGGGAGGGCTCGGCGCGCCGCGCGGCGCAGGGCGGGATTTCGCAATTCAGTTTCTTAATTCAGTTTCTTTGTCAGCTCATCAGCATCCGGTCGTTGTCCAGGGCGCGGCCGGAGAGGGACTTAAACTGCTCGAGCAGCAGCGGCACGGTGAGCTTTTCCCGCTCCTGTCCGCTGACGTCCATCACGATGCGGCCGGAATCCATTACCAGCGTCCGGCTGCCGAGCTCCAGCGCGCTTTGCATGTTGTGGGTGATCATAAGACAGCTGAGCTTTTCTTCCTTTACGATCTCCTGGGTGAGCGCCAGCACCTTTTCCGCCATCGCGGGATCGAGCGCCGCAGTGTGTTCGTCCAGCAGCAAAAGCCGCGGCGGCACGATGGTGCACATAAGCAGCGTGACCGCCTGCCGCTGTCCGCCGGAGAGCAGCCCCACCCGGGTATTCATGCGGTTTTCAAGCCCCATGCCAAACTGCGCCAGGCGGTCGCGGAAAAGCGCCTTTTCCTTTCGGGAGGGCGCAAAGTGCAGGGGCCCGGTGGTGGTTCTGGAGTGTGCAAGGGACAGATTTTCCGCGATGGTCATGTTGGGCGCGGTGCCCAGCATCGGATCCTGAAACACGCGGCCGATGCGCTTGGCCCTGCGGTGTTCGGGAACGAAGGTGATGTCCTTTCCGTCCAGCGCGACGCTGCCCTCGTCCAGCAAAAACACGCCGCAGATAGCGTTGAACAGCGTGGATTTGCCCGCGCCGTTGGAGCCGATGATGGTGGCAAACTCTCCGTCGTTCAGGCAAAGGTTCAGCTGCTTCAGCGCCGTATGCTCCACAGCGCTTCCCTTTCCAAAGACCTTGGTGGCGTTTTTGATTTCAAGCATTTCTCCGGCCTCCCTTTGCGCGCAGGGGGATGCCCTCTACGGCGGCGCGCAGCGCGGGCAGCGAAAGGGCGATGGCGACGATCACCGCGGACACCAGGCGCAGCATGAACTGCTCCAGCGGGCTGTACTTCATGGCGTAGGCCAGAATCAGCCGGTACAGCACCGAGCCGACCAGCGATGACACAAAGCCCAGCGTCACGCCGCGCTTTCCAAACAGAGCCTCGCCGATAATGACGCTGGCCAGCCCCACCACCAGCATGCCGCTGCCGTCGTTGATGTCGCTGTGCCCCTGATACTGGCAAAGCACCGCGCCGGAGAGCGCGATAAAGGCGTTGGACACGGCAAACGCGATCAGCTTGCAGCGGTCGGTGTTGATGGAAGAGGCGCGCACCATGGCCTCGTTGTCCCCCACGGCGCGGATGCACATGCCGATGTGGGTGTGGAAAAACCACACGAGCACCGCGCCGCTGAGCAGGGCCGCTGTGATCGGCACCCAGAGCTTTGCCTGGTTTTTGCTGAGGAAGGGGATGATTTTGAAGATGGTGTCCACCCTGAGCAGCGAAACGTTGATGGCCTTGTGCTGGACAAGCAGGTTGATCGAGTACAGCCCGGTCATGGTAACGATGCCGCTGATCAGGGGATGGATGCGCATTTTCGTCTGCATAAACGCAGTAACGCAGCCCGCAGCGGCCCCCGCGGCCATCGCCGCCAGCAGCGCCAAAAGCGGATGCCCCGCGTTTGTGCACATGGCCGATACCGCAAGACCGAATACAAAGCTGCCCTCCGTGGTCAGATCCGGCACCTGCAGGATGCGAAAGCTGATATAGATGCCAAACGCCAGGATGGCGTAAATCATGCCCAGCTGCACTGAGCTCAGAAACAGAGACACTGATCAATCACCCGCCCATAGAGATGTAACGTCCTCCCGCAGGGACGCGCCCCGCGGGAGGCAGAAGCCGAAACTTATTTTGCAAGCAGCTGCACCTGTCCAAGCTCGTACAGGCTGTCCGGGATGGAGAGGCCAAGGGCCGCCAATGTGTCGGTGTTGATCGACACGATGTCCGCCGGCACGACGATGGCAGGGATCTCCTCGATGGGCGTTCCCTCCAAAACCTTTACGGCCATTTCAGCGGTGATCTCGCCGATGGCCACGTCGCTCATGGCCAGGGTCGCAAGGCAGCCGGAGAGGACGGTGGTGGCGGAGCAGGCATAGGTGGGCACGCCCGCTTCGTTTGCAAGCTCCACAAGCGCCTCCACGGAGGCCTGCACGGTTGCGTCATTGGCGACGAAGATCGCCTCGGCGCCCTTTTCCAGCATGACGCTGGTCGCGGTGGAGACTTCAGAGGAGTTCGTCACCGTCGCCTCCACGTAGCTGTAGCCGTTTGCATCCAGGAAGGCCTTGGCGTTTTGCATGGCGTTCAAGGCGTTTACTTCGCTGGTGGAGTACACAAGGCCGAAGGTCTTGACGTCCGGGGTCAGCAGTAAGCCCATGCTCAGGATGTCGCCCGCCGGGATCGCGTTGGAGGTGCCGGTGGCGTTCATATCCGGGGTGTCCAGGGAGCTCATCACCTGCGCGGCGACCGGCGCGGCCACGGAGCAGAACACGCAGGGCGTCTCGCTTTCGAGGTTCACGAAGGCCTGAGTGGTCGGGGTGGCGATGGTCATGACGAGGTCGTAGGTGCCGTCGTCCATATCGTTGCAGATCTGGTTCAGCGTGCCGCTGTCCCCGTAGGCGCAGCGATAGACGATAGTCAGGTTTTCGCCGTCCACATAGCCCGCCTTCTCAAGGCCGGCGATGATGCCGCTCTTCATGTCCATAAAAGCGCCGTTTTCGATCATCAGCACGATACCGACTTTGTAGCTTTTGCCTTCGGCGCTGCCAAACGCAAAGGCGCTCACGATAAGACACAATGCAAGGGCGATAGAGATAAGCTTTTTCATGGTTATATTCCTCCCGTTTATTTTCAGGACGCGGTGAGCCGCTCCCTGAATACAGATGTTACGCGCCTTCGCGCTCGAGCTCTTCAAAGGCCTTTTGCAGCATTTCCAGGGTGATGGGATAGGGATTATGCTCGATGTCCTTCATTTTGAGCACCTGCGGCAGCACGCGCTTAAGCGCCGCTTCCGTAACGCCGATATCCCGAAGCCTTGTGGGCAGCCCCACAGAGCGGTTAAAGCGCAGCATGGTTTCAAACATGTCCTTTTGCCCGTCCACCAGCAGCAGCGCCAGTACGCCAAAGCCCACGACTTCGCCGTGCAGATGGTTTTTTTCGATCTCAAGCTCCGGAAAGGCCGTCAGGGCGTAAAAGATCGCGTGGGCCAGGCCGGTGTTGTAATCGATTTTTTTGTCCGCCGTAAGCAGGATGGAGGCGACGGCGGTGTTTACGATCACGGTCAGGATCGTCTGGGTGAGGTCGTCCGTCAGGCGTCCGCTTTCCTGATCACGAAGGGCCGCCGCCCCATGCTTTAGCAGCGGTTCCAGGCACATCCGGCTTGCCCCAACGCCCAGGGCGTGATAGTGGCTGAGCTGATCGCCCCGTGAGGACATTTCGGCCTCGAAGAACTTTGCGTAGGTGTCGCCAAGCCCGGCCCACAGATACTTTTTGGGCGCCGCGGCGATCACCGGGGTGCAGATGAACGTGTGCACCGGCGGATTTTTCAGAAAGCAGGGGCCGGCAAAGGAGCCGTCCGGGTGGTAGAGGATGGAAACCGCCGTGCACGCCGCGCAGGTGGAGGCAATGGTTGGGAACGCAAACACCGGCTTGTTCATTTCAAGGCCCAGCGCCTTCACCGTGTCAAGCGCCTTGCCGCCGCCCACGGCAAACAGCATGTCTGCGCCTTGCACCGCGCCGTCCGACAGGAGGGCGTCGATGTCTTCGCGGCTGGCCTCTCCGCCGTAGAGGCGTTCGGCTGTGATGTCGATTTTGCCCTGCACGGCGCGCCTGATCTGCGCTGCGATCGCGCCCAGCGCCCGTCTGCCGCCGATCAGAGCAGCAGTTTTGCCGTGGGGCGCGCAGATTTCGCCGATCTTATCCAGTGCCTTCTCGCCCACCGTCCACGCGGGCAGCGTAATCGAATAGTTCTGCATGTTTCGTCCTTTCGCCCTGAGCCGGAACCCGTCCGGCCTTTCCCCTGAAAAACAAACAGCCCCGTCCAAAAAGGACAGGGCATTATTCCTGCGGTACCACCTTTATTGATCCGCCTTGCGGCAGACCCTCTCGTCGGGATGCAAACACATCCTCTGCTCTTAACGCGAGCGCACGGTTCGGATACTTGGCGCTTGGCCGTTCCCCTTTCCCTCCGTGATCCATTTGCCTGCCCGCTTGCGACCGGGCTCACACCTGCCCCGGCTCTCTGAACGCGCGCTGAAGGTTTGATCTTCCCGTCATAGGTTTGTTTTATGTTGGGTGCATGGTATCACATTAAAGTGCCAAAGTCAATCGTTTGCCGTGTTAATTTTACGCGATGGTTATTCTGGTACGGGGAAATCCTCCAGTTCGGGCTGGGGCGGCGCCTTGGCCAGCAGATCCTGCAGGGTGATCGCGCCAAGGTAATCGCTCACCACCTTGTTCAGGCCCATCCACATGGGCAGGGTGATGCAAAAATCGCAGCGCTCGCACAGGTTTTGCGGGGTTTCAAGGCACTGCACTGGGGCCATGGAGCCCTCCATCACCTTCAGAATCTGCAAGACGTTCAGCTGTTCCGGGCTGGAAACGAGCCTGTAGCCCCCCTGCCTTCCCCGGCTGGCCAGCAGGATGCCGCTTTGGCTGAGCTGCATGCCGATCTGATCGCCGTATTTTTTGGAGATCTGCTGGCGGCGGGCGATGTCCTTCATCGCCACATAGCCGCCCGACTGGTGCAGCGCGATGTCGAGCAGGATTCTCAGTGCGTAACGTCCGCGGGTCGAAATCTTCAATGCCTCCACCTCCGCCTCTATTGTACAGCAAATACATGGACAAATCAAGTATTTGTGTCGATTTTTTCAGGGGCGGCAAACGGAGACCTCGGCTATTGGATCGACCTTCGCACCTCGTCCAGCGACAGGCCGTTTTCCTCCGCCAGGCGGGCCAGGTCCTCGTACTCGGCCTTTTGCCTGTTTACGCCCATGCCGCTTGCGCGCTTGATCCTGACGGGGCCGTAGGGGCTTTGGCGGGTTTCGATCTCGCGCGCCAGGGCATAGCGCGCCATGTCCTGTCTGCGGATGCCAAGGGTGGTGGTGTGTTTCATCATCACCTCGGCCAGCCCGTCGGCGTCCTGCGGCAGGCAGATCGCGCAGAGCATGACGCCCGGGCGGGATTTTTTCATGCTGATGGGCTGGGTGTAGACGTCCCTTGCGCCGGCCTTGAACAGCTGTTCCATGGCAAAGCCCAGTTCCTCGCCGGTCATGTCGTCCAGATTGCACTCAAGGCGCGTGATCTGCTGCATTTGACCCGCGCTCTCCCCCAGGAAAGCGCGCACGCAGTTGGCGCGCTCAAAGTCCTTTTTGCCCATGCCGTAACCGATCTTTTCCACGCGCATCACAGGCCGGTCGCCGAAGGATGCGGCGAAATACTTCAGCAGCGCAGCGCCCGTCGGCGTGCACAGTTCGCCCTGCACCTGCCCCCCGTAGGTGGGCACGCCCTCCAGCAGCAGCGCCGTGGCGGGAGCCGGCACCGGCAAAACGCCGTGCATGCAGCGCACGTAACCGCTGCCCACGTGGACGGGCGAGGCGCAGACTTTCTCTGCGCCGATCGTTTCCATCAGAAGGCACACGCCCACCACGTCCGCCACGGCGTCCAGCGTGCCGACCTCGTGGAAGTGGATGTCGCTCACCGGGCGGCCGTGCACCCTGCTCTCCGCGTCCGCGATCAGGGCATAGACGGCCCGGGCGTCCCGCTTCACCTTGTCCGATACGGGCAGTCCCCCGATCAGCTGCTCGATGTCGCGAAGCGTTGCGTGGTGATGATGCCCGTGGTCGTGGTCATGCTCATGGTGGTGATCGTGATCGTGAGGATGGTCATGATCGTGTTCATGGGGATCGTCGTGGACGTCGTGGGATTCCTCTTCCCCGCCGTTTACGCTCACATTCATATGCGTGCCCACGATGCCGCATTTGGCGGTTTTTTCGGCCTCCACCCGCACGCCCAGCAGGCCCAGGCTGTTCATTTTGTCCACAAAGGCCTTGGGATCCGGCGCCAGCTCCAGCAGGGCTGCCATCAGCATATCGCCCGCCGCGCCCATGCCGCATTCAAAATACAGGGTTTTCATAAACAGCATTTCTCCAATCCAGATTTATAAAAGCTGCCCGGCAGCCTGGAAACGGTTTATCCCATTAGCCAAATAGGTTGATCAGGCCCGTTACGCCGATCATCGCGTACACGAACTTTTTGAGCGCGGCTTCGTTTACCCTGCTTGCGACGACGCGCGCAAGGCTCACCCCCGCGAGGATCGCGATCAGCCCCGCGCCGATTGCAGGCAGATGCGCTGGGGTGATGATGCCGTTTATCAGCCGAAGCGCCGTATTGTACACGCCGTTTATCAGAAAGAACGCGGCGGCGCTGCCCAGGTATTCCCGCATGCCGTCCGTTTTGTTTAAAAAGTACAGTACCATCAGCGGGCCGCCGATGCCGAAAAACGCGTCGCACAGGGCGGAGATTAGCACGTACAGCGCGGTCTGCCACAGCGTCAGCGGCTTCTTTTCCCGCCGGTTAAAAAACAGGTAGTACGCGGACAGGAGGATCAAAAACCCGCCGAACACCCGCTTCATCAGCGCCTGGTCCATGAAATGCGCCCAGGAGATGGCAAGGGCGCACACCAGCATGTAGGGCACGATCGGCAAAAGCACCTTCTTCCAGCGGATCTCCCGCCGGTAGGTCAGAACCATGCTGAGGTTCAGCGGCACCGAAACGCACACGGAAATCGCCGCGGCTGTGGGCAGCGGCCAATACAGCGTATACGTCATCATCTGCACCGGCCCGCTGCCAAAGCCCGATACGCCCTGAAGCAGCCCCGCAGCCAGCGCCGTCAAAACCAGCACCGCGTACATCATGTGTGGGATTATAGCATTTCCCCATCCCCAGCGCAACCGGAAAATGCCCGTTTGCGTAAAGCTTTTTCTGTTTTTGCGTGCAGATCCGTTTTGCGGCCGGGGATTGTAAAAAGCGGGCGCAGGCTGTATAATAGCGTAAGACACGGACTAGGAGGCTGAAATGACGCAGGTATACCGGTTTGCGGGCGTATCGTTTAAAATCACCTGCGCGCACGGGCTGTTTGAGCAGATGGCGCGCGCTTACGTCTGCGGCGGGACCTGGGATTTTGAGAGCCAGCCCCCCGCACAGGAGGCGGAAGACCCGGCCGCCGTTTCGGAGGCGCAGCGCGAAGCGCTTTCCCTCTACCGCAGCGTCGCCGAGGCGCTGCCGGGCGCGGGCGCGTTTGCATTTCACGCCTCGGCCATCGCGGTGGACGGGCAGGCGTACCTCTTTGCCGCGCCCAGCGGCGTCGGCAAAAGCACTCATGCCCGCCTGTGGCGGGAGCTTTTGGGGGCAAGGGCGGTGATGATCAACGACGACAAGCCCTTTCTGCGCGTGCTTGAGGACGGCACGGCGCTGGTCTTCGGCAGCCCCTGGGACGGAAAGCACCATTTGAGCAGCAACCTTGCCGTGCCCGTAAAGGCCGTCTGCCTGCTTACGCGCGCAGATCAAAACCGCGTAACCCGCGCAGGCAAAAGCGAACTGCTGCCAGGGCTATTGCGCCAGACCTACCGGCCCCAAAGCCCCGTGGCGCTCTCGCAGACGCTCGCTTTGTGGAACGCGCTCACGGCGGAGTTTTACATCCTTGAGTGCAACATGGATTTGGACGCCGCGCGCGTTGCCTGTAAAACGCTGAAGATCCCCTATTCGGACTGACGCCCGCGCGGACGGCGGCGGGTATGGCAATTCAGCAAAAAATGTGCTATACTGTTTGTGTCTGACGCCGTCCGCGAAAGACACAAAAGGAGAATTCCCATGGACATGGAGCCGCTTTTCCGCTTTGCCTTCGAAAACGCGGGAGATGCCACCCACGGGCGGGATCACATCCTGCGCGTGCGCAAAAACGCGCTGGACATCGCCCGCGACTATCCCGGCGCCCAGCTGCAGGCGCTGGAGGCCGCCGCGATCCTGCACGACTGCGGACAAAAAGAGCAGCTGCAAGACCCCCGGGTGAACCACGCGGACGCGGGCGCGCAAAAGGCGGACAGCGTGCTGAAGGAGCTCGGCTGGGAGAAAGACCTGCGCCTTCTTGCGGTA
>JAEEGL012934436.1_pt1 | contig 12223 bp, 13 predicted proteins | sample 9134231 | NCBI WGS metagenome assembly JAEEGL01 (sample SAMN16246548, study PRJNA631951) | gut metagenome | biome: gut microbiome; feature: rumen; material: fiber-attached | host: Bos | place: Iran: Karaj | collected 2018-10
ACCGGACCCTCGGCCTCCGGAAGAAAGGCACCGTGGATATCCTGAATGTCAAATGTGACCCGATGGTCATCGGCTCCCTCCGGGGCAAACCCGGTTTCCTTCCGGCCTACCACATGAACAAGGACAAGTGGATCACCCTCCTCCTGGACGGCTCCGCCCCCAATGAAGATATCTCCGCCCTCCTGGCCATGAGCTATACCATGACGGCATCGAAGCTGAAGAAAAGGAAAGAGCAGAAAATGGAAGAGTAAGGCAGACAGGAACGCAAAACAAAAGAGAAGAAAGCAGAACAGAAAGAATAAAACAGAACCATAAAGCAGAACGAAGCAGCAGGATCCCGGCACCGCCGGAGTCCTGCTGCTTTTTAATGTGCTCCCCATGTCAAGGACAATCGAATTAGTGAAAGTGAAAAAACATGATTCCATAGTATAATATGGATGCCAGCAGTGGAGGATAAGGCAACGCTGAGGAGCGACCTGAGCGCCAGCTGGTTTCCGAAGGGGCGGTGCCATACGGTATCGCTCTTTGCTGTTGCAAGCTGACAGAAGAGATACCGGTGGCGAACCCCTGAGGAACAGAGCGATAAACCTCGGGGTCAAGGGGCAGAGCCCCTTGGAACTCCGCCAGCAGGAGGTTTTCCGGGCAGCGGATACTCCCCGGTAGTGATATAACGGTAAAACTGACGTGGCGCCAGCTTCGCCAGTTTCCATTGGTATCGGTCATGGTTGTAGTAGTCGAACCAGTCATCAATATCCCGTTTAACATCATCAAAAGTGTTCCAGAATATCATCTTGTCTGCCAGATCGTCCTTCATATGACCGTAAAAGCTTTCCTGAGGAGCATTGTCCCAGCAGTTTCCACGGCGGGACATGCTCTGACGAAGACCAAGGTCATTAACAATTTCAATGAATTTCACGCTGGTGTAATGACATCCTTGATCCGAATGAATCATCGTTTCAGCTTTGAGTGACACACCATAGTCACGGTGCATATTCCTTACCGTTTCCAGCACGAAATCAACTTCCAGGCTATTGCTGAGCACATGAGCCAATGCTTCTTTGGTATAAGCATCCAGGATCGTTGAGAGATATAGAAAACCATCCTGAAAACCAATATAAGTGATATCCGTCAGTAACACCATCCGGGGGCCATGCGACTCAAATTCTCTATTCAGGAGATTGTCAGCCACATTGTTTGTCCGTAGCGCTTTAGCCATTCTCCTGTATGGATTTGCTTTTCGAATCGGGCAAAAGAGATTAAACTCATGCATGAGACGACGAATCTTTTTCACATTCATAACGATCCCCATGTGAAGTAAGCGCATATGAATGCTACGAACGCCTTTCTTGTATCCGCGAAAACGATACGCTTCCAATACGAGCTCAAAATCTGCTTTATCATGCTCCTCTCGTCGTTTTCTTGTGCCTTCTGATTTAACCCAATTGTAATACCCGGATCTGGACACTCCTGCAATGCGACACAATTCTGTTACTGTAAGCTTTGGTTCCGGAACGCGGAGTGTTTCGTGGATGATTGCAAATATAGATTCAGGATCATTCATGGCGATTCGTCTCGCTTTTTCGTATTTTTGACTTGCGAGATTTTTTTTAAAAATTCCACTTCCTGCCGAAGGTAAGATAGTTCATTAATGAGTTTTCCGAATGATTCGGGATTAGTTGGAAGACGCTTTATATCTTCATCACTTAATCGTTTTCTCTTTGTTCTGACATATCCTTCATGAAGTCCCAGCTCGGATTGGGCTTCTTTTTTTACATGCCATACTAAACCATTTGCTCTCGTCATGCCGATTATATCCAGATCGTATCCGAGTTCCTTCATAATTTTCGTATACGGATAATTCTTTTCAATCATTTCCAAAATGCGCTTTTTTGCACTCAGCGTCAAATAGAGCATGTTACTTGTCACATGGTAAGTGTTGGGATTTTCGGCTAATATCCGCTGCTCATCAGGTGTGAATTCTTTCTTCTTGTTCATATGCTTTCCCCTCAAATAGATCCTTGAAATTATACCGCTTCACAAATTGAGTGTCCATTCATTGGGCTTTTCACTCATTCGATGTACAGAAAACGGGTTTTTCACTCATTCAAGTGTCCATTTTATGGGGATCATTTTAATGATTCCTTCACTATAATTCACCATCCTTCACTTGAATACAGTGTTCCCATATGATATGGTTATCGTGACGAAGCTGGCTTCGGTAGCAATACCGGAGCCTTTTTGATGCCTTTCTTTACGAGGTGAATATATGCAATACTATGGAACAAAATTGACGGAGAACATTTCGCGCCGTGAACCCGAAGGTTATTTACTCTGCCTGAATGTGCCTGTAGCGCGGACAGGAATGCAGGAATATCTGCCGGAGGAGTTAGGACTGCCGGCGTGCTCCGGCACGGTACCGGTTCACAGGCCGGAGGAAGAGGTCTTTGCCCCGGAGACCCTGGCGTCCTTCGAGGGGATGCCGGTGACCAATAACCATCCTCCTGACGGCGTGGATATTGAGAATATCCGCCGGCTCCAGATGGGGCACGCACACAACGTGCGGCGGGGAACGGGGGAGGAATCGGACCTGCTCCTGGCGGACCTGATCATCACCGACCCGGTACTGATCGACGCGATCCTGGCCGGGAAACGGGAAATCTCCTGCGGCTATACGTATGAGCTGCATGAAGAGAACGGACAGTATATCCAGAGAAAGATCCGCGGAAACCACATTGCCGTCGTGGACGCCGGCCGTGCGGGACCGCGGGTTTCTATTAAAGACCATAAAAGTGAAAGGAGAAACACAACCATGAAGAAGTCCCTGACAAAACTGCTGGCACGTATGGCAAAGGACGGTGATATCGAGACCGTTGCGGAATTCATCGAAGAGATGATCAACGAGGAATCCGGCGCCGAACCGGTCGCTGAAGCTGCTGCGGAGATCGTAGAAGAAGTCGCGGAAGCGGCAGCCGAAGGCGAAAAGGTCACCGTCGAGGTACCGGAGAACCGGGAGATCACCATTGACGAGGACGGTATCACCGGCATCATTCAGCGGCTGGATCAGTTGATCGCCCTGCTGACGCCGCCTATACCCGCGGAAGAACCCGCAGAGGATGAGGAAAACGGCGAAGGCGCCGGAGAACCCATCGCTGAAGAGATTGCAGAAGTCATCGAAGAAGCGATTGAAGCTGCGAACGAAGAAAGCGAACCCACCGAAGCGGCGGAAGAACTGTCCGAGATCGTGGAAAGCATCCTGGAACCGGAAGTGTCCTCGACTATTGAGGAGGAAGAGGAAGGCGACTGCGGAACGGGCTGCGATCCGGAGAAGGCTTCTGCCTCGGACGCGCTGCGTGCAGCCCTGCTGGTGATGCGCCCGGTGCTCTCCAAGATGCCCCGGAAACAGCGCCGGAAGGTATGCGCGGATATCGCGGCCAGCCTGCGTAAAGACAGACGCGGCAACGACGGCATCTACAGTGCAATTGCCGCTGCATCCCGCAGGAACGGCGACCCCAGGGATCTGGGCAAACGAATCATGGAAAAGCGCAACCCCAACTACAGAAAGTGATCCGTTGCAGTTAATCACTTTTCAACAACGGGAAAGGAGAAACACCCATGGGCAAAGTATTATCCAAGTTCACCAACGGCTTTCCGGGAACGCCATCCCGCTCTGCCGACAACGTCATTGTCGCCATGAAGAACGATTCGGACACCGCGATTCCTTTCGGCGCACCGGTATTCCTGTCCGCCGGTGAAAACGCCTGTAAACCTTTTGACGCATCCGTCAGTACGTCCGCAAACTTCCTGGGCTTCACGGTCCGCCCCGGGGACAAGACCCCGAATGAGTACGGAAGCAATACGGCCACCTGGGCTGCGGACGATCCTGTGGAGGTCCTGACCCGCGGCAGTATCGTACTGTATTTTGAGAATAACGTATCGCCCGGCGCCAGCGTCTATGTCCGCAAAGCGGACGGCAAACTGGTGGTAAACCCCGGCGCCGAAGGCACTACGGTATTGCTGCCCAACGTGACAGTTCGGACTGCACGCGACACTGCGCGCTGTGCCGAGGTCGTCGTATCCAAGCGTAATATTTTCTGATGCGGATGTGTCCAAATCTTTGATTTGGGTAACACATCCTATGCTACAGCCATCCATTGCTGCAAGCTGAAAGCGCAGCAGTAATGGAATATGGCGATCGCAGAAGGAGGTTTATAATATATGATCCATACTCCCAGCATTCGCCGCTTTGCGGCTAATGACTCGTACCTGTTCCTCATGAAGGAACTGGAAAGAGTCGATGAGACCATCCTGGAACCCCTGAGCAGCACGGACTGGCCGCGGGATATGCCGGTGGTGACCGGCGGCGGGCTGATCGAATCCGTCGCATCTATTGACGTGACCTACGCCTCCACCGGCACGGACGACGACAATATCTTCTTCGATGCTGCCAACGACATCCCCGTGATCCAGGCGGACATGTCCAAGAACGTGGCGCGGTGCTTCAACTTCGCCGAATATATGGCATTTTCCGTTACCGAGAAGGAAAAGATGGCGAGCGTCGGGCGGGATCCGGAAACCTTCCTGAATAAGGGCATCCGGCTCCACTGCGATAAACTGATCGACCGGAACGTCTACGTCGGCTTCCGGAAAGTATCGTCTTCCGGACTGTGCAACAATCCGAATATCGTACGCAGCGGCGCTGCCCGCAATGCGGCGAATACCGGCACCCGCTGGCGGGACAAGACCGCGGACGAGATTTTGACGGATATCAACACGGCAATCTCCGCCGTATGGGAAGCGAATGATTGCGCGTCGGACGCCCTCCCGAACCATATCCTGATCCCCGTGGAACAGTTCGGCCAGTTGGTCACCCGCAAAGTATCCGACGATTCGGAACGTTCCATCCTGACCTATGTGATGGAGAACAACCTGGCAACCCAGCAGGGACATGAACTGATTATCTCCCCCTGCAAGTGGTGTTCCGGCATCGGAAGCGATTCCTCCGACCGGATGGTGGTCTACATGAACCAGGTGGACCGCGTCTGCTTTAACCTGACCCAGCCCCTGCGCCGGATGGAGACGGAATACGCCGAGATGCGCATCAAGATCCCGTACATCGCGCAGTTCTCTGAAGTGCGGTTCCTGTATCCCTCTACGGTTCGGTATATGGACGGCATTTAAACCGTTCATATACCATGACTGAACAACTGAAAGGAGAAACACCGATGATATTGGTTCCCTATGTTTGTGCGGAGTTCCATGACAACACCGGAGCAGTTTTATGTACGATCCGCCCGCACCAACTTCAGACCATTGTGGAGGTCCCGGATGCCATCCGGCAGGATCCACTGTTTGACATGTTGGTTAAGGATAAAACCATCCAAGTCCCTGAAAATGAAGTGCAGAGGAAAGCGTTGGAGAACGATCCCCAGTCCAAACTGGTGGATATCGACGCCATCGCGGAGAAGAGAGAAACCCAGAAGGAAGAAACCGCTGCTGTCGCTGAAACAGCTGAAAAGCCTTCCGCGAAAAAGGCTTCCAAATGATTACCCAGTCTTCCTTTCTGGCGTTCTATCCCCAGTTTTCCTCTTTTACCCCGGGCGTTGTTCTGACGGAATACATTTCGCAGGCCAACGCCCGCTTTTCTGATTTTGATTCGGATGCGGATGAGGCGCGGAGGCTGTATGCGGCGCACAAGCTGACGCTGTATGCGGCCAGTTGCCTGCCGGAGGGAACCGGTACGCCGACGAAGGCGCAGATTGCGTCTGCCGGGAAAGGATCCCTGCAGGAAGTGGCGTCGAAGAAGGTCGGGGAGGTTTCTGTTTCGTATGATACGAAGTCCTCTGTGGTAGCGTCCGTATCCACCGGACTCAGCGACCTGAAGGAAACCGTGTACGGGCTGCAGCTGCTGAGCCTGCTGCGGATCTATGGATTCGCGAAGTATATCCCGTAGCGCAGACCGGATTATTCCCTCTGATTCCGGGAAGAATTCTGTGCGGTTTCCCGGCGACGATGACCATACCATCTGCTGATGCGATATACCACGAAGAGAACAGCTCCGGTGAAGACGGCGCAAAGGAAAAAGCTGAGCAGATTGTTTTCGGGCAGAACGTCATGGAAAAGGAACATGAACAGAACGACGCAGACAACGATGAGAAGGACGCAGGTGGCGCAGAAAAGCCGCCATTTCACCTCTTTTGAATAACGGGAAGGTTTCTCCCTGATTTCCGGCTCTTCCGGCCAGCGGTTGCGGATCGTCATCCTGTTCACACCTCCTTTCTGCCGATCCGTGCCGGACGGCACGGTCGTTTTGTTCTGTACACAGTATAGGGAAGAAACAGGGAAAAATAAAGGATGGTCCGGGAAAGATACCGCGTATTATTTCGCGCCGGGAGGTGAAATGTGAGACTTACCATGACAGAAACCACGGAAGTGTTGAAAAAGCGCCTCCGGTCCCTGCAGAAACTGAAGAAAACAAAGGTGAAGGTAGGCCTGCCGGCTTCAGCAGATGCCCGCCTTCACTTTATCCTGGCGGTTCAGGAACACGGCTCACCCATCCTGCGGATTCCATCCCGGCCGGTGGTGGAGCCGGCCCTGGCACGGCCGCGGACCCGCGCTGCCATGGCGGAGGCCATGCGGGACGCGGTCCGGGCTTCCTGGAACGGGGAAGATCCCGGCCCGGCACTGAATGCTGCCGGGCAGGCCGGTGCGGATGGGATCCGGGCCTATATCGATTCCCATATCCCGCCGCCGAACGCGCCGATCACAGTAGAAGGCGGCTGGACGTGGAACCGAGTAGCAAAAAAAGGTGTTTACATTCCTGGGAAAGGATTCAACAAGCCCCTGTTCGACACAGGGGTTCTTTATGATGCATTCGGGTATGAGATAGAAGAGGGGTAACTGGATGATCGATCTTTCCACCGCCCTGACAGATCCGGAAATGGGTTACGGTCCGTTTACGGTGAAGCGGACGACCTACCGCCGCCGGAACGGGGATTCCGTCCCGACGGAACAGACGGTCTCCGCCATGGGCTGCATCCATCCCGGAACGCCGGAGATGGTCCGGCTGTTGCCGGAGGAGGAACGGAAGGAAACCTTTATTGTGATCTATACGGACTTCGCGCTCTCCACCGGGGAGAACGGCGGTGGAACAACGTACACCGTGCCGGACCGGATCGAATGGAACGGAGAAGTGTGGCGCGTGGTGAAGGTCCGGGACTGGGCCGCGTTCGGGTATTATATGGGACTTGCTGTTCGCGTAAGCGAATAGTGGCGGCGGACGATGGGAGAGTCAGCCCGGTGGGCTGTCCTGCGCAGCAGGAAACGACCTGAGTCCGTTAGCGTGAAAGGGAGAACCGGCCCCGCTCCAAGGGGCCGGGGTGACCATTGAACGAACGGAGATGTTAAATGAATGAAGCGGTCTATAACGCCCTGTGCACGTGCTTCGCTCTGCAGCCGTCCTCGGATGCTGCCTCCGTCCTGATCCGCGAAGCGTACCAGGAACCGGAAAACGCGCCGCGGCCGCCGCGGAACATGGATGTGATTTATTACTCCGCCGCACCGGATCCTTCTGTGGCTGTTCCTCCTGCGGCGTATGCGTCTGAGAATCCTGCGTCAGCATCCCACAAGCCGACGGTATCAAATTTTGCCGCGTACCGCCTGCAGATTGTCTGCTATGGTCCCCATGCACTGGAAAACGCCCGGAAGATCCGGGCGTTTCTCTATCTGGATGGTTCCGGTTTTCCCCGGTCCATCCTGCGGAAGGCAGGAATTTACCTTATCCCGAATCCGCCGGAACCGACGCTTCTGCATGAGCCGGAAGGTTCCCTCTGGCGGCAGCGGGCCGATCTGACGATCCAGCTGCGCGTGGAAGAAACGCTTACACATCCCGCGCGGAGGTATGCGATTACTGTTGCTCCGGCAGTGCGAGTATATCCAGAACATAACGCTGGGAGTATTCGGAACCGCCGGTACTCAGTAATTATGGCCTTTTGATAGTCCCTCGTTTAAGAAGTTCATCGGCAATATCACCATAAGTTACTCCTGAACCCCAAACGCTTGAGAAGTATTGTTTGAATGCATTATAGTGCAACAGGACAAAACACTCCATCCTAGGCGTTGGCGCAGTGCCGTCCGTTGATCCGTCACTACCGGACGGCATATCATAATACATTACATAGAGAGACCCTACCGTGCCATTCCAGGAAGCATAAAAATCACTGGATACTGATGGGTCGTAGTGAACATCTACATATCCACCCGCATAGATGGTATCAATTATATTATCATATCGGGCCTTTTCAGTCACAAAATAAGCATGTTCATATTCCCCTACTGTCTTTATTTCTCCATACGATCCGTTCCAATAACTGGTTATGATGAGGTCTGCTATCCTCAGCGTGCCAAGGTTTTCAACGATCGTGTAATTTGCCGGGTCTGCGTTACCCCATTTGATGGAATATGTATTGCTGCTGCTTCCTTCTCCGGTTTGTTTACCTGTGGCGGTCACTGAGATTTCATCCTTGTCCGGATCCGCGGCGCCTGAGACGGATGCTACGTCGCAGGTTAATTCGATTTCATCACCTTCGCCGAATTCGCTGGGAAGCTTTGCCCTGGAACCTGTGGTGACTGTCAGTTCCCGCGGATTAACTGTCAGCGTGCCGAGGATTATTTCCGTGATAGTATAGTTGGTCTTCTTTGCCGTGCCCCAGGAGATGACAAAGTCGTTGTCTTTGGGTGTGTCTGAGACGGATTTCGCCTGATTGGAGCTGCACTCAATGGTCGCGATCTCCCCGTTGACCAGGCCTTCGATCGTCGGCCGGACCGTGGTCTGAGGCAGCATATTTATTCCGTCGTATATCATGCTGTCATCGGGGGTGGTGATCTTCAGGGGAGCGCGTTCGACCGTCAGCGTGCCGCTGACGGCAGTTACCATATAATTGCCTGCCTGAATTGCTGTGCCGGCTGTCACGGTCACTCCGTCGACCGTTGCAATCACGTTTGTCGTCTCACCGGCATCCGTAACGGTGCTTTCGTCTGTCATCACGACCGTGAAAGTATGATTGTCACCTTCTTCCAGATCGGTGGCTGTGAATTCAGATTGTGTCAGGGCGGTTCCGTCGTATACCTTGTTCCCATCCTTCGCGGTGATTGTCACTGCTTTCGGTTCGACCGTCAGCGCGCCGTCCGCGGTCGTCACATTTGTGAACTGGGAGGAAACATCTTTACCGTCCGCGTCCAGGATTTTCCAGGATGTGATTTTGTTTGCGCTGCTGCCGGCATCTGTCTGACTGCCCTCGGTTTCTGCTTCACAGGTGAAGCCCTGCGGCAGCCCGGATACGGTAAAGCCTTCGGCTGTCAGCGCCTTGGAGTCATATACCTTATCCGCGGTGTCCGCGGTAATAACCACCTCGTCGGTATACTGGGCGGCCGGTTCTTCCGTGGGTTCGGGCGTGTCCGTCGGCGCGGGCGTCGGTTCTTCCGTAGGTTCCGGCGTGTCCGTCGGCGCGGGCGTCGGTTCTTCCGTAGGTTCCGGCGTGTCGGTTGGCGCCGGGGTTGGTTCTTCAGTGGGTTCCGGCGTTTCGGTCGGCGCGGGCGTCGGCGTCACTGGGGCCTCCAGCACTGTCAGCGTGCCCAGGTCCTCGCTCAGTGTGTAGTTCTCCTTGTTTGCAGTACCCCAGTCGATCTCATAGGTGTTCTGGCTCTCGCCGATATTTGTCTGTGAGCCGGTGGCTTTTACGGTAATGGAAGTGTCAATTGTGACAGCGCGGATGACGGGTGATCCTTCATCTCTTCCGATGGAAATCTCCGCGGCATCCGTAATCATACGGTTCGCCAGGCTTTCCGGAACCGCCAGGCCGGTTTCCGTGTCTGTACTTTCTTCCGCCGCTTCAGGCAGCGCGGCAATCAGTTCAGCCATTTTCTGCGGATCCCAGCCGGTTTCTTCGCAGGCTTTCGCGAGGAGATCCCCGTTGGCCGCGTAAATACGGAGGGCTTCCATCGGAAGTTCCTCTTCCGTCAGGGTGACAACCTTCCATTCTGTCTGCTCCGCTTCGATGGACAGGGCCTGTCCGGCAGGAAGTGCCACCTCTGTGGTTACGCCGGTTTGGGGATCTGCTCCCCGGAGACTGATGTTTCCGCTCAGGGCAATGATCATCTCCGTGCCGTCCGGTGTCAGCAGTGTGACGGAGGTGTTTTCCCAGGCCGGGCCTCCGGGGGTACGACCGGATACCGTCCGGATTTCCGCCTCATCGCAGACCAGGGGCATTCCGTCGTAGTATTTCACCGCGCTGCCGGTCCAGACGACCAGCGGGGCGGGTGCCACTGTCAGGCTGCCGTTCACCGTTTCAACGTTGGAGAAATGGCCGGTAACGTCTTCGCCCGCTTCGTTCTGGATACTGAACGAGGAAACGACGCTTTCGGATACGCCCGCGTTTGTCTGCAATCCGGAAAGCTCATACTGAACGATGAAGTCATCTGGCAGGCCGGTGACCTGTGCGGTGCTGACCGTCAGTGGCTGTCCGTCATACAGCTTGCCGGCGCTCTGTGCGGTGATCGTGACCGGGCCGTCCCAGGTCCAGTCTCCGTTGGCAGGAAAACCGTTTTCTTCCGCTGTGGTCACCGGGACAAAAGTACAGGTCCACGCAAGAATCAGAGCCATGCATAGCGTGATAAATGCTTTTCTTTTCATTGTTGCTGTCTCCTCGTCTGTCTTTGCTTTGTGCTGTGATGGGTCAGAATCTTAATCCCCCGAGGGAAATCTTTCCATTAAGTATGATACTGGAAAAAGAGAAAATCCTGAAAATTTTTGTACTTATTTTGTTTTTGTGCAGCGGCATTCGGGGAATGGTCCGGACGGTCCAGCTGCGCGTGGAGGAAAAGTGGACACATTCAGCGCGGAGGAACGCGATTACCGTTGCTCCGGCTGTGAATGTAAACATATAAAAAGACATCAGCGCAACAACGCATGCCGGGAAATCCCGGGGGCGCAACAGCCGATGCCTCTTTCATGATTCTAGTATATGGGTACCAGAAAGACAATTGCCTTCGGGAAGGATGAATGCTTATGCTATCAATCAACACTATTGCGCGAGTTGTTGTAAACGTTGTTCGTTCTGCGGCGCAGCCGACCTCGTATGATACAGGGCTGCTTCTGGTGAAGGATACAAACTATGCCGCGGCAAAACGCCTGCGCTCGTATGCCTCCTCCGCGGAGGCCGCCGCCGGCCTGGCTGCGGACGGCTTTGCGGACAGTACGGAAGCATATAAGGCTGCGCAGAAATACTTCGCGGCTTCGCCTTCGCCGTCCCGGCTGCTGGTATCCTGCTATCCGACGAGCGAAACACCAGTGCAGGCATTGGATGCTGTGCTGGATGTGACTTTGGATTTCTACGGGGTTGCACTTTCGGATTCCCGGAACGACGCGGAGATCCTGGCGCTGGATACGCATATCGCCGGGCTGGAGAAGCCCTGCATGCTCTTCCTGGCGCTGACCGGAACGCCTGCTTCTGTCGCCGCGGCGAACTCCCTGCTGGACAAACTGCACGCCGCCGGCAGCCGGAGGGTCATCGCGACCTACGCCTCCGCAGTCTCCGACGCGGCCGCCGTGATGGGCGCTGCCATGGGCCAGCAGACGGCGCATGCCGCGTCCGCCTTTTCCCTGTGCTACAAGCCGGTGGGCGGCATGCTGCCCTCCGACCTGACGCAGAGCCAGGTGGATGCGATTGAGGCGCTGGGCGGGAATGTGTATGTGACGCGGGGTTATACGCACACACTGCTGGAAAAGGGGAGCACCCCATCTGGCTACCGATACGACGAGGTGCTGTACCTGGATATGATCGCGGAGGATCTGCAGAATGCGGCGGTGGCCCTGCTGGCGGAGAACCCGGACCGGCTGCCGCAGACGGACGACGCCAGCGCGCAGTTCATGAACGCGTTCAGTTCTGTGCTGATCGGCTATACGAACCGGGGGATCCTGGCGACATCCGCCTGGCGTGGCAGCGCGGTCGGCAGTATCCAGGCCGGGGATTATATCGAGAACGGGTTTGCTCTGTGGGCGGACAGCTACGACAATCAGTCCGAGGCGGACCGTGCCGCGCATAAGGCGGTGCCGATTCAGTGTGCCTTAACACTCGCCGGGTCATTGGAAAGTGTGGTCATTACTGTGAATGTTAGGGTATAAAGAAGGGAGGCTATTGTGCCTCCCCGGTCAGTTCTGTCAGTCGGA
>JAEEGL014023553.1_pt1 | contig 12223 bp, 9 predicted proteins | sample 9134231 | NCBI WGS metagenome assembly JAEEGL01 (sample SAMN16246548, study PRJNA631951) | gut metagenome | biome: gut microbiome; feature: rumen; material: fiber-attached | host: Bos | place: Iran: Karaj | collected 2018-10
GAAGAAGTAGCCGACGGTGTACTTGTTGAGCAACCCGACGAAGGTCGTGACGACCATGATGAGGATCGGCTTGAGCCAGTCGGGGTGGAAGATGTTGCGCTCGGTTATGGCGGGGCTGTCGGGCTTCGGGCACCACCACGTCGGGAAGAAGTCGCGCATGCCCATGTCGCGCGCGGCGTCGGACGTGACGAGGTAGGCGCGGTGAACAAGCGTCCCTGCGGGACCCATCGCGGCGTAGCCCATGATGACGGCGGCGGCGTGGAGGAGGATGATGAGGTTGCCCTTCGTCATCGTCTTCAAGGCGCGGCGCATGATCTCGCTGAAGAGGATGACCGTCACCCACGTCGCGGCGGAGGCGATGTTGCCGCCCGTCATGAGGCCGAGGTAAATGGCGCCTGGCGTCATGATGAGGCCGCAGAACAGGATGCCGGCGATGGTCGTCCATCCAAAGCCGTCCTCGAACGTCTTCGGCGTCGCCAGCAGGTTGCGGTACTGGTCGAGTTCCTTGTCGATTTTCTTAGCCATGTGGGTGCAGTCCTCTGAAAGCTCTTCTGGGCGTGTCGCCAGTGCGGCGGCATTAAGAAACTAGTAAAGCAAAATGTGTGCCATGATTGGGGAAAATTCGGCGGCGGACACTACTTCAGGTCATATTTCCTGATGAGGCGCTGCAGATAGGCGCGCTCGATGCCGGCTTCGCGGGCCGACTTCGAAATGTTGCTGCCGTTGCGGTCCAGCAGGTCCTGCAGGTAGCCGCGCTCGAAGTCCTCGATGAGGTCGTTCTTGGCGTCCTTGAAGGGGCGGTCGGCCGTGAAGGCCGGCTCCGCCGCATCCTGCTTCGAGGCTTGCGGGAGGAAGCGGCCGAGGCCGAGGAAGGCGCTGAGGTCAACCGGGCGCGAGGAGGCGTAGAACGCCACCTCGATGAGGTTCCGGAGCTCGCGGACGTTGCCGGGCCAGTCATGGCGTTTCAGGACCTCCATCGTCTCGTCGAAGTGGAGGACCTGCCCCATCGCGTTCTTTCCGTGGAGGTCGATGAGGAACTTCTTGGCGAGAAGGGGGATGTCCTCTTTCCGGCGCCTGAGCGGGGGAAGCTCGATCTGGACGACGGAGAGGCGGTAGTAGAGGTCCTCGCGGAAACGCCCGGCGTTGACCTCCTCCTCGAGGCGGCGGTTCGTGGCGCAGATGATGCGGACGTTGATCTTGCGGATGCGGTTGTCGCCCACGCGGCGGATTTCGCGCTTTTCGAGGACGCGGAGAAGCTTGGGCTGGAGGTCCGGTGAGAGGTCGCCGATCTCGTCGAGGAAGACCGTGCCGCCGTCCGCGATCTCAAAGGCCCCCTGGCGGTCGGCGTTGGCCCCGGTGAAGGCGCCGCGCACGTGGCCGAAGAGCTCGCTCTCGATGAGTTCCTTCGCCATGGACGCGCAGTCGATGACGATGTACGGCCGCCTCGCCCGCGGGCTGTGGTTGTGGATCTCCTCGGCCATGATCTCCTTGCCCGTGCCGGTCTCCCCCGTGATCATGATCGTGGCGTCGGTGGGGGCGTAGGTCTCGGCGAGGTGGAAGATGCGCCTCATGGCGGTCGAGCGTCCGAGCATCGCCCCGAAGGCCTCGCTGGAGCTGAGCGGGATTTCGCGGGCTTCCTGAAGGGGGCAGAAGATGAGGTGCGTCTTGCCGATTTGGAATTCGGCGCCCGGATTCAGGAAGGCCGTCGAGATGCGGACGCCCTGCACATACGTGCCGTTCGTGCTGCCGAGGTCGCTGATCTGGTAGCCGTTTTCGGTGACGGATATCTCGCAGTGGCGCTTTGAGATGGTGGTGTCGGAGAGGACAAGGTCGTTTTGCGCGCCGGAGCCAATGGAGAACTCCTCCTTGTTCACGAGGAATTCCTTGCCCTGAAGCGGTCCGCTGATGATGAGCAGCTTGGTCTTGCGGACGCGGATGATGTTCCCGTCCTGGTCGCTGCCGAGAAGAAGCGTGTGGGCCTGAAGGCCGGCCTTGTTGTCGGCTGAAGTTTCTCTTTTCATGGCGTGGGGCAAAAAAGGATGCTTAAATTATAACGCATGCGTTGCGCTGTACGCAAGGGAATATTCTTCCAGGTGGAATTCGCCTTGCTTCAGTCGCGATTTTCGGGTATATTGCTTCCATGCGTTTAGGTGGGCGGTCCACAGCCGTCACTGGACGCCGCGACAAGGGGAAATGCCATGTTCAAGACCGTGAAGGACCAAATCTGGTTCTTTGACTGCGAATGGGTGCCTGACACCCGTACGGGCCGTCTTCTGTACGGTCTTCCGCCGGACACGCCAGACGCCGACGTGATGCGCGAGATGTGGGCGCGGGGAGGGGCGACGGAGGAGAACCCCCAGCCGTTCCTGAAGACGAATCTCTGCCGCGTCGTCTCCATCGCCGCCGTCATGCGCCGCGTGTCGCCGCCGGGGACCTTCACCGACCCCGAGGACAAGGTCAAGCTGCGCCTCCTCTGGCTCCCGCGCAACGTGGAGGATCCCGCCGCAACCGCGGAGGCCTCCGTTCTAACCGCCTTCCTGGGCGCCGTCGGCCGCCACCAGCCGCAGCTCGTCGGCTTCAACTCGCGCGCCTCGGACCTCCGCATCCTTTTGCAGCGCGCCTTCGTGAACGGCGTCGCGCTGCCGGAATTCTGCAAGCGCCCCGAGAAGCCCTGGGAGGGCGTGGACTACTTCGCCAAGGACAACGACGCGAACATCGACCTCATCGAGGTGCTCAACTTCTACTCGGGCCGTACGCCCCCGTCTCTCCACGAGCTCGCCGTGGCGTCGGGCATACCGGGCAAGATGGGCGTTGGAGGGGAAGATGTCGCCGGGATGTGGCTCGGTGGCAAGTGGCGGGAAATCGTGCAGTACAACTGCTACGACGCCATCACGACCTATCTCGTCTGGCTGCGGACGGCGCACCTAGGCGGATTCGTCACGGACGAGGACTACGAATGCGAGCAGATGATCCTCCAGAACATGCTGCTCGAGGAGGCCGAGAAGCCGGGCATGGAGTTCCTCAACGCCTACGTTGACGAATGGAACCGGCTTCAAGACGCCGCGGGGCAATAGCCCGGCCTGCGGAAATGCGGCGCATTTGCTATACTCTTTCCCATGAAGAAGCACGCCGTCTATCCCGGAACATTCGATCCGCTCACGCTGGGCCACCTCGACCTCATTGAGCGCTCGGCCAAGATTTTCGACCGCCTCACGGTGGCCGTGGCCGCGACGTCCGTCAAGAAGGGCGCCATGTTCGAGATGGACGAGCGCATCGCGATGATCCGCGAGGCGTGCGCCGAGGCCGGCGTCGCCAACGTGGACGTGCAGCCCCTCGATTGCCTTCTCGTCGAATTCTGCCATCGCTTCGACCCCGTGCCCGTCGTCGTGCGCGGCCTCCGGGTGTACTCGGACTTCGAGTACGAGTTCCAGATGGCCCTCACGAACCGCAAGCTCTCGCCGGACGTCGAGACCCTCTTCCTGATGCCCCAGGAGGAGTACAGCTATGTCACCGCCAGCATGGTCCGCGAAATCGCCCACTACGGCGGCGATGTCTCACCCTTCGTGCCGCCGGCGGTCATGCCGCACGTCCGCGCCTACATCGGGCACCTGCGGTAGTTGACCGACTTCCGGTCCGCTCGACGTTTCCAAGCTGTCCGCGACGGACGCGGATCCCGACGTCCGCGGTGAACCTGGCAAACGGCCACGCCGGTCACCGCCTTTTTGCGGCAGGCCCCCTTCCCTTGGTGCGGGAGGGGCGGCATTGTTGAACCGTTGGACCCTGTGCGGCGTTTATTATATGCAAAGGAGCTGTTTTCCGGCTCCTGGCAGCCGGCGCAGAGACAATGGGAAACACTGATTCGTATGAAATCCTGCTCGTCCTGACGGCCGAGAGCGCGAAAGCCCTCGGCCGCGCCTCCGGCGCGCGCGGCGCTGGGGATCTGGCCACGGCCCTGGCGGCGGTGAGGCCGCGCAGGGGCGCGCGGGTGTTGGTGGCGTCGGATGCCGTATTCTCCCAGATCGTCCGCATTCCCGCCGCCCAGACGGCCGGCCTTTCCCAGACCGAGCTGGAATCGGCCCTGTTTTTCGAGGTGGAGCCATTCTGCGGCATCGCCCGCGACGATGCGGTCATCGGAGTCGAACACCTCGCGAACGGTGAATGGCGCGTTGCCGTCGCAAGGCGGGCGGAGTTGGCGTCGCTCCAGACCCGCGTCCATGCGGCGCGTTGCCGCCTGGTTGGCGTGGCGGCGCTTCCGCGCGAGGTGGACGCGGGCGACCCGGCGGCGGTTCAGGACGCGCTCTTCACAGGGGATGGCCCTTCGGCGGCCATTCTCCAGCCACCGCGCGGCGGCATGAGTCCCGGGACACTGGCGGCCGTCTCAGCCGTCGCCACGCTCCTGCTCGCCCTTCTCTGCGCCTGCGACTGGCTCAGACTTTCCCACGCGGAGCGCAATTTGCGCGCGGAGCTGGCCGAGGCGGAGCCAATCGCCGCCGCCAACGCCCGGATCAAGCGAGAAATCCAGGCCGACGAGGACCATGTGCGCGCCATGGAGGCGGCGCGAGACCGGCGCGAAGCCGCCCTCGCCGGCCTGGCCTCACGCCGCGACAGCTGGCATTCGCTCCTTTCGACACTCGCCTCGGATTGCGGCGACCGGGCTGTAATCCGCGTGATCGCGGCGGATGATTCGCAGGCGGTGGACTCTGGCGCCGCGCCGCGTGGGGCGCGTGTCGAGGGCCTCGGGGCAAACCCGCCTGCCGCGGCGGACGCCATGGCGCGTCTTTCCTCCGCGCTGTTGGCAAAGGGTTGGAAGGTCGAGCCCGGCGCCGTGACGGAACGGCCGGGTGGCACAGCGTCTTTTTCATTCCGTGTTTCGCCTTTCGGCGGGGAGGGGCGCTGAAATGCTGAAAATCACGGCCAGGGATCGCATTTTCACGGCCGTCGCGGTGCCAGTGGCGCTCGTCGCGCTTTACGCCTTCTTCGTACACCGGCCAGCCGCCAGTCGCGCCGACGCAATGAAGGAGCGGCTCTACGAGATTGGCGACGCAGACATTCTGCACGCCGAACGCGCGCAGCTTGAAAAACGCCGCCAGGAGGCCGACAAGCGCCGCCAAGAGGCCGAAGCCGCCGAAAAGGACAGACTCGCCGCCGCCGCGACCAACGAACTGGCGGCGGCCACGGCGCCGGCTGACGCCTCGGCGCGGCTTCGTCGCATCGTGGCCCTTCTCGGCGATGCCGGGGAAATCCGAGTCTCGTCAACGACGCTTCTCGGGACTGGCCCCTCGGCCTCCCCGTCGTCCGTTCTCGTCAAGGAGGCCCTTGGCGGGCAGTCGCCGTGCCTCTGGCGCTTCGACCTTGTGGCCGACTACGGAAGCGTCGTCCGCGCGCTTCGCCTCCTTTCGGAACGCGGCCTTCCGGTCGTTGTCGAAGGGGTGTCGCTTGAAGGCGCGCCGCGGCGTGCGGAGGGCGGCTCTTCGGGCGGTGCGGCAAGCCGCCAATGGAGGATGGATGTGTGTCTGTAGGAGGTTTTGAGGTTTCGAGGTTTCGAAGTTTTGAAGTTTTGGGGTTTACAGAGTGAAGGTTGAGGGTTTGGATATGATTTCCGAGGCGCGCGCCATTCTTGAAAGGCTTTTCCGCGACTGCGAGGCGCGCGGCGCCTCCGACATTCATCTCTCCGCTGGCCAGCCGCCCTGGATGCGCGTGCAGGGGCGTCTCGCCGCCTGCGACGGGGACGTTCTCTCCGCCGGCGATGTCGAGACCGTCGCCGTCGCCCTCGGCGCTCTGACGCTCCCGCCCGGCGAAACGGACGGTGTCCGCGCGCGCGTTCTCGACCGCCTCGCCGAACGGGGCGCGATCGACGGCGCCTGCAGTTCTCCCGCCGGCGCCCGCTACCGTTTCAATGTCTTCCGCGAGGGCGGTCGCTGCGCCGTTGCCCTTCGCCGCCTGGACGATGTCTTCCGCGCCCTTTCCGATCTCGGCCTCCCCGAACGGCTGGGCGACTTCTGCGACTGCCGCGACGGACTCGTCGTCGTGACCGGTCCGACTGGCTCCGGCAAGAGCACGACGCTCGCGACGCTCATTGACCGCATCAACCGCGCGCGCGGCGGCCACGTCATCACGATCGAGGACCCGGTCGAATATCTCCATCCTTCGCGGGGGTGCCTCGTCCACCAGCGCCAGATCGGCCGCGACGCGCCGGACTTCAACACCGCGCTTGTCGAGGCGCTCCGCCAGGATCCCGATGTCATCCTCGTGGGCGAAATCCGCGAAATCGAAACGATCCGCACGGCAATCACGGCGGCCGAAACGGGCCACCTCGTCTTCACGACGCTCCATGCGGGCGACTGCGCGGGCGCGGTCGAGCGCCTCGTGTCGGTCTTCCCAGCGGACGAGCAGGACGGCGTCCGCCACCAGCTCGCGATGGTCCTCAGGGGCATCTTCGCCCAGCACCTGCTCCCCACGGCGGACGGCGCCGGGCGCGTCCCCGCTTGCGAACTCCTCGTCGCCACCACGGCCGTCGCCAACCTCGTCGCCACAGGGCGGAGCAACCAGCTCCACTCGGCGATCGAGACGGGCGCGTCGCAGGGGATGTTCACCCTCGACCAGTCGCTTGCCGGACTCGTCGCCTCCGGCAGGATCGCCCTCTCCTCGGCGCTGGGGCTCTGCCGTAGCCCGGAGGGACTTTCGAAACGCCTTGCGCGTTGCGCGGACAAGACGGAACAGGGGGCGCGCCATGGCTGAACTCCGCCTCGCCGACGTGCGCATAGACCCCGCCTGGGCCTTCAAGGTGCCGGCGGCGATCGCGTTGCGCCGCCTCGCGCTGCCGCTCTGCGCAGTCGATGGCGAACTTGCCGTCGCGATGGCCGACCCCGCGGACGCCCAGACCGCCAAGGCGATTGCCGCCGCGACAGGACTTCCCGTCCGCCCCCTTGCCGCGCCGCAGGAGGAACTGCGCGCCGAGCTTCTCCGCGTCTATGGCGACGTTCGCGCCGCCCAGGCGCGTCCCGACACGGCCGATCCCGTCGCAGCCGTTGACCGCATCCTGCGCGCCGCCGCCCTCCGCCAGGCCTCGGACATCCATTTCAACCCCCAGCGCGACGGGACCCTCGTGCGGATGCGCGTCGATGGCCGTCTCGAGGATTTCGTCCGTCTGCCCGTCGATCTCGCCCCCGCCGTCGCCAGCCGCGTCAAGGTCCTTGCCGGACTCGACATCGCCGAGCGGCGCGCGCCTCAGGACGGCGCCTTTGTCTGGATGCCTCCGGCGACGCGCGGCGCATCATCCGCGCCAATGGACATCCGCGTCGCGACGCTTCCCGTCCGTCACGGCGAGCGCCTCACGCTTCGTCTCCTCGAATCCGGCCGCGACCGCCTCACCCTTCCCGCCCTCGGCATGTCCGAGGCCGACAGGGGCCGCTTCAAGGATGTCCTCGCGCGACCCCACGGCCTCGTCCTCCTGACCGGACCGACGGGCTCCGGCAAGACGACGACCCTCTACGCCGCCATCAGGGAGCTCCTCGACGGCGCCCCCCTCAACATCCTCACCGTTGAAGATCCGGTCGAATACGAAATCGAGGGCGTCTCGCAGGCCGAGGTCGACGCGGGCGACAAAGTCAGCTTCGCCAAGGCGCTGAGAAGCCTTCTCCGCCACGACCCCGACGTCATCATGATCGGCGAGATCCGCGACGACACTTCGCTCGACACCGCCGTCAAGGCGGCCCTCACCGGCCATCTCGTCCTCTCGACGCTCCACACCAACGACGCCGTGAGCGCGGTCACGCGACTGCGCGACATGGGGCTCGCCCCGCACCTTCTCGCCGCGACGCTCCGTCTCAGCGCGGCGCAACGCCTTGTCCGCCGCCTTTGCCCCGCCTGCCGCGAGGCATTCGCGCTTGACGCCGCACAGGCCGCTCTTCTCGGGCGCCGGGACCTCGCCGGCGCGACCGTCTGGCGCGCGCACGGGTGCCTCGCCTGCGCCGGACGCGGCTACTCCGGGCGGACGGGCGTCTTCGAGCTCGTCACGCCCGACACCGCCTTCGCCTCGCGCATCGCCGCCGGCGCGCACGAGGACGCACTTCGCGCGCTTCTGGCCGAAGCGGGCACGCCAACCCTTGCCGACAACGCCGTCGCGAAACTCCTCTCCGGCGAGACGGATATCGGCGAAATCCTCCGCGCCTTCGATTGCACTCGGACCTCGACCGCAACCGCTCCCCGGTTGCAACCGGCTGCCGACGGCATTCGGCATCCGAGATGATTTAGACCATGCTCTGTGACGCGACAATCGTGGATTCCGGAGGAACGCGACGCAACGTGCGGCGCGAGGCCGCCTCCGCGCACGAAGTCGTAGCGGCCCTGCGGGCCGAAGGCTGCGTCGTCGTTTCCGTCGAGGTCGCGGACGGGGCAGGGCACCGCGAGCCGCCCCCGTGGAGTCCGGCCTGGCTTCGCCCCATGAGCGGGTTCGATGTTGAAATCGGCCTCCAGCAACTCGCCTCGATGCTCAAGAGCGGCGTCTCACTCCTCGTCGCGCTCGAAACCGTCGCCGAGCAGGCCCTTTCGCCGCGCGCGGCGCGCGTCTGGAGGGCCGTGCAGGAAGCCGTCGCCGCGGGCGGCACGCTTTCATCCGCGCTCTCTGCGCAGGGGAGGCGCTTTGGCGCGGCGGCAATCGAACTCGTCCGCGTGGGAGAGCAGTCGGGCGAACTCGACGCCGCGCTTCTCCACGCCGCGCAGCAGCTTGAATCGCAGCGCAATCTTCGCACGCTTGTCCTGAACGCGCTGGCCTATCCCGCGGTTGCCGTCACATTGGCGATCGGCGTCTGTGCCTTCCTCGTCGTTGGCGTGATTCCTAAAATCGCCGACTTCCTCGAAAGCGGCGGCGCGTCATTGCCGGCGACGACGCAGCTGCTCGTTGACCTCTCCGGCTGGCTCCGCGCGAACGGTCTCGCCGTTCTGGCCGGAATCGCCGCCGCCGTCCTTCTCTTCCTCGCGGCGCGTCTCGTGCCTGCGGGCCGACTCGCGCTCGACACGGTCTCCCTGAGGCTGCCAGTCGCCGGGCGCATCCATCGCCTCGCCGGAACGGCCGTCTTCTCCCGCGCCATGGGGATGCTCGTCGAAAGCGGCGTCACGCTCCTCGATTCGCTCGACGTCGTCCGTTCGCTGCTTTCGAACAGCCGGCTTGCCGGGCGTGTCCGCGAGGCCTACGGCGCCGTCCTTCGTGGCGGCGCGCTCGCGCCCGCGCTTCGCGCGCGAGGCGACTTCATGCCGATGCTCTCGCAGATGGTCGCCGTCGGCGAGACGACCGGATCGCTTGGCGAGGCCTTCGCCGAGGTCGCGCGCTTTCACGAAATGATGCTGTCCGTCGCCATCAAGCGTTTCAGCGTGGCCATCGAACCCGTGCTCATCGTTGTCACGGGTGGCGTCGTCGGCTATGTTTACATCGCCTTCTTCATGGCGCTTTTCTCAATGGCGGGGGTTTCATAATGCACAATGCAGAATGCACAATGCACAATGTGGAATGCACAATGGGGAATGCGAAAAGAATGGCAAGGAGCGCTGAAAGAGTTTTGAGGTTGTTTGTGTTGAAAGGATGTGCCACCATGCGTAAATATCTCCTCTCTCCCATCTCCCATCTCCTATCTCCTATCTGCATCATGGGATTCTGCGCGGCCGTGGCCGCGCAGGACCCGACGATGCCCTCTGAGGCAATGGCGGAGGCCATGCGCGGGCGCATCGGCGATCTCTCCGATCTCGCGATACGCGCCCTTGTCGTAGGCGCCGACGACGATGGCGCGGCGCTTGTCGGAACGCGCGCCTTCACCGGGGCGCCCGTCAGGCGCGACGCCGTCATCAACCAGGATGTCGACGGCGTGAACGTGCCGCTCGCGGTCGAGTCCGTCACGGCCGCGGGTGTCAAGATCAAGACTTCCGGCGACGGCGAATGGTTTCTGCCCGGCGGTTTCAAGGCGCTTCCTCCACCTGAGGGCGAAGAAGGAAAGGGGCTTTTGCGCTACGTCGAGTTCACGGACGTCCCGCTGGCCACGGCGCTTCGCCTCATCGCCGACCAGTCCGGCGCCAACATCTCGGCCTCGGCCACGGCGGCCGGCCGCGCCGTCTCAATTTTCCTGCGCAACGTCCGCCCCGAGATGGCCGTCGAGGAAATCTGCCGCGCCACGGGCCTCTGGTACAGGCGCGACGCCGCCACGGGCATCATCCGCGTCTCGACAATGAAGGAATACGAGGAGAGCCTGGCTTCCTTCCGCGAGGAGCAGACCGAGAGCTACACGCTGCTCTACCCGAACGTGCTGGAAGTCGCCTCCGTCATCTACGGGCTCTACCCCGAACGCGTCATGCTTTCGCTTGGCGAGGAGGAAGTCCTCGACGGCGACAAGGACGACGTTTCCCGCCGTTTCGAGCGCTTCAACCAGATCGCGGACAGCGGCGGCTCCTCCTTCCTCCGGATGGATCCGGGCAGCGTCTCGACGTCCGGCGGCGGTTCCTCGTCGGGCACGCTCTCCTTCAACGGCGGCCGCGTCACGGTCGTCCCGCCCCTCGGGCGGCTCGCGCCAGGAGATGCCGCCCGTCTCGCCTCGGCCGAAGCCGAGGGCGGCGAGAAGCTCGACGACGCCCTCGCCGAGTACCAGACGCGCTCGGCCAACATCTTCGTCACCGTCAGCCGCAAGAACAGCATGCTCATGGTGCGGACGAGCGACGCCAAGGCGATGGAGGACATCCGCTCCCTCGTCAAGCGGCTGGACGTTCCCACGCCCATGGTGCTTCTCGAGGTCAAGGTGCTCGAGCTCCAGGTCGGCGACGACTTTACGTCATCCTTCGAATACCAGTTCGAAAAGGATTTCCGCACCACCTCCGAGAAGTCCAAGATGGAGACCACGGCCGGATTCCCCGGATTCAGCCCGCTCGCGGGCGAGGCGCGGACCGACTCGATGTCGTTCCAGCTCCTCAGCCGCCATCTCCAGGCGCGCATCCAGCTTCTGGAGCAGGAGGGGAAGGCCAAGACCCTCGCCACGCCGATGCTCCTCACGGCCAACAACGAGGTTTCGCGCCTCTTCATCGGCGAGGAGCGCCCGATGGTGCGCAACATCACGAGTCAGACCATCGCCAACGGCGACACGACGATCACCGTCCCCCAGACGGAGTTCGAGCTGCAGTCCGTGGGCACGATGCTGCTCATCACGCCCAACATCAACGCCGACCGCACCGTCACGCTCCGCCTCCTCCAGGAGAACTCGGAGATCAGCAAGGGCGGGGCCTCGATCCCCATCTACAGCGCCACGGACGGCGGCATCATCCAGAATGTCGCCATCGATGTCGTCTCGTCGAGAAGCGTTACGGGGACCTTCGTCGCCAAGGACGACATGACGATGGCCGTCGGCGGCCTGATCAAGGAAGTCGAGAGCGAGCAGGTTCGGCGCGTGCCCTTCCTCGGGCGCATCCCGCTTCTCGGCTGGCTTTTCCGTAGCACGGAGAAGGTGAAGGAACGCACGGAACTCATCGTCATGATCCGTCCGCACGTCATCAGCACGCCGGCGGAAGGGGAGGGGATCAGCCGCAAGGTGCTGGAAGGGCTCTCCGAGCACCCCGCACGCGACGGGCGTCCGTCGATCGACGTCCTCCGCGAGGGCGACAAGCCCTTTGACTCAGTTGGGAAGGGAGACTAATCCGTAATCCCGGTTGGCCGAGAGGCCGGGAACGGACTGGAGATTGGAAACTGGCAATCAGCCAAGCAGTCAGGACACTGAACTAAGGAGAATCACTGCAATGACTTCCAACACAGGAACCACCAAGATCGTCACACCCCCCGCACGCGGCGCGGAGTGGCCGGGCTTTTCGCGCGGCATGGGAATCGGCGGCTGGCTGACGAACTACAAGCGCTTCAACGTGCTTCCGGAGGAGAAGCGCCTCCTCATCACCGAGGGCGACCTCGAGCACTTCGACTCATACATCACCGAGGCCGACGTCGCCAACATCGCCTCGATGGGCGTGGACCACATTCGCCTCGGCTTCGACCAGATCGTCCTCGAGGAGGCGCCGGGGCGCTGGCGCGAACGCACGTTCCGCAAGATCGACGAGTTCGTCGGCTGGTGCGCCAAGTACGGTCTCAACCTCGTCCTCAACCTCCACAAGGCCGTCGGCAACTACTGCGACATCGCGGAGAAGGTCCAGCTTCTGGACGACGACGCCCTGCAACGCCGTTTCCTCGACCTCTGGGCCGAGA
>JAEEGL014542900.1_pt1 | contig 12223 bp, 13 predicted proteins | sample 9134231 | NCBI WGS metagenome assembly JAEEGL01 (sample SAMN16246548, study PRJNA631951) | gut metagenome | biome: gut microbiome; feature: rumen; material: fiber-attached | host: Bos | place: Iran: Karaj | collected 2018-10
AAAATCCGGATACCACAAGAAAAACGGTCACAGACAAGCATACACTCAGGTTAAGATTGATAAGATCAATGCTTAATTCGTATGATTAAGATTACATTTCAAACACGTAACAGTGAATACAAAGCCGTAATCAGCGAAGGACATGCAGAATATGCCGAAGCAGGCGAAGATATCGTATGTTCCGCTGTTTCGATTTTACTCATCAATACGGCAAACAGCATCGAAAGCTTTACCGATTCGTTCTTGGGATCGGACAGCGACGAAGGAATCCTTACTCTGGTATTGAAAGATACCGTGGACGAGAAAGCAAAAGTATTGATGGATGCCTTAAAATTAGGCCTTGAAACCATTCAGGCTGAATACGGAGACGATTATTTAACGATTGAGTATAAGGAGGTGTAAACCGATGTTAAATTTAAACCTTCAATTATTTGCACATAAGAAGGGAGTTGGTTCCACAAAGAACGGCAGAGACTCCGAATCCAAGAGATTAGGTGCAAAGAGAGCTGACGGTCAGTTCGTAAAGGCTGGAAACATTATTTACAGACAGCGCGGTACGAGGATTCATCCCGGCGTAAATGTTGGCAGGGGTGGAGACGATACCCTGTTTGCAACGGTTGACGGTGTTCTTCGTTTCGAAAGAAAGGGCCGCGACAAGAAGCAGGCTAGTGTATATCCTGTAGAGCAGTAAGAATTTACGAATACTTCAAAGCCTCAAACAAATCGTTTGGGGCTTTCTTTTTAGGAGATTATTATGTTTGCTGACAGAGCAAAAATCTATGTGCGAAGCGGAAAAGGCGGAGACGGTCACGTTTCGTTTCGTCGTGAAAAATATGTTCCGGACGGCGGTCCCGACGGCGGTGACGGCGGTACCGGCGGAAGCGTGATTTTAAAAGTCGATCCGGGTAAGAATACCTTAAGCGACTATCGTCACGTACGCAAATACTGTGCGCAGAACGGAGAAGACGGTGGAAAGAAAAATTGCCGAGGAAAGAACGGCGAGGACATTATTCTTAAAGTTCCCGAAGGTACCGTAGTCAAAGAATTTAATACAGGAAAAGTTATCGTGGATATGTCCGGCGATACCAAAGAATTTGTTCTGTTAAAAGGCGGAAGAGGCGGTAACGGCAACCAGCATTATGCCACATCCTCAATGCAGGCTCCGAAATATGCGCAGCCCGGCCAGCCCGCAAAGGAACTTGATTTGTTTCTTGAATTAAAACTGATTGCAGACGTCGGATTAATCGGATTTCCGAATGTGGGTAAATCGACATTCCTTTCGAGAACAACAAACGCGAAGCCAGAGATTGCGAACTATCATTTTACAACCATTAATCCGCATCTCGGCGTAGTGGATTTAAAAAACGGCGACGGATTTGTAATGGCGGATATCCCGGGTCTGATTGAAGGCGCAAGCGAAGGTGCCGGACTCGGTCATCAGTTTTTGCGTCACATCGAACGTACCAAAATGCTGATTCATGTGGTGGATGTTGCATCCACGGAAGGCAGGGACCCGATTGAAGATATCGAGACCATTAACAAAGAGCTTCATAAGTACAATGAAGACTTGGCATCCAGGCCTCAGGTCATTGCTGCAAACAAAACCGATGCAATCATTCCGCCCGAAGCGGTCGATATTGATGATTCAGGCAATCTGATTTATGATAAAAATGCCGATGATCCGATTAATCGTTTAAAAGAACGCTATGAGCCGATGGGAATCAAAGTATTTCCGATCAGCGCGGTAAGCGGCGAAGGATTGGAAGAACTTCTTTATTATGTAGCGGGAGAACTTAAGAATATCGAATCGAAACCGATTATTTTTGATCAGGAATTCGATCCCGAATATGAGATTGTATTCTCGAACGAACCGTATACCGTAACTTACGACGAAAAACGCGATGAATACGTAATCGAAGGTCCCAGAATCGAAAAAATGCTCGGATATACCAATCTCGATTCCGAAAAAGGCTTTGCATTCTTCCAGAAATTTTTAAAGGAAAACGGTATTTTAGAAGAACTCGAAGCGTTGGGTATTAAAGAAGGCGATACCGTAAGGATGTACGGTTTTGCATTTGATTATTATCCTTAATTCTTAGAAAGTAAGAGGTCAATATGACATTAACCAGTAAGCAAAGAGCATATTTAAGATCTTTATCCAATAATCTGGATGCTATTTTTCAGATTGGTAAATCTTCATTGACACCCGAAATGACGAACGCAGTCATCGAAGCATTTAACAACCGTGAACTGATTAAATTATCGGTTTTGAAAAACTGTGCCGACGACCCGAGAGAACTCGGAGAAATGATTGCGGAAAGAACCGGTTCCACAATGGTTTGCACAATCGGCAAAAAGATTATTCTGTATAAGCCTTTTAAGGAAGATCCGGAGATTAAGCTTCCGAAATAAAATCGATACAATACGCAGATTATTTTACGGAGTGAATTGTATGAAAATCGGCATCATGGGAGGGACATTCGACCCCATCCACAACGGCCATTTATATATTGCAAAAGAAGCAACGGAGGAGTATTCACTTGATAAAGTGCTCTTTATTCCGACCGGTGCTTCCTACATGAAGCAGGGTTATTCCGATAGTTCCGACCGCCTTGCGATGACGGAACTTGCCATTTCCGGTGAAAAGCGCTTTGAAGTAAGCGATATTGAAATCAAACGCGCCGGAAACACCTATACGGCGGATACGATTCGTGAATTAAAAGAGCTGTATCCGAAGGATAAGCTGTATTTTATCATCGGTACCGATACGCTTTTTATGTTGGAAAAATGGAGAAATCCCGAGTACATTTTTGCCAATGTTATTATTCTGGTTGCCTCCCGTGAGGACGAAAGACAGGACTCCCAGAAGAAAAAAGCGAAAGAGTACAAAGAAAAATTCGACGCAAAGATTAAATTCATGTCTGCGAAAGAATACCCGGTTTCTTCCACGAAACTTCGTGCGGCATTTAAAATCCCCGACGAAACTTATCAAATCAAGGCAGACTGTCCGAAAGCCGTTACGGAGTATGCAAAAGAGCATCATCTTTACGATGCGGATCCGATGACGGAAGAAGAAATCATAGAACTTTTAAAAGATGATTTAAAGCCGAAGCGCATGATTCACTCGTTCGGTGTCAGAGATACAGCGGAGAAACTTGCCGAAATTAACGGATATGATGTTCAAAAAGCACGAATTGCAGCGCTTTTACATGACTGCGCCAAGTATGTGGCCTTCGACGAAAAGAAAGAACTCTGTGCCAAATTCGGTTATCCCGTAACAGAATTTGAAGAGAACAATCCCGAACTTTTGCATGCAAAGGCAGGGGCGGCACTGGCTCAGCTTAAATACGGTATCAAAGATCCGGAGATTATCGATGCGATTTATTATCACACTACCGGAAAACCCGGGATGAATCCGCTCACATTGATTATTTTTATTTCGGACTACATTGAACCCGGCAGGAATCACAGCCCGAAGCTCGATGATTTTCGTGCATTGGCCGAACAGGATTTGAAAAAATGTGCGGCATGCATTTTGGAAGAAACATTATTATATCTGGATTCCAGGCCCGGAAATAAAATTAAAGCCGTGGACCCTACCACGAAACAATCATATGAAGCATATAAAATCTATTTAGAAGCGGAGAATGAAGAATGACAATCAAAGAACAGGCACAAATTGCCGTTAAGGTTTTGGACGAAAAGCTGGCAGAAGACATCGTAATTCTTGAAATCGGAGAGATTTCCGTCATCGGTGATTATTTTATCATCGCGACAGGAAAGAACGTCAATCACGTTCGTGCGTTGTCCGATTATGTGAGCGATGAACTCGGAAAAAAAGGGATTTATGCGAAACAGAGCGAAGGTTACGACAATGCGAACTGGATTCTGATGGATTTCGGCGATTATATCATTCATTTGTTCGACCGCGAGAGCCGAGAGTATTACAATCTCGAAAGAATCTGGAGAGATGCGAAAAATATTGAAGCAGAGGAATTCTTAAAATAAAAAATCCCCCGGCGGGGGATTTTTTATTAGCGCATCTGCAATTTTATTTCTTGTTGTTATATAAACGGAACACTCCAAATACCTTACCCAGAATCTGAACATGATCCACAATAATCGGATCCATTTCATCGTTTTCAGGCTGTAATCTGTAATGTCCGTCTTCTTTATAGAAAGTCTTAACGGTAGCGGAATCATCCACCAAAGCTACCACGGTATCGCCGTTCTTGGCGGTATCACATTTTTCAACAAAAATCGAATCACCGGAAAAGATACCCGCATTAATCATACTGTTTCCTTTTACTTTCAAAGCAAAAGTCTCGGCATTGGGAACCAGTTCCACGGGAATCGGGAAGAAGCCTACGATATTCTCCTCAGCAAGGATCGGCTGACCTGCAGCAACGGTTCCGACAATGGGAATGGAAGTCATTTCGGTACGAACCTGCTGGAAGGAATCATCCATAATTTCAATCGCACGGGGTTTTGTCGGATCCTTGCGAATATAACCGTTCTTTTCGAGCGTTTCCAAATGCGCAAATACGGAAGAAGTAGACTTTAAATGTACCGCATCGCAAATCTCACGGACTGAAGGCGGATAACCTTTCTTCAGAATCACTTCCTTCATGTAATCAAGAATTTCCTGTTGTTTCGCACTGATCTTACCCTTAGCCATAACCGTTTCCTCCATTTATGGAAAAATGCCTGAAATTCAGGTGTTTCACGACTTCTTACAGTATAAGAATAACACATCCCGAACGAAAAAGCAAACATATATTCCGAAATTTTGTTCGATTTTTTCATAAAATCTATTGACAAACAGAACGGTTGTTCGTATCATTGTATCAGAACGGTTGTTCGATTAAATCACAAATGACACTTTAATATAAGATAGAGGGTTAATCCGGGAGGGATGCCACATGACACTTGAGCAGAGAAAAAGAATCTGGGCAAAGAGAGAAGCGAAGAGAAAAGAAATGTTAAAAAGAAAGATTATCGGTACAGCGGGTGTGATCGCACTTTTGTTCGTATCCGTAGCCGCAACCGTTTTCTTTTCGGCCGGTAAAGCTCAGGCAAAAGAAGATAAAGTATATTACAAATACAGCACCGTATACGAAATTCAGCCCGGTGACACTTTAACATCCATTGCAAAGAATCATCTTGAAGGATATGAAAGCATAAACGAATATGTGGATGAAGTGAAGTTTATGAATCAGCTTTGCAGCTCCGACAGTCTGGTTGCAGGAAACAAGATCTTTATCCCTTATTGCAGTACCGAGATCAAATAATCACTTTATATCAAGAATTATGTAAATTTGTTCCCTATATTTCTTTTAATTACCGAATTAAAGTGTTAAAATGAATATGTTATGAGAAGGGGGACAACATGAAACTCGAAGTTGATAAAAAATATCGTCATCTTGGAATCTTTTATGGTCTGATTGCATTGGCTGTTTCCTGCCTTGCAATTGCTTTCTGTTATTTGATCAACCACAATTACGAAGTCAGTGAAGCATTCTCCAAAGCATTAAAAATCCTGGCTCCGATTATTGACGGTCTGGTTATCGCTTTTCTATTGGTTCCCGTTGTAAATTTCATAGAGCGAAGACTGTTTCCGGCTTTTATTCGAGGAAAAAAGAGAAAGAAACTAATCCAGCGTCAGCATGATGATGTGGAGTGGCTCCAGAATAAAGCCACCGCGGAACAGAAAGAAGAATTCTTCAAAAAGGAGAAGCGTAAATTCGGTCTGATTCGTGCAGCTTCCATAACAATATCACTTATTTTCCTTGCCTTCTTAATCTATGCTTTCCTCTATGCGGTTATTCCTCAGATTCAGGACAGTATCGAAAACATCGTAAAACGTTCCGGAGATTATTACGCCAACGTAGAAGGATATCTTTACAAGATGGGAGAGAAGCATCCCGAGCTTGCTGCCAACATTGAAAAGAACTGGAATTATTATTACGATGACATAATGGCATGGAGAGACAATACTTTATTGCCGACCGTTAAGGACTGGCTGGTAAATGCAAGCGGATACCTCATGAAATTCTTCTCCGCCATTTGGAACGTTATCATTGGTTTGATTATTTCCGTTTACATTGTTGCCGGAAAAGAGAAATTCTCCGCACAGTTTAAGAAAATAATTTACGGTTTGTTCGGTGCAAAACATGGCAATACCTTTGTTAAGAACCTGCGTTTCACCAACGACAAATTCTCGGGATTTATCGTGGGAAAACTTGTGGATTCCCTGATTATCGGTTTTATAACGCTGATTTGCTGTTATATCTTCAAGTTTGATTATCCCGTTTTAATTGCGTTAATTATCGGTGTTACAAATATCATTCCGTTCTTCGGACCGATATTCGGAGCAGTACCTTGTCTGATTCTGTTATTCATGATCAGCCCGATTAAGAGTTTGTATTTCCTGATTTTTGTTCTGGCTTTGCAGCAGTTCGACGGAAATATTTTAGGGCCGAAGATTCTCGGCGAATCCACCGGTGTTTCCGGCATCTGGGTTATCGTTGCGATTACCGTTTTCGGAGGAATCTGGAACGTTCCCGGCATGATTATCGGTGTTCCTTTATTTGCAGTTCTGTATGCAGCATTTAAGACATTAATCGAAAATATGCTCAAGAAAAAAGAGCTGCCGAAAGATACAAGCGAATACTGGAATTTGGATTATATCGATCCGGAAAACAAAAAACCGGTTCTGCATGATGATTTGTATCATATCCAAAAAGCAACTCTTAAGTCCAAACAGATTGATGTTAAGGGATTCTTTCGTAAAATGAAGCTGAAAAAAGCAGATAAGAGAAAAGCAAAAGAAGAGGAAGAGTTCATTAAACAGATGATTGTAAACAACACCGAAATGGACAGCAATACTCCCGACAGTGTTGTAAAAGATTATTCCGAAAACGAATAAGATAATCTTTAATAAGTAAAACGAAAGGCCGACGAAATAATTCGTCGGCCTGATTTATAATAATTTCGTTAAAAGATCAGTCTGTAGATTTAGAAATAATTACGGTAACATGTCCCTCTTAAAGAACATTACATCGTTTGTTCCCTCTATTTCTTCACCGTCGGCTTCTTCCTCAATCAGATACATATCGGAATTTAAGCTGTATTTACTGAATCCCTGATGATTTCCGGTGTATAAATATTTACCGTTTACGGCAATCGGATAGGCAGTCCCGCCGCTCTTAAGTTCTCCGCAAAAGGTCGGAGCGCCGTCTTTTATTACAAAACAGTTTACATCCGTAGCAAATACGTTATTTTCCTCATCTTCAAATGTCAGAACGCCCTGTAATAATACAATGGTTCCGTCCAGATCGACAAATCCTATATAAGCATCCTCATCAAACGCATCCATCAAAGAAGCAAAATCATCCATGGCTGCATCAATTGCAGGTGTAACATTTCCTTCCACAAGTTCGCTGTCAATTTCAGAAGCGATTTCGGAATCAACCTCGGATTCAATTACGGAAGCAATTTCGCTTACGATTTCGTTGCTTTCGGGGTCAATTTGCGTCTTAGCGTTGCAGCCGCTCAAAACCAAAGCAGTAGTGGATGCGAGAGCGATAATAAATAACGATTTTTTCATGATTATTCTCCCTTTAATACAAAACTTTGACTATCTATTAACAATCATAAGTTTAAGGGTTTTCAATATGATTCTCAAGGTCCGAATTCAACAAATATTAAATTTATATGAATATATAATCGTCATTTGGCACAAATTGTGATTTAACAACAATTAAACCGGAAATAAATGTGAGAGTAAGCAAAAAAACAAATACTTAAAAGCCAAATAAACGCTGGATCTGGACAGATAAACATGTACCGATAGCATTAGGCTCGCACATCTATCTATGCGTGAAATTATAGTTTTGCGTATAGGAACCACCGGATTTTATATTCGGATGGTTCCTAATACGCAAAACTATATGTTTTAATATTTTTCCTGATACATAAAATAAAAAGGCCTCAGAGCGTTTTCTGAGGCCTTCAACCTATAATTTATACGTTTACGTTTCAATTAACCTGCCACACACGCAACAAAATTAAGGATAAACAACAAGAAACTGATTCCGGTAAACAATAAAGAAACAATGCTTATGATTAATCCGATGTAAGCTTTGGGAATCCCACGATCGTTTTTGAGAACTTTTATCGCACAAATGATGCCATAAATCGAAACGATCGGCAGACAGATGTTTAAAACGTATGCGATTCTCTGCAAAACAAAGAACATAAATATAGTAAAAATCCCACCCAATAACGCAAAAATACCGCATGATAACGAATTTTTAGCTGCCTGAATATCTCCGGGCAAATGATCCGGCGTCGGCTCAGAAAAGCTTTTCTGCGGATTGGAATCGTAAATTACGTCCTGATTCGGGTTTCCATACGGATCGTTGTTAAAACCGTTTTGATTGTTAAAATCCATGAATTTCTCTCCTTCTACACTATGTTAATAAATTAACAAATTCGTCATTACTCTAATTTCATATAATAACAAATAAATTCTTTATTTGCCATATCTTTCGACAAAAAAGATGCAAGGATTCTTTCAAACCCTTGCATCCTGAAATAATTTAGCTCTTATAATGCCGGTGCACTCGGCTGCTTAGGTGCAACATTCGGTAATTTGATTTCACCGAATTTCGTAGCATCCGGGGCTAAAGCTTTCTTGAGTTCTGCAGTGGCGTTATTGCAGAAATTAGTAGGCTTTTTGTCCGTTCCGAAGCTTTCCAGCCGTTTGGAAATTTCATTTATGTCTTTGCCTTTAAACAGGGCATTTGTTACCACTTCATTTTCCAACAGGGCTGTTTTTGCTTTATTAATCTTTTTCCAGTTGATAGCGGTATTTGTCGAATAATTGGATTCCAGCCAGAGGGCATTCAGCGCGATACTTTCGGCGATGATTTCCTTTCCGATTTTTCCTAATTCATTTAATTTTCCCTTATTCGGGATATTTTTTGCCTGTTCTGCTTTGATTTCTTCAAATAACTTCTTGGCATTATCACTGTTTTCCGCTAATTTATTGGAAAACTTGTTGACTTTGAATTTGTAGGTTATAAAAAAACGATTTTCATTGGAAAGATATTGTCCCAAAGATCCTCCGGATATTCCTTTATTGATTTCTTCCACCATTTTTCCGCCGTGGCCTTCTTTGATAAGATTGGTAATATCCGGTTTCTTAGCGCATTCTTTCATGAAGTTGCTGTTAGCCAACGTATTGGTTTCTTCCTGTAATTTACCGTTGGCGGGGATCTTTACCTTCAGAGTTTCTTTGCTGTTATGAGTTGCTCTGACGAAATCTCTGACAACTGCGATTTCCGCCATAGCCTTCTCGGGTGTTTTTCCTTCTTTCAATGCAGTCTTGGCCTGCTCCTGAAGAACTTCGATACGGTCTAATGCAGTCGGCATATATCTTGCAAGCAAGGGATCGTTAGTCAATTCTCCGGCCGGTTTATTTAAGAGATATTCGCGGAACATATCTTCCAAAGCACCACCGTGACCGGTTGAATTTGCGTGTTTCATCGCAGTTGCCATCTTTTTGGGATCGTTATTCAATGTTTCCATAAAGTTTTTGAATTCCGGATGCTCAAGAATGGCATTTTTTGTAAAAATAACATTATAACTGGATACTCTGCTTTTGCTGAGGGTATCAAAGTCATCACGTCCGCAGCCGGAAATCATTCTGACAGCAAAAATGGTTGCGATATAGTCTTCCGGTTTAAAATTCTTGTTCGATTGTCTGAGTGATTTAATCCAAACGTCACCGGTCTTGGTAAAATTATCACCCAGATTCTTCTTTTCTGCAATTTTGGAAATGTCGTAACCGGAGCGGATTACCTTTTCGATATTATTAATTCCGCTTATAAAATTTATCATTGCCGGTTTCCAATCATTCAAACTCTTGGAAAGGGAAGATATTTCATTATACATCGTGTTGCCGTTTGAACTGTATGAATTCAGGAATTCAAGATAATTGCCGAATTCCTTCAGTCCGCTTTCTACCCTTTGGGTATTCCGGGGTACTTCGAAAAGGCCCTCGCGCATATCCTGAATTGACTTGGCAAAACGCTTGGATCTATTTAAAATATCTACAACTTCCTGGCTCGGTATGGCACCGATTTCTCTGCTATCGTCCAGTTTTTTTTCTAATAAGGAGCAGAAATTTGAAACCTCCTGCTGCATTTTGGAAACACTGTCATATTCTTTGGAAGTATGATCCAGGAAATTTTTACCTTTCGCTTTTTCGGCATTCAGCTGGTCGTAGGTTTCAATCTTTTCCGTGTTGATTTTGCGGGTTTCAAGGTCCGGATTAATTTCTTTCTTTTCAGCAGCCTTCGCGAGATCCTTTGCGGTGATTCCGAGATTCATAATGTCGCTGAGTGTTAAAATATATTCAGCAATTTCATTCTCTGAATAAGTATCAGCTTTTTCATCCAATAAACTTTGATCATCTAATATACGTCTGTAATTAGTCTTTCCGTTATTCTCGCTTAATAAGAAATCTTTAAAACCGGACATGGTTTTCAGCGCCTGATTAAGCTCTTTTTTAGCCGTCGTATTCTTCAGGGTTTTAATTGCATCGGCATAAGGCTCGAGGGTTTCCTTGAGATAAGATTCGTCTGTTGTATTCAGTTCGTTAAAGAGACTTCCCAGATTGCCTTCCGCTATAAATAAGTCTCTCATTTTGTTCTGATCGAGTTCGCTTTTGGCTTTTAAGTATTCATCCGCTGTCATAATTTTAATTTCGTTATTTTCTTTCTTAGGCATAATTTTTCTCCTTTTTTAATTAAGATTTGAACTGCTATATATGGTGTAATAACAGCTTCCCTTAACTACAAGACCAATTATAATACTATGAGTCCAACAAAAGTCCAACAAATATTAAATTTTTTTCTAATAATTTTCAGGATTTGCAAAACAGCTCAAAATGCCTGTGTTTACAATGTTTTTAGACTTTTGGAGAAAAAAATGTTATACTAAGAAAGGATTTTTTCGGAATTAAAATACAAAGAAAGAAAACAATATAAACAACAATGAAAGACAAACAGATGGATTCGCAAAAATACATCGAGCTGATGAACGCGCTCCCGGAATGCACCCGTAGCTATTTGATGACGGGCCTTTCCGAGAATACTTTGACGACGAAAATCGCCTATGCCCGCGACATCAGGTATTTCCTGGAATTTGCGGTAAATTGCTACCCTTATTTTCCCGAAAAATCCATCAAAGAAATCACATATGACGATTTGGAGCGAATCACCGCGGAAGACATCAATGTATATCTTTTCACAATGAAAGATCAGGGACTCGGTGAGAAAACCAGAGCACGCAAGAAATCTGCGATTTCCGCCATGTTTAATTACATGATCAACGCGCAGCGTAAAATGACCTACAACCCGGTCTCCGGTTCCACCAAAATCCGTCTTCCGGAGAAAGATTTCGTCATCTATTTAACACGTGAAGAACAGGAAAAACTCTTAAACACAATTCGCTACGGAACCGGTCTTACCAAAGGCCAACTCTCCTATCACGAACATTACAAGATCCGGGATCTGGCGATCATTTTCCTTTTTCTAGACACAGGTCTTCGTGTATCCGAGCTCAATTCCATCAATGTAAAGGACGTTTCGCTTGATGATTTTACAGTTGTTGTACAAAGAAAAGGACGGAATAAAATCCAGATGATCTACTATTCCGATGAATCCGCGGAATATATCAAAGACTATTTGGAAGAGCGCAAGGCACGCGGAGATTTATTCCACGGCGATGACCCTTTGTTTGTCACGCTCGAAGGCAACCGCCTTTCCGTACGCGAGATTCAGAGCATGGTAAAAAAATACGTTGCCGCTGCTCTTCCCGAAAAAACGCATTCGATTTCCCCACACAAACTGCGTTCTTCTTTCGCTATGGAATTTTACCGCGCAAGCGATAAGGACATTCTGACGCTGCAAAAAAGGATGGGCCATAAGTCCATCCTCACCACAAATATCTATGCCAAGGCCGCAGATGCGGAAATCAAGGAATCCCGCAACTGGCGCGATAAGTAAAAATATTACCATTCCGTTTTTAACTGACTATATACTTCGTCTTCCTTATCATAGCCGTTTAATGTGTAAGAGGTTCTCTTTGCAGAACCATCCTTCATCACATCGACCGTAACCCGTATTGCCAGAATATCCGGGTCCGTCAATTC
>JAEEGL014646629.1_pt1 | contig 12223 bp, 13 predicted proteins | sample 9134231 | NCBI WGS metagenome assembly JAEEGL01 (sample SAMN16246548, study PRJNA631951) | gut metagenome | biome: gut microbiome; feature: rumen; material: fiber-attached | host: Bos | place: Iran: Karaj | collected 2018-10
ACTCACGGAGTCATGATACAGACCACAGCCACGCTGGAAGACAGCTTCGATTTCGAGACCATGATGCAGGCAGCCAAGGATCACAAGGAGCGCTTCAACAAGGCTGCAAAGCTCATAAGAGGGTACGATGCGGACTGCCTTCCCATGGGAGCCGGAGGCTGCAACATCTGCCAGAAATGCACCTACCCGGATGCGCCCTGCAGGTTCCCGGACAGGGCTTTCACATCCATGGAGGCCTACGGACTCTTCGTTTCCGCGGAATGCAAAAAGGCGGGGCTTGAGTACAATTACGGACCCAATACCCTCACCTATTCTTCCTGCATCCTGTTCAATTAAGGTTCAGACACATCACCTTATAAAGTTAGTGAATACGCGGTCTTCCTTCTCGGGGAGGCCGTATTTTTCTTTGCCTAAAGCTATTGCTTTTATGAGGAAGCTCATGTTCTCCGCGAGGACTCTCATGGTGCGCATACCCTCAAGGTCCTGCTCTGCCTCCCCCGGTCTTGCACCATAGACCATGTTCCAATACTGCGAAGATGCCACAGGCATGCCGCTGATGGTGAAGTACTTGTTGAGTTCGTCGAATGTAGCCGAGCATCCTCCGCGTCTTGCGATGGTGACCGATGCGCCGACCTTCATCGTCAGATCTGCCCTGCAGCTGTAGAAAAGCCTGTCGAGCACGGATACAAGAGCGCCTCCGGCGGATGCGTAGTGTACCGGGCTTCCGATAACGAGCCCGTCTGCCGCAGCAAGCTTTTCCGCAAGCTGTGGAACAAGCTCATCCTGCACGCAGCGTCCCAGCTTAGCGCAGGCACCGCAGGCCTGGCATCCCTTGACCGCGAGCTTTCCTACATTAACGACTTCAGTCTCTATACCGTTCTTTTCAAAGACCTTCTGCATTTCGGCAAGAGCCAGCGCTGTATTGCCCTTCTCTTTAGGGCTTCCGTTTATCATAAGGACCTTCATAGATGCATTGCTCCTTTCAACTGTTCCTTCAGACAACTGAATGATAATGTTATTGTGCTCAATACTATTATTCTGTTTTGCCGGTTGGATCTCTTTTGTGTTTTTCGCAGTCCGCCCCGCGGCTTCACGCCGAGCCTTTCCGGGTCTTTCATCAGCTCACCTCGTACCTAACGGGCTCGCTGTGAAATACCGTTCGGAAAGTCTCTTCTACCGCTCCGCAAGCACTGCAAAAATCCACAAAAGAGACCCGCCCGGCAAAACATAGACTATACTACTATTGCCACAATAATATTATCATTTTTTGCAGCTTTATGATAGAATTAATTTAAGGAGGCAATGCAGCAATGATACGACTGAATGAAAACAGAGAGATAGTTGAAACTATCAGGGAAGGCCTTAAGGCAAAGGGCGGCTACTGCCCCTGCCGCATGCAGCGCACTCCGGAGACCAAATGCATGTGCAAGGAGTTCCGGGACCAGATCGCAGACCCGGATTACGAGGGCTACTGCCACTGCATGCTCTTCTACAAGTCCAAATGACCGGCAGAGCCGGATCAGCCTATAAAAGGAGGTTCAAAATGAACGAAGTAACTGTTACAAAAGACAATTTCCAGGCAGAAGTCCTTGGAAGCGATATCCCTGTCCTTGTAGATTTCTGGGCTACCTGGTGCGGTCCATGCCGCATGCTGGCTCCGGTGATCGAACAGATCGCAAATGAAAAAGCCGGCCGGCTGAAGGTCGGCAAGGTAAACGTGGATGACGAGCAGGAGCTTGCGATGCGGTTCGGCATCTCCGCGATCCCCACAGTGATACTCTTCAAAGGCGGCCAGCCCATAGGCAAGTTCATGGGATATATGGGCAAGCCTGACGTAGAGGCCTTCCTGGCTCAGTACATCTAAGCGCTCTTTATAGCGCGGACTGTGCTGTCAGCCAGTATATCCATCGCGTCCAGAAGGATCTCGTCCGAAAGTCCGCAGACTTCCTTAAGAGCGGACAGCTCCGTGCAGCCGAGGATGACTTTCCGGCACGACTTGGCTTCAAGCTTTGCAACGACCCCGTAGAACCTGTCAAGGTCTGCGGGTTCGCCTTTTTTTACGCTCTCATAGATAATCGAAGAGATCGCCTTCTGGCCTTCTTCATCCGGAACTTCCAGCTCTATCCCGTACTCATCCAGGAACTTTTTGTAGATACCGCTCCTGATGGTGCCTTCCGTTGCAAGGAGCCCCACCTTTTTTATGCCGCAGCGGGCAAGGTACTTTACAGTTTCCTCCACGATGTTGATGAACGGAATGTTTGTGGCAGCCGCTATCTTTTTGTAGAAGTACGAAGCCGTATTGCAGGGCATCACCAATAGACCGCAGCCAAATCCCCCGAGCTTTTCTGCCATGGCAATAAGGTTCGGAGCCGGGTCCGGTTTTGAAGGATCGAGTATGTAGGATGTCCTGTCGGGGGTCTTAGGGTCGTTGATGACAGCCAGATCCACAGCTATGCCTGCGGCTTTGCAGCGTCTGGAGAGCATCTCCATGAACTTAGCTGTTGCAAGGGGGCCGAGCCCGCCGATAACGCCTGCTCTCATAGCCTGACCTCCCCTCCCGCAAAGCATATGACGCTGCGCACCAGCTCTATATCGTCCGGATCGAAAGCGCTGTTCATGATGGGTATGTCCGTGACTTTTTTGAAAGTATCATAAAAACCGCGGGGCGCTGCCAGTATGAACAGCTGCGCGCCGCTGTCTTTAAACTCGCGGGCAAGCTCTGCCAGCTCCGCTGTGTTCTTTTCCAAAAGCCTGCTGTCTGCAACTATATTGAGTTTTATGTGGTCCTGGTCCGTGCTGCCTTTGGTGTTATTTATTATATTCTCAAAAAACCTTGTTACAGCATCAAGATCGCAGCCCAGGATGCCTACTGTTCTGTCCATTATCTATTTATAATACAGGAAATATTTCTTGTCCGAGATCTTTCTCTTGACCTGCAGCCATCTCCTAAAACTGAGGTCTTCCTTGAAATACATGATATTGCGGACTTTGCCCTCTTTGTAGTACTGCCTGCACTTTTTACGTATTTCCGGATCCTTAGTGTAGTGCATGACTATGCGCTTTGGCACTATCGCCCAGAGGTAGTCTGCCTTAAGGTACTCGATCTGCCTTGAACGGTGATAGATGACGTCTTCGACAAGGTACTTGGTGATGTTCATGCCGCCAAGAGTCACGAAGGTGTGGCTCCTGCCCTGCCTGATATTGATTTCGAAAAGCTTGTAAGTCCCGGTCTTCTTGTTGTACTTGAGGTCGAAGTTGGCGTAGCCAACGTAATCTATGCTCTCCAGGAAGGCCTGCATCCTGTCGAAGAGCTGCTGATCGTAGGTGGGTATGATCGCATCGTAGTCCCCGAAGGAGCCCGGCGCCTTATCCTCCAGCACTATTTGGCCCAGCGCCATGAAAGTGACCTTGTGGTTGTGATCCACGTAGGCATTCAGCACTCTCAGCGCGGAATCGTTGCCTTCTATGTACTCCTGGATTATCAGATCTCCGCTGTACTCAGAACCGTATATCCTCCTGAGTATATCCCTGAACTCTTCCTCTTTATACACTACAAAGATCTTCTTCTTTCCCTCGAAAGAAGATTTCCAGTAAGAGACGCTGTCGCTGGGCTTGACTATGACAGGCATGTCGAAGGGAAGCGCAAGACTGCTGTAGTTTTCTCTGGTGCAGATGATTGTCTTGGGATAGTCCAGGCCATGCTCTTCGCAGATCTTGTAGAAGTTCTCCTTGATTATAAGGCGGTCCATCATATCCCTGTCTATGTAGGGCACGATGAAATCCTTTTCGAGCTCCGGCTTGTTCTCCACTATGAGCCTTGCGTAGACATCGCTGCAGGCTATGAGTATGAGCTTTGCCCTGCCGTACTTTTCCCTGATCTTTCCGAGCGTGCCGAAAAAGACCGTCTTGTTTTCTATGTCCAGGTCCTGGTGGATCTCCAGCAGCTGAGAGAACTTGGTCTCTCCGTAACCGGCCTTGCATACTGCTATGCTCTTGATGCCGTACTCTGTATAAAACCCGACAGCCATGCCGTAAACATTGCGGTCGCTTCCGAAAAGGATGGGTATGAACTCCTGTTTGCTGAGATCCAGATCTTTAATGCTCAATTATTCTGCCTCTGATCTATTTGCTGTACTTGGGCGCGGTATATGGTTCTACTCCCGGGTAGATGCGGATGCGGTCCTTGGCTGCCTTGGCGATCTCGCCGAAGTCCTGGATCTTCTCTTCTCCGCGCAGCACTCTGAGGGCGCCAGCCGCCAGAGCTTCCATTTCTATCTCGCCGGGCATGATGCTTACAGGCGCTATGAACTCCACGTGCTCCTTGATGTAATTGCTGATGTAATCGGAGTACGCAATGCCTCCGGTGAGGATTATCTGGTCCACCTTGCCGCTGACGCTGGCAGCCAGGCTGCCTATGTCCTTAGCGACGTTGAAGGCAAAGGCCTCAAGGATAAGGGCTGCGTAGCCGTCTCCCTCCTGAGCCATCTTGATGACCTGCTGGACATCGGCTGTCCCGAGGTGAGCGACGAATCCTCCGCCGCCATGGAACTTCTTCATCATTTCCTTCTCGGTGTACTTACCGCTGTAGCAGAGAGTTACCAGATCCTTGGCGCTGATGCCGCCGCCGCGCTCCGGATAGAAGCTGCCCTGGTCGTCGTTGATGCTGTCTATGTTGAGTCCGTCCTTGTAGAGCCTGACGGAGCCGCCTCCGCCGAGGTGAGCTACTATGAAGGTGCAGTCGTGGAACTTCCTGTGCAGGATGTCATGTGCGCACTTGATAGCCATGGCTCTGGTGTTGAGCATGTGGCCGACGGTGTAGTGCGGAAGCTCGGGAACGCCGCTGACCCTTGCGAGAGGTATCTTCTCGTCTGTTCCGATCGCGTCGTAGATGCAGGCGGGAATGCCATACTTCTTGTGCAGATCGAAGGCGATGAGGCTTCCCAGAAGAGACGCGTGCCTTGCGGTGTCGTCCGGCCTGGTGAGGTAATCTATCATCTGCTGATCTATCGCTATGGCGCCGTGCGGGCAGGGCAGGATGTTTCCGCCTCTGGAGCAGACTGCCGTGAAGAAGTTTTCGTTAATACCGTTTTCGTGCAGGAAGCCGAAGACCTTTTCCTTGCGGAATTCGAACTGGTCGAGGATGTCGTCGAATTTGGAAAGCTCTTCTGTGGTGTGGCGTATGGTGGTCTTTATAAGTTCAGCCTCGTTGACGTACACGGCTATCTTGCTGGATGTGGAACCGAGGTTCAGAACAAGTATCCTTTCGAGTTTCATAGAGTCCTCCTGAATTGACTGAATGCTATGCTTTTCATTTATTATACCATAAACATATGCATGTAAAAAGTATAATCGATTCTAAAAACCGCATTGTGAGCCTGTTAATTTTATGATTTGTCTTTGAGCGCTTTTCATAGTATAATTATTTGAAATAAGGTGAAATTATGATCAGGATATACCCTTCAGTCTTTAACGGAACACTCAAAGCCCCTGCAGCTGCAGCCCACGCGCAGAGGCTGCTTTTCATGGCTGCCGTCCCGGCGCTCGATACTAAAGTCCACAACGTCCCGGACTGCGAAGACGTCGACCGCACCATAGAATGCCTGAAAGCTCTTGGCTGCGGAGTAAAGCAAAAAGGTGAAGACTACATAATAAAACCTTTCCCCAAAAACATACCCGTACAGACCGTAAAGTTCGATTTCGGCCAGAGCAGCACCGCTTCGCGCATAGGCATAGCTATGGCTGCAGCTTTCGGCATCAAAGCTGACTGCTGCGCATCCGGAGCAAATCCTCATATGAGGAGCTTCTCGCTCACCAGCCGCATGGCCTTAAGAGGCGTCAAGTTCTCGGCGTTCACCCTCCCCTTCACCATGCAGGGAAGGCTCGAGCCCGGCGAATTCGTTCTGGACGGAGACGAAGGCTCGCAGTTCATCAGCGCGCTATTAATGGCCCTGCCCCTGCTTCCTGACAGCAGCAGCATTAAGCTCAGTTCGCCGCTCGTGGACGACTCTTTCGTGGAACTGACTATCCGCTCCCTGGAACGCTTCAGGATAAAGATAGAAAAGACGGACAGCGGTTATCTGATCCCGGGCAGACAGTACTACAAGACACCCCGCAGCATCACCACAGAAAACGACTGGGGGATCGCCTCCCTCTGGATAGCTGCAGGCGCTGCCGGCGGAGAAGGCAAAGGCAAGGTAGTCGTTACGGATCTTCCTGCGGTCTCTCCTCAGCTGTACAGGAACGTCAGCAGGGAGCTCCCGCTGATAGCCCAGGATTTTGCCGAGCTGGATTTTGACGCGTCCGATTGCCCCAGCCTTGCTACTTTCTACGCTGCCATGGCTGCGGTCAAAGGCGCTGTCGTTACGATAAGCGGCGTGCCTCAGCTGCGCAGCAAGGAAAGCGACAGGCTGCAGGTCATGCACGAGATCTGCGGCAGGCTCGGTCAGAAATCAGCAATTACCGGAGACGGCCTTAAGATCATGGGCAGCGGCGCACCAAACTACAAGGAAAACACAGTCATAGACTGCCACAAAGACCCCTGGGTATTCATGTCCATGGCTCTTTCGGCAGCAAAGTTCACAAAGCCCCTGGTGCTGGACAACGAGCACTGCGCGGACACCATCTACCGGGACTTCCTCAGGGACTATGAAGCTCTCGGCGGCAAGTTCGAGATAATAAACGGATAATGCAAAACGGGCCTGTTAAGCGGCCCGTTTTAATATGTCTGACACCAAAATAAGCGGACCCCGGAGGATCCGCTTTTATGATTTTTATCAATACTTTCCGAGAGAACCGGAGAGCTTGTCGTTGGGGTTCTCAGCGAATGTGGTGTCCTTGCCGGGCAGGATGGCGTTGAGCACGAGTCCGACGATGGAGGCTACTGCCAGACCGGAGAGGTGTACGGAGCCGATCGCTATGGAGCCGGCTTCGCTGTAACCGATGCCTATCGCAAGGCCGAGGATCAGGGCTGCCACGATGACGTTGCGGCTCTCCTGGAAGTTGGTCTTGTTCTCTACCACGTTGCGGATACCGACTGCGGAGATCATTCCGTAGAGTATCAGGGATACGCCGCCGATGGTCGCGGAAGGCATGGCCTTGATGACTGCGGCGAACTTCGGGCAGAAGCTCAGTATTATTGCGTAGATGGCTGCGAGCCTGATAACGAACGGGTCGTAGACCTTGGTGAGGGCCAGGACGCCGGTGTTCTCGCCGTAGGTGGTGTTTGCCGGAGCTCCGAACAGAGCCGCGATGGTGGTTCCTACGCCGTCGCCGATGAGTGTCCTGTGAAGGCCCGGGTCATCGATGAAGTTCTTGCCTACGGTGGAACCGATAGCAGAGATGTCGCCTACATGCTCCATCATGGTAGCTACTGCGATGGGAACGATGGTGATGATAGCGCTTACGATCAGGTTGCCGTCAACGCCGTTCTTGAAGAGGCCGAACACGGTGTTCTCCATGGCTACCGGAAGGCCTATCCACTTGGCCTCGGCTACCGGAGTCCAGTCAACATTGCCGGTGACAGCCGCTACGAGGTAGGAAGCCAGAACGCCCAGGAGTATGGGGATGATCTTGATCATGCCCTTGCCCCAGATGTTGCAGACTATTACTACGACTATGGCTACAAGAGCTATCCACCAGTTGTCGTCGCAGTTGTTGATAGCAGACGGCGCGAGGTTGAGGCCTATGGCTATGATTATGGGGCCTGTGACTACAGGCGGGAAGAACTTCATGACTCTGTGGCTTCCTACCGCTTTGCAGATGAGCGCGAGGATGAGGTAGAGAAGTCCTGCGCAGGCAACGCCCACGCACGCATAGGGCAGAAGTCTGGACAGTTCCGGGTTCGGGGAACCGTCAGCAAGCTGTGTCGGCGCGATAGCTGCGTATCCGCCCAGGAACGCGAAGGAAGATCCGAGGAATACAGGGACCTTGCCGCCGGTGACCAGGTGGCAGAACAGAGTGGCTATACCTGCGAAGAGCAGTGTTGCCGATACGCTCAGACCTGTGATGATGGGGACGAGCACGGTGGCGCCGAACATGGCGAACAGATGCTGGAGTCCCAGTACCAGAGTCTTGCCTGTTCCAAGCTCTCTGGCGTTGTAGATCGCTCCGTTTTTCTCACTCATAATTAGATCTCCTTCATACTATCAGTACAGGTCGACGCACATCTGTCCGTCAAACTCGGTCACATTGACAGAGACTATCTCGCTCCTGGAGGTGGGGACGTTCTTGCCCACGAAATCCGCCCTTATCGGAAGTTCCCTGTGGCCGCGGTCTATCAGGACCGCAAGCTGTATCTGGGCCGGCCTTCCGAGCTCGCTCACGGCGTCCAGGGCCGCCCTTACGGTGCGCCCCGTGTATATGACGTCGTCCACGAGTATCACCTTTTTGTCCTTTACGGGAAAGTCCACGCGGCTCTCGTTTACCGTGGGGACGGATACCGCCTCGGAAAGGTCATCGCGGTAGAGGGTGATGTCCAGCTCGCCCACGGGGATGTCCGAGCCTTCTATCTCCCGGATGTTCCTTGCGAGCTCCCTGGCAAGAGGCACTCCTCTGCGTCTGATGCCGAGGAAAACAAGCCCCTCCGCCCCTTCGTTCTGCTCCAGTATCTGGTGCGACATCCGCTTAAGGGCGCGGTGCATGGCTTCTTCGTTCATCAGCTGCGCTTTGGGTGGTCTTTCAGACTTCATAAAAAAACGTCCTGCCCCCGGCAAGACGACCTTCTCCGCGCACTGCGCTTTTATGTAACGATCTTGCCGGTCTCTCTGTACCAACTTAAAGATGTATTGCGGTTTTAATATACCATTTTGTCAATATGCCGTCAATAAAATGCCTCTTTTTTTAGGCAAAAATAATCTTTTTTGGGCCGAGATTATGTATACCGTTTTTGCCTTTGTTCTTTTTCTGCGAACAATTATCCACAAGGCCAAAGACCGTTTAAAACTCAGCGTTCCGCGGCTTTTTGCAAAAATCCCGGGAGGAGTTTTCCGCTGTTTTCAACAAAGGCCTGTGGAAAACCTTCACAGCCAGAAAAGCCTTATATTTCAACGTGTAGCAGGTTTTCAACTTTTGTCAATACACAAGTTTTCCACAGAATGATTATTTATGATTATCGTTAAGTGAGTGTTTCATTATGAGCGCGGTATGTGGTAAAATATCTTATCTGAGAAGTAACGGAGGAGCGCTATGAGACTCAATAAATACATAGCTCAGGCGGGCGTATGCTCACGCAGAGCGGCCGATGATCTTATAAAGGACGGCAGGGTCCGCATAAACGGCGCGGTCCTTAAGGAGCCGGGCTACGATGTTCAGGAAGGAGACGCCGTCGTCATAAACGGAAGGTGCCTGGACGCCCCGGAAAAGCTCGTATACTACGCGCTCAACAAACCGCCCGGCTACGTCACCACAGTAAAGGACGAAAAGGACAGGCCCACGGTAATGTCCCTGCTTACAGACGTGGACGTGAGGGTGTTCCCCGTGGGAAGGCTGGACTACGACAGCTGCGGACTGCTGCTCTTTACAAACGATGGAGAGCTGGCCAACAGGATATCCAGACCCTCCTCCCACATAGAGAAGACCTACCTGGCAAGGCTCAACGGGGTGCCCACCACGGAGCAGATCTGGAAGCTCCGCAACGGGATAGACATAGAGGTGACGGAAAAGGATAAGAACGGGAACCGCTACACGCGGAAGTATCACACAAAGCCTGCCATAGTGAACATGGTGTCGCAGGCTTCGAGAGAGTGCGTGCTGGAGATCACCATATCCGAGGGCAAGAACCGCCAGATAAGGAAGATGGCGGAGGCCATAGGCCTGAGGGTCCTGGCACTGGAGCGCACCGCCATAGGAAACATACGCCTGGGAAGGACCAGACAGGGTACGTACAGGAGACTGACCGCAGAAGAAGTAAAATACTTAAAAGGACTGAAATAAAAAAGCTGCCGCTTTACGCGGCAGTTTTTTCATGCTTTTTTCCTGTCCAGAAGCCTGAAGGCCAGCGGATAGACGCCCACCTCGACGAAGAGTATGACGGCGTAGCGCACCGCGCGGATGGCGTATCCGAGAGCATCCTCCGTCTTGAGCATCCAGCCCGGGAACGGCAGCTTCAGGGCTACGTTGAGCCCGAAGAATATCGCCCCGCCTATCACAACGCGCAGGATCATCCTCCACCAGACCCTGGTGTTCTCAAACCGGACGTACTTCTCCTCGAAAAGATCTCCGAGGAAAAATCCGGCCATCATGCCTATACCTGTATAGTAGTCGTCGGTCCTGCACCAGAAGCAGCCCGAGAGCGAGATGATGAATATTATAAGATAGAGCAGCGCCTTGTGCTTTGCCCTGTCCAAAAGCCACGGCATGAGGAACACTATGACGGCGCCGAGGGCCCAGCCGCAGATGACGTCCGTGGGATAGTGGACGCCTACGCAGAACCTGGAGATCCCCACGAGAATGGGCAGGAGGATGCATATTATCCTTACCGCCTTTTTCTTGTAGTAGTATGCTATGGAACCGAAGGCTATGGTGGAATTAGCAGAGTGTCCGCTCGGGAAGGACCAGCCCTGGGCCTTTATGTCGTAGATGTCAGCTGAACTGTCCACGGGCTTAAGGCACTTTATCCCGGGGTTGTCGAAATACGGCCTCCTGCGGAGCGCAATGTTCTTTATGAGCGGGTTCCAGGCCACGCCCATTACTATGTTGAGGCCTATCCTCCGGCCGATCTTCTTATCCCAGCTCCAGTACATGAAGCCGAGCACCAGTACCAGCACCAGCTCCTCGCCGAACATGCTGACTACTGAGGCAACTGCGGCCCCGACGCTTCCGAGAAGCGCCTGGACGAACTCCATCAGGTCTACTTCCCACTGGAAGAAAAAGCTGTTTCCCATGGTTCCTCCCTGCTTACCTGCACATCTCTATGAGCGCCAGCTCTATGAGTATCCTGGGCCTTGAGGACCAGCGCGCGTCCGCCAGAGCGTCCGACACGGCGCGTATGCTGCGGGATATCAGATCCATGCTCAGCGCGTCCGCCTGGCTCCTGAGCCTCTCCACGTTCTCCGGGGAGAGGTTTATTATCTCCTCCGGCCTCTCCGTGAACTTTATTATCATGAGGCTTCTGAAATGCTCCATGAGGTCCCTTGCGAACTGCAGCGGCTCCTTGCCCTCGGAGAGCACCTCTGCAAAGGTGGTAAGAGCCCCGGCTGTATCCTTTGCGGCTATCTGCCCGGTGATCCTTATGAAGACCTCCGTGCCCGCTATCCCGAGCAGGCTCTGAACGTCCTGTCTGGTGAGCTTTCCGCCTGCGCCCGCGCAGAGATCCAGAAGAGACAGACCGTCCCTTACGGAGCCGTCTGCGTTCTCGGCAAGAAGCGCCAGCGCGTCCTCGTCCGCCTCTATGCCCAGCTTTTTGCATATTGCCCTGAAGCGGTCCCTTATGACGTTCTCCGGCACCCTGCGGAAATCCAGCCTTATGCACCTGGACTGTATAGTTGCGGGGAGCTTGTTGGGGTCCGTGGTGCAGAGTATGAATACCGTGTCCTTCGGAGGCTCCTCCAGCGTCTTTAGGAAGGCGTTGAAGGCCTGCGTCGAGAGCATGTGGACCTCATCTATGATATAGACCTTTTTCCTGCCCACGGCAGGCGGGAAATTGACCTCTTCCCTTAAGGTCCTGATGTCGTCTACCGAGTTGTTGGAGGCAGCGTCCAGCTCCACCACGTCAATGAAATTGCCCGCGGCTATGGCCCTGCAGTTCTCGCATTCTCCGCAGGGGCGCTCCCCTTGCGAGGTGCAGTTGAGAGCCTTTGCCAGAAGGCGCGCCGTGGTGGTCTTGCCCGTTCCGCGGGTGCCGCAGAAGAGGTAGGCATGGCCTACGCTGTCCGTCGCTATCTGGTTCTTCAGTATCCTTACTATGTGATCCTGCCCGGCGAGATCCCCGAAGGTCTCCGGCCGGAAGGCCCTGTAGAGCGCCTGATACATCTTGTCCTCCATTCACATAAACAGATATTAGTGCATATGACGGTGCCCTTAAAACATCGCGCCGGTCCGCAGCCGAGCTCTGCCCGCGGCACATAGGCGGCTCCGCTTAATGCTGCTTCCTTCCGGACCTGACATGGTTCGCAGATTCCTATTGCGCGGAAGCCCGGCTGCGGGCCGGCGCGTCCTTACACTTATTCGTCCCAATGATTATACAGCACGCCGTCCGAATAATCAACGGTACAGTTTCATTCTACCA
>JAEEGL017186951.1_pt1 | contig 12223 bp, 5 predicted proteins | sample 9134231 | NCBI WGS metagenome assembly JAEEGL01 (sample SAMN16246548, study PRJNA631951) | gut metagenome | biome: gut microbiome; feature: rumen; material: fiber-attached | host: Bos | place: Iran: Karaj | collected 2018-10
ATGACCGGCTTTTTGCTGTCGGTGCAGCCGGTATTGCTATATATGTTCAGCACGAGGCAATCCTCTCCGAACTCTGCTGTTCCCTCCGAGTCGTTCAGGGGCCCAATGGGAACGTGGCCGGGCTTTGTAGCATCGTACACGCCGTCATCGTCTGCGGCAGGAAGTGGCTTTTTCCAACGAAGTTTCCCCACCGGCTGAGTTGCGTAGGGGATGCCCTTCCAGATAATCAGCTCGTCTGTCTCTTTGCCGACGAAGGTACCGTTGCTGCACTTGACCGCCTTCGCCTCTTCCAATGGTTTTGCAGTTTTAAGACCATCATAATCATTAGAGTTACTCATTGCTTTTTCTCCTTTTCATTCAACTATTGTTTATCAGGCTAAATAAAGTCGTTCTGTCGTTGCTATCACTGCCCAAAAGGCTGTGAATAGGAACGTTCTGTCTGATATTATAGCGCTACGGACTCCGGGTGTCTATCCTGCTGTTTACGATGAAAGCAGGCACTTTTACCTGGAGTTGACAAAAACTCTTGCTTCCATGCCTTATTTCACACTATAATCTGAATAGAAGCGGAACAGGGGAGGGATGAAATTCCCATATGTGCCTGCAGCGTGAGAAGATCGGGGAATTCCGGAAAAGGAAAGGATAGGCATTAGAGGAACAGATGAAAAAAAGGTGGGAAGTAATTTGCTGTATTTTTCCGGCCGTACTGTTTGGGGCTGCGCTTATTGGCTACATTAAGCTTGGCATTGACGGTGTGCCCAATTTTTCCCTGTTCCATGTCGGCTATAATGTGATCGCAATGTTTTTGTCGATCATTCTTTTTGCGTGCTGTGTTGCTGACGGAGCGCAGATGGACAGGAGCCGGGGCATATTTTTGATCATGCTTTTTATGAATTTCATTGCGCAGCTCCTTGACTGCTCATCCTACTTCCTCGACTATAAGCCGCAATTCAGGACGATGCATACCATAGAGCTGGCAATTCTGTTCTTTCTTGATTCTTTGATCTATTATTCGTTTATTCTGTATATTGCTGCAACACTGGAGCTTGAAAAAGAGAAGCCGGTAAGGATCATCCTCTGTATATGCGGCTTTGTATCTGCTGTTTTTGCTGTGATCGCCCTGATCCAGATAAAGATCCCCATTTACTTTGCGGTTGACAGCAACGGCGTTTATGGAAGACTCCGTCCTTACATATTTTTTTCCATGTTCCATATGCTTATTGTGATCTCGATCTATGCTATTGCATTTATATACCGCAAAAGACTGGAACTGTATCAGCTTATTGCCATTGTAAACTACGGTATTGCGCTTCAGGTGCAGGTCATTATTCATCAGAATACGGGCTTATGCCTCGAATACTCGATAATCACGCTGCTTCTGCTTATCATGTATGTGGTTCTGAATCTTGAGAATGACACCAGGACTGCCCTGAAAAAGAGTGAGCTGGATACAGCCCGGAATATTCAGGCCGGTATTCTTCCAAATCTCTTTCCGGATTTTGTAAATGTACCGGAGTTTGAGATCTGCGCGCTGATGTCACCGGCAAAGGAAGTTGGCGGAGATTTTTACGACTTCTTTATGCTGGATGAAAACCGCCTGGCTTTCTCTGTCGGTGAGGTTTCACATCACAATATCGGTGGAGCCCTGTTTATGGCGGTTTCAAAATCCATGATCAATATGAGCGCGAATCTTGAAGAGGATCCTGCCAGGGTCCTTGAAAAGGTAAACAGCAGGATTGTATCTGCAGGCTATAGTTATATGTCAGCAAGTGTATGGCTTGGGAGTATCGATTTAAGGACCGGACATATGTATTTTTCCGATGCAGGGATCCCTATGTTTGCAGTACAGGATCATAATGATGGAGTGTTTCGCTGCGAAGAGAATATAAGGTCATTTCCTCTGGGAGAGAGTCTGAAAGTAATATATTGTACAGAGGAAATGGATTTGGAGCCCGGAGATCGGATTTTTCTATATACCAGTGGTGTTACTTCCCCGAAAGGAAAAAGCGGGGAGGAATATGGAACCGACCGTCTCCTTCAGGCGCTTAATGAAAACAGGGATAAAAACAACGAAGATCTGTGCAATGCAGTCAGAGAGAGCATAGAAGGCTTTAGCGGCAGCTTACAGCCGGGAACAGATATAACCATGCTTTCCTTCACATTTAAGAAACCCAGACAGCAGTCGAAGGAGGAAAAGCAATGAAGGCAGGACAAAGAACAGGGATCATCACAGGCGTTATAATGCTGGCATCTCTTGTGGGAACGATTTCAATTCTGTTTCATTATCATGTAGTCCATATGGACAGGCTGGTAGTCATGCAGGTAGCCGCTGATATTTTCAGCATGACCCTTGGAACCGTCTTATTTGTAATCGCCTGCATAAAGGATTGGGATGAGATGGATAACTTAAAGCTGTGGTATTTAAGGATTTTGGCTGCGGTTTATGTTATCATTTTTGCCGATGCGATCTCCTGGATCCTGGCAGGACATCAGGAGACTTATATTTTCAGTGTCATTGCGGATAATCTGCTTTTCTTTGACAGTCCCATTATACCGTTTTTTTACTACTGCTATGTGGAAGAATACTTAAGAGTCAGGGAAAGGAGAGCCGTAAAGTACATCAGGATGGTGGTAGAGGTGGGAATAGTTATTGCGCTTTTGATGCGTGTCGTAAATATCTTTCACCCCATCTATTTCTATTATGATCAGGCGGGTATATATCACCGGGGAAGTCTTTATCCGCTATCCAATCTATACACCTTCACGTGCGCGATGCTGGCAATTGTACTGGCAATTATTTACCGTAAGCGTATAAAAAAATACCAGCTGATCCTGCTTATCAGTTTCATTGTCGTACCGCTTTCCTGCGTCGTAATAAATTTCCTGGTATACGGGCTGACACCTATGTTTGACGCAATGATGGTGGTTCTCACCAGTTTATATATTCTCATCAATGTCAGAAAGTCAAGGGAAAACTCAGCGATGATGGTGGAATTTTCCATGGCAGGCAATATACAGAGAGAGATGCTGCCGAATATTTTGCCGGAGGTTACGGATACCGAAAACTATGACCTTTTCGCAACTATGACCCCGGCCTTCGAGGCAGGAGGAGATTTCTACGATTACTTCATGCTTGATGACAAAACCCTTGCTTTCCTTATTGCCGATGTATCTGACAAGGGCATTGGAGCGGCTCTTTTCATGGCGGTCAGCAAGGCTGTGATCAAGATGCGTGCCCAGGCCGGAGGCTCACCTTCGGAGGTCCTTTCAGATGTGGACAAGCGTCTCGGAAAAGATAACGATCTTGGAATGTTTGTCACTGTTTGGCTTGGATATCTGGATATTGAAACGGGACATGTGGTCGCATGTAATGCAGGACATGATTTTCCCATGCTTTATCTTCAGTCGGACGAGAGGGCAAAAGCAGAGGGGTTCTTTATGTATAAAACTGAGCATGGACTTGGAGTAGCCATGTTTCCGGGAATGGATTATCCGGAGATTGAGTTTGATATGAAGCCGGGAGACAGGATCTTCCTGTATACAGACGGGGTCAATGAGGCTCAGGGAAAAGAAAACGAACAATTTGGACTGGACAGACTCCAATCGGTGCTTAATGCCCACCTGTCAGACAGCAGTATGGAGCTTTGTAACAGTGTAAAGAGTGCGGTTGATTCTTTTGTGGGAAATGCGCCGCAGTTTGATGATATGACAATGCTGGCACTTACTTATCGCGGTGGGCATTCGGAAATACCGGAGGGATGATCATGCTTTGCATCTGGCCGCGACATTTAATTGCCGAAGCAATAACAATTATGAAACGAGGAACTGTTCCCTGTTTCATTTTGGAAAGTACACCGTAATGAGACAGATTACAGCTTTTCGAAAGGAGTACCGTTATGCCAAATGATTATTACACAATAACTGATAAGACAGACGATTCACAGCAATTGGTGGATCATAAAAAAGCCTGGGAAAACGTGACAGAGGTCATTAATTCTGAGGAGAACAAATCAGAGAAACAGAGGGCACTGGGCGATTTCCTTCAGGGAATAAGGAGCGAGCTCCATTCTAAAAAACAGGAAAAAGAGACCTTCAGCTCCTATGGGAATGCCTATAAGGATGTATATACACAAAAGCAGAGGAAGGAACAGGCTTCTAAGAAAGGAACGGAGCTCTGGCATAAGAAAGTAAACGCCGAGTTTATTGAACAGCAGGAAAATGAGCGCCGGGAAAAGATGAGGAGCCGTGCGGTCGAGGCTGCCAAAAAGTCCGGGATAATCGGGAATGTGATTCCGCTTGATGTTTCAGCCCTTTCCGCCTTTATGGGAACCGGCACAAAAGCCAATACAGAGCTCATAAAGCTTTATTACGGGAATGAAAAAGCCAGGGCCATCCTTACCTGTATGAAAAAGTTCATGAAGCAGGATCTTGAGAGCCTGGATATAAGATCAAATAATAAGATCGCCGAAAACGCCGGAATTCTTGAAAGATTCAGTGAGATGTTCAGCGGCGTGCAATATCTTATCACAAAATTCCCTGAGATTTACGCACGCTTTCCCGAGCAAACAAGACTTTCCTTTGAACATTATTATGGAAAGGCAAACACCGTAGTAACCTACTACAGGCTGAAAAAACAGGTAATGCTTGACAGCTATTTCCGCACCCATGAAAACAGGGAGATAAGCATTGAAACAAGCAAGGCCATGACCGCGGAGCAGCAAAACCTTACAGAGATGATATGGCAGTCCCAGGGCGGCCTTGCAATTTTCCTGAATAAATCAAATGACTATATACTTAACGGAACGCTTAAGAATCTTAAGGAATCGCTCAGACAGACGGGGACAGGCAAGAACAGGCTCTACCTTCAGGAAAAGCTCAGAAAGCGCAGAGAGGAGCTTGAAAAGAAGGGCCTTGCTGACCGTATGGATGATTTCATGATCAGGGAAAGGTTTTTGGATAAAAAGGGAAAGCTGGGAATAATCGGCCATGCCAGAAACTTAAGGCCCCTGGCTCTTACCGGTGATCCACAGAAGGATGTCGCTCTGCTACCATATATCTTGGACCAGCGGGAGGTCATCGAACAGACACAGGAAATGAGGAAAAACAGCGGGACCTCTTACTATCTGGAACAATCCGATCTTCAGGTTGCCGTCGCTGATACAGCGATCGATGCGCTTGATACCGTTAAAAGACTGGAAGAGGATCTTCTTACCATGGGACGGCTTACGAACTCAGGCGCGATCGATACCTCTGTCACGAAGGAAAAAATAAAGCTTTGCAGGGAGAGATATGAGAGGGATTTTACGGAATACCGGGAGAAAATGAATGCGTTAAAGGCTTCCAGAGCGGCAGAGTATAAGCTTAATGAAGAGGATTCCCCTGATAATGCCGAATATATGGGCCCTGCAAACAGAGAAGGAAATTTCCTTGAGGAAGCCAAAGAGCTTATAGCGACCCTCACTTTTCATAAGTTTTCTGATGTTGAAATATATAACGAGAGGGAGACTATATGTGCTCTTGCAAAAAAATGCAAGGATACGGAGGCTTCCGAGGTGCTTGACATTCTTGCCAGAAGAGCTGTTGTTGTATGGGAAAGGAAACGCCTCTTAAACGTGAAGGCCGCTCTTAAAAAGGACAAGGATGATCAGGATCTTAAGGATGAAGAAAAAAGGCTTTCCGACAAAGAAAAGCTAAGGGGCAGGCACAAAGACGAGAATGGAAATACCGTAGAGGGAAAGGACGATTCCCTGGACGGACTCCTTAAGCTTCGGGCAGAAGCAGAAGAGATGCACTTTGATTACCGCGACCTTAAGGCTCAGGCCACACATTATACGGATCAGTACGAATGGGCCCTTAATGCAAGAAATGAAGGCAGGACATTTGTGCAGTGGCTGATCGCCCCCCTTTTCCATGGCTTTCACTGGGCTTACGGCGCAGACCGTAATAAAGTGCATGGGGAGGAAAAGTATGCAGAATCCGTGGAAAGACTTGAAAGGATGCCTCAGGAAATAAGGGATCATCAGGCAGGGGATGACCTCAGGCTGCAGCGCGGGGATGAGGCAGTGCCTCCCGTGGATATCACGGATCTGTTTGGAGACCGGATGAAGGATGACCTTCAGGAACGTATTGCGGGGATCAGGCTTCTTCTTAACGGGCGGGAGCAGGAATATCCCGCTGAGATCCAAACGGCCGTCGAAGCCATGGAGCACTATGTCAAGATAAAGTATATCGTGACGGCGGATACGACGGAAATGGAAATGGCTTTCCTTGACAAGTTTCAGAAGGATATGCAGAGATCCTTTATTAAGCTCAGGAATATAAGCTTTGAGGATAACGTGATAAAGGGCTTACTCGAGATAATGGACGAGATAAGGAGCATGGGTCGTGGAAAGCTGAGGGATGTTAATAACCCGGAAAGAATGACGGACGCGGAATACGCGGCAGCACAGGAACAGACAGCGGTATATACGATGTACAGCGGCGATGATGTTAGTGAAAGCAATGTAAAGGATTTACCGCTCTTTCTGCACAAGCCCCATATCAATGATATTAAGCAGGGATATATCGGAGACTGCTATTTTCTGGGCGCCATTACCGCGTATATGCGTACCAACCCCGAGGGTATCCTGAATATGTTTCATGATGTAGGGGACGGCACAGTCATAGTAAGGCTTTATATGGCCTTTGACGAGAATAACCGAAGGGTAGATTCGGAGAAAGATATGTTACGCCCGGAGGTCACGATGCGTCCTGTATATATCAGGGTGAGGAAGGATTACGATATCAGTGCTACAGCCCAGGATTGCATGTGGGTCCAGCTTTTGGAAAAGGCATATACTGCTACCGCAACCCAGCACAGAGTTGCCAGAGTGGACAGCAAAGGAGAGATTTCGGGTCTGGCTACCGAGATCGCAGCAGGATCTGCTGATAAGGTACTGATGCATCTTACCGGAAGGAAGGACTGCTGGGAGCATAACAAACCTGAGCCGGAAACCGAACATATCAGGGAAGAAGATATCGATGACAGAAGAAAGAGACTGTTTTTAAGCGGTGTCCCCCTATGGATGCAGCATGGGATTTGGGATGCGATCGAAAAAAATAATTCTGCAGACCTTCATGATGAGGATGAGTGGATCAATTCCACACTTGAAACGGTAAAGACCAAGGTGCGGGAAACTAATGAATATTTAAAGAACATGTTCTCCTCTGTAAAAACGGATATCCTCAAAGAAATACCGGGGGCGAAGGAGGAGGATCTGAATGTCCTCGAAAAACGGATAGAGGAGGTGTATAAACAGGATCCCGAAGCGATAGCCGCACAGGTTATGAAAAATATCCTGACAGAGAGCCCCAAACTGGATGACGGGACGGGTCAGGAAGAACCTTCTATTGTTATTTCACGACTGTTTGAACGGTTTATGGCCGGTCAGTCTCTGGAAACCATGCTTGCAAGCATTGTAGAAAAGGCAACTATTTATGAACCGCTTAGGCGTGGCTGGAACGAAACGGATGAAAACTATGACTCCAGGGTTAAATATACGGACATGTATGCGAAAGACCGCAATAAAGCAATGATGGAAATGAATCCCGGCGGATATTATTCCAGGGAGGAGATGGTCTTCCTTCATGATGTAAAAACCGCAAAAAGAAATAAGGAGGGGATGACTTTAGCCGTTCCCATGCACGAAATGAGTATGTTGGATGTTCAGCTTAAGAATAACCGTTGGTATATCCTGGTAAGGGACCCGCTTAATCTCCATAATCGTGTCTATGAAAAGGATGAGGAAGGTAACCTGAAAACGACGGTTGATGAAGCTGTTAACGGGAAGACCGGCTTTGGCGCGAAAAAAGAAATAAGAAAGCTTAACGGAAGCCTTACCTCAGGCATGCTCGGCGCCTCCTGGTGGGAGTTAAAGGATGTATTTGCCCAATTGGTTTCATATGGAAATGCGCCTAAGATCGAAAGGGATGACAATAAAGGAAAGCTTTTGAAGCCCCTCGTGTGAAATATGAAACAGGGGACGGCTCCTCGTTTTTACTTTGCCGCAAAGTGAAACGAGGAGGTGTAAATCATATTAAATTTGAATGACAAAGCATGAAGAGTAATGCTATAATTGCATCTAAAAGGACGTGGAACGAGGGGACGGTTCCTCGTTCCATCCGGCATTTTCAGGCGGTGGATAATCATTTATGTGGAACGAGGAACCGTCCCCTCGTTCCACTTTAATGCTGAAGGAGAAAATGGAATGGATATGAAGAGACGTGAGCTGCTGGAGACGCTGAAAACGAGGCTGGAAACGGATGACGGTATCGGTGAGATCTCCCTGTTTACCGCTCAGGAGCTGAATTCGCCTGTGGATATACTCAGGGCAGAGCTTACGGAATTCGGGCCTGATCTGGTAAGCAGGCTGGGGGAATTCTTTTTTCTGCCCTCTGAGGATGAAGGCTTAATGTATTTTACTACGGTGGTCACACTTTCGGGAAGCGTTCCCCGGGAGGCCGTGCCGGATGTGGCCGCTGCCGTAGCCAGGCTCAATTATTATATCCCCTGCGGATGCTATGCGCTGGGTGATGATGACAAAAACCTGATCTATCGGTATACGGCGCTGCTTACGGATGCAAAGGAAAAGCAAATGCCGGGGGAGATGGTCGTTTCAGCGGCTTTAACCGCTCTTTCCACTGCAGAAAAATATCTGAGCTTTCTGCTGCTGGTGCTGAATAACGAGATCTCTGTGGAGGAGATGGTCGGGATGATACTTGGAAAGAATAACCCTGTTTCCCGTACCTGAATCAAATGCGTGGGAAGGTCCCAAGTAAAAGACTCTTTGATAAGCGTTTATCATATACCGGAACGATACTTTTATGAGGATTAAAGATTATGCAGCTTACAAGGATCACAAAGGACAATGAAAAATATTTTCTCCCGTTATTCCCGAAAACCGCGGCGAAGGCATCCGAAGACCTGATCCGTATAGGCCTCGTAAGCGATGAGGGATCTGTGGCGGGAGCCCTTTCTGCCCGGATATATGAGGGATTTATCGATATTCTGTCCCTGTATATCGTTCCGGCTTTCAGAAGAGAGGGCCTTGGAAGAAGACTGGTGGATTTTATGGCAGAGCTTGCAAAAAACAACGGCTATGACGCCCTGACCTGTGAATACCCAAAGGAGGAGCTTTCGGATGATTTTTCCAGGGCCATGGGCTTTGAGCAGTTTGAGGGAAGAACCCGGTACAGCTTTACAATGGGTGAGTTTCTGCGCTCGCCTCTGTATAAAAGGCTTGTGAGAGAAAAAAAGGATACACATGTGCCGGCGGTTTCCTCGCTTACGCTCGAGGAAAAAAAGATCTTCCTGAGACATACCGGAGCGAGTCTTTATGATCCTGACTGGAGTACGGCATGTATCGTAAACGGAAAGTGTATGAGCTGTTTGCTTGCGGTGCACGAGGTGTACCTGCAGGATGAGAGGGAGCAGAACAGTATAGGCATACTGCTCATGGAATCCTCTCAGGGAAAAGCAATGGATTTTCTGAAGCACATACAGGCGCTTTGGAGAAAGTCATTAAAGGAATTCGGAGAGGATAAGGACGTGGTGTTTCGGATGACCTTCGAAAATGAGAAGATCATCCATAACATGTTTGAGCTTCTGGGCAGAAAAACTCATCTGCACCGGGAGGGAAGCTATGTGCGGGCTGTAAGGCTGCTTTGATGATTTTGGGAGAAGAAAGTTATGTGTAAAGAAAGAGAAACAGGCTCCGGAGCCGGAAACGGTACGGGACAGGGCTTAGGGGAAGCTTTGAAGGATGTGCGGAAAACTGATATAACAGTCTTTGAAGCATCAATGGAGCATAAAGATAAGGCCGCCACAGTGACAGGTGATAAAAAAACGGTGGAGCCGGTGGAAGCTGTTTCAAGATCGGAAAAGCTCCTGGCCGGCCAGCCCGTGGTCGTTCCCCGAAAAGAGCTTAAGATCGAGGATATTTCCGCGGCTCATGAGGCTGTCGGGCTCAAGCTCAGCTCCAATTCACACAAGCGTAAGAAGTATTTGTCCAAGGCTCAGGAGAGAAGGAAACAGCAGGAGAAGCTGAGCACTCATCCAAAAGAGAAAAGGGATGAAGCCGGCGGTGCTTTGGCCCCAAAGGATGATGTGAAGGTTTCGGATGCAAGGGCAACCGCGTTTAATGTATATGAAGGGATTACTGATCTGGATGCTTTACTCCTGGGGAAAAAAGGAGAAACGCCCTTCGATGTCCTGATGAGCAAATACGACGTGATCCGGGAGTTATTTACCCATCTTCCGGAGTATGAGGCAGAGCTTCGAAGGAGGCAGATGGATGCCGGCAAGGCAGGAAAGCAGGATGAGGCGTTGCTCCGGTCCGAGGCGCGGTTTCGCACGCTGCGTGAGATCAAAGGGTATTATGACTCGATCGAAGAGCTTATGAAGACCAGGTACTATGTTTATCTTCCAATGGATGACATGCTGAAGCTTTCCGCAAGGGAAATCCGGAACCGCCTTGCAGAGCAGTATAAGCTTCCTCCGCAGCCTGAGCAGGCCGCCGGACAGCAGGAGCCTGAGGAAGGAAGACGTATTTACCGAAACAGGGAACTGATCGATTTTTATGAAAAGCTGCTGAGGCTGAAGCTGTACGGTTTTTCGGAAGGGAGATCGGCAAAGGAGCTGGAAGCACAGAATCTGGTTTATGTGAAGAGAGAAATAAAGGCACCGGAGTTCAAAAAGAATGACGCACTTCCTCAGGATGAGGCAGGTAAGAAGGCCGAGCTGATCCGGATCGCCGGTATTTTTTCCAATCTCGCTGAATTTTTGAACGATCCGGATTCCGTTGCGCCGAAGGCGGAATTTATCAGGCAGTTTGCGGTGACCTTCAGGGTGGACGAATACAGGGATGCTTTCAGCAATACTCCTCAGGATCAGATCCCTGCCAAAGTGAGAGCCATGCTTTCAGCCATCGGTCAGGCGGCCCCGGTCAAGGATTCGGAAGGGGAAGAGGCGGCCCCGGTTATCTCAGAAGCGGAAAGGAAAGAAGCAGACCCGGTCAAGGCCGCAGAAGCGGAAAGGAAAGAAGCGGCCCCGGATAAGGATCCGGAAGGGGAAGCAGCGCCCACGGTTAAGGCGGAGAAAGAGAAGGGTCTGATCTCGGCGGAGCAGATTGAGTCGGTGCGGCAAGCAGGCGCCTTCCTGATGGAGCGCTGCCTGAAGGAATCGGACGACTATAAAACATATGTGAGGGAATTAAAGATCCAACCGGCCTTTATACCGGGGGATCCGTATTTTATGGCTGCCCAGATGCCGCCTGCCGTGATCCCTCTCAGGTCGGAATGGAAAAACCATGTGCCTTTTGTCTTTCGCATGATGGAAAGAAGCCCGGAAGAGCTTCTGATCGCGTTTTATCTTCTGGAGAATGATAAGCAGGATGATGCGGCAGGGGTCAATTTCCTTTCTGTAAGGAGAAACTACCAGCCGGATGCTAAAAAGCTTGGGGAACGGCTTAAGCATCTTACCGACTGGGGGAAGCTTTCCAGGGCGCTTCGTTCCTCCCCGGTCATCCTGCAATGGCTTAAGGAGTTCGATACCGCAGAAGAGTCAGTGCATCCGACAGCTTCTTCTTTTCCGGTACAGGCACAGGCGATCAAAGGAATGGATATGGAATACGAGCAGCAGGGAGACAACAACTGTTACTGCTGTACCGGAACTGCCATGGTCAATCAGTTCATCGCCTTGAGGAAAATGAAGGCGGGAAGCGGAAGCGGAACCGTTACCAGGATTGTTGATCAGTATGCAATGAGGGCCTACCGGCCTGATGTAAGGATATTCGAGGATAATAACAGAGCCGGTGTTGCACAGAGCGGACATGATACGGAGATAAGGCAGCTGGATGAATATTGCGGTCCGGGTAAGCTTGCTGTCGGAAGCATAGCGCAGATGAATGATTTTATCCTGGATGCGCTTCACCGGCAGGGGATAGATGATGTGCTGCTTCATAATACGCATATTGAGATGCCGCCAAGGCCTGAGAAGAAAACGAAAACGGATCAGGAGCATGCGCAGGATCTCGTATCGTATGAGGCAGAAATAAAGACCAAAAGAGAAAGATTTGCAGGAAGGATCCGGGAAATACTGGAGAGCGGTTCTGTAGCCGGCGTTATGACGGCTGTTCCCTACGTAGTCGATGATAATACAATAAGGTATAGTATACATTACGTAACG
>JAEEGL010187301.1_pt1 | contig 12222 bp, 12 predicted proteins | sample 9134231 | NCBI WGS metagenome assembly JAEEGL01 (sample SAMN16246548, study PRJNA631951) | gut metagenome | biome: gut microbiome; feature: rumen; material: fiber-attached | host: Bos | place: Iran: Karaj | collected 2018-10
AAGTATTACGAGGATATGTATAAAGGGAGATGAAATAATGCATCTTGATACCGCTTTATTTGATGCGTTGACAGCTCAGGCCAAGGTTTCTCCACGTTTGAGAACGAACTTCGACCTGCGCAATAGCCCCACTGACCAAAGCCAGCGTATGCTGAATGCTCTGGAGCCTGGCACAGTGATGCCGATCCATCGTCATCGCAATAGTTCCGAAACTGTGGTGGTACTAAGAGGCAGGGTGAAGTGGACATATTACAATGATAAAGGAGAAATAACAAACGTTTTCATAGTTGCTCCTAATAGCGATCTTGTTGGCCTCAGTGTTCCCCAAGGCCAGTGGCATTCTTTGGAATGCTTGGAGTCGGGGTCGGTGATTTTGGCAACCAAGGACGGCGCTTGGGAGGCATTGAAAGAGGAAGACGTTTTCAAAATATAGTTTTTACAAGACAATAATTAAATCATCATGAAAATAGCCTTAATCAAAGAAACCAAGACCCCGGTGGACAACCGAGTGGAGCTCTGATTTAGGATAATATGACATTAGTAAATATCAAAACTAACAATATGAAATTCACCATCATCGGCTGTGGTAACTCAGGTCTTATCCACGCGGCCAAATTATACGAAAAAGGCCATAAAGTAGCTTTGTTGAAGACTTCCAACACCAATGGAAGATATTTCGACATTATCCAAGAAGAAAAATGCTTTAAAGTTAAGGACGACACTATTCAGGGCAATGGTAGAGAATATGTTGTGAAACCAGCAATGATTACCCGGGATGTCAAAGATGCTATCGAATTTGGAGACGTTGTTATGGTGACCACAACAACGCTTCAGCATGAGTTTGTCGCCCAATTGATAGCTCCTTATGTTAGGGATGGTCAAACCATCATTCTTGTGCCAGGCTATATGGGCAGTTTGATTTTCAAGAAATACATCCACAAAGATGTGACCTATAGTGAATGGGAAACCACCGCTTACAACGGTCGTATTGTCAACAACGAGTATGTAAGGATTTCTTTCTACAATCCGAGAAATGCCATTTCGGTACTTCCGGTTGCCAAGACACAAGAAGTCCTTGACATGCTTTCAAAATGTTTCGACAACACCAAGTACACCCGCAAACATATCCTTGAATCAGCTTTCCACAACCCCAATATGATTGTGCATCCCATTGGCATTCTTTTTTCTGCTTCGCGTATTGAGTACAGCAATGGAGAGTTCTGGATGTATCGTGAGGCTTTTACACCTTCGGTGGTCAATGTTATTAAGGCTTTCGATGTACAGAAAAACAAGGTGTTGCAGGCTTTCGATTGCGAACCCTTGGATTATTTCGAAGCAGCAAAATGGCGCAATGAGGAGGATTTGAGCATAGATGCTATGGCTGTATTCCGCTCGTTTGCCGATTCTAGCAACAAAGGCCCTTCTTTCATCAACCATCGTTATCTTCTTGAGGATGTGCCAATGGGGTTGGGACTATATATTTCTATTGCAAAACTTGTTGGAGTAGATACTTCCATTCAGGAGGGTATAGCTTCACTTGCATCCGCTTTGTTAAACAAAGATTTAAAATCCGAAGCGAGAACTATTCAATATCTCTTGAGAAAAGATAGTGTTACCGTTGAAGATATTAAACAGGCAATTGCAAAATAAGAGATGGCTGATGATATAAAACAGAAAGCTGCTTCGGGTATGGTGTGGACTTCTATCCAGAAGTTTGCAGGTATGGGTATTTCTTTCATTTCTGGTATTATCCTTGCCCGATTACTTACGCCAGAAGACTATGGATGCATAGGTATGCTTTCTATTTTTATGGTGATTGCAGGATCTTTTGTTGACGGAGGGTTTGCATCGGCATTGATACAGAAAAAAAGACCTACACAGGAAGATTATTCCACCATTTTTTTCTTCAATCTTGGAATGTCGCTTGTGATGTATGCCATATTGTTTTTTTCCGCCCCTGCTATTGCTCGTTTTTATAAGATGCCATTGCTCTGTTCGGTATTAAGAGTGCAAGGTGTAGTTCTTATTATAAATGCTTTTTCTATTATACAAAGTAATCAATTAAGAAAACAACTTCAGTTCAAAAAACTATCTATTGTTGCTTTGTCTGCTTCAATAATTTCTGTTGTGGTGACGATATATTTGGCTTATAATGGTTTTGGTGTGTGGGCATTGGTTACGATGAATTTACTTACAGCATTTATTCCTGCCGTTGTATATTGGTTTACAAATAAATGGTGTCCAATATTAGTCTTTTCAAGGAAATCTTTTAAAGAATTGTTTAACTTTGGATTCTTCATGTTCCTCTCAAACTTGATAAATGTTTTTTGTAATAACATTCAAGGATTACTTATTGGGCGCATATATAATCCTGCAACAATGGGATATTATTCTAAAGCTAAAAGTACAGAAGAAATGGCTTCTACCAGTGTATCAGATATATTGGGTAGAGTAACATATCCGGTTTTTGCTGAATATCAAAATGACAAAAAAATGCTTGTGAATATCATTAAACGGATGACATTAGTAGTGGCATACATTACTTTTCCTATGATGTTTTTATTGATGATGTTGGCAAAACCGATTTTTATGTTGTTATATTCCGAGCGATGGATAGATAGTGTACCTTATTTCCAGATCTTGTGTTTCGCAGGTATTGCAACATGCTTGCAGGTGTTTAATTATAATGTTATTGCAGCAATTGGAAAGAGCAGAATAACGTTTCGTTGGACTATAATAAAAAGAATCGTTGGTATTTGTTTTATTGTTTCTGGTTTGGCTCTCTGGGGGCTGAAGGGATTGCTTGGTGGTATGGTGGTTTCATCATGGTTTATCTATTTTGTTAATGTCTTTTTGTGTGACAAATATGTAGGCTACAAATTTATAGACCAAGTAAAGGATTTAGCTCCTATTCTTATATTATCTGTTACTTCAGCAATAGTGCCTTTCGGTTTGGCACTTGTTTTGCCCTCACTCAATATGTATTTAATTGCAATTTTCCAATTGATTGTTTTTATTATAATATATTGGTGTGGGTCCGTATTATTCAAAATGGAAAGTTATCAATACTTTGTTGAGAGTTTACCACTTATATTAGGTAGATTTAAAATGAAAAGTAAATGATTTTGCTTTGTTGTATTTTTACTAGGTAGAATAGTTGCCCAATATAGAACGAGATTCTATACCAGCAGGGTTTATCATAAACCAATAAGACAATTTATTAATACACAAGAAATAGTATATTATTATGTTAAAAAGATTCCTTCAACAGACTTGCTTTTACAGAGCTTATCTATTCTATTTTCGAAACAAAAAGAATAGTATAAAAACGTTTTGTAACGAACACTTCCAAGATAAAACAGTTTCGCAAAAAGCTCGGATTGAGAAAGACATGAAACATTGGTATATAATGAGAAATATTTTTCCTAACCAATACTGGGAGCAAAGTTTCGACCTTATTTCGAAGTCGGCAAAAAAGAGCATGTTGCCTAAAAAAGAGCTTATTCGATTTGATAAGGAGTATAACCCTAAAACAGATGTCCATATTGTTGGCAATAAGTATGAATGTTATGAGAGATTTAAGGAATATTATGGTCGTGAGTGTATGTTGGTAAATGATCCGTCTGCAATTGGGAAAGAGTTTGAAGATTTTTGTGCAAGAAAAAAGAAGATCATTATAAAACCGTTAAGAAAAGATAGTGGTGTTGGTGTTGAGGTTTTTATTTATGGAAAAAGCAAAATTCCAGACCATCCCTTTATTGCGGAGGAAATCATAAAACAAAGTGATGCATTGGCAAAATTTCATCCAACGTCAGTCAACACGTTGAGACTTAACACAATCAGATGCAAAGATTCGGTTGTGGTATGGCAATGTATATTGCGTTATGGCAGAAGTGGTAATGTGGTTGATAATGCTCATTTTGGCGGTTGTTTTTCTGTGATTGACGATAATGGATACGCCATTGCAGCAGGAGATGTGAAAAGACATAAATATACGGTTCATCCTGATACGGGCGTGCCACTTACAGGTTTCAAAGTACCAGACTGGGAAGAGGCCTGCGAATTGGTTCGTCGTTTGGCAACAAAGGTTGGTGGTTTGCGCTACATCGGTTGGGATCTTGCACATACGGATAATGGTTGGATAATTGTAGAAGCCAACACAGATCCAGGCATTTTATCTCCAGCCGTAACAGGGAAGGGTATCGCTAAAGAGTTTTATTATCTAAAACGCAGAATGTAATTATTGCAAATAAACTAAAACATGCAATACGGAACTTTAAGAAATGGGGTACAAGTCCCTTTAGTTGGCCTTGGAACTTATAAGATTCCAAATGAAGAAATGCACGCTGTGCTTGAAAAGGCATTCGAATGTGGTTATCGGAAAATAGATACCGCTTCATATATTATCTGTTACTTCAATAATAGGGCCTTTGGGTTTGGCCCTTATTTTGCCTTCATTGAATATGTATTTAATTGCAATTTTACAATTAATTTTATTTATAATAATATATTGGTGCGGGTCCGTATTATTCAAAATGGAAAGTTATCGGTATTTTGTTGAAAATTTGCCTCTTATATTAGGCAAATTAAAAAAGAAAAGCAAATAATTTTTCTTTGTTTTGTTACCAGACCGTGTGTTACCCCCAAAAAGCGTGGTTCTTTGCCAGCAGGATTTAACACAAACTAATAAAACAAATTGATAATTAATCAAAAAATAGTAATCTATTATGTTAAAAAGATTCCTTCAACAGACATGCTTTTACAGAGCTTATCTATTCTATTTTCGAAACAAAAAGAATAGTATAAAAACGTTTTGTAACGAACACTTCCAAGATAAAACAGTTTCGCAAAAAGCTCGGATTGAGAAAGACATGAAACACTGGTATATAATGAGAAATATTTCTCCTAACCAATACTGGGAGCAAAGTTTTGATATGCTTACAAAATCGGCAAAAAAAACTATGTTGCCTAAGAGTGAACTTAGTTTGTTTGATAAAAAATATAACCCCAAAAAAGACATTCATATAATTGGAAACAAGTACGAGTGTTATGAAAGGTTTAAAGAATATTATGGACGAGAGTGCATATTGGTCAAAAAGTCTACGGGTGTCGGCAAAGATTTTGAAGATTTTTGTGTAAGAAAAAAGAAGTTTATCATAAAACCATTATTTAATGACAGCGGTGTTGGGGTTGAGGTTTTTACTTATGGAGAAAGTGAGGTACCCAATAGTTCCTTTATTGCAGAGGAAATAATAAAACAAAGTGAGGATTTGGCAAAATTCCATCCCCAATCGGTCAATACATTGCGGCTTAATACCATCAGATGCAAAGATTCTATCGAAGTGTGGCAATGTATATTACGTTATGGACGAAGTGGCAATTTGGTTGACAATGCGCATTTTGGAGGGTGTTTTTCCGTGATTGATGAAAACGGGTATGCCATTGCGGCTGGTGATGTGAAGAGACACAAATTTACTGTCCACCCAGATACAGGTGTGGCACTTACGGGATTCAAAGTGCCAGATTGGGAACAAGCCTGCGAATTGGTTCGACATTTGGCAACTAAGGTTGAAGGGTTGCGTTACATTGGTTGGGATCTTGCACATACTGACAAGGGTTGGTTACTTGTTGAAGCGAACACTTCACCAGGTATTCTTCCTCCAATGGTAACGGGAAAAGGTGTGGCCAAAGAGTTTTATAGTATTAAACGCAGAATGTAAATATAGTTTATTGTGTTATGCTTTACGGAACATTAAATAATGGTGTGCAATATCCATTAGTCGGACTTGGGACATATAAGATTCCGAATGATGAGATACCAACGGTGCTACAGACAGCTTTTAAATGTGGATACCGAAAAATTGATACGGCTCGTTATTATAAAAATGAAGAAGTAATAGGAAAAGCCATTTCTGAAATAGGGGTACCTCGTAATGAACTTTTCATTACGACAAAAATGGATGTTGAGTCTTTGTATCAAAGTATAGAAGTGCTGGGGCATAGGAGAAAACTGCCAATCAGAAAACAGAGTCTACGAAGTGCACTTTTCCAACAATTGGAGCGACTTCATACGGATTATGTTGATATGTATCTCCTACACGCTCCAATACCTCGATATTATAAGTATTGGGGGACAGCAGTAAAAAAACTATACGATGAAGGTTATGTTAAAAGCATAGGAGTTTGTTCCTTTACCATAAGAGATTTTGAGTTGTATAAGTCCAAGTTGAACGACCTCCCAATGATTAATCAAATCGAAATAAGCCCATATAACACAAATAAAGAAATTATATCATATTGTAAGGAGAGGGGAGTCCAATTGGAAGCTTTCGCGACCTTTGGGACGACTAAAAAAAACCCTGTAGCATCAACTGAATTATTTGGAAACGAGATAATAGCCAATTTGGCTAAGAAATATGGGAAAACACCGTCTCAAATAATTTTAAGATGGGTTATAGAACAGGGGATTTCGGTAGTTCCCAAAGCAAGGAGTTCAAAGCATCTTGAGGAAAACATCAATGTGTTTGATTTTGAATTGACTACTGAGGAGGTGGAGTCGATAGATTCATTGAATCAAGATAATAAATGGAGATATTTTAGATGAGAATCACTTATAGTATAGAAAACTGATTAGCGTAGTAATCGAAAATTGGGAGGCAATAATGGTTGAAGTAATCAAGTTCCAGCAGTCTTTCCCTTATTGTTAGGCTGCTGGATGAGATATAGCCATTACTGATGCTGGTCATTGAGGTGAACGATTTTTGAGATAGGACGGGGCAGTTTTTTTGTCGTGGGTGGAGAAATGAAATAAGAGAATGTTTTTTTGCTTGGAAGGAAACGGGGAAAGAGTGGATTATTGGAAGAAGGAGGAATAGAATGAGCAAAGGACATATAAAACAAATCATTGATCAATCATAGAAATACATCGATATATATACAAATGTTATGAGAAAAAATACAATAAATCATGCTCGTTTGTTTGAAAGGAAAGTCCATTATGCAATGACTTCTCTTCGTGAGAAACTATGGTTTGAAGAGGATATAAATAACATTAAAACAAAACTATCTCAATGTGAAACATCTCCTCTTACAGAGTCTCAGAAAAAAGGAATTAAGGATTATTGGAAAAAACTGACGGGTAAGAGTATTCCAACCTATTGGCATGAATACTTTTATTCACGCAATGGAGAGTTTTCTGTTCGATATGTCCCAACATGTTTGTATCATTCAAGCATTATTTTCCACCTCAATGCCCGGCCGCTAACGATGGCTTATACGGATAAGAATTCGTATGACAACTATCTTCAAGATGTGTGGCGCCCCAAGACAATCATTAGGAATATTAATGGCTATTTTTATGATGACAAGCAGCCAATCACAAGAGCAGAGGCACTGGAAAAATGCAGTAATTTGAAGGACGTTGTTATAAAGCCTTCCATGATTGGGAAGTGGGGGACAGGGGTGCGCATTATTGATACTGCGAACGGCATGGTTAGTGCGAAAGAGTCAGTTGAGGACTTGTTTATTAAATACGACAAAAACTATATTATTCAAAAGAAAGTGATTCAGCACGAACACATGTCCCGTCTCAATCCTTCTTCATTGAATACATTGCGTGTTTTATCGTATCGGCAAGGTGATGAAGTCTTTATTATGTATGCTGTTGTTCGTATTGGTCGTAAGGACAAAATAGTGGATAATGAAACCGCTGGCGGCATGAATGCAGATATCAATCTTGAAAACGGATGCATCAAAGATTGTGCATACGGAACGGCTGCCGAAAAACAGATCTTGAAGACGGATATGGGCACTGAGTTGAAAGGATTCAGGATTCCTTCATTTGAGCAAGTGATTGCCATTGTGAAAGAACTTCATCTTCGTCTGCCTTATTTTCACCTTGTGGGTTGGGATTTTGGTGTAGACAGCGAAGGCAAACCTGTGATGATTGAATGGAACAGGTGTCCCGATCTTAGTCAGACGGCACATGGCCCTGCTTTTGGAGATATGACAGAAGAGGTCGTAAAGTTTGCATTGAGTCAACCAGACTATTTTGACGCAAGAATGTGGATTGGGTAAAAGATAAAACAGGCATAAGAAATGAACATTATTAAGATGTTTTTCGCAGGTGACTTTTGTCTCAATCCTTCTACTTCCAAAATCTGTGTATCGAATGAATAGAAGGATTTGATTCAATCCTGCGATTTGAAAGTGGTGAATTTCGAAGTGCCATTGAAACCAGCGTTGAATCTTCCACCACAAAAGAGGGGAAGGTTTTTTCAACATGACGATACTCCTGATTTCCTTCGTGGTTTGGGTTTCAACTTGTTTTCGTTGGCCAATAACCATGCCTTTGACTGGGGTGACGAGGGTTTTAAAAAGACAAAAGCAGCATTAGGAGATGCGGCTTTTGGCGCTGGAACATACGAAGAAGCCTATCGGGTGAAAGTGGAGGAAATAAAATGGGGTGAAAATTGGTTTTTTCGCGCTTTTTTTCGCTGCCTATAAAGGTGTGTTCGACGATGTAACAAACCAAGAAGGTTTGGGCTGCGCATATATCAATGATTTGCGTGTAAATCACGACATCATTGAAGCCAAGAAACAGGTGGATTATCTCTTCATGCTTCCTCACGATGGAATCGAATACATTGATGTGCCGATGCCTGAGACCATAGCAGGTTATCGCGATTTCATTGACTAAGGCGCTGATGGTGTGATTGCCGCTCATTCACATTGTCCACAAGGATGGGAAGAATACAAAGGGAAGCCTGTTTTTTATAGTCTTGGCAATTTTCTGTTCAATAGCAAGGAAGGTTATGACTATCGTGCTACAAATCGTCCGTATTGGTATGAAGGCATGTGTGTAATATTGACCATTCTTTTCATGATAAGGGATTGAAGTCAACAGTCAAATTGCTTGTAAAGTATGTGATTAAGTATATAATGAAAAAGCCTCGTGTCGACAATCGGGAATTAGGGAATTTATTGAAGAATGATGCCCGTCGGAAAGTATTGGAACGAGGTTTGAAAGATTGAATGTTTTGTGTTATTTGAAATAAAGAAGACTATGTTTGGAAGAATACGAAAAGCACTTGATCTCTATAGAAAGTACCAAATGGGTCAAGTACAGGAGCGGTATATCAAGAAATCGCTCAAAGCGCTGAAAGAAAAGAAAACCCTTACCAAAGAGCAAAAACGGGAGATTCAGGAGTATTATAAGGGGTTGATTGGCAAAAAAATCTCATTGACTTGCCATCAGTATTTCTATTCCCGTTCAGGCGTTTATTCAAAAGAATATGTCCCCACTTATCTTTATCACACCGATATTATCGGCAAAGCGAACATGATGCCTTATAGAGATGCCTTGGCCGATAAAAATATGTGTGACATCATTTTGCCCAATGTCAAACATCCTAGAACCATTCTGAAGAATAGGAATGGGTATTATTATATGGATGGTGAGCCTGTGACAAAAGAAGAGGCGGTTTGTCGTTGCCAAAACATTCATAATATGCTCATCAAGCCTTCGCTTGACAAGCATGGAAACGGAGTAAAAAGTTTGGAAGTGACTGATGGCATAACGAATCATGATGGTGCAACTATTGAACAAGTTTTTGATAAGTACAAGAAGAATTTTCAGATCCAAGAGCGCTTGAAGCAACATGAGAGAATGAGCGCTTTGAACCCGACTTCGGTCAACACTATTAGGATTTTGAGTTATCGTTCCAATATGGAAATCCTGATCGTGTATGCCGTAGTACGGATAGGCAGGAAAGGTCAAGTAATTGACAACCAAAGTGCTGGCGGTATGAGTGCCAATATCGGTAAGGATGGTAGATTGGAGAAATACGCTTACGGAGGTTCCGTTGAGGACAAGATTACCAAGACAGATTCCGGGGTGGTATTGGAAGGCTATGAAATTCCATCCTATGACAAAGTGTTGGAAACCGTAAAACAGTTACATTTCCAAATGCCATTCTTTGATTTGGTGGGTTGGGATATGGCCGTGGATGAAGTTGGCGATCCTGTCATTTTGGAATGGAACGCCAATACTGGATTGAGCCAATCTGCTTTTGGTCCAGGATTGGGTGAATATACAGAAAGGATTATCAAAGAGTTGTGGCCAAGGCAGAATAATTACAATAAGAATTGGTAAAACCTTTGTAATTTGCAATGAGCATTAAAGAATCATTAAAAGCGACTAAAGCATATTCAACTTTCTTGAAGATGCATCGCCTTCATGAAATTAGAATTTTATTTGGCGAACGATACAAGTTTTTTAAAGAAGCACGAAGCAGATTTGCATCCGAGAAACCAAAACGCGGTTCTTTTAATGACTATAAAAAGGCTTTTTGGAAGCATCGCGTCACCTATTCGGAATACATGTATAGTTATGAGTATTGGCATCTCAATGAGCAAGAGCGCGATGAATTCATCTCAACTTCGGAAATGCAGGTCATTTACCGAAAACTTGGTGAACCTGAAGTTCGGGATTTGTTCCACGACAAGGTTCGGTTTCTCACGGCATTTAGTCCTTACGTACATCGCTGGTGGGCATTAGCCAAGTCGCTGACCTTTGAGGCATTCAAGGCAAAAGCTTTGGAATTCGACCTTATTGCCAAGCCCATTGATGGTACCCGTGGGGATGGCATTTTTAAGATTGTTGGCAATCAAGTGGAAGACTGGCGGCAATTGTATGATCGACTGGTAGAGGATAATTATTTACTTGAGCAATGCATTGTTGCATGTAATGAGTTGGCGGCTTTTCATCCATCATCACTCAATACAATTCGTGTGGTAACCATTTCAAATGTTGATCGTTGTGAGGTGTTTGGTGCGCTGTTTCGCATGGGTGCCCATGGTAGCGTGATAGATAACACTCATGCGGGAGGTGTGTATGCTCCTATCAATGTTGTAACGGGTACTATAGACATTTCAGCCATAGATGCTCATAACAACCATTATGATGCTCATCCTGACACTGGGAAACAAATAAAAGGTTTTCATATCCCGGAGTGGGAACGCATTATGACTACTTGCAAAGAAGCCTCTAGGGCTATTCCCGATATCCACTTTGCAGGTTGGGATCTTTGTGTAAATCGAGCTGGTCAAGTGGAAATTATTGAAGGCAACCATGCTCCCGACTTTGATGGAGGTATGCAGGCACCTCTAAAAATTGGAGTAAAAAAGAAACTACAACAGACTATTATGGATGTGATGGGAAAAGATCCAATCGACCATATTTCAGTTTGGAAATAACTACAATTATTTATGAACATCAGATCAAACACCAATTATTGGTTTCGTTACCTATTATGTAGCATATCTCCAAAACTAAGTGTAAAGTTTTGGTATCGCTACTATTTCAAGAAACCTTTGGATTTGGATAACCCCAAAACCTTGGACGAAAAAATCCAATGGATGAAATTGTATTATTACAAGGACAATCCTTTGGTATATCAATGCGCTGATAAATATCGGGTTAGGGAATATGTCAAGGAGTGTGGGCTGGAGCATATCCTGAATGGATTGATTGCTGCCTACAAATCACCAGATGAGATCAATTGGGATGTGCTGCCCAACCGCTTTGTCCTGAAATGGAATTTCGGTTGCGGGGGCAACGTGATTTGCTTCGACAAGGATAAACTGGACAAGGAAAAAGCCATTCGTGAATTGAAAGTTTTCCAAAAAACAAAGGCACATTTGATATGTGCAGAGCCACAATACCAGATGGAAAAAGTGTTGTTGTGCGAGGATTTCATTGAAGCTGAAGACGGTGGCACGCCGACGGACTACAAATTCTATTGCTTTAACGGCGAAGCCAAATATGTACTTTGCTGTTATGGGAGAAGTGAGACCCAGAAACCGGCTTTCTATTTCTTTGACAGAAACTGGAAATTGCAAAGATTTAATAAGATGGGCAAGGAAGCACCAGAAGGTTTCACCATGCCTAAACCCGACGGAATAGATGATTTATTCCATTATGCCGAAGTCTTGTCGAAACCTTTCCCATTTGTTAGAGCCGATTTTTATCTTGAAAAAGGAAAGGCTTATTTTGGAGAATTGACATTTACTCCGGGTGGCGGGTTTGATACAGGCCGATTGCCCGAAACCCAAGTATTATTTGGCGATATGGTTGCTTTGCCAAGAAAACAATAACTACTGAGAATTATGCTTGTTGAAAGAAGTTGGAGTAATAAGATAGCTATTGCGTTATTATATTTG
>JAEEGL010725988.1_pt1 | contig 12222 bp, 11 predicted proteins | sample 9134231 | NCBI WGS metagenome assembly JAEEGL01 (sample SAMN16246548, study PRJNA631951) | gut metagenome | biome: gut microbiome; feature: rumen; material: fiber-attached | host: Bos | place: Iran: Karaj | collected 2018-10
ATATGTGATTTCTGTCCGTCGGACCAGAGATTTGCTTACAGCTTCCTTCAGATTCCACCTCACGATGGACACCCTTGCTGTTCAGCTATACACTTCCCACTATCTGGGCGTGTTCGGGACTTTCACCCGTTAGAGCGCGCCCATGGCGCGCAAACGTAATAATGCGGCATGGAATCCACGCCGCATCCACAACCATTATTATACTATGTTTTGATTTGCCTGTAACCTTCAGACGTACCATTGGTGACATTCACCACTGTTTTGACCTTTATCTTTGGGTAGTGCATATGGGGTCTACCCCCAACACCACTGTCTTAGACACGCAGTCATAAACTGTTGTGGATTAAAAATAACAAACCCCCTATAATATAATCGTTAGTTTGAGATTGTGGAGGTAGAGATGCTGATATTACGTTTTGTTTGCCCATTTATCTATTCGATGATAATTGGAACTGCGTGGAGTTTATGGTTTAAGAAAAAGTTTTCAAGTTCACTTGCTCCTTCCTATTTGACGCACATATTAGTTGTTCTTTTAAGCGGACTGATTTTTAAACGTTTATCTATAGGTATTTATGGCGGATTCGTTATAGCTATAGCAATGCTTTTTTTCTATGTTTTGAAGAATAAAAAAACACATAAGCTGACTTTGGACGAGATCCGTAAAGGTATTAGCAAAATATGGAATGATGGCGGATTCGTTTTTACTGTATTTTATGTATTCTGCTTTTTGATGAATTCCAACAAAAGATTTGTTTCGTGGGACGAGTTTTCGCACTGGGGAATGTTTTTGAAAGAAAGCATTAGATTAGACAGCCTGTACTGTATGTCCCCATTAAACTTTGCTCATAAAGATTACGTTCCTGCGGTAACATTATTCGAATCTATATGGTGTAAGCTAAGCTTTCGATATGCAGAGCCAGATGTTTACAGAGGAATACAGATTTTTATGTTCTCCATGTTGTTGCCAATGTTTGAGCGATTTGATTTGTATAGCTTAAAACTATGTAATTCAAGATTAAGCAAAAGGCTTTTTCAATTAGGCTCAGTTATCATCGTACTTCTGGTTCCGTTAATATTTAACACAAGCAATGCATTCTTTTTCTATCATTCAATATACTGCGATATTGCTGTCGGTATAGTGTTTTATTGGTGCTTGTATGAAGCGTACAGGAAATATGATAATGCTTTATACTCTTTTCTGGTATTAACAATAGGTATCTCGGTACTTGTTCTATCAAAGATGACAGCAATGGCTTTGATGCCATTGGTAATTGCGCTTTTTGCAATAAAGTTTGTGATATTTCCAGAAAATAGAGGCAGCCGAAAGAACTGTGTTTTTTTTATTCCTATTATTGCTGTTCCAGTTGCTTTATGGATGTGGTTTAACTCATTTGTTACGAAACATATGGGGGAACAACAGGGGACTCAAAGCTATGGTGGAATGAAAATTTCCTCAGTGAAAGAAGTGTTTACTAATCCCGAAAACAGTGCAATTACCTATCTTAAGCAAGTAAAAGATGCGTATACTAATGCGATTATTCATAGGGATATTCTAATACACGGATCTTATGTGGTCGCAATACTTTTTATTGTTATTGCTTTTTTCGCTTTGACTGCATTTTTAACTAATGAAGCTCAGAAAAAATCTGTTGCATTGGTTGGAATTTGGACTCTTGCTGCAGGTATTTACTATGCTTTGTTAATGTATTTTCTTTATGCAACAGCATTTAGCGAGCATGAGGCGACAGGGCTGGCCAGCTATGAAAGGTACATGAACTCTTTTGTTATTGCAGCGCTCCTACTTTTGATTGCAGTTTACTATGATTCCGAAATATGGAAAGACCATATTAAAGGATTTTACTTGATACTGATATTTATGACTATGGATTTGGCATTTCTACATGTGGGAGCATTTGATCAGGTCCTACCAGGGAGTATTACTCATGATGATGAAATAGTTAAAGCATATACTGATAGCGCTTCTATAATTATGAATACAACAGCGGATGATGACAGCATCTATATTGTGAAAAGAGGCGATAATGGTGACTTCATATGGCATCAAAGATATTATTGTAGTCCAAGAACAATAGGCGGTGGAAGTATTGGGCCGATGATGTACGAGGGAGATATATGGTCAAGTGATATAGAGGTTGATGCCCTTGTTGAGACCTTAAAGGATTATGAATATATTTATTTTCTAGAATTAGATGAGGCTTTTTTGACAAAGTATGCTGATGCATTTGACGATCCTACGCAGTTGATATATGGACAAATCTATAGGATTACTGATGTGGATTCTAAGGTAAGGCTAAGCCAATAGAAAGCTTAATAAACAGAGCCGGAATAGGATTTCCTATTCCGGCTAAATTTTTATTGACCAAACCAGCCTATACCCTCATAATTCCATCCAACCGCCTCAAGATTGGCTTTTTCCTCCGCACTCATGGTGTAGTGATGTGATCCAGACTGTGCATTTGGATTGTATAAACGATACAAAGGCTTATTGTTAGGATATGCGGAATTCCATGCAATTCCTTCATAATTCCACCCTACTGCAATAAGATTATTCTTCTCCTCATCACTATTTGTATAATGATGATCTCCGGCATTAGGATTATACAAACGATATACAGGGTATCCGCCACTTACAGGTGCTTCCCAACCATTTCCTTCCCAATTCCATCCAGCATTGACCAGGTTGGTGCGTTCTTCAATACTTCCGGTATAAAAATGCTCACCACTATTGGGATTGTAGAGACGATACATCATTACCGTGGCTACGCTATCTTGCTGATCTGGTTGAGGATCTGGTTGTGGATCCGTTTGTGGATCCGGCTGAGGGTCTGATTGTTGTGAATTCACTAAGGTAAGTTCACTTTCACTTCTCATATTGTTGTAATTTGAACTATCGTAGTAATAAAATACCGTGTTAGAAGGATGCGCTATCTGATATCCCCAAGTTTGATTGCCATCAATTACCTGATTAACCTTTCCGCTTTCGCCTTTCATATAAAGAATATCCGGAGAACCAAACATTCCATCATCACAGTTGGTTACGTCAACTAAATAATTCTCATTATTCCTTAGCTGAACAATATTCCACATATGAGGTTCATAATCACCATCATCAACCTTAAGATATCCGGTAGCCAATCTACATTCTACTTCAGCAGAAGAAAAAGAAGTAAGATCACACAGATATTTAAAAGCCTTTGCATAACCTTCACAGACAACTTTTGTTGCATTATCCTGATCAAATACATGTATAATTTGCCTCTGATCGCTACCTATCCATGTATTAAAGGCATAATCAGTTAAATCGCAAATAGAATTTTTGTAAAATTTAAGTTTTTCCAAATCAGTCATGGATCTGGCTTGATTTACAAGTTCACTTGCGTTATTAAAAGCATTTTTGGCTACTGATGTTTTTGAAGTATCTACTTGATTATCAGAATTTGCATAAGTACTGCTAACACTTATATTATAAGAAATTTTTTGATTTCCCACACGTGGCTTTACTGTAATAGAGTCATTTGTATGAGATACTTCCTGCACAACCGGGGTAGTATATGTAACATATCCACTTGACCAATATAGGTAATATGGCACATCTGTAACTATTGCATCGTATACATTTCCAAATCCAGGCTCAATTGCATTATTAGATATGAGATTATTAACTTTGTCTACTGCTTCCCTTGAATTCTCATCTGTTATCTGAGTCATATTTAGCTCAGATGCTGTAAATGTGAAAGTTTCATCCGCACCATAGATACTGTCATAAGGAATCTCAATTAAAGCTGATTCGCACTCACCATTAGAGATTTTTATTATCTGCTCTTTAAATAGCTCATATACGGTTTTCCCATATTTTGTAAGCTTACTCTTTGCAGCATAATATCCTGTATCCACATCACCGTCATTGTATTCTTCAATTGTTACGCCATCTTCTGAATCCATCAGATGATCAACGTATTGATCATATAGATCATCATTATCCAAAAAATACTTCTTCTCTATTAAGTTTTGCTCTTCCTCAGCCCGTACGCGGATAGGCATATTTACAAATGTTAGTACAGATAAAAAGGCAACACTAAAAACAATTCCCCATTTTTTTAAAACTAAATTTTTCATCCCCACCCCCCGTTAGTTTTCGTTTGCTTTTCTGAAAGCCCATAGTTTTTGAATTATGAAATTCAGAGGAACTGTTATTAACAAGTTTATTATTGGTGCTATAAACTCGTTAACCCCCAGAATATTAACCCATAAATGTAGTAGAACCTCGGCCAGAAACAAACTTGTGAACGCATATGAAACATAGGTCTTAATCAACGCCAAAAAAACATTTCGCTTCTCACCATCTTCCAATCGGAACACCATTTTATTATTCCAATAAAATGACCAAGCCACACTGAGAATAAACATAACTAACTGAGCTATAAAAATATCCGCATTGGGAAATAAGCCAAAAAACCTCAAAGTCTTTAGCGATATCGCATAAATAAGGTAGCCTATCAGAGTATTGGATAATCCAACTATTCCGAATTTAATAAACTGTATTACAGTCTTGTTGTTCATTTTGATCACCTCAGAATGAATTGATTGCGTCTATTACATAATCCAATTCATCATTGGTCATACCATTGTAGAGCGGAATAGAAAGAACTGTCTTTGCATATTTCTCAGTGATAGGTAGTGATCCTTCCCTCAGCCCAAGATATTGATATGCTTCTGAAAGGTGAGGCGGAATTGGATAATGGATAATAGTTCCGATTCCTTTATCATCCAAATACTTTATCAATTCGTCTCTATACTCTGATTTAATTACAAACTGATGCCAGATATGTGTAGCGCCCTGTCTAATCTCAGGAAGAACAATCTTATCATTGTGTAACTCATTTAAATACCGCTCGCATATATTCTTTTTCTCCTTGGCGAGCTCATCCAAGTGGCCAAGTCTTACTCGCAGTAATCCGGCTTGCATCTCATCAAGTCTGGAATTTGCACCAACCACTTTATTATAATATCTTTTCTCAGAGCCATAATTGCGGAATACTCGCACATCATCTGCAATTTTATCACTGTTTGTTGTTATAGCTCCTGCATCTCCAAATGCTCCAAGGTTCTTGGATGGATAGAAGGAAAAGCAACCGATATCTCCAAATGTACCTATCTGCTGGCCATTGAATTTTGCTCCATGTGCCTGTGCACAATCCTCAACAAGCTTCAAATCATGTTTCCTGCACAGCTCTACGATAGGCCCCATGTTAGAAGCCTGTCCATACAGATGAACAACAAGCACTGCTTTCGTCTTATCTGTTATTTTTTCTTCTATTTTTGAGGCATCAATATTAAAATACTCATCCGGCTCAACAAAAACTGGCGTTGCGCCGTTCATAGTAATACCCATCACGCTTGCAATATATGTATTTCCCTGGACTATAACCTCATCTCCGGCTCCTATTCCAAGAATTCTAAACGCGATCCATAATGCATCCAAGCCACTAGCCAGTCCAACACAGTGTTTAGATCCAACATAGTCTGCAAACTCCTGTTCAAAATTCTTTACTTCGTTGCCGAGAATATACCATCCAGACCGTAGAACTTCTATGGCCTTCTTTTCAAATTCTTCCTGATAAAGATAAAATCCTCTGTCGAGGCGATTTGGCATTATTCTTTCCATCTGTTTATCCTTCTACATCCTTTATTACTTTTGCAGGAACACCCATAACTACTTTATTAGCAGGTACATCTTTTGTAACCACTGCTCCCGCTCCAACAACAGCATTTCTGCCAACAGTAACATGCGGCAAAATATTGGCTGCGGCACCTATGGTAACATCGTCCTCAATTGTAGCTCCATAAACGTGACCAGGATCATATTCATCGCGTCCCATAGTATTGTCATTTGTGGTCGCTACTAATACACTAATAAACACATGATTACCAATCTTCATATTTCCGGTAATGTGTGTATTGTCCATAATCTTAGTATCATTACCAATTTCTGTATTGTAATTAACGCTAACATTCCTGCTGATAATACAGTTATTGCCAACCTTGCATTCTTCCCTAATCGAGCAAAAATCACCTAACAAATTGCGATTTCCGATCTTTGTCCCTGCATAAAGCACTACTCCCGGGCAAAGCACACAGTGCTCCCCTACTTCGAGGGTATCATATTTTGTTTTTAACGCTCTTGATGTGATTCCAGGTGATGTTGGGAGTTTTCCCAATACACAGTGGTCATATATCTCTGTTCCTTTTTTTACTACCGTATTAGGATAGATCACCACATAATCATGAATTATTACATCATCCTCAATAACTACATCCTCATGAATAATCGCTGTGCTTGCAATAACTGCATTATTACTAATCTCGCTCATCTTATTCTTCATCCTTTCTTGGTGCTTTCACTACTGCATATCCATCTATAACTACTTCATCATTTTGATTAACCACTTGAGTTGACAGCTTTAATATATTTTTTGCGCTGTTAAGTATTTCAGCAATTTCTACCTTTGCGGTAACAGTATCTCCTATATAAACAGGGCGTTGGAACTTCAAATCCTGCTCCATATAAATAGTACCCGGTCCAGGCAATTTCATTCCAATTACGTTAGATAGCAGACTTCCGACCAGGATGCCGTGGGCTATCTGCTTTCCAAACATACTTCCTTCAGCCTCAACTTTATTAACATGAACCGGATTAAAATCTCCCGATATTCCAGCAAACAAGTAAACATCTGTCTCAGAGATTGTTTTACTCACTTCAGCTTTCTCTCCTAATTGATAAGCCATTTTATACCTTCCTTTTGTTCATTATTTTTTGTTGTCAAGATTATCATCTTCTATGATAAATGGTGGCCTATTACGAGAAGCATCAAATGTTCTCCAAATATACTCCCCCAAAATACCTAGAGAGACCATTGTAATACCAAAACTAAGCAGATTAAAAATAAAAAGAGTAGTAAAGCCACTAACCGGTATCTTTCCGATTATCCTTGAAACCAACACTACAATTGCCCATATAAATCCTATAGCAATTGACAGTGTTCCCATTATTTCAAGTAATCTAACCGGAACGGTTGAGAAACTAAAGAGGGTGTCTGATACTAAGCGGATTTTCTTTTGAAGAGTCCATTTACTTGTACCAATCTCTCTGGCTTTCCTTGTATAGTACACCTGTCCAGTCTTAAAACCGCTCCATAATATTTGGCCGGTCAGAGCACTGTTTTTTTCGTCCAGGCTATTTAGTACATTTATAACCTTTCTATCCAAGAGATATACATCAAATCCCTGTTCAGGCATATTGGGGAGAGATGTCTTTCTGACAATCCAATAGTACAAATTAGCAAATCCTGCCTGTGCTTTACTTTCCTCGCGGCCTTCACGGCATGCCAGAACTACATTATTACCACTCTTCCAGCTTTCAACCATTTCCAAAAGCAGTTCAGTTGGTTCCTGAAGATCAGCAGCCTTTATAATAGCACAATCTCCAGTAGTATTTGCAAGACCGCAAAGACAAGCTGCATGCGAGCCGAAATTCCTTGATAAGCTGATAATCTTTATGTTGGAATCAAGCTCTGCAAGTTCTTGCATTACTTCATAGCTCTTATCTTTCGAACCATCATTAACCATAACAATCTCGTAGTCATAGTCAATCTGGGATATAAACTTTTCCTTAATATCTGTGTATAACGGACGAAGATTATCCTCGTTATAATACACAGGAATAACAATTGAAACTTTCATTAGGCTCCACCATTCAACTATTTTGGTTGTTTACTATTTTAACAAACTCGTCATAGTCTCTTATATACTCGTTTCCGTCATAATGAGTACTGGCCAGACACAAAAGAACAGAATCCTCACTAAAGTCATACATATCCTTCCATATCATTCTGGGAAGATAAACGCCTGTGTGCGGACGATTTAATGAATATACTGCTTCATTACCTTTTCCATCCTTGACCTTTACCTTGCTGGTGCCAGCAACGTTTATTAGCACAAATTCACTTTCTCTGTTAGCATGTTGCCCTCTTACCACATCCGGATCAGAACCATAAATATAGAATATCCTCTTTATGTCAAATGGCACATCTTCCATACCCTCGACTACAACCAAGTGTCCACGTTCATCTCCTTTTTGTGAGAATTCCAACATTTGTGCAAGACTAACAACATTCATAGATTTTATCTCCTTTATTAAAACACTCTACGTCCTTCGTAAATGCCATAAACAGCATAGTGCTTGTAATATTCGCTCCAATTATCTCCAAATCCGGCTGCCAAGTCAGCATTAAAGTTTTTATACATGTGAGGGTCAAATGTTTCGTTTCCTCTTTTGGCCTCTTTCATTCCGACCTGGACGAAATGATCAAATATAGCTTCATAATCATCATGTTCTACATTAATCTCATCACTATAGCTATAATAGTAGAATATCGGATCGAACACAGCGCTATAATCAACCCCATCCCAGATAAATGACTGAGGCTTATACTCCTCATATTCCTTATCTATATCATGAGGCAACTCATCTTTATATATATAATCAGTAATATCTTCCTTGGTGCCAACAATATAACCATCTACACCATACCAGTTCAGTTCATAATCTTTAAAATCATCAAACTCATCCCATTTAATTACATAGAATGTATCATCAGCTATTTCCCCTGCCTCAAACATCTTCTTGTAATCATCAGTTTGATCAGTAAGATTCTGACGTGACAGGTAGTAATCGTTAAGGGTTATGTCATGATCAACTGCAATTTTTGCAAGAATATATCGTTCATTTGACCTATTAACAAGCGAATTAGGAAGAACCACCATATGATCATAATGCTCACCCAGATAATCCCATGCGTCATCTGCAATAGGAGTATTAAGCTCCTGATACCTGTTAAACCATTCATGCCTTGACTTTATAGGCCTGGACAAATCCACAATCTGAATTAAAGAACACAAAATCAAAAAAGCACTGACAAACGTCCTATTATTTTTACCGCGAACCGAATACAGCATACGATAAATAAAGACAAGCAGCAAATAGAACGCTGTCCATATCATCCTCCCAGTTGACCTAAAGTTGCACCAAAACCTTATTACAAAATCCGGGTATGGAATCTCAAATAATATATGATCATTTATAGAAACAACGGGACCTAATGATGCAACTATACTTAAGACAAATGCTACCGTCATTCCAATCTCCAGCTTTTTGTCTATTTCAGAGATTTCCAATGAATCCTTTGTTTCTGCTGAATCTGCAGAAAACCTGCATATTGTTTTATATAGTATCAGGAGCAGTACTGCAAATAATGCTATTAACATACCCAGTCCCAAGTATGCGAAGCCTTCTCCCTGACCATCTTTTGCCCAAGCGAATGTCCTTAGAAAAACCGATGCGCCATTGGGGTTAATAAACGCATTTAGATTAGCCCCACATCTGTATAATCTGTCAATATACTCGGCAAAATATGATTCATCCTGAACAAATTCAGATTTAAATCCCCCAAGCAATGCTATGAATGCCACTGCAGCAAGAAGATATGCCGCAACCGAACATATCATCTTTAAGAAGTTTTTCTTATCCTGGAGGATTCGCATGACTGCGTAGCCAACAAACATCATCCCCACCATGGGTATAGCATAAATATTAACACCAACTGTAAGTAAGCCTATCAAAGCCCAAGAAATCACTTCCTGTTTGAGGCTCTTTTCCCTATCAGCCGAATAAACCCAATAGACAAGTGCAACCATCAATACCCACTGCCCACCTTGTGAATGGTGATAGAATAATTTAGTCATGGCCGGTACAGATATAATAAAGGGGATGGAGCAAACTATGCTTACCCAAACTTTTCGCGCATACTTATATACAAGCAGCGAACCCAAACCGCCCTGCATCGCATAGCAGATCAGTCCCCAAATGCCTGCATACTGGAAGTTGTCGGGTAAAACAGGGGATAATATCTTGAATAATAAGCCTAGCCACGGAACCACATCAGATAGCGCATAGGATTGAGCCTGGGGATATGTGAGGGTATCAAACATTCCAAGTCCCAATGACCAGTCAGCATATCTATAACCATCCCAAGCAATAAAGAATCCCGGAAGATCACTACCTTCATTTATTATATAAGATACATTAGTAACATCCAGTGTTGGATATCCATAAACAAGCATAAAGAACAAGGTGCCAAGTAGTAATCCTCCAAAAAATGCCATATTTTCAGGCCTTCTAAATCCACCTTTGATTTTGCCTGCCTTGTCGATACTAATACTCATATATTTCCTCCTCGAGCCATCTCATCGTGAATAGTTATAAAGTATGCGCTAAGTTTTCTGGTGGTAGCGCTTACCACCAAAGTCCATATGATGCTGCCGCAATCATCCGATTGGGGTATGACCACAATGTCAGTGAGATTCTTCCCAATATATTGGTATAGATTGTGGAATTTCATAATAGTTTCTCATCCAATACTCAATATAATCATACCCATCTTGATATGGCATAAAATTGGCGAACAATAAGTTATCAAGCTTGTATAAAATTATTCCTTCGTTTTCATCAACCGCCTGATCGTTATCCTTTATTCTTTCACTATATTCTACCAGCGTGTTATGATTCATCCAATGGATACCTATATTTTTATGATACCCATTATAAATATATACATAATTGCAAATCGCATATATCCCCATAGCCAAAACAGCAGCTACTAAGAAGTTTCTCAACAATGCACTCCCATTCTGGCTAATATAACTGTATAGCCTAAAAGCGCTTAATTCCAGCAAAAGAAGAAGTACTATTTCAAACATAGTATGGCATCTCATAGGAATAGCCGGTGAGACTAATAGCATTCCTTGAGAACATATGCCACCTATAACCACTGACGCCAACAGGTATTGTTGATCTCTTATTATCAAAAATAGTATCGTCCCAATAAAATATAATAGCCACATCGTTCTTAATAAAGTGCCTGGTACTACAGACAATCCAACCACTCTATCATACAGAAGTGCCACAAAGAAAAAAATATTTACAATTAAGATTCTCCTTTTCGGAATCGCAAAGTATATTACTCCGCCAAGAAACAATGTTAGAAAAAGACACAGCACCCAATTATAAGGTCCAATATTAACCTTTACTATCTTTCCGAAATTAACTATAAATCTTTTTATGAATGGAATAGAATACCATTCTCCATAATTTGATCCATTTTTCCTTGCAAAATTTCCCGGAGCCAATATACATATCATCGCCCCCACAGTTGCAGATAAATCAACGAATAATAATTGCTTATAAAACTCCTTCTTTACAAACAAAAACAGGGTAAAAGCCCATACTGTAGCGCATACCATAACAGCGACCTGTTCTTGCGAATAAGCGGCAATAAAGAATAGCACCGCAAGTAACGGCCAATTTGATTCTTTTTTTCTCGTTTCCATCAGATAGACTCCAGCGAAAAATGGTAATAATGGCCACAAATACAAAACACTTGCAGTGAACCAATAAACACCGTCCTTTACTGTAGTTATGTTCATCAAGCCAAATAACAATAATGAAAACGGCACACAGTACCTTTTGCTATAAGAGCACACCGATGAAGTAAACAACCCCAAAACAGAGAAAATAGCTATAACTACTATACTCTGTACAAATTGAATTAGTCGTATTCCGCCATACCTGAAGCATATTATCTCCACAAAAAAACAAAGCTGACGACCATCCCAAGTCAAATAGTGTGTTCCCAAAAGCTTAAGGATATCTTTCAGGCTATAATTCATACTTCCTGGCCCATCTGAACCATAAGTAAGACTCGCATAACCATAGTCATCAAAGCACATAAACACGTTTTGATGCTGCATAAATATCGCCAGACACAGCAAATGAGTCGCTCCTACCGAAACAATAGGTACAACGCTCTTTCTATTCATCTTTAGCATACTATAAAACCGCTTCATAATACTATCAATTCCCCTGGCAGTCTTTTGAGCAAAAGACACATAATCCCAACATCAGCGCTTATGTTGCTTTAGTCTAAAGAACATGTTATCATCTGAGTCAGTAAGGAGTGTTGAATTATGACACTCTTAATTACTACTCTCAAAAAAAGACCGCGGCTCATGCATGGCTTAGCGGTCTTTTTTATTTTTCTGTATTAAAAACAAAAATCCACCTGACAATAATAATCTCATATCAGG
>JAEEGL010878578.1_pt1 | contig 12222 bp, 9 predicted proteins | sample 9134231 | NCBI WGS metagenome assembly JAEEGL01 (sample SAMN16246548, study PRJNA631951) | gut metagenome | biome: gut microbiome; feature: rumen; material: fiber-attached | host: Bos | place: Iran: Karaj | collected 2018-10
CAGGATGTACTCACGTGGTGTAAAGGAAAGGACTATAAACCATCCAATCTTGCAGGATAATTACTCTCTTGTTCTTATCCTCAAGCAGCGAAGATGGCGCTGCATCAACCCAGACTGTCATTACAGCACCAGCATTCCCTCATGGGAACAAGAGCACCATCATCCGGTTCGAAATGATCACAACAGTAGTTTTCCTGAACCACCAAAAGGCCCATCTCATCATACTTATGACTACTCATTCCAAGCCCCCTGTTACAATAAAGTGAAATAAGTTTTATTCCTGAGTATAGTTTACCCAAAAAAATATTTCATTACGTATGATTGTCGAAAAATGTCTTTTTTTGTCGCGGAATGTATTTTATATGATTTTGAAGCCGTCTTTGTAGACAGAATTGAGACTGAGATCCTCCTTATTCAAAAGAACTATGTTCGCCCGGTTACCCTTTCGGATAGCCCCATATTTATGATCCACACCCAGTATTCGTGCCGGATTTATCGTCGCTGAAGCCACAGCATCCTCCAGAGGAACTCCCATTTCAAGAACAGCGTTCCTCATGCAGTCCATAAGATCCGACACAGAACCTGCGATATTTCCTTCGTTTTTCAGGGTGCACCTTTTTCCATTTTTAACTATCTGCTTACCACCAAGGACATACTCCCCATCAGGCATACCTGTGCACCTTAAACTGTCACTGATAAGTATCATCCTTTCGCTGCCCAGCACTTTAAAAGCAGTACGTACTGCTGCCGGATGCACGTGAATACCATCACAGATTATTTCAGCTGTGACATTATCGCTATCAAACACAGCTCCCACCACGCCGGGATTTCTGTGGTCAAAGCCAGTCATGGCATTGTATAAGTGTACTGCGTGACATGCGCCTGCTTCGATAGCTCTTTTAGCTGTGTCATAGTCTGCTCCAGTATGCGCTAAAGAAACGGTAACCTTTCCCTTCACAGCGCTTATATACTGTTCAAATCCAGGGTTATCCTCCGGAGCCAGACCTATTATTTTCAAAAGACCTTTTGAAGAATCGTAAAACTCCTTCACCAGGTCAGGCGAGCATGGCAAAATATACTTCTCATTCTGAGCGCCCTTTTTAACCCTGCTGATGAAAGGGCCTTCCATATTAAAACCAACAATATCGGATGCTTTAGAATATTCACCTTGCGCATACTCTGCTCCAAGTGCCAGAACCTTTTTCAGATCATCCACCGGAAGTGTAAGTGTTGCCGGGCAGATTGCAGTAATACCTCTTTTGGCCTCATACTCAGATATCTTTTCAAAGGCTTCCAGGGTACCATCGCAAACATCGTACCCCAGCGCCCCATGGAAATGCAGATCGATAAGTCCCGGAATTGCATAACAATCGGAGGCATCCACTTCCTCCCGGAAATCAGATGCCTCGTCTGTAATCAATCCATTCTTAATATAAATATCTCTTTTACTGAACCTTCTGTCTTCTCCGAAGACCAAAGCCCCTGTAATCTTCATCTCACACCTCTAACAAGCTGCACGCTTCCTGATCCGCTACTATTGTAACATCATTGTGCAGCTGAAGAACAGACGCCTGTACATTAGGCGTTATCTCACCCTGAACAGCAGCGCAAAGAGCCTCAGCTTTATCTTTGCCGCTTACCACAACCACGATCTTCTTTGCCTGCATGATAGACTTGATGCCCATGGTATAAGCCTGCCTGGGAACATTCTCATCATCAGCAAAAAATCTCTGGTTTGCTTTTCTTGTGGCCTCTGTCAGGTTTACAAGATGGGTCCTGGCTTCAAATGCTGTGCCAGGTTCATTAAATCCAATGTGACCATTATGACCCAGGCCCAAAAGCTGCAGGTCAATTCCGCCGCAGCGACTGATTATCTCTTCATAAAACCTGCATGCATGTTGAGCATCATCATCCATTCCATCAGGGATATAGGTCCTGCTAAGGTCTATGTTCACCTGTGAAAAGAGCTTTTCCCTCATGAAATAGTAATAACTATGGGGATCTTCTTTTGTTACTCCCCTGTATTCATCAAGATTGATAGTGGTGACCGAAGAAAAATCAAGGTCTCCCTTTTTATACCATTCAACCAGCTGCTCGTAAGTGCCTATGGGTGTCGAGCCGGTGGCCAGTCCCAGGACACAATCCGGTTTCATTATTATCTGAGCCGAGATTATATTGGCAGCTTTTCTGCTCATATCATAGTAATCTTTTGCTCTAACTATTTTCATTGCGCACTCTACCTCAGGAATCTGTTTCTGTATTCATTTGCACTCATGCCTGTATATTTCTTGAAAACCCTGGAAAAATGCGCTGTATCAGCAAAGCCCACTCTGTCTGATATATCAGCTATGTGCAGTGAAGAATCCTCCATCAGCTCTTTTGCATTCTCTATCCTGATCTCGTTGAGGACATCAGAAAAGCTCTTGCCTGTGCTGTTGAGGAGCTTGCTCAGATGCCAGTGGCTAACATAAACCTTCTCAGCCACATCGGTCAGAGTAAGCTTCTCCCTGTAGTGGAGCTCCATGTAGCTTATTGCCTGCTTGACGATGAAATTGTTGGCGCTGGAATTGTCCTCCTCCAGATCCTCCTGCTGGGCTTTGGAAATGTTAGCAAGCCTCTCTGAAAGGCTCTCCATGGCCTCGTCCAGCTCCTTCATCTTCGAGGGCTTTACCAGATATCTGAAGACGCCCAGATTCAGCGCCTCCCTGGCATAGTCAAAGTCCCTGTAGCCTGTGAGGATTATAACCTGAAGGTTCCTGTGCTGGGAGCGCAGGGCTGCGATCATGGTAAGGCCGTCCATTCCGGGCATTCTTATGTCAGTAAAGATGATGTCCGGCTCGCACTTCTCAACCATTTCCAGACCCTCTTTTCCCGAAGAGGCTGTCCCTGCCACAACACAGTTATATTTCTCCCAATCAACTATTTTCTTAAGCCCCTCCGCGATCACGGGCTCATCGTCAACAATAAGTACCTTATACATACTCATCCCTTTACTGCACCTGCTGTCATCCCCTTTATTATATATTTTTGCAGGAAAATATACACTACTATTACGGGTATGATTACCAGTGTAACAGCTGCTGCCATAAGGCCGTAGTTAGTTCCTTCCTTAGAGGTCAGCTCGTTGAGGAGCCTGGTGATGGCCTGCATCTCAGGTCTTCTAAGGAAGAACATCTGGGTGAACAGGTCGTTGTAGCTCCAAAGGAACGAGAAAATCGCAACAGTTACAAATGAGGGTTTTCCAAGGGGAACAACGATCTTAAAGAATATCTGTGGTATTGAACAGCCTTCAAGATGCGCTGCCTCCTCAAGCTCCAGTGGCAGCGACATAACATAGCCCATCAGCACTATTATGGCAAAGCTCATGTTACCTGCTATCTGTGGCAGGATTACCGAGAGCATGTTAAGTAGCCAGCTGGAGGTGTTTGTTATATGCCAGCCTGATTCCATGGTGTACACGGGAATGATGGTGGAGAAAACCGGGAACATCATTGCCGCGATCACCAGGGTGTGGCATAGCTTTTTTGCCTTAAAATCAAATCTCACAAGAGCAAATGACGCAAACCCTGCCAGCATCATTACTCCCACTGTCACGCATCCGGAGATAAATATACTGTTTAAATACGCATGACCGATATCAAGTCTCTCAAAGGCTCTTCTGTAATTGGCCAAGGTAAAGAGATCTCCCACCGGCAGCGCAAAACTCTGCTTTAGTATCTTATCCTTGGCCTTGAAGGAGTTCTCCAAAACCCAAAACAAAGGATAGATGGTGGTCAGGGCCCAAGCGCCCAGGATCACATAAAGAACTGCGAGACTCAGCTTATTTCTCTTCATATCAGAAGTCCTCGCTTTCTTTGAACACGCGCCTTGTGATCCTTGAAAGTACAACTCCCAGCACAACGATCAGCACTGCCAGAGTTGCTCCATAGTCCACGTTCTTTGCCTCCATGGTCTGATAGTACATGTAGGTTCCGGTAAGGAATGTCTTTTTGAGGGGCATGCCCTTCGGAAACATGGTCCAGGGCAGGTCAAAGACCTTCAGAGCTCCGGTAACTCCAAGAGTCAGACAGGTACAGATCACGTTCCTAAGAAGTGGAAGTGAAATGTATATTACTCTCTGGAACCTGGTGGCTCCGTCGATCTCTGCTGACTCATAGAGCTCCTGAGAGATGTTGTTCAGACCTGTCTGCAGTATGACGAAGTAGAAGCCTACATACTGCCACACTACAGGGATCATCATGGTTACTATGGCAAGATTCTCGCCCTTGTAATCGATCAGATCAGTCCTGCCCAGGGCCTCCAGGAACTGATTGAGCATTCCTTTGTCGTAAAGGAATATCAGGTTGAACAAAAGGCCCAGTGCAGTAGCTGAAATTACAATAGGAAAGAAATACACGGTTCTGAAGAACTGAGTTCCTCTTCCGATATTATCTACCATTAAAGCCAGCAAAAGAGCGATTCCCACCTGCCCCACTATCGTGGCGATGATCATCAGAAATGTGTTCTTAAGTGATGTCCAGACCACAGGGTCAGTGGCAAGCTTGACATAATTGTCAAACCAGGGATCATTCCATCTGGTACCATAGGTTCCCAGATTCTTGATGTGCCTGAAGCTCCCATAGATGTTTACAAAAAACGGGTAGTACAGGTAGAGGATCATAAAGAGAAATGCCGGCGCAAGAAACAGAAATATGTATTTTTTGCTCTTGTATATGTTCGACATATCGTTTACTCGATGGTTTCCTTATAAACGTCGATACCTTCCTGAACTGCATCCTGTGCAGAAACGTTACCTACTACAATGTCAGGCATTCCGTCAAAGGTTGATACTCTGCAGTCACCATTGAACAGATCCTGTACAGCTCCTGTAAGAGATGTAACTCCGCTCATCATGGACATGGCCTTAACCTGAAGTGCGTTGAACTGGCTCTCATCAACTGCAGGTGCATTCTTAAGAGCTGAAGCGGTGTGCTGTGCGAATAAAGGAACAACCTCGTCGCTGGTCATGTACTCAACAAAGCTAACTGCTGCTGCCTTCTTGTCAGGATCTTCCCAGGCCTTTGTTGTGATATAGTAACCCATTGAAAGTCCGCCGATCATATCTGTGGTCTTTCTGTTGCCCTTTCCAGGGAAGTAAGTAACATCAAAGTGGCCAAGCTTTTCAGCATCAAGTGTTGAAGGATCCTCAGGGTCTGACTGGCATGATCCAACAATACCGCCTACCTTCCATGAACCATCAAGAAGGAATGCTGCCTTGTCATCTGTGAACATTGCAAATGTCTCATCATCAGTTGCTGAAAGTGTGTTGTCAGGGAAGTAGCCTTTCTCATAGAGAGTCTTGATATCCTCAAGTCCTGCTACCCACTGAGCGCCTGTAGCATCATCAGCTGCGCCGGGGATGTCCAGGTGATTTGCAGGTGTCTGCTGATTATAGATAGCAAACTCCCACCAGTAGTGAGGGATATTTCCAAGAGCTGCTGCGATAGGAGCATAGCCTGCATCCTTTATCTTCTGGCAGTCATCCAGGAACTGATCCCATGTATAGTCTGCGCCGGGCATTGCTACGCCTGCGTCCTCTAAAACCTTTGTGTTTACAAACATTGCTTCCCAGTATCCGTTAACAGGAACTGCATACTTAACGCCATCTGCAGGAGAAGCTGCGATCAGGTCGTCATTCATGTTGGAAGCAAACTCAGGGAACTCTGCTCTGATATCGTCGATGGAAACAACCTTTCCTGCGTTAACGAAATCATTGGCATCTGCTCCGTTGAAGAAGAACAATACGTCAGGCTCTGACCCTGTCTCAAAGTCTGTGATGATCCTTGTCTTGAAGGTCTCGTCACTGGTTGCTGAAGTATCACTTACAGTGTTACCGGTTGCAGCTTCCCAGCCTGCTACTGCGTTCTTGTAGTTCTGGGCATTGCTGTCCTCACCTGCGAAGGTGGTGGTGACAGTGATCTCTACAGGACCTGCTGCCTCTGTAGTCTCAGCTGCAGGTGTCTCTGCTGCCGGAGCTTCTGCTGCAGGAGCCTCGGTCTGTGTTCCTGCATCTGCAGGGGTTGCCTGTGGTGCTGTGCTTCCGCATCCGATGATGCTGATGCTCATAAGAGCTGTCATAAGCACTGCTGTCAGATTTTTAAGTTTCATACATTCTCTCCCTTCTGCGCACTGCCCGTGCGCATCACGTTTCGTGTTTTGTAATTCTAGGATAGCAGTGCCGACTCTTTAATCAGATTGCTGAAATTGTCAATTTTTGACAAAAATAGTGCTGATTGTATTTCCGTTTCCATCAGTCTCAATAACAAGGCCACTTTCAGTGCCGTAAAGTATCTTCAGTCTCCTGTGGACGTTCCTTATACCTATCCTGGTGGAGCGCTCCTCCATGGGCTTGATATCCACATCATCCCTAAGCAGCTCTTTTATCTTGGCCACGTCCTCGTCGCTTGGAACACCGGGGTTGATTATCCTGATCTGCATATCGATCTTTTCACCCTGGCACTCTCCCTCAATCTCCATCCTCACTCTTCTTATGCCGTCCTCGGAGTAACTGTATTCCACAGCATTTTCGATCACCGGCTGAATGATGAGCCTGGGAACCTTAACAGGCAAAAGAGCTTTATCTATATGTTCTTCGTAGACGAACCTGTCCTGATACCTGCACTTGATAATGTAGATATAGGCATTCACGTACTCCAGCTCCTCCGACAGGGAAATCAGTGACTGCCTGTTCCTGTCCATGGTGGCACTCATCATGACTGACAGCGCCTCTATCATGCTGGATACCTTTTCCTGCCCGTTCATCCTGGCCTCCCAGTTGATGATCTCAAGGGTGTTGTTCAAAAAATGCGGATTAATCTGGGATTGCAGCGCATGGATGTTGGCGTCCCGAAGGGCGATCTCCTCCACGAATATCCTGTTGAACTGCTCCCCAAGCTTGTTGCTCATCTTGTTGAAGTTCCTGGTAAGATCAGCAATCTCTCCACTCTGCCCTTTAAGCTCATCCACCGTTGTTCCATACTCACCCGATGCAATCTTCTTTGATGCCTGCGTCAGATTTATGATAGGTCTGTTGATCCTTCTGTTGAAGAAATAGAACAGCAATAAGATCATGGGCAAAAGAAATATTATCAGAATCATGAATGTTATGTTGATGGATCTCTTTTCAAGCCCAACAGCTGTAGTGTCATAAAAAACCGAAAAAGTAAATTCACCATCAACACTCTTTCTCTTGCAGGATACAAGACCCAGCATTTCACCATAGCTCCCCTCAGAATATAGCTTCTCCCCTTTATAGAAAACCTCCATTCCCTTGTACTCCCAAACGCTCTTTAAACTCTCAAAGACCTCTTCGGGATTTATCTCCATAATAAGAATCGCATACTTTTTAAAGCCTCTGCCCATCAGGTTTCGAATCATATACACATGTCCGTCCATGGCAAAAAACTCAGTCCTGGTATCCAGATCTTCAGATATCAAAAGAGCCTTTTCCTGCACATAGTCTTTAAAGAACCTGAACCTTGATACACTTCCCCTTCCTGTGGTGTTACCCGTGTAGTAGAGGTTGTCCGGCTCATCTGTAAAGATCAGCACCGTAATATCAAAGCTGGGATCATACTTGTAGTGTTGGGATAAAAAGTTTGTTACCTGGGTATAGAGTTTTCCTGAATCGCCACTGTCCTGATACTCATTCCAGTAGTCCCCGATATAAGAAAGATATGATGCATCCTTTGATGAATCAATGCAGTCCAAAAGGCGGAGGATACTGATATCCGCCGCCTTTTCCATCGAAGTTGTTATTATACGCTGGCTTTGGGCATCAATCCTTCCTGAAACAACAACAAGAAAAGCCACCACAATAGCAGCCAGGGGTACAAACCACCCCAGCGCCAGCAAACGAAGCATCTGCCATTTAAGAGAGTTCTTTCTATTCATCAGTCCCCAAGCCCCAACAGATCTTTATAAGTGTCACAGGTTCTTTCTGCCAGCCCCTTATCAGGCATCTCACAGAATATTCTTAGGAGTGGTTCTGTTCCTGAAAAACGCACACACACCCATCCCCCATTTTTAAAGTATACCTTACAGCCATCCATATAGGAAGTCCTGTCCACTTCAGTTTCAAAGGCAGGAACCACTTTATCTTCAAGAAGAAGCTTTTGGTACTCTCTTTTCTTCTCAGCCCTGAAGGAGTAGTTGTTTTCCAGCATGTAGAACTTTCCAAACTCCTTCTGGATATCATCAAACATCTCAGATATCTTCTTCCCGGTTACTGCAAGCATCTCTACCAAAAGAGCTGCTGCATACACTCCATCTTTTCCATTGATATGACCTCTTACAGTAAGACCTCCTGATGACTCACCTCCAATAAGCGCATTGGTCTCAGTGATCTTCGCGGAGATGTGCTTAAAGCCTACAGGGACCTCATAGCTCTTTTCCCCAAATCTCTCTGCGATCCTGTCAAGCATATGAGTGGTGCATAGGTTCCTGACTACCGGGCCCTTCTCGTTTCTGTACTTCACAAGATAATAATACAGAAGTACCAGGATGTCGTTGGGTGAAAGGTACCTTCCTGTGTCGTCCACAACACCGATCCTGTCGGCGTCGCCATCGGTGGCTATTCCAATATCACAGTGATTGTCGATGACACAGGTCTTAAGTGGATTCATTGCTCCTTCGTTGGGAGCCGGAAGCTTGCCTCCAAATAGGGTGTCATGCCTGCCATGGATAGTCTCCATCTCGCATCTAGCTGTAAGCAGTATTGTCTTTATTGCTGTCTCGCTGACACCATACATGGGATCCAGAGCCACTCGAAGTGACGCCCCCTTTATTGCCTCTACATTCACACGCTCTAAGATATTGTCAATGTATTCATTTATAGGATAGAACTCACGAATAAGCCCTGCTGCCTTTGCATCCTCATATTCCATTGCTTCAATCGGAAGTGTCACCTTTCCGATGTACTCCTCCACTTCCCGGGTCTGCACCTCATCCGCATCTCTGCCTCCCAGGGTAAAGAGCTTTATGCCGTTGTAAATTGCAGGGTTATGACTGGCAGTAACCATCATTCCATAGGGAAGCTCATGCTTCATGACATAGAACATAACCAGAGGCGTTGGGCTGGACTTATTGATCAGGCTTGCACTTATGCCGTTTGCTGCAAACACGACGCCCGCCCACTGCATAGCTTCTTTGGAGAGGAACCTTCTGTCGTACCCTAGCACGATTCCTTTGTCAGCAACCCCCTCTGCCTTCATCTTTTCTGCCATGGCCTTTGCCAGGATCTGGACATTCTCCTTAGTAAAGCCATCACCTATGACAGCTCTCCATCCGCCTGTACCAAACTTTATCATCTCTCTTCCCCCTTTTGTCCCATTATCACTTCTACCTCATGTTTCCCTCTTAAGGAAGCAGATATCTTTGTCACCTCCTGTCCATCCAGGATAAGCTTTTTTACGCCCTTCTGAACATGGTCCGGATTCTTAACGCTGATATGATATGTAGTTCCTCTGAAGTCTCTCTCTAATTCGAAGCCATCCCATTCCTTTGGTATACAGGGATCGATAATGAGCTCATCAAAGCCAGGCTGTACCCCAAGCATATAATGGGTAACAGCAAAATATGCCCATCCTCCGCTTCCTGTCATGAATGGGTGATGCGCCCTTCCGTAGGTGGTATGATCTTTGCCGGATATGAACTGACAGTATGAGTAAGGCTCAGCCCATCTTGTTTCAATGGAGTCATTCTGATAATATGGGCAAAGACTCTTATAGTATTCAAAAGCTCTGTCTCCATTTCCCACTTTGCACTCCGCAGACCATACCCAGGGATTTGGATGGGAAAAGATACTTCCATTCTCCTTAAGTCCCGGATAAACTCTGGTGACAAAGCCCACCTCATCATCAGGCTCAGTGTACACCGGTGCATTCAACATGATGCCGTAAGGAGTGGCCAGCCTCTCGTGGATCATGTCCAAAGCTCTTTTGCCCTTCTCCTCATCCGCCGCTCCTGACAAAACAGCCCAGGCGTTGGACTCTAAGTGAATCTGGCCTTCTTTGTTTTCTCTGGTACCGATCTTTCTTCCCGAACCCGTGAAACCTCTCAGGTACCAGTCTCCGTCCCATAAGATGTTGTTGAGATCTTCAGAGAGTTTGTCAATCTTCTCCGCTAGCTCTTTTGCAAAAGAGCTGTCACCGATATATTCAGCTGTCTCTTTAAGACAGATCAGCGCGCGATATAAAAGGAAGGAAACCAGCGCACTCTCGCCGCCTCCAAGGTTCAGGCAATCATTCCAGTCTGCGCGAAGCCCCTTGCAGATTCCGTTACTTCCCACTTCCTTCAGCGAGAAAAGAACTATCTTCTTCATGTGGTCATAGACAGTTCCGAAGCCGCCATCGGCATATCCATACTCCTCCTTAAGAAAGTCCTCGTCTCCCGTCTCCTTCACATACTCCACAATGGAAGGCACCAGCCACAAAGCATCATCAGAGCAGGCATCTGCAAGGCCGTGGACCTTGGAAGCACCCTCAGGTTCAGGAATGACTGTTGGAGATTTGAAAGGTTTCTTCTTTTTCTCTTTCTCATCTTCAGGAAGGAACCAGCGGGGTTCAAAGAGATGAATGCCGTAGCCAGTGCTGGTCAGAGCTCTTAGAAGTTCAACTATTCTTTTTTTGCAGCCCTCTGGATTTGTGGCGATGACAGTCATGGAATCCTGCGCCGTATCACGGTAGCCAAGACCTGTACGGCCTCCAACCTCTATGAAGGAAGCAAACCTTGAGAACATCACATTTATCTCCGCCTGATACAAAGTCCAGGTATTGATCATGGTATCGATACCCTTCTCAGGGCTTTTAACTGCAAACCTTTTTTGCTTATCCTCCCAGAATTTACTCAGGTCCTCATAAGCTTCATCCAGCCTTGAAGGGTTGTTGTACTTTTCTTTGATGCCCCGGGCCTGATCATAGCCACCTTCACCAAGGAAATAGATAAGTCGAACCGTCTCTCCAGGCTCAAGGGCCAGGTTCTTCTGAAGGCTGGCACAGTGGTTCCCACCCCTCTCAAAGGAGCCGTCGCACTTGCCGTTTATAACAGCCTGCGGATTGGTCTCTGTGTTGTAGGTCCCGATAAACTCATCCCTCAGACACTCAAAACCGTCGGGTTCGAAGTTTGCAGTAAAATACTGATATCCTTCTTCCTCATAGAAAAGGTCATACAAAATAGTCCCGTCCCTGTATTCAGATCCGGCACAGTATAAACTCATCTGGAAATTCTGGTTGTCTATCGGAATATGGTGGTACGAAAACTCTGCATAGGAAAAGACACTTAAATCTCTTTTCCTGTCACTTTCGTTTTTGATCTTTACATCCCAGATAAGAGCATTATCACCAATTGGTATGCTAAGCTTTTCACTGGCGCTTATTCCCTTATACTGGCATTCATAAGTGGTTACACTCATGCCATGCCTAGTGGTATATTTCGCCTGATCCAAAGGCTTGCCCACTGGTTGCCAGGAAATGCTGAAGTAATCACCATCCTCATTATCCCTTATGTAAATGTAGTCTCCGGGTCTGTCCATAGGAACAGCATTCCCTCTGAATCTAGTTATCCTGTGGTACTCAGGAGACTTGTAAAAGAGATATCCTCCGGCAGTATGATTCACCACCGCGCACATATCCTCAACTCCCAGATAGTTGGTCCAGGATGTGGGAAGGTCTACCCTATCTATCACATACTCATTGTTCTCTTCATCAAAATATCCGTATCTCATATATAACCCCCGATTCTTTTCTATGCTTTTAGTGTAAGAAATCAGCGCAAAAAGAAAATGTCCCATTTTGGCATATTGTTTAGCTGATGCCAAAATGAGACATGTAATATGAGCCACGCACGTAACCGAAATCAGAGATTTCGCTTACTAGCGCGAGGCATTCGCCCCATGTACGTAAAAAAAGAGACTTGAAAGAATGCAAGCATTCTTCAAGTCTCTTATAATGGAAGCCAGATATTTACTAGCTTCCATCTTGTTTATTATAGTAGCGAGAGGGGGACTTGAACCAATTCTCCCTCTGTAAACCCAGTAAATAAGCGGGGTTGTGATGCCATCCTTTTGAAAAGTATTCAAAAAGTATTCAAATACAGCTCGTTATGTTCCGCATTATACTGGTGATTAAGATAGCCTTGTGCATCAAAATCGGTAATGATTATATCTTTTCTCTTTGTATGTGAATA
>JAEEGL011726525.1_pt1 | contig 12222 bp, 11 predicted proteins | sample 9134231 | NCBI WGS metagenome assembly JAEEGL01 (sample SAMN16246548, study PRJNA631951) | gut metagenome | biome: gut microbiome; feature: rumen; material: fiber-attached | host: Bos | place: Iran: Karaj | collected 2018-10
AAGGAGACACGAGCAAGTGCTTCCACTTAGTCGATGTCTCGTCGCTTGTAGGCCAAGGGCGATATCCGCCAGTCACACCTACAGACCAATGGGGCGACAGACGAACACCAACACGGAGGTTGGGTGTCAGCGTAGCATCATAAAGCAGGTTGTTACTGATGGTCACCTGTTGGGAAAAGCCGTTGGTGAACGCCAGAAGAGCAAGTGTTAATATGGCTGAAATTCTTAACATTTATTTATTTGAAATACGTTTTTTATACGACTATAGGATGCAAATTTACACATTATTTATTAAATAACAAACAAATACGATAAAAAATGTTTTTCAATTTGTCGGAAAATGTTTTCAATTTGTCGATTTACGCCCCAAAATGTTATCAATTGTTAATAAATGGGGGGGGTAATTCGTCTTCATCTAATTGTTTGCGGAATTCGGAAGGCGTCATTCCATAGGCATTTTTGAAGTTACGGATAAACGTGGCAGGGCTCTTGATGCCACAAGCTTCAGAGATGGCTCCAAGGGTATATTCTGGGTGTTGTTTCATGAGTGACACAGCATATTCCATGCGCTTGTTATTGACGTATCCAGTCACGTTGGTGCCTGTAAAGCGCTGAATGAGAGAGGGAAGCGTGTTTTTATCGACTCCTAACAGGCGCATCAGGTCGTCGCGACCGAAATCAGGCTGTGCAAACAGGCGCTCTTGCATGATACGCTTGTCAACCTCCTTAAAAAGCTTCTGTTCGTTTCCAGAAGTCTCTGATTCATCATTTTTTTCCATTTCAACGGAATCTCCGTTCTGAACAACCAGGTCACGATAATGCATCAACTGCTGGATGGTATTCATCATGGAGCGGTTTTTCCTGCGTTCTACAATACCTTGGTATCCGATGAAAGCCACAATGGTTAACAATAGCAGTATGCCAGCAACAGTCATGATCAGTATTTGACGATGTCGGGCGATGGCATGTTCGTTGTCAATGACCTTATATACCTCGGCAGCTACATTACGCAGAGTATGTACGCTGATAGTATCGGCTATTCTGCTCATGTTTATATAGCATTCAGCAGCTTTCTGGTATTGACCTAATTGGAAATAAATATCCCCCTGATCGCTGATGAGCCGCTGCATGTTTCGGCCTATGGTGTCACCGTCCTCACGGATATTACGCATAGCCTGGTCAATGAAATACAAGGATGCCTCGGTTTTACCACGCAGGAGGAAATAATGTAGCAGGGCATCACCGCAAAGAGGGTCAGTAACGGGTACTTTGCCATAAAGTTCATAAAGACGGTCGGCCTCTGCAACGCGTCCCACCTCGGCCAGCAGATTGATACGGATGGCGTAGACACGTTGCATGCCGCGTTGGCAATTAGACTTGGTTTTATTGGCCAGACGAACATAACGTTCCTGTTCGTCCGACATACGCAGAGCCTCGTCATAGCGTTTGTCCTCCTCATACATCTTGGCAAGGATGGCATAGTATGCCGCCAACTCATGGTATTTGACAGGATAGTCACAATCCTTCATACGCTCCACAGCGTCCAAACAGGTCTGATAGCCTAACTCCTTCTGACCCTCCATGTGAAAGCGCTTGCCGCGCATGAAAAGGGCCATGGAGAGATATGCCGGTGCATCGTGTTTCTTTGCCAAATGGTATAACTGGTATGACGTTTCAGGCAGTTCCTTCCAATGGCGCAACACATAATGGGTGCGCATAATGCGCTCCAAGAGTTGCATTTCCTGTTCTGGGGAGTCGGCGGCAGAAAGACCGTTATATGCCTGTTGGTAACACGACAGTGCCTTGTTGTACTGCCATGCATGTCGGCACGAATCGCCCCTCTCCATTAAAGTCTGAATGGAAGGCTGAGCCAGTAGATGGATTGGTGTGAAGGCGATGCATAATAGTATGGCAACATGCTTAATGGAAAGGTAAATATCTTTCCTTCCTGTCTGCCTATGATATATCTTCCTACTCATGACTCTCGACTGCTATTCAATCTTCGAGTGCAAAAGTAATTAATTCAAAGCAAAACACCAAAAAATATGTATATTTTTTTTGTTGCTTTTTCTTTTTATCCCCAACAACCATAGGGATGCTGACATAACTGGGCGTTATAATAACGACGGTCACCAGTCACTTCTTCTCCGATGAAATGGGGCTTTTCAAAAGATTCCGTCTGATAGGCAAGTTCTACCTCAGCAACGACAAGACCTTGGTTATCGCCATGAAATTCATCAACCTCAAAGGTATGGTTTTCACTCTTGACAAGCCACCGTGTCTTGTCAATAACACCAGCTTCGCAAAGCTTTATCAACTGTTCAGCATCGGCTATGGGAATTTCCTGTTCGAACTCGTAGCGCGATAGGCCACCATCGGGGGAAGGGCCTTTGATAGTAATAAACCCCTGCTTGTCACGAATACGAACACGTACCGTCTTGCCACTGCTACGGCAGATATAGCCCTGCATGATGTGGCTATGGTCAAACGACAACTGCTTATAGGAGTCATCGAGAACTAAGAATTTCCGTTCGATTTCAAGAGCCATAATATTAAATGAGAAATGAGAAATGAAAGAAATGAGAAATGTAAATGAAGAAATGTAGAAATGATATCAGACGTGGGAACAATGACAGCAGATACAATGCCACTCATTCCTTCATTTGTCATTCATGGCCAAAGGCCCGTCATTCCTCATTCTTCATTTTTCATTTCTCATTTGACGACTTGTCGCCTTTTTACGCCATCATCGAGAAGGTCCAGATCATGTAAATGATAGCCAACAGGATTAACGCACCGAAAATCCATGCTACCACCTTCTTACCCTGTTCTTCTTGTTTCTTGGCATAAGCCTCACGCTTAGCATTCACTTTGTTTTTGCTCATAATTGTAATATTTTAGTTTAACTATTCATCATCGTTTACAGGAAACTCCATCAAATAGGCTTTGATGAAATCGTCGATTTTACCATCCATCACACCATCGACATCCGAAGTCTGATAATTGGTACGGTGGTCCTTCACACGACGGTCATCAAAAACATAGGAACGGATTTGGCTGCCCCACTCGATCTTCTTCTTACCAGCTTCTATCTTAGCCTGGGCCTCAAGACGTTTCTGCATGGCACGATCGTAAAGCTGTGAGCGCAGCAGAGCCATAGCACGCTCCTTATTCTTAGGCTGGTCACGCGTTTCAGTATTCTCAATGAGAATCTCTTCTTCCATACCTGTATCAGGGTCGGTATACCAATAGCGCAGACGAACACCAGACTCCACCTTGTTCACATTCTGACCGCCGGCACCACTCGAACGGAACGTATCCCACGAAAGTTTGGCGGGGTCAACATACACTTCAATGGTATCGTCAACCAACGGCGACACGAAAACAGAGGCAAAGGAGGTCATACGCTTACCCTGGGCATTATAAGGTGATACGCGCACCAAACGGTGAACACCATTCTCCGACTTCAGGTAGCCATAAGCATACTCACCACCCTCTATCTGCATCGTGACGCTCTTAATACCAGCCTCATCACCATCCTGTATGTTGGCAATAGAGACCTTATAGTAGTGAGCCTCAGCCCAACGCTGGTACATACGCATCAACATCTGCGCCCAATCCTGTGCCTCAGTACCACCGGCACCAGAGTTGATTTTCAACACACACTCCATCGGGTCTTCTTTCTGACGAAGCATGTTTTTCAACTCTAATTTCTCGATGGAATCGATGGCTTTTGTATAGTTTGCATCTACTTCGTCCTCCGTTACCATCTCTTCTTTATAAAAGTCAAAAGCCAGTTGTAACTCGTCAGCAGCGGTACGTACCTCCTGATAGCCGTCAAGCCATTTCTTAATCCCTTTCACCTTCTTCATCTGCTCCTCTGCACGCTTCTGGTCTTCCCAGAAGTCAGGAGCCTGAGTACGAAGATCTTCCTCCTCGTACTCCATCTTCTTTTCGTCTATCTTCAAATACTTATACAGTGCATCAGCCCTGTCAAGTACATCCTTCAACTGATCTTGGGTTATCATTTATTCTTCGTACATTTTTTCAATCTCTGCCTTATAGTTCTCGTTGAGCACGCGGCGACGAATCTTCAGCGTATTAGTAAGTTCTCCCTTCTCCATTGACAAGTGATGAGGTAACAAGGTAAAGCGCTTCACCTGCTCATAGTGAGCCAACTGTTGCTGAAGGGTATCGATACGCTCTTTCATCATTTCCATAATCTGCGGATCCTGACAAAGCTGCTCACGCGTTTCAAACGCAATGTTATGGTCGCGGGCGTACTCCTCTAACAGGCTGTAAACGGGGATGATGAGCGCCGACACGAACTTACGCTGGTCGGCAATGATGGCAATCTGGTCGATATACTTGTCTACCAGCAGCTTCGACTCAATCATCTGCGGTGCGATATACTTGCCGTTCGAGGTCTTGAAGAGGTCCTTGATACGCTCGGTCAGAAACAACTCGCCGTCCTTCAGATAACCGGCATCACCCGTTTTGAAATAGCCGTCGTCGGTAAAGGCTGCCTTTGTCAGGTCCTCACGGTTGTAGTATCCACAGGTAATCGTCGGACCCTTCAGCATTATTTCACCCTCTTCGCTCACCTTAATGCTGATGCCCTCGATGGGGTGGCCTACGCTACCCACCGTGTATGGCTTACCTAAATGGTCGCAGCTAACAGTGGCCAACGACTCTGTCAAGCCATAGCCAACCACCATGTTAATACCGATGGAATGGACGAATTCTTCAACAAAGGGACTGACGGCCGCACCTGCCGTGGGGAAGAAATGGGCATTCTCCAATCCTAACTCCTTACGAACCAGTGAGAAGACGGTACGGTTCAGCATCTCATACTCCATGTGGAGTGCGAGCGACGGCTTCTTGCCTAAGCTAAGGCACTCGATATTGTGCTTGCGACCCACACTCAGCGCATGCATAAACAACTTACGTTGCATGGCGCTGGAATGCTCTATCTTGTCCATCACACCCATATACACTTTTTCCCAGAAGCGGGGAACGGCAGACATACAGGTGGGATGCGTCTCGCGCATCGACTGCTGTACCTGCTGTGGATAGGTGTTGACAATCATGGTGGCACCGGCATACATGCAAAGGATGGCCCAGCCGCGTTCGAAGATATGGGTGTATGGCAGGAAGTTCATGATACGGTCGTTCTCGTTGACGGGCACGCACTTGCTGTTGGCTACCATAGCGGCATTAAACTGGCCGTGGGTCAGGATGACACCCTTCGAGTCGCCCGTCGTGCCACTGGTATAGAGGATGTTGGCGATATCGTCGAACGAAGCCTCTTGTTGCAGTTTCTCCACCTCAATCTGACGGGGCAGGTTCTCGCCTAACTTCAGGAAATCGCTGAAGTACACCGCGTTGGGATCGTGTGTGGAGATATGCACCAGCGGGTCGAATACGATGATACGCTCCAGTGTGGGACAAAGCGAGAAGATGCGACGCGCCTTGTCATACTGGTCCTGTTCACCCACAAACAGGAAGCGCATCTTGGCATCGTTGACCATGAACTGTATCTGCTGCTCAGAACTGGTGGCATAGAAGGGAATGGTCACGGCACGGATGCCCCAGGCTGCAAAGTCGCACTCGATGTACTGCACAGAATTCTGCGAGAATATACCGATGTTTTCCTGTACCTTGACACCAAGATTCAGCATGGCATTACTAACTTGCTTGACCGTCTGCGACACCTGGTTCCACGACAAAGACTTCCACTCTTTGCCCCCGAAATCCTGATAAATCAGCATCTCGCGGTCACCATACTTCTTCGCCTGTTCGTGCACCAGCACTGACATGTGATAGTTCGTCTCCATAATCCATTCTCTATATTAATCGGGTACAAAGGTACGAATAAGCGAGGAAAATACAAAAGATTTTATGCTTTTTTAATCCCTGCATTATAGCCGCCCCTTATCAAGGGGCTCTAAATCTTTCTATTTTCGAGCGAAAGTTACATCAGATGATAGGTTCCTCCAGCCAAGGGCTTGACTACGCCCTTCATTTCAAGCGAGAAAAGGAGGGCGGTGAGCTGGCCAATGGGGATGTCGGTCTTGACGCTGATGATGTTGAGTTGTAGGTCGTTGGTCTGTTGGAGCAGGCTGACAACTTGCTGCTCGTCGGGCGTGAGGTCAGGAAACAGCTGGCGCTCGATGGTCTCCTCTTTCTGCTGGACGGTCTGCCAACCCATGTTTTCTAAGAAGTCGGCTGCCGAGGTGATGAGTGCTGCGGTATTGTTGCGTATCATCTTGTTGCAACCCTCGCTATAGGGCATTCCTACCGCTCCGGGGAACGCGAAGACATCACGTCCGTATTCCTGGGCAATGCGACAGGTGATGAGACCGCCGCCCTTGATGGCGCTTTCCACAAGGATTGTCCCGTCCGAAATACCAGCCACGATGCGGTTGCGCTGCCGGAAGTTGTTAGGCAAAGCCTCCGTCTGACTCATATATTCCGTCAGCAGACCGCCCTGCTTCAGCATCTGGGCTGCCGTGTCGCGATGGGCGTAAGGGTATATCTGGTCCAGTCCGTGAGCCAGCACGCCAACGGTTTCGAAGCCCTGTTGGAGGGCATTGCGATGGGCACAGACATCAATGCCGTATGCCAGTCCGCTGACCACCAGCACCTGAGGACAAAGAGTGCGCAGGTCAGCGATGAAACGGCGGATGAGGTCCTGGCCGTAGGTGGTGCAATGGCGCGTTCCCACGATGTTGAGAACATACCGCTGGTTCAGTTCGGCACTACCTTTATAATATAGGAGCAGGGGCGCGTCAGGACACTCGCAGAGCCGTTGGGGATAGTCTGCGTCGCCTATGGTCAGCACGCGGATGCTGTTCTTGGTGACGAACTCCATCTCGGCAGCCGCCCTGTGCAGGGCATTGTCCCAGTTCTTCATAGCCTCGCGCAGACGGGGCGTACTGTCAGGCACGACATCGCCAATATCGTTGCGATGGTCATAGACCGCCTTGCTGCTGCCTAAAGTCTGATAGAGCTGCAGGGCCATCTGCTGGTTGAAGCCCACCATGCGGGTGAGGGCTATTGAGTAATATTTTTCGTCGGAGGTCATTTTTATTCGTTATTTCGGCATTTCGTTATTTCGATTGGATAAAATCACGGAACGCCTCGTCGTAGTCGGCGCTGCCGCTCAGTCGCCCGTTGACGAGACAGACCAGTGTGATGTCGCCACGGAAGCAGAGGACTTCGTCGCTGGCACGGAAGATGTCTTGGTGGAAGATGTACTTGATGCCATCTTTCTCGAGCCACAGGCGCGAGATGAATTCGTCGTCGCAGCGCAGGGGTGTCTTGAATTGCAGGTTCATACGGGCTACGACGGCATCGACGCCTTTTTCGTGCATCTCGGCAAACGAAAGGCCGCACTGTTTCAGAAACAGGTGGCGTGTGTGTTCAGTATAGTGGAGGTAGTTGGCGTTGTTCACAATGCCCTCGATGTCGCACTCATAGTCGCGCACCTCCATTCGGGTTTCAAATACATATTTGCTCATTATTTTATTCTTTTATTATTTAGCGCGAAGCGCGCAAGTATTCGTATCCGATGCGACAGCGCAGGCAGTCCTTCTTGTCACAATACTCCTTCTTCAATTGGATGAGGGCCTGCGAGTCGCCTGCCGATTTCACATCGAGTCCGCACTCCTGCCACATGCGGCTGATGTGGTTGTTTTCTGCTTTCAGCTGTTCGAGGAAGTCGAAGGCACGGTCGCACAGATCTTCGCGACAGGTATGGCGACCGTAGGCGAAGAGCAGGGGTATGCACGTGTTGATGAGGAGCAGATTGATGGAGAAAGGCGACAGATGCTTGGCATTGCGGAGACTTTCTGAACCGAAGGTGTAGTGCGTCTCCCAGTAAGGCGTCACCTGGGTATGCATCTTCTCGCTCATGCTGATGACATCAGGACTCTCTATCAGTTCTGAGAGACCGGCCTTGCGCATGTAGTAAAGGTTGGCTAACTGGGCTATGCGGATGTGGGGGAAGTTCTGGGGACGCAGACGGAGGAAGCGCCACAGTTGGGCGTTCATGGGCTGCAACTGGAACTTATGCGCCAGATACTGGTATTCGTTGCGCAACTTGGCAAAGTAGCCCTCGTTGAGCGCCTGTTGCTGGTAGCGTTCTGGGATGGTGTTGAGTTCTAAGAGTCCTGCCTGCCCCATGAAGATGGCCTCAATCTGGAACAGGTCGTCGCGATGCTTGCCAACAGCATTCAGGGGGATGTGCCGCGCCCATTCCTCGAAGGCGTCGCCGTTAATGCCGAAGCCGTAGTTGCGCGCCAGCGTCTGGAAATAGGCCTCCTCCCACGAGCCGTTACGCTCGTCGGCCCTTTTCCGGATGGCAATGGTTTTCTGTTCCAACCGTTCCGTCTGCAGGGCAGCCATCCACGAATGGATGGTGAGCCGTGTCAGGTTTGGGATAATCTTGTAACAAGGCGGATATTGGTCGGTCTTCAGCAGTTCTTCGTAGTTCTCCTGGATTGACGGCGGAACCGTCAGGCACAGTTGGGGCACGAAATTGCCTTCCAAGGTCTGAACGTCCCGGTCAGCCTCGCCCACGACGTGCAACACCACATTGTTGTAATGCTCGTCCTTGTCATGACCGTGCTGATACCAGTGCGACGCGCGGTCGTGAATCTCCACGTTGCCCACCCATAGCGTGTCGCCAATCTTCACCTTGGCGTTGAAGAAGTCGGGACCGGCATTGTGGTTGTGCAGACCAGGGTCTATGACTTCCACGCGACGGCCGTCGGTGGTCTGCAGGCCTTCGAGAGGCCACATCTTATGTTTCCAGCAGTAGTGCAGTAGTTGTTCCATAGCGTTATGTTATATGATGAGTTGCTGCATGTGTTCCGGCGCAAACAGCTGTTGGGCGACGTCTTGCAGCTGGGATGCCGTGATGGCGTCAATCTGTGCTATCAGCTGGTCGAGGCTGCGCTCCTTGCCGTAGTGCAGGAAATGCTTGGCCATGTCGAGGGCAAACTGCTCGCGGTTGTCGGCAGCAATGGTGAGCTGGCCCTTCAGCTGGCGCTTGGCGGCAACTAACTGGCGTTCGCTGAGTGGTGTCTGCATCATGCGGTCCAGTTCGCGGCTGACCAGTCGGATGCATCGTTTGACATCGTGGTGGTCGCAGCCGAAGTAGACGCTCCACACGCCAGTGTCGCTATAGCTGGCCATCGAGCTCTCGACGGTATATACCAGTCCGTGCTGTTCGCGCAGCTTCAGGTTCAGGCGTGCGTTCATGCCCGGTCCGCCTAAGATGTTGTTGAGCAGGAACAGTGGCATACGCCGCGGATCGTCGTAGCTGAACGAACGGCATCCTAACATGACGTGGGCCTGATGGTGAGAGGGTGAGGAGGTGAGTGGTGAGAGGTGAGAGGTAAGAGAAATGTCCTGCTGCTGATTCTGAGGCTGATAGTATTCTCTCACCTCTAACCTCTTACCTCTCACCTCTAAATTTTTCACCAACCATGAAAAGTTTACATCGCCATAGACAAAGAAGATGGCATTGTCCGGGCGATAGTACCGGCTGGTGAAACGGAAGGCATGCTGCGACGTGAGGCGCTGAACCTGTTCGCGCGTGCCCAAGATGTTATGTCCAAGGGGATGGCCCTTGAACAGCTGGTTCTCGAACACGTCGTAGATGAGTTCGGCAGGCGAGTCGTTATAGCTCTCTATCTCGTCGCAGATGACATCCACCTCGTGTTCCACCTCGTGCTGGGGATACTGGCTACAGAAGACGATATCCGTCAGCAGGTCGACGGCACGGTGAAAGTGCTCCTTCTGGACGGCGGCATAGAACGTGGTGTCTTCCTTGTTGGTAAAGGCATTCAGGTCACCGCCGACGCTCTCTAAACAGTTCAGTATCTGGATAGCCGACCGTCGACTGGTACCCTTGAAGCTCATGTGTTCGCAGAAGTGGGCGACACCCTCTTCGCCTGGGGCCTCGTGGCGCGAACCGGCAGCCACACCGATGCCGCAATACACCACAGACGATGGCGACGGCAGGTGAATGATGCGCAGTCCGTTGCTAAGTGTTATAGTGTTATAATTCTTCATTTTTCCAGCAAATTTCCTGCAAAGTTACAAAATTTCTCTAAACTCTAAACACGAAACTCTAAACTTTTTCGTACCTTTGCACGAAAAATGACGAAACAGCAATATTTATGCGTAAAGTTATAGGAATAGGAGAAACCGTGCTCGACATCATTTTCCGTGACGAGCAACCCATCAGCGCCCTGCCGGGCGGCAGTACGTTCAATGCCATCATTTCGTTGGGACGCTCGGGCGTGACCACACGATTCATCAGCGAGACAGGCAATGACCGCGTGGGCCGGCTCATCACCGGCTTCTTGGAGCAGAACGGCTGTCCGGCCACGAGCGTCTGCGTGTATCCCGCCACGAAGTCACCCCTGTCATTGGCGTTCCTCAACGAGCAGAACGATGCCGACTACATTTTCTATAAGGACCATCCTAACGACCGCCTCGACTTTGTATATCCCGACATCGAGCCCGACGACATCGTGCTCTTCGGCTCGTACTATGCCTTGAATCCAGTCATCCGCAAGCAGGTCTACGACTTTCTGGTCTTTGCCCACGAGCAGGGGGCTATCCTTTACTATGACGTCAACTTCCGTGCCTCGCACCAGAACGAGGCCATGCGCCTGCGTGCCAATATGCTGGAGAACTTCGAGCTGGCCGACATCGTGCGCGGTTCGTCGGAGGACTTCGAGATCCTGTTCCACAAGACGGACGCCGCCGCCATCTACCGCTCGGAAATCATGTTCTACACCAAGCGGTTCATCTATACCCGGGCTGCCGAACCCATCGAACTGTTCAGCGACGGCGGACTGCACAAGCAGTATCCTATTGCACCAATCCAGACGGTCAGCACCATCGGCGCGGGCGACAACTTCAATGCCGGCCTGCTCTTCGGACTGATACGTGACGGAATCACCCGCGAACAATTGGAGCAGGGACTGACCGAACAGCAGTGGGACCGCCTCATCAGCAGCGGCCAGCAGTTCTCCGCCGAAGTCTGCGGTAGCCTCCAGAACTACGTCTCCCCCGCATTCGGCGAAGCCCGCAAACAAGAAGCAATAAACAATATTTGAAGAAATGGAGAGCGGTAGCAAATTGTTCACTTTTCACTTTTCCCTTAAAATGCATCCCTTAGACAAGTTCGCCTATTGCCCCGTGTGCGGTAGCCCGCACTTCCTCGTCAACAACTTCAAGAGCAAGCGCTGCCGCGACTGCGGATTCACATACTACGCCAACCCCTGTTCGGCCACGGCGGCCTTTATTGTCAACGACCGCGAGGAGATGCTGGTGGTGCGCCGCGCCAAGGAGCCTGCCAAGGGCACGCTCGACCTGCCCGGCGGTTTCGTGGATATGGACGAGACGGCGGAAGAGGGTATGCGCCGCGAAATCAAGGAGGAGACGGGACTTGACGTCGGGGACATCTGCTATCTGTTTTCCTCGCCCAATGTCTACCAGTACAGCGGCATGGGCATCCATACCCTCGACATGGACTTCCTGGTCCGCGTGCCCGGCGGTTCCGTTGCCGTGACTGCTGCCGACGATGCCGCCGAGGCCCTCTGGATTCCCATTACGCAGGTTAACCCCGACGAGTTCGGACTCACCAGCATTCGCAATGCCGTCATCCGGTTCCTGAACGAGTATCACGATTTTTTTTCTGCACACGTTTGAATTTAAACGAAGTGTAATACTCCGAAAGTATTGTTCGTTACTCCAATAGTAATTTTAATTACTCCGAAAGTATTTTTCGTTACTCCGAAAGCGTTGTTCCTGCTGGGTTTACTAACATTTCTCTTACCTCTCACCTCTTTCCACTCACCTCTTTAACTGAAGCAAGCGGAGCTTGCGAAAGTTGGGGATTTTTATATGGATTTTATCAGATTTTACATAAACTTTGCATATAGTATCAGGATTGCATTTTTTAATGCAAAAGTATGGCGTTTTCGGATTTTTTTAGTAACTTTGTAAGAATTCGCAGGATTTCTTTGTATAAAGGCTGTTTGGGGGATTGAGGAATTTCTGGGTTACCTTTAGTTTTGCAGTCGGAAACTAAGAGTACACGAACTCTTAATATCTCTTAATGCTGGTGAGATAGAATGCCCACGAGATTAGACCTATGAGGCGTGTTATTCCAGCAAGAGAGACAATGCAGAGAGAACC
>JAEEGL012135801.1_pt1 | contig 12222 bp, 13 predicted proteins | sample 9134231 | NCBI WGS metagenome assembly JAEEGL01 (sample SAMN16246548, study PRJNA631951) | gut metagenome | biome: gut microbiome; feature: rumen; material: fiber-attached | host: Bos | place: Iran: Karaj | collected 2018-10
GACGGCAGTACTTGTTCAGCGCCTTGATACCGTCATAGAGTCCGCAGATGACGTTGTGTCCACCAGGAGCCTGGCCACCGCTGAGGATCACGCCCACATTGAAGGGCTTCTCGGGCGGCATTGCAGAATCGTCGCGCTCAAAAGTCAATTGAGGCATACCATAGGTGCAAGGAAACAGGTTCTTGATAGCTTCTTGGTCGGCTACCGATTGCGTGGGTTCACCCTCGACCGCACGCACGGGGCACCTGAGCGTAACAGGCAGCTTGGGCCTGTAAGTCAGCCTCATCTGCTCCAGATAACTCTTATTATCAGTCATTGTACTTATAATTATTGGTTTGTATAAACGATTAAACAATCTCTTTTACGGCCACAAAAGTACTGCAAATTTGTCACGCCCACATCATAAAACGTTAACAAATTTACAATTTATATTGCCCTATTTAGAATTTTTGACACTTTGAAGCCGAATAATGACGATTTCCTCGTCTTGAGGACCACTTTCCTTTCAATCTATAACCGCCCCGCCCCGCCAAACCGCTGAAAAAAGAAATTGTCCCCAAGATTTTCAACGCTTCACTTGGCTCTTATTAGAAAAGTTTGTATCTTCGCAATTTCAAAAACCAATAAGATTTTTAACCACCAACAATACAGACTGACTGATTATGAAAGGAATTGTACTGGCAGGAGGCTCTGGAACAAGACTTTATCCAGTGACCAAGGGTATCTCCAAGCAACTGATACCCATCTATGACAAGCCGATGGTCTATTATCCCATCTCGGTGCTGATGCTTGCAGGAATCCGCGACATACTCATCATATCCACACCTCAAGACTTGCCCATGTTCAAGCGCCTGCTGGGTAGCGGTGAGGACATTGGCGTGAGATTCGAGTATGCCGAGCAACCCCGCCCCGAAGGACTGGCCCAGGCCTTCATCATCGGCGAGCAGTTCGTCGGTAAGGACAGTGTCTGCCTGGTGCTGGGCGACAACATCTTCTACGGTCAGAGTTTCACACGCATGCTCATGGACGCCGTCAAGCGCACTGAGGATGAGAACACCTGCACCTTGTGGGCCTATGCCGTTAAGGACCCGAACCGTTTTGGCGTGGTAGCCTTTGACGAGCATGGCAAGGCGACAAGCCTTGAGGAGAAGCCCGAAAAGCCCAAAAGCAACTTTGCAGTCACGGGACTCTACTTCTATCCCAATGATGTCGTGGAAATTGCCAAGCACATCAAGCCCAGTGCGCGTGGTGAGCTGGAAATCACTACTGTGAACCAGGAGTTCCTGGCCCAAGACCGTGTGCACGTCCAGACGCTGGGACGAGGCTTTGCCTGGCTCGACACGGGCACCAGCGAGTCGATGGCCGACGCGTCGAACTTTATCGGCACCATCGTCAACATGCAGGGTGTGCAAGTCGCCGCACTTGAAGAAATCGCCTTCCGCAAGGGTTGGATCAACGCCGACCAACTCATGGCTCTGGCCGAGCCCATGAAGAAGAACCACTATGGCCAATACCTCATCAGACTAGCCCAGAATGGAAAGTAAGGACTTTACCATAGCGCAACTGATACAGCTTCCCAAAATCAAAGACCCTCGAGGCAACCTCACGGTCATCGAGAGCGGCGTCAACCTGCCCTTTGAGGTCAAGCGCAATTACTGGATATATGACGTACCCAGTGGCATGTGGCGCGACGGTCATGCCTTCCTGGAGCAACAGGAGCTGATTGTCGCCCTGAGCGGCAGCTTTGACGTCGTTGTCAATGACGGCTATGAAGAAAAAACATATCATTTAGCAAGACCACAAATCGGCCTCTATGTCCCCAAGATGACATGGCGGCACATCAACAATTTCTCCACCAACTCGGTAGCGCTTGTCCTAAGCAGTACCTACTATAACCAGGATGATTATATTGAAGATTTTGAAGTATATAAAGCCCTAATTAAAAATGGATGAACTAACCAAACAAGAAAAACTGCGGATCCACGAGCAATCAAGCATCGACGATTGCCACATCATCACGCTTAACCGCAACCACCACGCCAACGGCAACCTGACTGCAGTCAACAACGGCATTGACCTGCCGTTCAATATCCAGCGCACATTCTATATATATGACGTGCCTGGCGGCGCCGAGCGGGGAGGTCACAGTCATTACACCTGCCATGAGTTCATTGTCGCCATCAGCGGCAGTTTTGATGTCACCGTCGATGACGGTTCCCGTCAATTCACCTACACCCTCAACCGTCCTTACCAAGGGCTCCTGGTTGTACCCGGCATCTGGCGAACGCTGCAGAATTTCTCTTCGGGCTCGGTATGCCTGGCGCTGGCATCCCACCACTTCGACGAGGAAGACTATGTGAGAGACTACGATATGTTCCTGGAACTGAAAAACATCCACAAAGAGTAAAATCCACCATCAACAAGAGCGATAATCATGAAGCAATACCCTTTTCTTGACTTGGCATTAGCCAATGGCCCATACATGGAAGAACTCAAAGCAGCCGCAGTAGAGGTGATTGAGCGGGGACGCTACCTGCACAGCACACAGACCGAGCTGCTGGAGCAGGAGATTGCCGACCTGTGCCAGGCAAAGCACTGCGTGAGTGTGAGCAATGGCCTTGACGCCTTGAGGCTCATCCTGCGCGCCTACAAGGAAATGGGCGTCCTGCGCGACGGTGACGAGGTAATCGTACCGGCCAACACCTATGTTGCCAGCGTTCTTGCCATCAGCGACAACAATCTGGCACCCGTGCTGTGTGATATAGATGAGCAGACCATGAACCTCGACACGAGCCTGCTCGAGGGCTTGATTACGCCTCTCACGAGAGCCATCATGCCCGTGCACCTCTATGGTACCCCCTGCTGGGACACCACGCTCATGCAGATTGCACGCGACCACAACCTGCGCATCATCGAGGACAATGCGCAAGCCATCGGAGCCCACAGCAGCATTGCGGGCTTGAACGGCACGTTCATTACCGGTGGCCTCGGGGATGCCGCCGGCATCAGTTTCTACCCCACCAAGAACCTGGGCGCCCTGGGTGACGGAGGCGCTGTTGTCACTAACGACGACACGCTGGCTGCGACCGTGCGGGCGCTGGCCAACTATGGCTCTGACCGCCGCTATCACAACATTTACCAGGGCTACAACTGCCGTCTCGACGAGATACAAGCGGCCATGCTGCGTGTCAAGCTGCGCCACCTCGAGCATGAAAACAAAACCCGAGATGCTGTTGCACACGCCTACAATGAGGCCATCGACAATCCACGGGTCAAAACGCCCGTAATCTTTGATGACATCAAACAGATTTGGCACCAATATGTGGTCAGGGTCGAGAACCGTGATGCTTTCCGTGCCCATTTGGCCGACAACGGCATCGGCACCGATATCCATTATGCTACCCCACCCCACAAGCAGCCCTGCTACAGCGACCTGCAGCACATGCCGCTTCCCATGACCGAACGCCTGGCCGATGAGGTGGTGTCATTGCCTATCGCCCACCCGATAACGGCCGACGACGCCCGCGCCATTGCCGAGGTCATCAACAGATTTTGATTATAACTTGTAGCAATCTAACATATCCCGCCGCAATTGCTTGCAGCGGGATTTTTGTTATGCTGGGCTGATTCCGAACAGCGCCGACACATTCCTGTCGGTTGCTGCACTCACCTCCTCGGGGGTAACGTCAAGCGCCCTAGCTATGAAGTTGTTGATATGAGGGATATTGGAGCTCTCGTTGCGCTTGCCACGGTTGGGAACGGGCGACAGATATGGCGAGTCGGTCTCCAGCAGCAAGCGGTCTAGTCCGATGACAGGCAGGAGTTCAGGAACCGTGCTTTTCTTGAATGTCACAATGCCGTTCACGCCGAAGTAGAAATCACCTCGTTCACGGATGCGTTTCACATCGTCGGGGGTGCCGGTAAAACTATGGAACACGCCACGGGGCACAGGGCAGTCCAGATGGTCGATCACTTGAAGGATGTCATCAAGGCCGTCTCGACAGTGAATAATAAACGGCAGGTCGCGCTCGTGACACCAGTGCAGCTGAATATCCAAGGCTTGGCTTTGCTGCTCGCGCCAGGTCTTGTCCCAATAGAGGTCTATGCCGATTTCCCCAATGGCTACGACGGGGTACTCGTCGAGCATGGGGCGCATCTGGTCGAGCACGTCGAGGTAGTCATCGTGCACATCCTCGGGGTGAAGACCCAAGGTCATCGACACATAATCGGGATAGCGCTCGTGCATCGCAGCCAGCCGCGGCACGCTCGCCAGGTTCTCGTTGGGCAGAATAATGTGGCGCACTCCGGCTTCACGAGCCCGCTCGACGACAGCCTCACGGTCCTCGTCAAAGGCATCGCAATAAATGTGACTGTGCGAATCAATCATACTTTTTATTTAGTAGTTGCGTCCAGCGAGTTTATTGGCCATTGACACAAAGGCCTGCTTGTCTTCATCAGCCATTCCGACTTGATTGAAAGCACTGACAGCAAGATCGTTATATCGGGCAATAGCCTCCTCGGCCAGTTGGCGAACACCCAGACGCTCATACAAGCGTGTCATGCCAGCCACCTTGTCGTCACGGGTGGCATAGGGGTCATTGAGCCAGTGGCGCAACTCGTCGGCATCATCGCCCTGGGCAAGTCTCATGGCATTAATCAGCAAGAAGGTCTTCTTGTTGTTCATGATGTCACCACCTATTTCCTTGCCGAAGGTCTTAGGATCACCCCACACGTCAAGGACGTCATCCCTGAGTTGGAAGGCCAAACCCATGTTCACACCCGCTTCATAGAGCATCTCGGCATCCTTGGCGTTAGCATCGGCAAGCAGGGCGCCCATCTTCAAGGCACAACCCAGCAGAACTGACGTTTTCAACCGTATCATGTTGATATACTCATCGACAGTGACATCGTTGCGGTACTCATAGTCCATATCCCACTGCTGCCCCTCGTAAATCTCGATGGCGGTCTTATTGAAAAGGTCCATCACGGGCCAATTCATGGTGCGGGCAATGTACTGTGTAGCAATGGTCAACATCGTGTCACCGCTCAAGATGGCGGTATTGTCGTTCCAGCGGCGGTGAACTGTGGTTTTACCGCGACGCACATCGGCATTATCCATCACGTCATCGTGCAGCAACGTGAAGTTGTGGAACATCTCCAGTCCCACGGCTGCCTCGAGCGCCTGATCAACTTGGCCGCCCATTGCTTCACATGCCATGAGCAACAGCACGGGACGGACGCGTTTGCCGCCCAGCGCCATGTGATAGGCGATGGGTTCATACAGTTGTTCGGGAGCCTTGGGATAAGGGATGGAGGCAATTGCCTGATTGACAAGGTTTAGATAATATTGAAAATCTTTCATAATGATTTCGGTTTTTTCTCTTTTAGTGACTGCAAAACTGGCGAATGCCTAACTTTTTCTATTCTTTCTTCAATCCCGCCTGGTAAGCGTTGTGGAAGATATTAAACTCCTCTTGGGTATAGATAGAGTGCAACTCATTGACGCGGGCATCGATATCGGCCATGTCAGCACCGGGCTGGTTAGCGTCATGGGCCAGAGCCGAGCCAAGGGCAGCAGGCCGCGAGGCCTGGGCATATACGCACATCTGTTCATGCAGAGAGTAACCTGCGACAGTAGCCTCTATAGTGCTGTCAAACACCTCGACATGCCGGTCATAACCCACAGTGTAGCACAGCCAATGTATCAATGACAGATAATCGGCTGCCGAATCGGTATCGAATTGGCGCAATCGGAGCAAATCCAGCATGGGAGGCACCTTGAGCTGAGCCAGTTCGGTGGGCGACAGAACTATCACGTGCGAAGCCTGGAATAGCGAGTCACGCCCGTCATCATTCAACACCTGGGCAAACGCACGATTGGCGGCCTTGACCTCCCACGGCCATTTCAGGCTGTCGTTGCGCAAGGCATTAAATCGTTGCACCACCTGATGCATCGCCGCCGTGTCGTCCCACGCCGACAGGAATTGCCTTCCAGCCGCCTCTCCCCGCTTGCTGGCGCCACTGCATGCGCACAATAGCAACATCAAGCCAATCAATATTAAGGGTAAACGTCTCATTTCTCGTTAGGGAATATGGATTGATACAGTGGTTTATCTTTCTCCTTGAGATAGGAACGGAAAGCCTCGTCAAACGCCCTCACTGCCGCCGAGTCGCGTTTCAGGGCATACACGCTCTGCTTGGCCTTAGCGTCCATCACCGCCCGTTCCATCGACATGGTGTCGGTGTGATCGATCGCTACCAGTGCCGCTGCAGCCCTCATGCCGCTGTCGCGGGCCTCGGCGTCCAGCGGCGATTTCTTCTCGCCACAACCGCCCAGCAGCACTGCCGTCAGGGCCAATATGTATAATAGTTGTTTCATAAAGCCATTCTGTTATGCCACAAAATTACAAATAATTGCAACAACCCCCTACAACAACACCGCATTTTATTTTTTTCAGCACCGTTGATGCCGCTATCGACAGCCCTAATCGGGCTTCAACAGCGACTTTTCGTTTTGACATTATTTACCAGTTGAGATAATTTGTGACACACAACTCGACATTCAGTGTTGTGTCTCGTTTTTTTTGATTAATTTTGTGGGCAGTTAGTCAACATTAATTATAAACGATGACACTAAAGAAGATTACAATTGCCATCGATGGGCACTCATCGACAGGCAAGAGCACGATGGCAAAAACGCTGGCCAAGCGCATTGGTTATGCCTATGTGGACACGGGCGCAATGTACCGTGCGGTAACTCTGTTTGCCCTGCGCAACAAGCTCATCAAGGGTGAAAAAGTGGACGAGAAGGCGCTGAAGGAACACCTCAAGCGCGGCGACATCGCCATTACGTTCCGTCCCACCAAGGAGGGCAAGAGCGTGACGGTGCTCAATGGCAAAAACGTGGAACGCTACATCCGTTCGATGCGTGTGAGCAGTGTGGTGAGCATCATTGCCGCCATCGGTTTTGTGCGCAAAGCGATGGTCAAGCAGCAACAGGCCATGGGCAAGGACAAGGGACTGGTGATGGACGGACGCGACATCGGCACAGTGGTATTCCCCGATGCCGAGATGAAGGTCTTTGCTACGGCTAGCCCCGAGGTGCGAGCCCAACGCCGCTTTGACGAGTTGCGCGCCAAGGGAGACACCACCACGACCTTTGACGAAGTGCTTGCCAATGTCAATGAGCGCGACCGCATCGACAGCACCCGCAAGGAGAGCCCCCTGCGCCAAGCCGACGACGCTGTGGTGCTGGATAACTCTAACTTGTCCTTCGCCGATCAAGACGAATGGCTGTATAACCTGTACCTCGAGAGGGCCAAAGCCTAACGTGTAACAGTGGCGATTATTGAGATTGATAAGGGGTCGGGGTTCTGCTTTGGCGTGACAACTGCAATCAGCAAGGCCGAGGAAGAGCTCAACAAATCGGGGCACCTCTACTGCCTGGGCGACATTGTGCACAATACCGCCGAGGTGGACCGTCTCGCCAGCCGCGGCCTGGAGACCATTACCCACGAGGACCTGGAACGGCTTCATGACGTGAAAGTGTTGCTCAGGGCCCATGGTGAGCCGCCCGAGACCTATGAGACCGCACGCCGCAACCGCATCGAGATCATCGATGCCACCTGTCCCGTGGTACTCAAGCTGCAACAGCGCATCAACGCCACCTTCCACAGCAACGAGGCAACGGAGCCCGCACCACAAATCGTCATCTACGGCAAACGCGGACACGCCGAAGTCCTCGGTCTTGTGGGACAGACCCAGGGGCAGGCAACTGTCATCGAGAATATCGAAGAAATTGACAAAATCGATTACTCGCGCGACATCTACCTCTATTCCCAGACGACCAAGAGCGTTCAGGAATTTAGCCACATCGTCGAGGAAATCAAGCGGCGCGTACAGCCAGGTGTCACTTTTCGCAGTTTTGACACCATCTGCCGTTCGGTGGCCAACCGAATCCCGCAGATACGGCAATTTGCGGCCCAGCACGAGCTGATTCTGTTCGTCAGCGGGGCAAAAAGCAGCAATGGACGCATCCTGTTTGCCGAATGCCAAGACGCTAACCCCGAGTCACACCTCATCAGCGGGGAAGCCGATATCGACCCCACATGGCTCGAGGGAAAGAACCGCATCGGCATCTGCGGCGCCACATCAACGCCACGGTGGCTCATGCAACGTGTGAGCGATGCCGTGCAACGCATCACTAACGACAAAACAAGCTAATCGCTATCACTAAGAATATGACAAAAAAGAACCTTATCATCACCATCATCCTCCTCGCCGTCATCGACTTGCTGGCAGCGGGCTGGTACATGTCACGTCGCATCGAGGCCAGCGGCAAGAGTCAAAGCCTGTTTGACCAGCGCGACTCGACAGAGGTCATCGCCATGGCCGACACGGTGACTTCGGCATCACAGGCCGATGTGTTTGACAAGGAGCAACACAACACCTATTATTTCATTGCCAACTCGCCCAACATTCATGGTGACGAGACCTCCTACTATACCAGCATCAAGCACGTCAAGGTGCGTTGGCCCAAGAAGATCAACGGCAATGACTCGCCCGAGGAATTGAATAAGGAGTTGATAAGGAAAGCCTTCGGCAACAGTCAGAGCCAGCTGAAGGATGCACGCTACATGTATCTCAACACGCCGTCATTCAACAAGCCCATCGGGTCGGACTACCACACGCTCAGCAAGGCGCCGAGGATTTATCCCATGTATGGCAACGTTAGCCAGGTGATGGTCTATCCCTACATGACCTCCCAGCGCCTGCTGGTGATGGAAATAGACAAGGTTGAGTACAACGGCAACACTACACTCGAAAACACGACCTACGTCCACTATGACCGCCAGAACCAGCGCCTCCTCTCGCGCGTGGACATCCTCATGACCGATGTGGAAAAGGAGACCAAACTGCTCAAGACCATCAACAAGAAAATCGATGAACTCAACAGGGGACGAGGCGAGGACAAGCAGTTGCAGCATGCGCTGAATGTGCCCGCCGAGATATGCTGCCGCAAGAACGGCATCCTGTTCCAGTTCAAGCAGGGCACCATCTCCAGTTCACCCATCGACATCATGATCGACTACGACAAGGTCAAGGATTTCCTCACCAAGGACTTTGAACTACTGGTGGACAATAACGACAGTTACTGGGTCTATAAACAGAAACCCGAGGCCGAGCCCATCAATCCCTCACGGGTGACTAAACCTGCGGTACAGAGCACGCTCGCCAAGCCCGTGGTCACTAAACCCGTGACCAACAACCATGAGGTTACGCCAAAACAAACCAAGAAGACCAGGTATAGCGGGGCAAAGCGTAGATCTGGACATTACGGTCGCGCTGGGAAACGTCATTGGAGCCGTCGCCGACGCTAAGTCCACGTGCCTCGAGCGCATCGCGCATTGTCGTCAATGCGATTTCTTCGGTATTATTGTCCTTGCTCAAGTGGCACAAGAACACATAGTGCAAGCCCTCATGGTAATGCTCGGCAACAAACTGGGCAGCCACCTTGTTGTCCAGGTGTCCTTTCTCACCCATGACGCGGTCCTTGAGCATCTGGGGATAGCGACCGGTTAACAGCATCTCAGAGTCATAGTTGCACTCAATCATTAGGTAGTTGGCTTGGCTCATATAGTGGGCAGCCCGCTCGGTAATGATACCCATATCGGTGGCCACGACAAAGCGCTCCCCCTCATACTCGATGCTAAATCCCACGCTCTTCACATCGTGCAGCGTCTCAAAGGCAGTAATCTCCATATCCAAGATGCGGAACGGAATCTCCTTGAAGATGGGGACATGCTGGTCGCGGATGCGGCCACTGATGCGGCAACGCTGCAGCATCTGGGCCATCACGCCCATGGTGCAGAAGACGCTGCACCGGCATGCCTTCACCGCCTCATAGAGGCACCTCATGTGGTCCTGGTGGGCATGAGTGAGCAGGATGCCCTTGACCATATCACGGCTGATGCCATTGCGCTCGAGTTCGGCAAACGCCTGGTCCAGTGTGGGGACGTCCTGACGCTCGGGATTCTTTTTCTTGCGGTGATACTTGACCGGCTCACGAATGCCCGCATCAATCAGGATGCCGCCCCGAGGAGTGCCCAGATAGGCGCAGTTGCCGCTACTGCCACTGCTCAGGCTCATAAAGCACAAGCCCTTACCCACCCCCGTGTAACGGGGAGCGGTCTCGATTGGCGCAACAGGCTCCAGCTCGTGGGGCGTGTCATCACCATCCACGTCAAATGCTATCTTGAGCGGGCGTCCGTCGTTGGTATATCCTTTATATTTATGGCCTGGCATATCGTGTAGTGCGATTTATTGGTATAACAGGAAGATGGTGGGAATCTTGTGGTAATCATACCGCGATTGCTTCCATTCTCCCAAAGTGCGGGTAATAATGCTCTGGTTCTCGCCAGTGATATCACTTGCCACACACAGGCGCATGCGGCTCGGCAGATGGGTGGCAAGATCAGCAATGAGCTGGTTGTTGCGATAAGGTGCCTCGATGAAAATCTGGGTCTGGTGCTCACGCTCGATGCGACGCGTCATCTCCTTGAGACGCGCCTGGCGCGCTTGGCCATCCACTGGCAGATACCCCTCAAAGGCGAACCGTTGCCCATTGAAGCCCGAGGCCATCAAACTCATCAAGATGCTTGACGGGCCCACCAGCGGCACGACCTTGTAACCGCGACGTTGGGCAATGGCTACGAGATCGGCGCCAGGATCGGCCACCGCAGGGCAGCCCGCATCGCTGATGACACCCACGGCCTCTCCAAGGCCGATAGGGTCCAAAAAGGCCTCGATGGCTGCGGTATCCTTGAGGTCGGTGTGCTCGTTCAGTTCGTTGAAGGTGAGACTGTCGATATCGATGCTGCGGTCACACTTTTTGAGAAAACGACGCGCCGAGCGCACACTCTCTACGACAAAATGCTTGATTCCGCGCACAATCTCAATGTTGTGAGCGGGAAGCACCTTGTCGAGTGGCACATCACTCAACTGGCAGGGAATCAAGTATAAACCAGCCTCGGTCATCTTTTAAATGGCATTTATCGTACAAGTAATTTGCAAAGATAATCATTATTTCCCACTTATGTTTCAATTTTCTTGGTTCTTATCTCCTAAAGTACACATTTGATGTTATCATTGTACAAAAAGACATACTCACGGCATCATTTTTGAAGAAAAATACGTAATTTTGCCCCAATAAAGGTTAAGAATTAGCTTTTATTCATAATTCAGCATTTTCAATCACTCCAAAAAACAAATAACATGAAAAAAGTATTACTCCTTCTCGTTACGTCCTTAGCTATTGCCACAATAGCCAGCGCACAATCCCAACACGCAGTTCTGAACTCCGCCGTGAGCCCACAGCACACACGGGCCATGCAACAAGAGATGCAAATGGCGACAAGCACTAGAGTGGATGCAGTGCCCGTCGGCGATAATCTGGACATCCGCTACATCAGGCCCGCTGGCGCGTTCAGCGGCACTTATCTGATAAAAAACAATGAAATATATGGTGAACTCACCAAGCCATACATGCAAGTAAAGCCCTATGCCTCATATACTTATCACGGTATCGCCAATGGCGTGAGCCCTGAAGCCACTTATCGCTGGAATTACCAACTATGGAACGAATCAATGCAGACCACTGGTGAGTATGAACTCAACAACTCGATGGACCTGACTTTGAAATATGGCATCGAGCATGTTGATGTGCCCATGTGGATAGTCAATGACCAAGGCCAGCAGTACTATTACCAAATGGGTGAAAAGGCGTACTTCATAAATCCATACTCCTACGAAACACACCGTGTGGGCAAAGTGTTGTCCTATCCCACTTTTGCCATGGGCTATGACTACGGTTACGACGATTTGTTGGTCTCAAGCAAGACCTTCAATCCCATTAAATTCCAAGATGTGGGGATCCTCACAGAGATGTATTACAGCGGTTGTGATCCTTACGGCGACAACGAGCGCGGTTGGTGGTTCGGCAAGAACGGAGGCAAGAATGGCTACCGCTTTGATGGCATTGCACAGGCCTTTGAGCAACCTACCCACCCCTATCTGCTCAAGCAGGTAGTTCTCGAGGCCAGCATCATTCAAGTGGCGACCCCTGTAGAGATGACCTGCAGGATTTACCGCCTGGATGGTGGCATTCCCGCTTATCAGGATAATGAAGCCGTCACCCTGCCCGAGGAACCCGGGGAACTTGTA
>JAEEGL012150140.1_pt1 | contig 12222 bp, 8 predicted proteins | sample 9134231 | NCBI WGS metagenome assembly JAEEGL01 (sample SAMN16246548, study PRJNA631951) | gut metagenome | biome: gut microbiome; feature: rumen; material: fiber-attached | host: Bos | place: Iran: Karaj | collected 2018-10
CTTCTCGTCGGTGAGCATGCCGAACTGGATAAACATCTTGATGTCGTCCCACTTCTTCGCGAAATCGTCCTTGTCGGCCTTGTAGAGTTCTGCCAGTTTGTCAGCCACTTTCTTGGTGATGTAGCCGGAGATTTTCTTGACATTGTTGTCGGACTGGAGGTACGACCGACTGACATTCAGCGGGATGTCCGGCGAGTCGATCACGCCGTGCAGCAGCGTCAGGTATTCCGGGACGATGTTCTCCACCTCGTCGGTCACATAGACCTGGTTGCAGTAGAGTTGGATCTTGTTGCGATGCACATCGAGGTTCGACTTGATCTTCGGGAAATACAGGATTCCCGTGAGGTTGAACGGATAGTCCACGTTGAGGTGGATGTGGAAGAGCGGTTCGTCGAACTGCATGGGATAGAGTTCGTGGTAGAAGGTCTTGTAATCCTCTTCGGTCAGGTCCGCAGGTTTACGGGTCCATGCAGGGTTGATATCGTTGATGATGTTCTCTTCATCGAGTTCGACCTCCTTGCCGTCTTTCCACTCTTTCTTCTTGCCGAAAGCAATTTCCACGGGCAGGAATTTGCAGTATTTCTTGAGCAAGCCTTCGATGGTTGCGTCCTCGAGGTACTGCGAGAACTCATCGTCGATATGGAGCACGATGTCGGTGCCTCGCTCGGCTTTGATGGTGTCCTCCATCGTATATTCCGGATCTCCCGAGCACGACCAGTGCACAGCCTTCGCGTCCTCTTTGTAGGATTGGCTAAAAATCTCCACTTTCTTGCTGACCATGAAGGCGGAGTAGAAGCCGAGACCAAAATGACCGATGATGGCTTCCGCTTTGTCTTTGTACTGGTTGAGGAACTCCTCGGCGCCGCTAAACGCGATCTGGTTAATGAACTTATCCACCTCTTCGGCGGTCATGCCGATACCATGGTCGGAGACGGTGAGGGTTTTCTTTTTCTTGTCGATAGCGACGCGTACCCGCAGGTCGCCCAGGTCACCCTTGGCTTCGCCAACAGAGGACAGCGTCTTCAGCTTGGTCGTTGCATCGACGGCATTCGAGATCAGTTCGCGCAGGAAGATCTCATGGTCCGAATACAGAAATTTCTTAATGACGGGGAAGATGTTATCTGATGTTACCCCAATTGTTCCTTTACTCATATGATAGAATGTTTATTGTTACACGTTTATTGCCTTGCGGGCGTTTATAGCTTCGCTGTGTATCGGTCAAATTCCGTGCCATATGCGAAAGACTGCCATTTTGGCAGAAAAGCGACAAAAAAAGCACCCCGAAGGGTGCTGATTAGTCGAGGTCGGAGGCTTTGCCTTTGTACTCGGGCGGGCGCTTCTCGAAGAAAGAGGTGATGCCTTCTTTGTAGTCCTCGCCGCAATAGACCTTGGTGCGATAAGCGTTTATCTGCTCGAATTTCTCCGAAGACAATACGGTGGCTGCGCGACTGAGGATGCGGAACTGACGCTTGATGGCCGAGATGGATAGCACGGAGTTTCGGCGCAGCGGCACAAGGAATTTCTCTTCGAGCAGTTGGGCGAGTTCGGCCTCCGGCGCGACATGATTAATAAGACCTACGTTGAGTGCGTCCTGCGCCGTGATAGCATTGGCTGTAAAAAACATCTCTCTGGCTTTGTTGATGCCTAGCTGATTAATGAAGTGCATGATACCAGAAGCGTTATACGGGATACCAATCTTGGCCGGCGTGATGGCGAAGGTGGCATTCTCGGACGCGACGATCATGTCACAACTCAGGCAGAGGTCGCACGCCCCGCCCCAGACCGTGCCGTTGGCATATGCGATGACGGGAATAGGGGTGTCTTGCACCTTGCGCAACAGCTGCTCCATGGGCACATCGTACGCCAGCGGATCGCGCCCGTCGAGTGGCAGTTCGTGGATGTCATGTCCTGCGGACCACACGCCTTTATTGACTTCGGCCTTGATGACAATACCGACACATTCGGCCTTATAAGCCTCTTCGATAGCTTCGCTCAAGGCGTTACACATCTCTTCACTCAAGCAATTAAAATGCTTGCCGTTCTGCATCGTGACAAACGCGATGCGGTCAATGATTTCCGTACCTACCATATATTACCTAACAGTTTACACTTTACACTTTTCACCTTTCTACCGCTGCGCACTTACGGGCGAGGAATTTCGCTTCTTCGGCATTGAGTAACGGTGACACCTCTTTATATACGCGCACGTGATACGCGTTGAGCCAGTCGATCTCGTCCTCCGTCATGAGGGACAACTCGATTAGAGAGGTGTCGTAGAAGCAGAGGGTGAGGGTCTCGAAGGCCAGCCATTCGTCTTTGGTTGTCGTCTGTTTCGTGCGCTTGGCCGGAATGACGGTGATGAGGTTCTCTGTGCGGATACCCCACTTGTCGGTGCGGTAGATGCCGGGTTCGTCGGAGATGATATGTCCTACCTCAAGCGCCGTGGGGTTGTTGTCCGTACGTACGTTCTGCGGGCCTTCGTGGCAGCCGAGAAAATGACCTACGCCGTGCCCTGTGCCGTGACCGAAAGTGATGCCGGCTTCCCACATGTATTGCTTGGCGAGAGCATCGAGTTGGTTGCCTCTCGTGCCTCTCGGAAAACGTGCGCGGGCGAGGGCGATATGTCCTTTCAAAACGTAAGTATAGTCTAATTTTGCCTGTTCGGGGATACGTCCTCCGAGCCATACGGTGCGGGTGATGTCGGTCGTGCCGTCGAGGTACTGACCGCCGCTGTCAAGCAGCAGCATACCTTCGGGTTTGACCTCCGCACACTTCTCCGGCGTCGCGGCATAATGCACGATGGCGCCGTTGCCTTTGTAACCCGCGATGGTGCCGAAGGACTCTTCGACGAAGTTCTCCCCGCGAAGGCGAAACTCGTGCAGTTTCTCCATGAGGGTCCACTCGGTCTGCGTCTGTCCGTTCTTGAAGGCTTCTTTCTCGAGCCAGAGGAAGAACCGCGTGAGGGCGGCAGCGTCCTGGCGCATGGCGATGCGTTCACCTTCGAGTTCAACGGTGTTCTTATGGGCTTTGTCGATGAGGATAGGCGACTTGGTGTTGATCTTCTTGCACGCCTCGGGAATAGCCTCGTAGAGCGCTTCGTTGACACGTGCTCCGTCGAAGAGCACCGTGCCTTTGAGACCGCGGATGTAATCGAACACTGCCTCGTACGGCAGTACATCTATGTTGTTGAAATCCAGGTAGTTCTGCGCGGGCGAGTCGATCTTGGCGGCATCCACGAAGAGCGTACATTTGTCGGCCTCGAGGACCACATAGGAGATGACGACGGGGTTGTACTCGACGTCATTGCCGCGGATGTTGAGCAGCCACGCGATCTCGTCCAACGCGCTGATAATAAGTGCGTCGCCTTTCTTGGCGGCGAGTTGTTCGCGCATGCGTGCCAACTTGGACTCTACCGTCTCGCCGGCAAAGTCGGCGGAGTAGGGATAGAGTCGGTCGGAGGGGATGGCGGGACGACCTTCGACCCAGAGCGGACGGATGAGGTCGATGGATTTGAGCTGTATTTTCTCTTTCCACTCCGCGAAGTCATTCACGCTGAACATCTCCGGGTTGACACCGATGAGGCCTTGCACGTTTTCGCTCAACCAAGTCACGACGGACGGGCAGTCGATGTCGGACTCGCGCATCAGTTCGATGGTGGAGTCTTTCAGTTCGATGCCGGCCTGCAGATAATAGCGGCTGTCGGTCCAGAGGAGCGCGCGGTCTTTTGTTACCACGACAGTTCCGCTCTCGCCGTTGAAGCCGGAGAGCCACTGCATCTCACACCAGTGTGCGGCCATGTATTCACTTGCGTGCGGGTCATTGCCGGGCACGACATACGCCGCGACACCCGCTTCACGCATTGCTTGCCGCAGAGCGGCTAATTTCTCTATTGTCTTCATAGGATGGATGATTATATTCGTTCTAAGTTCTGCAGGCGTACCCAGCCTTCGTAGTTGCCTACGCGGATGTTACACCACTCGCCGAGCGTCTCGCGGATGGTCACTTTGGTGCCCTCATGCAGGGTGAAGAGGTCTGTGCCCGAGCGGTCGGGCGAGGACTTACCGTTCACCACGCCCTGGGTGATGATGGCTTCGTTTCGCAGCGTGTCGCGTTTATGCAACGAGGCCGCGTTCAGTCCTGCGATGAGCGAGAAGAGCAGGGCGATCCAGGCAATGTGGAAAGCCGTCTTGCGCAACCAGGCTTCGCGGCCCAAGAGGAAGAGCAACAAGCCCGCCAAGGCCAGGATAAACAGGCAGATAGACCCGATGAGCCAGGTCTGCTCGTTGAGGCTGTTGCGTACGGTGCGTGCCCAAGCCGAGAGGAAGAAATCCTGCTCGACGATGTTATCGGTGATGCGACTCTGCGCAAAAGCGAGGTTATACTGCGCATCTTTGTGGTTCGGCTGCAGCCGGAGCGCGCGCTCGTAGTTGAGGATAGCCTGCGCCAACTCGCCTTGTTTGAAACGGGCGTTGCCGAGGTTGTAATACAAGGTGGCGTCTGGCTGCTCATCTATCAAGGCCTGGTAGATCGTCGCGGCCTGCTCATAGCGCCCTTCGGCATACGCTGCGTTCGCGGCATCAAATTCGCTCTGGGCGAAAGCAAGGGCACAAAGGGCCAATAGCAAATTGCAAATTATAAAGCGTCTCATAGTTTCTCCTCCTCTAAGTTGTTAATCAAGTTGGTGGTCGCCTTGTAGAGGTCATCCATTGCATGGTCGGTACTTGGCGCATAGCGCGCGAACTCAGCTGTCGAGAGCACATCTTTGACATCTTTGATGAGTGCCTCACTCACGCCTTTCTGAGCCAACAGCGCGGCGATATTCTCCTTGTTCAGATCCGCCGTCGGAATAGACAGACGGTCGCTGAGGTAGGTCCATGCAGCCTGTTCGATCGCGGCATAGAAAGCGTTGGAGTCATTGGCTTTCAAGGCCGCTGCGGCTGCTTTCAAGCGTTTCTGCGCCACTTTGTTCGCACGCTTGTATCGAACACGCGTGATATCCGCATTCTCCTTGATCTGTTTGCGCAGCACGATCAGCAAGATCAGCGCGATGAGCGAAGGAACAGCGTAGAAGAGCCAAATAACTGAATACTGAATACTGAATACTGAAGGCTTGGCGCTCTTCGGCGCCTTGGTATCAATATAGCGGATGTCGGTGCCGAGTTGCTTGATGTCTTCTTTGTGGGTGTAGCTGACTACTGTAGGCTGGTCGCCGGTAGCGGATGCCTCGCCCGCGCCGCGTTTCACATGGATCGTGTATTCCGGCGTGGAGAGGGTGCGGTAGGCTTTGTCTTCGATATCGAAATAACTGAAGGTGACCGCCGGAATGGTGTAGTCACCCGGGCTGCGCGGGATTGCCAGATACTCGATGGACTTGGTGCCACTCACGCCGGCCGTCGTGGTGTTGAAGTTATTGGTCACCTTCGGGTCGTACGGCTCGAAACCCTCGGGCCAGTCGATGGCGGGCGTCTTGATCAGTTTCATGTTTCCCGCACCGCTGATGTCAATCTTGATGGTCACCGCGTCGTTGGTCTGCAGTTCGGTTTGCGAGATAGAGGGCGTCATGGTGAACTTACCCACGCCTCCGGAGAAACCGGCGGGTTTTCCGCTCGGCAGGGCCGCCACATGAATGGTCACACCCGGCGCGGTGAGCATCTTCGTGACATTGGTGTAGGATCCGAAGAAATCATCGAAGATAGAGCGCACGCGTTGCTGGGTCTGCACGCGAAGAACCGCTTCGAACTTCGCCGGATCAATCGTGATGTCGCCGGAGTGCTGCGGGTAGAGAATGGTACGGTAGAGCACGGCGGTCTGATAGTTGCGGCCGTTGTAGTGCTCCAGTTGCGTCTGTATCTCGCCCTGCTCCAGGTCTTGCTTGAGGAAGCCTGTGAACTCCGGCAACTTGGTGTTGTTGGTCAACTGGGCCACATCCACGTTCGCGAAATACAACTTATACGTCACCAGCAGCGCCTCCTGCTCATGCACGCGCGTCTTCGAGGCAATCGTGCGCACGAAGATGTTCTCCGAAGAGACATTGCTGCCTTGCGAAGACTGAGAGGTCTGCGCACTCTGAGTATTCTGATTACTTTGATTACTCTGAGCCGGCTGTTCGTCCTCGGGCAACACAGTTATCCGCACACCGTTGGACTGCACGCTCTCGCCGTCCACTTTGATGGTAGCGGGCGCGATGGTGAAGGTACCGGCCTTCTGCGCCATCAGCGTGTAGGTGTAGGTCTGCTCGAAAGTCGAGGTGCGATGACCATTGACAAACGAAGTACTGCTACTGGTCGAGGTGTAGGGACCGGCCAAGTAGTCAAAGTCCGTGAACTCAGGCGCGCGCAGGTCCCGGCTGCGCTGGTTGACGCTGTAGGTCAACTGGAACGGGCGGCCGACAATCACCTGCGCCGGCGCCTGCGCCCTAAAAACGACCTCATCGGCAAGCGCACTGAGTGCGATGCCGACAAGGATAAATAATATCGATAATTTTTTATACATATATAATTTATTATTTATTTGGGGCCCCCCGGAGTAACAGGAACTGTTGCTACGGGGAAAGCGTAGCACAATACGTAGCACAATACGTAGCACTATACGAGGGCTGTGCCCGTGGTCGTGCGAGTATTAATGCAAGCGCCTACCATTCTTTTTCTACGCGACGTTTCTTACCCTGTTGCTTTTGCAACTTCTCTTGGGTGTCTTGTTCGTCTTGCTCCAAGGCCTGCAGGATCTGCTCCGCCGTCTCTTTGTCCATCTCGTCGTTCTGCTGTTCTTGTTCCTGTTGTTGCTGATCCTGATTCTGTTCTTGTTGTTGCTCTTGCTGCTGTTGTTGCTGTTGGTCTTGGTTCTGCTGATCTTGGTTTTGGTTCTGGTTCTGCTGTTGTTGCTGTTGCTGTTGCTGTTGCTGTTGCTGTTGCAACAATTCCATAGCTTTCACTAAGTTATAGCGTGTGTCATTATCTTTCGGATTCGCGCGCAGGGACTCCTGGTAGGCGCCGACGGCCTTGTCATACTGCTGCTGCGCAAAATGACAGTTGCCGATATTATGCATCGCCTTGGCATAGCGCGCTTTGTCGTCTTTCTTATCCAACATCTTCGCGGCCGTAGCGAATTCCGTCAACGCATCTTCGTACTTGTTCTGTTTGAAAAGGGCATCGCCGAGGTTATAGTGTGCCTCGTAGCCGTTCTTGTTCTTCTCCAGACCGCGGCGGTAGTTGACCTCCGCCTCGGTGTAGTTCTGCTTCTTGTACTCGCGATTGCCGCGTCGCACGTCGCCGGCTTCCTTCTGGGCGAAGGTGTTCAGGCTGACAAGCAGCAAGAGGGCGATACCGAGGGTGCGGGATCCCGGCAGACCGAAATGTTCTCCAAAGATGTCCATTCTCGTGATGGCTTTGTTCTTACGGTTGAAGATAAAGAAGTCGATGACGAGCAAAAGCAGGGCGATCAAAGCAAAGCTTTGGAACTGCTCGTTATAGTCCGTATAGACTTGGGTCTCGATCTCTTGCGTCGCCAGTTTGTCGAGTTCTTTCTGGATCGCCTTCGTGGCCGTGTTGGTGTTGTCACAGCGCACATAGATGCCGCCTCCGGCCTGTGCGATCTCGCGGCACATGTCTTCGTTCAAACGACTGACCACCACATTGCCTTCGCGGTCCTTGCGGAAGTTATTCGTGCCGGGCATAGGGATTGGGCTACCTTCGGGTTTTCCGATACCTACTACGAGTACCTGAATACCTTCTTCTTTCGCACGACGGGCTACGGCGACGGCATCATCTTCGTGGTTCTCACCGTCGGTGATAAGGATGATGGCGCGGCTGGCATCGCTCCGCTCGCCAAAACAGCGGATAGAGGTGCTCAGCGCCTGTCCGATCGCCGTTCCCTGAGTCTTAATCAGGTCGGGTTTGATGCTGTTCAAAAACATCTTCGCGGAGATATAATCGCAGGTGATCGGCAGTTGTACGAACGCGTCACCGGCAAAGACGACGAGTCCCACTTTGTCGTTCACCATGTTGTCCATCAGTTTGGACAGCATCTGTTTCGCGCGGTCGAGACGATTCGGCGCCACATCTTCGGCGAGCATCGAGTTCGAGATATCGAGTGCTACAATCGCCTCAATACCCTGCCTTTTCTCCGTGCGCTCGGACTGACCGAACTGCGGACGGGCGGCGGCGAAGATAAGGAGCGTAAGGGCTACCAGTACGATGGTGAACTTCACCGTCGGACGCACACGACTCGCGTTCGGCATCAGCTGCTCCATGAGCTCGGGATCGCCGAACTCTTGCAACTGGCGGCGTTTACGTCTCGTATAAACCCAGTAGGCGATGGCGAAAGCCGGAATGGTCGCCAACAACCATAAAACTTCTATATTTGCAAATCGAAACATATCAATTACTTATTGTGCGTAAAACGAAATAGCGAATAATGATCTCGAGCAACAGGCAGGCGAGGGCGGCAAAGAGGAATGGCGCGAAGTTCTCCGTGTGTTTGCTGTACTCACGCACGCGCAGTTTGGTCTTTTCCAACTGGTCGATCTGCTCGTAGATACTCTTCAGACTGCCATTATCCGTCGCGCGGAAATACTGACCGCCGGTCGTCTCGGCGATGCGGCGCAAGGTGCCTTCGTCGAACTCCGAATCCATCGTCACATACTGCCTACCCATCGGCGTATTCACCGGCACGCGGGTTTGGCCGTACGAACCGACACCTACCGTATAGACGCGGATGCCGAAGGTCTTGGCGATCTCGGCTGCCGTCTGTGGGTCGATGTCGCCGCGATTGTTCGAACCATCGGTAAGGAGGATGACGACCTTCGATTTCGTCTGACTGTCCTTCATGCGGTTCACCGCGTTCGCAAGACCCAGACCGATAGCTGTACCGTCTTCGATCATGCCGTACTCGACGGACTTGAAGAGGTTGACGAGCACCGCATGGTCGGTGGTCAAGGGGCATTGCGTAAAACTCTCGCCGGCAAAGACGACAAGTCCGATCTGGTCGTTCGGACGGGCGATGACGAAGTCCGAGGCTACGGCTTTTGCCGCTTCCAAACGGTTCGGGCGCAGGTCCTCGGCAAGCATGGTACCCGAGATATCGAGTGCCATCATGATGTCGATACCTTCGGTGGATTCCGACGACCATTTATTGGTCAATTGCGGGCGTGCGAGCGCGATACTTAATAAGGTGATGATGGCTACGCGCAGCACAAACGGCACATGCAACAACCATATCCGCCAACTCTTCGGCTGTGCCGCAAGGGTCGAGGTGTCCGAGATCTGCACACTCGCGTCCGATTTCCACAGCTCGTAAATGTACCAGCCGATGACCGGGATCAGCAGCAGTAACAGGAATAAATATCCGGGATTAGCAAATGTCATACTTCTTCCTCCTCTTCTTTTTCACCATTCTCACCATTTTCATCATTTACGAGTTTCGTCTCGTTGACAAAATCGTACGCGGTCGTCAGCGCCTGCTCGTTCTCGTCGGGCGTGGTGTGCCACTTGGCAAACTTCACTAAATCAGCCAGTTGCAGCATTTTGCTAAGACGTGTGTACAGGTCTTTCTCGATGAGCGGTTTCATCTCATGCAGGGTCTCATCGGAGGTCTTCTCGGTACTGTGCACTTCGAATCGTCTTCCGATGTATTCGCGCACGACATCCGTCAACTCGGTCTGGTATTCCTTCACCTTTCCGTCCTTCCAGATCTTCTGTGCTTTGATCTCGTCGAGTTTCTCCAACGCTACCTCATCGGCGGGACGCAATAGGTCTGGATTGACTGGTGCTGCTTCCGGCTGATGGTTCTTCTCCCACCAGCGCCAGAACCAGAATGCCAGGTCTATCAGCAGGAACGCTCCTATTAACAGCAGCACCCAGCGGATGATGCCCCACCACCAGATCGGTGCTTTCTCGATATCTTTGATATCGGTGATAGCGAGCGTGGTGTCCACTTCGAAAGGTTGCACGATGTTCAGCGCCATCGGATCCGTCCAGAAAGTGTCTTCTCCGCGGGTCACTGCAATCGGCTCGATAGCGAACAGACTGTCTTTGAATGAGGTTAGCGTCAAGTACTGATTGAGCTGCACGCGACCATCCGGCAGATTCAAGGTGTCCACGATCGTCTTATCGACAATCTCGATGCCGTCCTGCAGCTGCTCGCCGAAGACGGGCAGGGTCACTTGCTCCGTCGCGTCGTGCGTCACCTGCAGGTGCAAGTCCGTCTGGTCGCCGATCATCAGCACGGTCGAGTCGATACTCGCGCTAACTACTATTGCTAATAATAAATTATAAATCATAAATCATCAATTATCAATTGTGGAAAAGTTGCATCAACTTTTTCACATAGTCTTCATCCGTTCGAACGGAAATATTATGCATTCCGGTCTTTGTATAGACGGTCTCCAAGGCCGCCTGCTGGTCGCGCCAAGCCTGACCGTACGCGTTGCGTACGCTGGCCAAACTCGTGTCGGCCCAGACACGCGCACCCGTCTCCGGATCACGCACCTTGAGGAGCCCCACATTCGGCATTTCCGCGTCGCGGCGGTCGTAGATCTGAATGGCGTTCAGGTCGTGCTTGCGGGCGGCGATAACTACCGGTGCCACCTCGCCTCTAACCTTTAGCCTTTCGCCTGCGAATTTCGGATCCATAAAGTCCGAAATGAGGAAAGCCGCACAGCGACGCTTCTGGGCGTTGGTCAGGAACTGCAGCGCCGCGTTGATATCGGTACCGTGGTGTTCGGGTTCAAAACTCAACAACTCGCGGATGATATGCAGCACATGGCTCTTACCCTTCTTCGGCGGGATGAATTTCTCTACGCGGTCAGAGAAGAAGATGACGCCCACTTTATCGTTGTTCTCGATCGTGGAGAAGGCGAGGGTAGCGGCTACTTCGGCCATCGTGTCGCGTTTCATCTGGCTCACCGTACCGAAGTTCCGGCTGCCGCTGACATCGACGAGCAACATCACCGTCAGTTCTCGCTCTTCCTCATAGACCTTGATGTAAGGACGATTCATGCGCGCTGTGACATTCCAGTCAATCGACCGCACATCATCGCCCGGCTGATACTCGCGCACCTCGCTGAACGCCATACCACGACCTTTGAACTGGCTGTGGTACTCGCCCGCGAAGATATTCCGACTCAACCCATGGGTCTTGATCTCTATCTTCCTGACTTTCTGTAAAAGTTCTTCTGAAGTCATTATTTATTCTTTCCTTTTTTCTATTTTCTTATAGCGCAGCATGATATTCTCCCGGAGGCGTCTCGAGCGGTTTGGGTCCGCGAGAGTCGTCGAGCATGGGGCGAGTTACTCCGGAGAATATGCATGCAAGCGTCTGCCGGTACCCCGAAGAGTAGCATTCCGAGCGCTTAAGGTACCTGTACAGCGTTGAGCACCTCGGTGATGATGTCCTCGGTGGTGATGTTATTGGCCTCTGCCTCGTAGGTCAGTCCGATACGGTGACGCAACACGTCGTAGCATACCGCACGCACATCTTCCGGCGTCACGTAGCCTCTCCTATGAATAAACGCGTACGCGCGAGCGGCTTTGGCGAGGTTGATCGAAGCACGCGGCGAACCGCCGAACGCGATCATCTGCTTCAGGTCCTTCAGACCGTATTCCTCGGGGTTACGCGTTGCAAAGACGATATCGACGATGTATTTCTCGATCTTCTCGTCTAAATAAACCTCCTCTACGATCTTGCGCGCCTTGATGATGTCGGCTGTACTCAAGATCGGAAGCACGGTCTTCTTCTCGGACGCGATGTTCTGACGAATGATGGCCTGCTCCTCCTCTTTCTTCGGATAACCGATCACCACTTTCAGCATGAAACGGTCGGTCTGTGCCTCGGGCAGCGGATAAGTACCTTCCTGCTCGATCGGGTTCTGGGTGGCCAGAACGAGGAACGGATCATCCAACTTAAAAGTCTGCTCGCCGATCGTCACTTGACGCTCTTGCATCGCCTCGAGTAACGCCGATTGTACTTTTGCCGGCGCACGGTTGATCTCATCGGCCAACACAAAATTAGCGAAGATAGGACCGCGTTTGATCTTGAACTCTTCGCTCTTCTGACTGTAAATCTGCGTACCGATGACGTCAGCCGGCAGCAAGTCCGGAGTAAACTGAATACGACTAAAATCAGCTTTGATGAGGTCGCTTAAGGTCTTGATAGCGAGGGTTTTTGCCAAACCCGGCACGCCTTCCAACAATATGTGCCCGTCGCTCAACAGACCAATAAGCAAAC
>JAEEGL012544295.1_pt1 | contig 12222 bp, 10 predicted proteins | sample 9134231 | NCBI WGS metagenome assembly JAEEGL01 (sample SAMN16246548, study PRJNA631951) | gut metagenome | biome: gut microbiome; feature: rumen; material: fiber-attached | host: Bos | place: Iran: Karaj | collected 2018-10
CGTATAATGCATGGAAAAACACGAAAATATGTTCTTAATGAAAAAGAAAAGGATGATTATTTGGAATCTTTACCTGAGAATATTAGAAATCGTGTTGAAATTGCTCGTATGAAGGGTCTTGGTGAGATGAATGATGATGAACTTAATGAGACTACGATGGATATAGAAAAGAGAGTTCTTAGAAAAATAACTGTTGATGATTGTGTTGCAGCAGATGCTATTTTTGAAAAATTAATGGGCGATAATGTAGAACCTAGAAGAAATTTTATAGAGGAAAATGCAAGATATGTTAAAAATCTTGATATTTAAGGGGGGTAATAATGATGGAAGATGAATTAAAAAATGAAGAGATAGAAACTACTAATGATGAAATTATTGAAATGGATAATAAGTTTAATGGATATTTTCATGAAAGAGATAGTTTATCTGAAAATAATATTGTTGATGAAGTAAAAACATCATTTTTGGAATATTCTATGAGTGTTATTACATCTAGAGCATTACCAGATTTGCGTGATGGATTAAAACCTGTTCATAGACGTATTCTATGGAGTATGTTTAATTCTGGATATACTCCGGATAAACCGCATCGTAAGTCTGCAAAGACTGTTGGTGAGGTTATGGGTAATTATCATCCCCATGGAGATAGTTCAATTTATGAGGCTATGGTTAGAATGGCTCAAGATTTTAATCAGCGTTACTTGTTGATAGATGGTCATGGTAATTTTGGTAACATTGAAGGTGATGGTGCCGCAGCGATGCGTTATACTGAATCTCGATTATCAAAAATTTCATTGGAATTATTGGCAGATATTAGGAAAAATACTGTTGATATGATGAAAAATTTTGATGAAACTTTAGATGAACCAGTAGTCCTTCCTAGTAGATTTCCTAATATTTTAGTTAATGGTACTATGGGAATCGCTGTTGGTATGGCAACAAATATTCCTCCACATAATTTAGGTGAGGTTATTGATGGTTGTGTTGCATATATTGATAATCCTGATATAGATACTTTAGGTTTGATGCAATATATTAAGGGACCTGATTTTCCTACAGGTGGTATAATTCTTGGAAATTCTGGAATTAAGAGAGCTTATGATACTGGGCGTGGATCTATTACTATTCGTAGTAGAGCAGAAATACAGGAAACTGGTAATCATAATACTATTGTTATTACTGAGGTACCATATGGCGTCAATACTATGGATTTAAAGAATAAAGTCGCTGAATTGGTTAGGGATAAGGTAATTGATGGTATTTCTGATTATCATACTGATTTAAAAAATGGTGTTAAGATTACTATTTCTTTGAAGCGTGATGCTAATCCTCAAGTTGTTTTAAATAATTTATATAAGCATACTAATTTTCAAACTCAATATGGAATAATATTTTTAATGATTGATAATGGTACTCCTAGAACTTTAGGATTACGTGATATAATTTCAAAATATATTGATTATCAAAAGGAAATAATTATTCGTAGAACAAAATTTGATTTAGAAAAGGATGAACGTCGTGTTCATATTTTAGAGGGTTATAAGATTGCTTTAGATAATATAGATGAAGTAATTAGAATAATACGTGGTGCTCGTACTGATGAGGATGCTAAGGCAGAATTAATTGCTAAATTTAAGTTAAGTGATGTACAGGCTGATGCAATTCTTGAATTAAAACTTCGTCGTTTAACTGGTTTAGAGCGTGATAAAATTGAAGACGAATTGAAAAATTTATTGTTAGAAATTGAAGATTTAAAAGATATTTTAGCTTCTGAAAAAAGAGTTTTAGATATTATTAAGAAGGAATTACTTGAAATAAAGAGTAAATATGCTGATGAGCGTAGGACATACATTGATATGACTGCTATTGATTATATTGAGGACGAAAGTTTAATTCCTGAAGAAAATATTGTTATAACATTAACTAATAAAGGATATATTAAGAGATTACCTGTTGATACATATAGAACACAACATCGTGGTGGTGTTGGTATTAAGGGTATGGCTACGAATGAGGAAGACTTTGTTGATCAAATGTTGAATTGTTCTACACATGATTATGTATTGTTCTTTACTAATAAGGGTAAAGTTTATAGGGTTAAAGGTTATGAAATACCTGAATATAGTAGACAATCTAAAGGTTTACCAATAGTTAATTTATTAAATTTGGAGAGTGGAGAATTTGTTAGAAGTTTATTAAATGGTTCTTCAAATGAGAATAATAAGTATTTGGTATTTGCAACTAGATTCGGTTTGATTAAGCGTACTGATATTAATGAATTTAATAATATTAGAGCTAATGGTAAAAAATTCATTACTTTAAAGGAAAATGATGAATTGATTTCTGTTAAAAATACTACTGGTAATAATGATATATTAATGGCTTCTTCAAATGGCAGAATGGTTAGATTTCCTGAAAATTTGGTTAGAGCAATGGGAAGAGGAGCAGCTGGAGTAAGAGGTATTAATTTAGGCGATAGTTTCCTTGTTGGTATGGAAATTGCTACTGAGAATGTTGATGTTTTGGTTGTTACTGAAAATGGTTATGGTAAAAAGACTCCAATTGATGAGTATAGAGTTACTAATAGAGGTGGTAAGGGTGTTAAAACATTAAATATTACTGATAAGAATGGTTTAATTACATCATTTAAAACAGTTACTGATGATAATGATTTGATAATAATTACTGATGAGGGAATTATTATCAGATTATCTGTTGATAAGATTTCTAAGATGAGTCGTGTTACTCAAGGAGTAAAATTAATAAATCTTAGAGAAAATCAAAAGGTTAGTTCTATATCTGTTATTGAAAAAACTGAAGAAGAAAATGATGTTGAGGAATAGAGATATTATTTAAATATCTCTTTTTTATATATAAAAAATTAAAAAATATGTAGCAATATTAATATTTTTTAATTATCTGTTGATAGACACACTCTCTTTTTTATGTTTCACGTGGAACATTATTTAGTTTATAGATATTAAAAATATACTTGCATTAAGTGTGAATGTTTTATATAATGTATTTGTGCAACGATAATATAGGAAATAAGTCAGGATCGGAAGATAGCAGCTTTAACTATTAATTATCGTGTGCACCTTTTTTTATGTTTCACGTGGAACATTGGAAAAAATATACTTTTAAATCTATAATTTATGAGTGTAAATATTAATATTTTACTTTAATTATAGATTTTTTTAACTGTTAATATTGGTTATATGTAAAATTATTGATGTGTATATTTGATATTTTAATAATAAAATGTTATATGTTTCACGTGAAACATATAACTGTATATGTGTATAGTAGTTTTATAAATATATTTAATTAATGTTTCACGTGGAACATTGCTTTTTTATAGTTTATTTATTTGTATATTATTGATATAATTTTATTGGTGATATTGTGAATAAATATATTGATAGAATAATTGAATTATCTAAAATTGCATATAAAAATGATGATATTCCTGTTGGCGCAATTATTGTTTATAATAATAAAATAATTGGTGAGGGTTTTAATAAACGTAATAAAAATAAGTCTGTAATAGGTCATGCTGAGCTTGAAGCCATTGAAAATGCTTGTAAATATATTGGTGATTGGCGATTAGATGGCTGTGAAATGTACGTTACTTTAAAACCTTGTATGATGTGTACTGGTGCAATTGTTGATAGTAGAATTAAAAAGGTATATTATTTATGTGATAGAACAAATGTTTGTTTTAATAGTAATAAATATATTGAAATGACAAAATTAACTGCTAGCAAAAGTGTTGATAAATATTTGAAAATATTGAAAAATTTTTTTGAAAATAAGCGTAATAAGGTTTGAATTGTGTTATAATATAAATTGGAGTGGTTTTTATGAATTATCTTGCTTTATATCGTAAATATCGTCCAAATGATTTGGAAGAGGTTGTTGGACAAAATGAAATTAAGAAAATTTTAGCTAGTTCTGTTAAAAATGGTACAATTACGCATGCTTATTTGTTTTCTGGACCTCGTGGTACTGGAAAAACTACAATGGCTAAAATTCTTGCAAAAATGGTTAATTGTGAAAATAATGTCGATGGTAATTCATGTAATAAATGTAATTCATGTTTAAATGTTTTAAAATCTAATGATGTGATTGAGATAGATGCTGCTAGTAATAATGGTGTTGATGAGATACGTGAATTAAGGGAAAAAGCTACTTTAGTTCCGGCTAATGCTAAATATAAAGTTTATATTATTGATGAGGTTCATATGCTGACTACGCAGGCTTTTAATGCTTTATTAAAAATTTTGGAGGAACCTCCTAAGCATGTAATATTTATTTTAGCAACTACGGAATATCACAAAATTCCATTAACTATTACTTCTAGGTGTCAAAAATTTCAATTTAGTAAGATTAGTGATGAAGATATTGTAAGTAATTTGAAAAAAATTGCTAAGAAGGAAAAAATTTCTATTGATGATGATGCATTGTGGGAAATTGCTAAGTTATCAGATGGTGGTATGAGAGATTCTATTAATTTTTTAGATCAATTAAGATCTTTTACTAATAAGAAGATAGTAATTAGTGATGTTTATGATGTGTGTGGTAATGTTTCTTTATTAGAAATGAAGAATTTACTTATTGATATACGTAAAAATAATGTTACAAATGTTATTACATTTTTTGAAAAAATTAATCAGAATGGTAAGAGTTATAAGAAATTTTTTGAAGATTTTATTTGTTTTTTGAAGGATATTATTTTATTTAAGAATAATGTTTCTAATCAATATTTAAAATTTGATGTTGATGTAATTACAGAAATTGAAAAAATGTATTCATTGGATGATATATTTTATATTATTGAAAAAATAGATAGCTTATTTGAAAAAATTAAGTTTGTATCTAGGCAATCTGTTGTTGTTATTACTGATTTTCTACTTATTATGAATAAATTAAATAGTGATTCTGTTGTAAATGATAATTATGAAAATGCTTTTGAATTTACGTCAGAAAAAAAAGAAGAAGAAAGTAAATTAACAGAAGAGAATGTAAAATTGGATAGTAATTTAAGTGTTAATCCAACAGTGGAAGAAAACAATAAGTCGATTGTTGATAAGGAAATTATCATAAATAATGCTTTTGCGGTGGCGTCAAAGGATGTGAAATTATCTTTACAAGATAAGTTTACTACTGTTGATAAGTACTTGTCAGACGCAAAATATTCGAGTGTAGCTGGTATTATGATTGATATTGTACTTGAGGTAGCAGGGGATGGTTATATAATTTTTTCTGCTAAATATGATGCAATAATTAATAAGATAAATAGTAATTATGAATTATGTAGCAATTTTATAAATAATTTGTTTGGTGGTATTTTTTACTTTGTTGTTATTACTGAGGATGAGTGGAATAATTATCGAAGTGAATATATAAAAAATGTTAAAGAGGGAAAAAAATATATTGTTAAGAAGGTAGAACCAACTGTCAAGAAAAAGGAAAAAAAGGCGACAGTTGTTGATAAATTATTTGATTTAGTTGGTGAAGATGTAATAGAATTTAAATAGGAAGGTGATAATTATGAATATGCAAAAATTAATGCAAGAAGCACAAAAGATGCAAGCCCAATTACAAAAGGATCAGAAGGAGTTAGAAAAAACAATATATGAAGGTAATTCTTCATTTGTTTCAATTACTATTAATGGTAAATATGAGGTTATTGGGGTTAAAGTAGATTTGCCTAATGGTGAAACTATTAGTTCTGATGATAAAGAGATGCTTGAGGATATGATTTTAGTTGCAATGAATGATGCATTAAGAAAAATAGATGATGATAAATCAAAAAAAATGGGTAAATATGGCCAAGGATTGGCAGGATTAATGTAATATGTACCCTGAAAGTGTTAGAAATTTAATTACTTCATTAAGAAATTTACCTGGAATTGGGGAAAAATCTGCAGAGAGAATGGCTTTTTCTATTTTAAATTTTGATGATGAAAAACTTAAAATGTTAGAAAAAGCTATTGCTGATATAAAGAATATTGGTAGATGTTCTGTTTGTCATAATATAACAGATCAAGATTTATGTTCTATATGTTCAAATTCTAACAGGGTGGATGATCAAATTTTTGTTGTGGAAAAACCAAGAGATATAATTCTATTTGAAAAAATGGGTAATTATAATGGAAAATATCATGTTTTGAATGGTTTGATTTCACCAATTGATGGTATTAATCCTGAGGATATTAATATAGATAGTTTGGAAAAAAGGGTAAAAAAAGGAAATATAAAGGAATTGATTATTGTTTTAAAACCTAGTATTGAAGGCGAAACAACGATGCATTATATTGGTAAAGTTTTATCTAAATATGATGTTAAAATTTCTAAAATGCCTATAGGTATTCCAATTGGTGCAGATATTGAATATATTGATTCAATGACTTTAGAGATGGCATTTGAGGATCGACAAAAAGTAGAATAATTTATATATTTATGCATATTCTTTATTGGTGAGAATATGTTAAAAAAAGTATTTAATGTAATAAAAAAAATAATTTTGACGGTATTGCTTATTTATGGTTATAATAAGTTGGCTTTACCCCTTAATGTTGTTATTCCAATTAATATTATTACTGTTCTATTTGTTTATATTTGTGGGATTCCTTCATTATTATGTTTGATATTATTTTTTAATTTTGTTATTTAGTGGAGGTGTGGTATGATTGATAATTTTGATGATAGTTCGTTTAATCTTTTGATTAATGAATTTGAAAAGGGTTTTATCAGTCATGCTTATTTGATTGATGAAAATAATAATAATTTTGCTTTTGATATGGTTAAAACTTTGGTAAAAAAAATATTTTGTTTGGATTCATCTGAAAGTGAAAAAGATAAAATATGTAAGAGAATAGATGATAATAATTATCCTGAATTAAAAGTAATAGAACCTGATGGTATGTTGATAAAAAAGCAACAAATTATAGATTTGCAACGAGAATTTTCTATGGAAGCAGTTGAGGGAAATCGAAGAATCTATATCATACGTGATTGTGAAAAAATGAGACCAGAGACTGCTAATTCAATGTTAAAATTTTTGGAGGAACCAGAAAATAATATTATTGCTTTTCTCATGACAAATAATATTAATGGCGTTCTTGATACTATAATATCTAGATGCCAAATAATTAAATTAAATGGAAATAATAATTTAGTAAATGATGAGTTTGATTTGTTGGCATTGGAATTTATTGATAATATAGAAAAAAAGGGTGGAAAAAGTATTATTGATAATGAAAAATTGTTGATGGAAATTATAAATTCTAAGGATAAGGAAAAAATGATTCTTTTTGTTGATAAATTGATAGATATGTATTATAGTATTATGAAACTTATTGATGAAGAGGAAAAAGGTAATATTTTATATTATGATAAGCTTATAAAATATGTTAAAAATAATAGTGTTAATAAGATAATTAATAAAATTAATTGTTTAATTGAATGTAAGGAATCAATTAAATATAATGTAAATATTAATCTGTTGATTGACAAATTAATTCTTAGCATTGGAGGTTAAAATGAACGTAGTAGGTATAAAATTAGGTAATAATTCTAAAATCTATTATTTTGATGCTGATGGTGTAAATGTGCATGAAAACTCGACAGTTATTGTTGAAACAGAAAAAGGACTTCAATATGGCGTTGTTGTGAAGTTTGTTTCACCAAAGGAAATAGATAAAAAGATGGAATATAAGAAAGTTATTAGGATTACTACAAAGGATGATTATAAAAGATATTTAAATAATATTAAGGATGCTGATAAAGCAATAATTAAATGTAATAATTTAATTGAGGAATATGGTTTAAATATGAGAATAATTGATGCCAATTATACTTTTGATAGAGAACAATTAATATTTAGATTTGTAGCTGATGATAGGGTAGATTTTAGACAATTGGCTAAGGATTTGGGATCAGTTTTTAAAACTAGAATTGAGCTTAGGCAAGTTGGTATTAGAGATAAGGCAAAAGAAATTGGTGGTATTGGCCCTTGTGGTAGAAAACTTTGTTGTAGTAATTTTCTTAGTGAATTTGATAGTGTGTCTATAAATATGGCTAAAAATCAAAATCTTGCTTTAAATCCTACAAAGATTAATGGTGTATGTGGTAGACTTTTATGTTGTTTAACATATGAAAATGATAATTATAATGAATACAAAAAGGGTTTGCCTGATGTTGGTAGCAAGGTTAAAGTAGATGGTCAAGAAGGAAAAGTAGTTTATGTAGATTTATTTAAAAGAATTTACAAGGTTGCTACGACTGATGGCGATATTGTTGTGGTGAATGATGAAGGTAAAAAATAGATTATTAAATTTTGGAAATAATATTATTTATCAGGATAATGATTGTTTTTTGTTTTCTTTAGATTCAATGTTGCTTGCTAATTTTGTAACTATTAAGCTTAGTGATAAGAAGATAATTGATATGTGTTCTGGTAATGCTCCGATACCTATGCTTTTAACGTTTCGAACAAAAGCTAGGATTTTTGGCGTTGAGTTACAAGAATATATTTATAATATGGGATTAGATTCAATTGTTGAGAATAAGATGGATAAACAAATTACTTTTATTAATGATGATGTTAAAAATATTAGAAAGCTTTTTGAAAGTGATTCTTTTGATATTGTTACTTGTAATCCGCCATATTTTAAATATAAGAGTGATAGTTTAGTTAATCTTAATGATAAAAAAACTATTGCTAGGCATGAGGTAGTATTGAAACTTGAGGATGTTATTATTAATGCTAGATATTTGCTTAAAAACGGAGGCACATTCGCAATGATTCATAGGCCAGAACGATTAGTTGAAATTATTGATTTAATGAGAAAAAATGGAATAGAACCTAAAAAAATTAGAATGGTTTATCCTAAATTAGAAAAGGATGCTAACATGATATTAATTGAGGGTGTAAAGAATGGAAAGAGCGGACTTAAAATATTGAAACCCTTAGTTATATATGATGATGATAATAAATATGTTTCAGAAGTAAGAAAGATGTTTGGTGGTGTAGAAGATGTGGCAGAAAAGTTATGATGATACTCCGAGTGTTTATCTTGTTCCAACTCCAATTGGAAATTTAGAGGATATGACATATAGGGCTATTAATATTTTAAAGAGAGTTGACGTAATTTTTTCAGAAGACACTAGAGTTACTTTGCAACTTTTAAATCATTTTGAAATAAGAAATAAATTGATACATATGGATGATCATAATGAAGATAGTGTTAAGGATGATATTTTAAGGTATTTAGAAGATGGTAAAAACGCTGCAATTGTTACTGATAGAGGGACTCCAATCATTAGTGATCCTGGATATAAAACGGTAAAATTTTTAAAGGAAAAAGGATACAATGTTATTGCACTTCCTGGTTCTACGGCTTTTGTTCCGGCACTTGTTGCTTCTGGTATTAGTAGTGAACATTTTACTTTTTATGGTTTTCTATCTAGTAAAGAGAAAAAAATGCGTGATGAACTTGAGTCTTTAAAGGATAGCGAATATACTTTGATATTTTATGAGGCACCACACCGTATTTTAAAAACTTTATCAACTATGTTGGATATATTTGGTGATAGGACTATTAGTATTTCAAGGGAAATATCAAAATTACATGAGAGTGTTTTTGTTGGAAAAATAAGTGAGGCTATTAAAACTATTGAAGTTAAGGGAGAATTTGTTATAATTGTATCAGCAAGTGATGAAATGTTTGATAATGGGTTGTCAATTGTAGATAATATTTCTTTATATATTCGTAGTGGATTATCTACAATGGATGCGATAAAAAGAGTTGCTCATGAACGTAAACTTCCAAAAAATGATGTTTATAAGTTATTTCATGAGAGGAGATGATAGTGTGAGATTAGTAGTAGGATTAGGAAATCCAGATAAGGAATATGAAAAAACAAGACATAATATTGGTTTTATGTACTTGGATTATTTATATGGTAGTGATAAATTTAAATTAAATAAAAAATTTAATGCTTATGAATATATTACTGATATTTTTGGTGAAAAAGTAATATTTATTAAGCCTTTATCTTATATGAATTTATCTGGTGAGGTAGTCGTTAAATATGTTCAATACTATAAAATTGATATTGGTGATATACTGGTAATTCAAGATGATTTAGATCTTGCTGTTGGTAGATATAAATTAATGTTTAAGCACGGTGATGGTGGTCATAATGGTATTAAAAATATTATTAGTAATCTAAATAGTAAAGAATTTTTGAGATTAAAAATTGGTATATCTAAAAATACATATATTGATACTAAAGACTATGTTTTAGGTAAGTTTAGTGGTGAAGAATTGAAAATTATTAATAATACTTTTTCTTTACTTAAGGATTTTATTAGTGATTATGTTAATTTAAATAGGGATTTATTGATGGGTAAATATAATACTAAAAATAATATATAAAGGTGAAAAAAATGAAATTTTTTGATAATTTTTTTGATATAGTAGACGATAATGTATACAATGTATCAGGATTAAATAGGGAATTATCTTGTATAAATATATATGACACTTTTATTAGAAATAATAAAGGTGTTTTAGTCGTGTCTAGTAGTACGTATGTAGCTAATTTATTATATCAAGGATTGTTAAATTATACTGATAAAGTATTGTTTTTTCCAATGGATGAATTTTTAACTAGCGAGGCTATTGCGATTAGTCCTGAATTTAAGGTTGAAAGAATTAATACTTTAAATATTTTATCTAGTGATAGTAAATATATTGTTGTTACTAATTTGATGGGGGCGTTAAGATATTTACCAAGAAAAGAAGTTTGGAAAAATAGTTTTATTACTTTGAAAAAAGGAATGGAAATTGATAGAGATAGGTTGCTTAATGATATTTATAATCTTGGTTATGAGAGAGAAACACTAGTTAATGGTACTGGTAAAGTGGGTGTTAGGGGATATGTTTTAGATATCTTTCCGACTTCTTGTGAGAATGCTATTAGAATTGAATTTTGGGGAGATACTATCGATAATATTAAGACTTTTGATGTGGAAACTCAATTAACTACTTCTGATATTGATGAAATTACTATATATCCATTTACGGAATTCATATTAGATAAATATGAGGAAAATATGATTAGGAAGCAAAAATATTTGGAGTATTATGATAAGAATGTATCTATAATTAGTGATTATATTAATGATGGTATAGTTTGTTACTATGATTATAATACTTTGTTAAATAGTTATTCTTTATTGCTTGATGCGATTAGTGAATATGATAAAGAGAATAAGAGTGAATTTAAGACTAATTATATGAATGCTATTTCTAAGATAAATGGTAGTAAGAATATATATTATTATCATTTTGATGATGATATGAATAGTAAATATAAGACATATAAGTATTCTTATGGTAAAATTACTAAATATAATGGTAATTATAATAACATAAGGAATGACTTAATTAATTATATTGCTACGGGTAAAACTGTAATATTATGTTTGTCAAACAAAGATGTTGCTAAGAGAGTTGTAAAATATCTTGATATTGAAGATATTATTTTAACAACTGAGAGAAATATTATAGATGGAAAAATAAATCTCATTGATAAGAATATATATGAGGGCTTTGTATATAAAAATTATGTTTTACTAAGTAAAAATGATTTGTTTTCTATAGGCGAAGAAATAATTAAATATAAGAGTAAATATAAGATAGGTACTAGAGTGCAGGCACTTACTAATTTAACCGATGGCGATTATATTGTCCATGAAGTGTTTGGTATTGGTATATATCGTGGTTTGGAGACAATAAAGAATGGCTCTTTACAAAAAGATTACATTAAAATAGAATATGCAAATAGTGATGTTTTATATATTCCAGTTGAAAACATTGACAGAATTAGTAAATATACAGGTAAAGAGGGAATAGGAGTAAAATTAAATAGTTTGTCTAATGACAATTGGAAGAAAAAGAAGAAGAAGGTTAGTGATAAACTTGAAAGTATCGCTGCTGATTTGTTAAAGGTGTCCGCAGAGCGTGAAATTAATCAAGGTTTTGCCTTTTCACCAGATGATGAGAATCAGACTGTATTTGAGAGTGAGTTTGTTTATTCTGAAACTCCTGATCAGATAAGGGCAGTTAATTTGATTAAGAAAGAGATGGAAAAACCTAAGCCAATGGATATGCTTTTGTGTGGTGATGTTGGTTATGGTAAGACGGA
>JAEEGL012824909.1_pt1 | contig 12222 bp, 17 predicted proteins | sample 9134231 | NCBI WGS metagenome assembly JAEEGL01 (sample SAMN16246548, study PRJNA631951) | gut metagenome | biome: gut microbiome; feature: rumen; material: fiber-attached | host: Bos | place: Iran: Karaj | collected 2018-10
GGTTGTGCGGAGGTTCTTCGCATCCCTGTCCACCATGTGGTAATCATCGGTAAGCTTGATCGATCCCGTGCCGCAGAAATCAGCGCACAATCCGCAGAAGGTACAGGAAGTCAGGTCAAAGGTGCGGGTGATATTGATGCCTCCTTCGGCGTCCTCTTCCTCGCGGGTGATGGCCATGGGACCGCAGACCTTTATGCAGAGATTACAGTCCACACAGCTGGGGCCGTCAAAAGAGATCCTTCCTCTGTAATTCTTCGCTCCCCTGTCTTCGGTAAAAGGAAATTCCTTGGTAAGAGGCTTTTTTGTAAGGTTGGACAATGCTGTCCCGAGATAAGGAAACATCATGATCCCTTCACCCCCTTTGCTGCTTTTCTGATCATCTCCCGCTTTTCCTCGAGGATCCGGGCTGCCTCATACAGTCCTTCCATGATGGCCTGAGGCTTGGGCGTGCAGCCTGCCACCGCCACGTCCACGTGAACGTATTTTTCAAGAGGACCGTCTATGGCGTAGCTTCCCTTGAACACGTTCCCGGACTGAGGGCAGGACCCTACGGACACCACACACTTAGGCTCCGGCACCTGCGCCAGGGTTCTTATCAGCCTGTCCCTTGACTGCAAAGTCACAGGGCCCGATACAACCACTATATCGGCATGCCTGGGAGAGCCGACGATCTTGAATCCGAATCGCTCCGCATCATAGAGAGTGGTGGTGACAGCCACGACCTCTATATCGCAGCCGTTGCAGGAACCGGCGTTGATGTGGAACAGCCACGGGGACTTCAGTGCGCTTTTCTTTATCAGTTTGTCAAACATCCATAACCTCCGTTCAGGCGCCAAGCCATACAAGCGCAAGGCTTATCAGCGCAAGCACAGACACATATTTCCAGTAAAATTTGAACAGATGCTGTATCCTCAGCCTGGCAGTCACCGCATGCACGGTAGTGATGCAGACCAGGGTCACCAGCACGCAAATAGCCAGAAACAGGATCACATCAGTCACAACATATCCCGTGCGGATGCCGCCGAAAAACAGGGCGGTAAATAAAGCGGACATTACGCACATCTTCATGTGGGTGCTGAGTTTGAACACCGCGAGAGGAGCGCCGCTGTATTCACAGAGAGGGCCCTCGCATATTTCCGTTTCGGCTTCAGCCACATCAAAGGGCTGAGTACCCACCTCGGCGGGAATGACCAGAAGGAAAGCCAGCGCCGCTGGGATCATGCTCCAATGGAAAGCCATGCATCCGTTCATGACCTGCCACTCGCCTATATCGGTCAGATTGAACACCAGCACATCCCCACCCGCTTTCTTCGCCACGGCCAGGAGCGCCAGAACGAAGGGCAGCTCGTAGGACATCATCGTCACCATTTCTCTCGAGATACCCACCGCTCCGTAGGGTGAACCGGAGGAGGATCCGCCCACAATGAGAGCCACCCCGGGGATGGTGATGAGATACAGGATCACTATCAGGTCAGCCACGCCGTTCACCGCCGTGAAACCGAAGATCGGGATGAAGAGCATGATCACGGACAGGCTCACAAAACTGATGAAAGGAGCCATCTTGTACGCCGTCCTGTTCGCCTGGGCCGGGATAATGTTTTCTTTGCCCACCAGCTTGAAAAAATCGTACACCGGCTGTAGGACAGGCGGCCCTATGCGCCGCTGCATGCGGGCGATCACCTTTCTGTCAAGCCCTGCCAGGAGCCAGCCCACGAGGACGGTAAAGAGAGCCCCCGGAAAGATCAAAACGTAAAACAGATATCTCAGAATAAGCATCAGGCCGTTCCTCCCATCAACGCATGAAAATATACATGAAAATGCATAACATGGATATCATTATCACTGCATAAATGCTGTAATCATTTACGGAACCCGAATGAAGTCCCTGAAGCACCTCATAATACCTGTGCCAGTTGTATTTGAAGCCCCAGAACAGATCCGATCCTCCGGCGTGGGAATACTCAGCCTTTTCACCCGAGAAGAAGACCGCGTACTTCTCTTCCGGATCTCCGGATTCATGTGTCTGTCCCCGGAAATCAACGCTCAGGTCGCCGGTGCCGTAAGCCGAATCGTAGTCCTCTCCCGATTCAAGGGTGCGCCCCGTGGTCCTGCCCATGATGAGGGTGACCAGCACGGCCGCAGCAAAGACCATAAGGAATAATGAAAGCCACACATAGGGATTCCAGTAACTGAACTCCAGATTTCCGCCCGTGAGACCGGCAAGACCGTAAGTCACCGAATATCCGTCGCCCATCATCCCGTCCACGTAATCAATGTTGTCAAATGCGGAAGTCACGGCGCTGTTTATGAACACGCGGTCAAACTCCCTGTAAAAGATCCCGGTGAAGATACAGAGGAACGACATGATCCCCATGGGGATGAGCATGATGGGTGAAACCTCCTTAACATCCTCGTGCTCCTTCCTCAGCTGACCGAAGAACACGGAGTGAAGGACCTTCACAAATGAGGCGAGAGTCATGACCGACACCACAAGGGCGGTAACGGTGACTACCACGTAAAAGAAATTGCCGGTCTGCATCGCCTTCTCATAAACAGCCTGATATATCATCCATTTGGAAACAAAACCGTTAAAGGGCGGGAGTCCCGAAATGGAGAACGCTCCTATCACAAAACATATGCAGGTCTTCGGCATCCTTTTGGAAAGCCCTCCCAGGGAATCAAGATCCGAGGTTCCGGTGCTGTGGATCACCGCTCCGGCGCACAGGAAGAGGAGTCCTTTGAAAAGCGTATGGTTCACTGCATGATACAGGGAAGCGTTCAGCCCAAGCGTGGTGCAGAGGCCCGCGGCGGCGATTATGTATCCCAGCTGGGACACCGAGTGAAAAGCCAGAAGCCTCTTGAAATCGTGCTGGGCAAGAGCCATCGTGACCCCTATGAACATGGTCACCGTACCGATCAGAGTGAGCATCACCTGTATCGCGGAAGTGTCTATCACTCTGAAGATGATGTAGGAAAGGCGGATGATACCGTAAACGCCCAGTTTAAGCACCATGCCCGAAAGGATCATGGAAACCGACGAAGGCGCCACCGTGTGCGCATCCACAAAGGACGGATGGAAGGGTATCATTGCCGACTCCACGCAGAATCCCGTAAGAATGAGCGCAAAAGCCAAAAGAGTGGTGCTGTTGAAGCTTCCGGGAAGTATCGCGGACAGCTGCGCAAGGTTCAGGGTATGACAGTTCATGTAGAGAAGAGCGATACCTGCCAGCATCATGGAGGAACCGATGGAACAGTTCACCAGATACTTGAAAGCCCCCTCTATGGCGGTGAGCTTGTCGGTGTTGGCTGCGGTGAGAGCCACGGCCGAGAATGTGACTATCTCCATCATAATGAACATATTGAAGATGTCCCCTGTCAGGAAGAAGCCTACACTCGCTCCGGCCAGCATCAGGAACAGGGTGTAATAATGTCCCAGATTCTGCTTACCCTTCATATATCCGAAGGAATAGACACAGGACAGCCAGTAGGCCGTGATCCCCAGAAGCGCGAAGAGAAGGCTCAGGGAGTCCACCTCGTAGCCGATGCCTATGGCATAACCTGACTCGGGAGCCCAACCGCCCATCCAGTACGATATCACCTGCCCGTCTATCATCACGGAAGGGATGAGACAGGCCAGCATCACAAGGGATGCAGTTACCGCCAGAAAGGCTATCACGTTCCTGAGTATCTCTTTCTTCCCGACTATCTCGATCAGAAAAGCCGAAAAGAACAGAACCATTACCGAAAGTACGGGAAAATGCTGGATCATCCGCGCAACCTCCTCACCTCATCGGCATCAACAGTGCCGTAGCGTTTTTTTATCATTATCACGATGGAAAGGGCCATGGCGTCCACGCAGGCGCCTATGACTATGCTTGTGAGAGTCAGGGCCTGAGGAACGGGATCCACAAAGAATACGGCTTCTCTCCTGGCCAGCTCCGCAAGGTTGTAGATGGGAGCGGTACCCCCTTCATTAAAGCCGGCGCTTACGATCAGCAGATTAACGCCGTAATCGATGATCCCCAGTCCCAGCACCACCTTTATCAGGTTCTTCTGGGTACACAGGGTCCAGAGCCCAAGGACTATAAGAAAAACAGAAACGATGTAATTTCCAAGTATCATTTGGCGACCTCCCCGGAAGCATCAGAGACTGCCGCGTCGTTTCCGGCGTTCTCCACAACTTCCTTCTCATCTCCCCCGGACCTTTCCGAATCCAAGGCTGCCAGGAGGCTCAGCATAAGTACCAGCAGGAATCCGATCCCCGTCAGTACCTTGAAGCCGACAGCGTAACTCATAAAAGTGATATTTCCGGCAGAGATCATATCCCCCACCTGACCGTTATCAAATATCACATTCACACAGAAATTGGCTCCCGCAAATATGCCCATGAGCCCGAGAAGCACGTAAATGATAGCTCCGAGGGCTTCGCCCTTTCTCAGGCCCTCCGGCTTTACCGCCTCTGCCATCACCTTGAAACCGTAAGCAAGATAAAGCAGGAGCACTGTCGAAGCCACCAGAACACCGCCCTGGAAACCGCCGCCCGGGCTTATGGTCCCGAAGGCGATTATGTAGAAACCGAGGATCAATCCGAAGGGAAGGAACATATCGGCGCCGCATTTCACCACAAGATGCTTTTCCCTGAATCTGTCTTTAAACTTCATCACGCATCCTCCTTCTTTTCCGATCCCTTTTCACCGACCGCCACGCTCTTAAGGACTATAAAGCTTCCCGCAATGGCCGTCAGGAGAATGAAGGACTCTCCGAGGGTGTCAAAGCCTCTGAAATCATAAACTACGGCGGCCACATTATTTGCAGCCATGGTCTTTGAAAGGTTTTCCTGAACGATCACATCCGCAACCCCGTTTACCTGGGACAGATCCATATTTCCGGGATCCTCGTAGAGATCCTTCAGATTGGAATAGCTTCCGTCATGGGTGAGGCTGCCTTCGTTATGATGCCGGCTGACAGCGTATATCCCGCATACCAGGATCACCGCCAGGGCGATGTACGCAAGAAGTCTTTTGTTCATTTACCCTCATCCTCCTTTGCTATAGTCATCCGCACCGCTATCACAAATATGACCGTTCCAAGAACCGCTCCGACGGCCGCCTCGGCAATGGCCACATCTGGAGCCCGCAGCAGGACGAACTCAAGCGCCACAAAAGCCCCTGTGACTCCGAGGGCGATCACCGACGAAAGGACATTCTTGAAGGTTGCGGCGCAAAGTGCCGATATCACTATACCCGCCAGCACCAGGCAGTTCATGATGTACAATTCATTCATCTTCTTCCACCAGATCCTCTCCAAGCTGGTCTGTGACAAGTCCGTCAACCGGCTTTTTCATGTGCGCATAAGCGCCCTTCATAAGGGCGTGGCTGGCGATGGGATTTGCCAGGATATTGAAGATACCGATGATGGCGATCTTTACGGCCATTCCCCCGTCTCCAAGCACTCCTATGGCGTAAATAAGACCGCCTATGACAACTCCAAGGACGCCCAAAGTGGCTATGTTCGTACTGCTCTGCATCCTGCAGAAAAAGTCCGGCATCCTGATAACCCCGACAGTCCCTGCCAGAGCGAAGAAGAGGCCTATGACGATAAAGACATCCACCGCTATCCTCATAACTCACCTCCAAGGTAACGTCCTATGATCGTTGTGCCGATAAACCCGAGAACAGCCGTCACGAGAGCTATATCGAGGTAAATACCTCTGCCGCTCCAGAGGGCGAACAGTATCAGCGCAAGATCGGTGACGATCTCTATACAGTCCGACGCGAGAGCCCGGTCAGCCATGGTGGGACCGGAGATGAGCCGGACAAGCAGTATCACTGCGAGCGCAACGAAGCAGACCGCAAAAAATAACAGATCACCTGACATTATTCCCATATCCTCCTTATCGCTCGTTCCATATTGCCTTTGATCTTCTCTCCCGCTTCCTCCGGTTCCTGAGATTCCACATTGATCCAGTGGATGTAGAAGCAGGTCCGGTCTCCGTCCTCCCCGTCCTTAACGGCAGCCATGGTGACGGTACCGGGGGTCAGGGTGATGGAATCGGCAAGCATTGCCTGTCCGTATTCACTCTTCAGGTCCACGGGGACCCTGACGATACCGGGGTTGATCCTGAGGGCCGGAGATAAAGCCCTGAAGGCCATATCCACATTTGCCTTAACCAGTTCCACAGGGAAGATACAAACACAGTAAAATATGAGATTCACAAGCCTTGCGGGATTGCACAGATGGAAAGCTTTCTCGTGGATAAAGAACCGGGCGCTGAAAAGAGACACCGCCGCACTCACCACAAGTCCAGCCACGATCACCTGCAGTGAGGCTTCGTTCCTGAATATGGCAGTGATCTGCCCCGTAATGACCATCCAGAACAAAAAGCCGAGGATGAATACAGAGATGAATGACGCCGGATTCAATTTTTTCATTACCACGTTCTCCTATCCTTTTTCATTCAGAAAATATGGGCTTCCTTAAAACATGACCGTTTGAAAGCTTATATGCTATCCTGCGGTCAAGCCAGTCCGCAAACTCACCGATCCCCTCTCCAGTGCGGGAGGAGACCGCAAATACCGGAGCATCGGGATTCACATCCCTCTCATCCCGTCTTACCCTGTCCGGATCGAAATCGAAGTAAGGCAGTACATCGCTCTTATTTATGACAAGGGCATCGGTGGCCCTGAACATCAGAGGGTACTTGACAACCTTGTCATCTCCCTCAGGCACGCTGAGGACCGTTATCCTGAAATCCTCCCCGATATTGAATTCCGCGGGACATACGAGGTTCCCGATGTTCTCTACTATCAGCACATCCAGATCACCGGTGTCAAACATGGGCAGGATGTTCTGTATGCTCAGGGCTTCGATATGACAGGCCCCGTCTGTCTGGAGCTGCACCACGGGGATCCCCAGAGCCTCAATAGTCTCCGCATCGATCTGTCCCGCCACATCTCCTTCTATGATACCGATCCGGTACCTGTCCTTCAAAGCTTCTATCAGCTTCTTTATGAGAGAGGTCTTTCCCGCCCCCGGTGAACCCATGAGGTTGATGAGACATACCTTTTTCTCATCAAGTTCCTTTATGATATCACTGCTCACATCCTCATTCCACTCGAGGATCTGTTTTACTATCCTGATCTCCATCCGATCCACCAGAAATATACATGCCCATGACCGCTTTCAGTCTTCTCTCTTCCGCGGATCCCGGGCGCCTCTCCCCTTTTGTACGACCGGCCATGCCTGGGCGTATACGGTCTCTCATCTGCAGGTCCGGAACGTATACGTACGTCCCTTCCTGATGCCCTTATGCTCAGTCCGCCAGCACCGAATCCACAAAGTACTCATTTCCGGACAATATCCTGAAACCAGTCCCGCCGCATCCGGGGCATCTGAACTTTCCCGGGCTGATCTCCCCGTCGTAGCCGCAATCTCCGCAGCTGATCCTCACGGGCACCTTTTCTATCTTCAGGGACGCCCCTTCGGCAATGGTCCCCTCGGAGGCTATCCTGAAATATTCTTCTATGCACTGCGGGACTATTCCCGACAGTTCCCCGATCTTCAGCCTGATCTCCGTGACCCTGCTGACATCATACTTCCGTACCTCAGGGATCACCGCTTCCAGGATCCCCTCAACTATGCTCAGTTCGTGCATGTCAGAACGGAGCCGGGGCAGACCTCAACGGTCCATGCAGGAGAAGCAGGGGTCGATGCTGGCTACTATCAGTCCTGCCGCATCCACCTGATCACCCTTAAGCATCTCCACAAGAGTAGGCGCATTCTTAAAGGTCGGGACATGTATGCTGACCCTGGCAGGCTTGTCGGTGCCGTTGGCCACGACCTTGTAGCTGAGCTGTCCCCTGGGAGCTTCGTTTCTGCACATATACTCGCCGGGAGCTATGGTGGGAATGGACTTCCCCAGGTTCAGCGCTCCTCCGGGCATATTCTTAAACGCCTGTCTGATGATCTTTATACTCTCGAAGACTTCAAGAGCCCGGACCACCACGCGGGCGAACACGTCGCAGGTATGATAGGTGGCGATCTTGAAATCAAACTCGTCATAACAGGAATGAGGCGCGTCGATACGGACATCCACCGGCACGTTCGAAGCCCTGGCGTGAGGCCCGATGGCGCCTATCCTGATGGCGGCCTCTGTGGTGAGGACGCCCACGCCCTGAGTCTTCAGGGCGACAGTCCTGTCGTTCATAACGAAATCCGTGAGTTCCTTTGTGCTCTCCTCAATGGCGTCGAGCCCCTTCAGAACGGTCTCCATCTGGGATTTGGAAATATCCCTTCTCACGCCGCCGACGATGCACATTCCGTAATTCACCCTGTTTCCGGTGAGTTCCTCGAGGATATCCATGCAGACTTCCCTGTCCGCCCAGCTCTTCATAAAGTAACTGTCGTGTCCTATGATGTGAAGCGCGATGCCAAGCCACAGGAGATGCGAGTGAATGCGCTCAAGCTCCTCGATCACCACCCTGATATACTGGGCTTTCTTTGAAACCTTCATGCCGGCTATCTCCTCGCAGGCCATGCAGAAAGTCATGGCATGGATGTGTGAACAGATGCCGCACACCCTCTCCACAAGGGTCGTAGCCTGAATGTAATTCTTTTCCATGGCCAGTTTTTCGATGCCACGGTGATTGTAGCCTATGAATACCTCGGCATCCTTGATGACCTCGCCCTCGGTCACAAGTCTCGCATGGACAGGTTCCTCCAGTGAAGGATGATAAGGTCCTATGGGTATGATCTGACTCATATCAGCCGCCGCTCCTTTCAGTATCGCTTACCTTTTCAATGACCGAACCGGAAGCATTTCCGTCCGGATCTCCGGCCTTTTCGGAATATCTGTCCCTGATGAGTTCATCCATCGGGGTGACTATGATCTGTCCCTGGCCGCTGAGCATATTGTCGGGGAGGAACAGTCTTTTAGAGGTGTCAAGCCCTTCAAATTCGAATCCGAAAAGTTCGTTCAGCTCCCTTTCGGGCCATTCCGCCGCCTTGTCGTAGATATCCGAAATGGAGGGAACCCGGGCATGACCGCGGATGCAGTAGGATTCTATCCCCGGCTCCACCTGGAATTCGTAGGAAATGACCGCCTCCCCATTCTCATCGAGGTAACCGTGGATCATGGCGAGGATCACATTATCCTTCCTCATCTTCCGGGCTATGTGCCTGATCTCTTCAGGCTGGGTCGGGATAACCTTGTATTCCTGTTTCATAAATGACTCCTTCACGGGAACATCCCGTTAATGTCGGTATACCGGATCCGTGTCAGCAGATCCTCGGCAGCTGCGATCCGCTCAGCTTCGCCGCGATCCTCCCCGTGCCGAGGGGCGTGCGCACAATAAGAGCCCCGGGAAGATCTTCTGTCACATGTCCTATTATCGCAGCATTCTGCCCTCCAGGGCATTTTTTCAATATCTCAAGCGCCTTTCCTGCGGCTTCCTTTGCTGTCACAAGAACGATCCTCCCTTCACAGGCGCAATACAGAGGGTCAAGACCAAGTATATCACAAATTCCGTTCACTGTCTCGGAAATCGGAATATCTTTTTCAATGATCTCGATCCCCGCATCTTTTCGACCTTCCACGAACTCATTCAGTGTCGTTGCCAGCCCTCCCCGGGTGGGATCTCTCATCACTCTCAGATCTTTTCCCAGCCCTTCGGCAAGGGAAAGGGCTTCCCGATGAACGGGAGCGCAATCGGACAGAAGCTGAGCCCCGATCCCATCGGACATGATGCCCAATTCCGGGTTTCTGGAAAGCATGACCGCGCTCCCATGGTCTCCCACTGTGCCGGATACTATCACACAGTCTCCGGGAACGATGTTTTCCGGCTTCAGATCCAGAGCGGTCACCCCGATCCCGGAGGTATTGATGTATATCCCGTCGCCCCGGCCTCTTTCGACGACCTTCGTATCGCCGGTGACTATCCGGATCCCGGCCCTCGAAGCGGTCTCGCCCACGGATCCCGCGATCCTTCGCAGATCTTCCAGAGGCAGCCCCTCTTCGATGATGAACGACAGGCTCAGGTAAAGCGGCCTGGCCCCCATCACTGCCAGATCGTTCACGGTCCCGCAGACGGAGAGCTTTCCTATGTCCCCTCCCGGGAAAAACAGGGGATCCACCACAAAACTGTCGGTGGTAAATACGAGTTTTCCCTCCTCATCCCCCCGGGGGATATCAAGCACCGCACCGTCGCAAAGAGCATTCTCCGACCCGTCTTTGCCCTGATCTATCAGGGGGAGGATGAGTTCGTTTATGAGGCGGGCAGTCTTCCCGCCTCCGCTTCCATGATCAAGGGTTACGTGATCGTCCATACCGGATGCGCCTTTTCCTTCTCCTAAAGCCAAACTTCGCCGTCCCTTATTTCAAAGCCTTTATCGCGCTGTATTTCCAGGCAGCCGCGCAGGCTCCTTCCGATGAAACCATGCAGGGTCCCACGGGGCTGTCAGGTATGCAGCCCTTTCCGAAAGCCGGACAATCTGCCGGTTCCAGAGCGCCTTTTATCACCTCGCCGCAAAGGCACCCGGGCAGCTCCACAGGGTCGCCCGCCCGTATCCCGAATCTCTTTTCGGCGTCGAAATCGGCGTACTCTTCCCTGAGTCCGTACCCACTCTCCTTTATCATTCCCATGCCCCTCCAGCGATCGTCGCGGATCTCCAGCACCTGTTCCATGAGTTCCAGAGCGAGTTCATTTCCTTCGGGATTCACCACCGAGGGATAGGCGTTTCTCAAAACAGCCTCTCCGTTCCTGACATCTCTCAGTAAAAGCGTGAGGGCCTTCATTATCTCTTCAGGCTCAAATCCCGCTATCACCGCGGGAAAATGAAGATCATCCGTAAAGAACCTCATACCCTTTTCGCCGAGGATAACCGCCACATGCCCCGGGCAGAGGAAGCCCTGCACCCTGAAACCGGGATCAGCCGCAAGCGCCCTTATTGAGGGTTCCAGCCTCTTTAGCATGGAAAGCACGGTGAAATTGTGCACATTCCTTTCCCGGGCAGCTTTCACGGCCGACGCCGTTCCCGGCGCAGTGGTCTCAAAACCCACCCCCAGGAAAACCACCTGCCTGTCAGGCTCATTCGCCGCAATGTCCAGGGCGTCCATAGGTGAATAGACAACCCTTACATCCGCTCCCAGGGCCCTTCTCTTCAACAGAGAATCGCCGAACACGCTTCCCGGGACTCTCAGCATATCGCCATAAGTCGTTATCACCGGAGCGTCCTTGAGCCCGGTCAGGCCGAGGACGGAATCAACGGTCTCCTGTGAAGTCACGCACACCGGACAGCCGGGGCCGGAGATAAGCCTGACCTCCGGCGGAAGCAGCTGTTTCAAGCCGCTCCTTGCTATGGCCATGGTATGGGTGCCGCAGACCTCCATTATCCGGATCAATCCGCGTCTCCCCTCTCCTGACGGGAATCGTTCCCTGAGTCATTTCCACCTGAAGCGGGCTCACTCACCTCTCCCGCAGCGCCGGACAAAGTTCTGAGTTCTTCCATCAGTTCATCGTATGACTCCGCGACTTCCATCGCCTGCTTCGCGTTGATCCTCTCAATGGCAAAGCCGGCGTGGACTATCACATGATCTCCAGGTTTGGGTTCCCGGATAAAAGAGACGTCGACGGTGCGGAGCAGGCCGCCCCTCTCCGCGACCGCAGTCCCGTCGCTTTTTATCTCCTTAAGTTCAAATGGTACCGCGAGGCACATTCCGCTCCTCCATAACAGACTATAGACCTCCATCTCGCACTTCGTGCTCAATGTTGGGCGTTCGCCATATGCCCGTATTTGCGTGCGAGCACGCATACGGGCGCATGGCTCACTGCTGACACAAAAAAACTCCGGGAGAACCGGAGCTTTTCCTTATTTAGCAGGTGATGGGAATCGAACCCACCTATCCAGCTTGGAAGGCTGGTGTTCTACCAATGAACTACACCTGCGCATAGTATCGGGGCGACAGGATTCGAACCTGCGGCCTCCTGCTCCCAAAGCAGGCGCTCTACCAAGCTGAGCCACGCCCCGTGTCGCCTGTCCCCAAACACGAAAAACATTATAATCAATAACCTTATCTCTGTCAAGCCATTCAGGAACTTCCCTGTCAGCGAAGGTTTCTATTCACAGTTTGAACATGTAAGGATGTAACGAGACGAAGTCCCGAGGATCATTGTGGGCGTGAGCTACTACAGCTGAAGGGATCCGAGATCTTCGCACAAACCCGAA
>JAEEGL012878875.1_pt1 | contig 12222 bp, 8 predicted proteins | sample 9134231 | NCBI WGS metagenome assembly JAEEGL01 (sample SAMN16246548, study PRJNA631951) | gut metagenome | biome: gut microbiome; feature: rumen; material: fiber-attached | host: Bos | place: Iran: Karaj | collected 2018-10
CTACCTGTCGTTCGCCATCGCCGTGTACGACGAATATCCCAACATATACAATTACGTAGCCAAGCGCCTGATATCCAACATCGCGCCGGCGCAGAACTACTTCATCGCGTCGGGAATGCACTGGGAGGGAACCGCATACGGCCCCTTCCGCGGTTGCTACCTGATGTACGCGCAGATACTGTTTTCGGCCATGACCCACGGACAGTATCATCTGTACGATTACGACAACCTCCACAGACTGATGCTCACCTATATAGATTTCAGAGTACCGGGGGGTTACAACGACGGTTCTACTCTCGCGTTTGAAACTGGAGATCAGGCCGGAACGGGCATAAGCGGTGTAAGGTCGGTCGCGTTCCTTTCCGGAGGATATTTCAACGACGCGAACCTGCTTACTCTCGGGCGCGGCCAGTACAACGAAAGCACGCCGTGGGACAGCACAAGGTCGTACGACTGGATAACCCCGACGGAGTACCTTATCCTGAACAGGCCGGAAACCGCCAGCCTCGGGCACTGCTACGACGGGCTTAAGCTCGCAAACGTGATAAGCTACCCGAAGAGCTCGATATTCGCCCGCTCGTCCTACGACAGCGACGGGGTCGGCGTGTTCATGACGATGGTCGAGGATTACACGAGCAGCCATTCGCACCCCGACTGCGGCTCGTTCCAGATATACTACAAGGGGTATCTGGCAAGCGAATCGGGCGTCTACGACAGCTACGGCTCGGAGCATCATTACAGCTACGGCTTCCAGACCATATCAAGCAACTCGCTGCTCATTCTCAACACGAACAGCGCGGACCGCGCGAAGATAAACCCCGAAAACAGATACTACTCGGGCGGCCAGACTATGCGCAACTATTCAAGACTGCGCTGCCCGTATACGCTTGACGATTTCCTGAAATCCATAAATCACGATCAGGCGGCAATATTCGGAAAGGTCGCCGACGCCGATACCGAAAAATATCACTTCTCGTATCTCGCCGGAGACATGACCGGGGCATATGACCCGGAGACGGTCGACGAGGTCACGCGCCATATGATCTCCGTGATGACGGACGACGAAAACTGCCCGATGGTCTTTGTGATCTTCGACCGCATAACCTCCGACAAAGCGGAGTACCCGAAGATCTGGCTTCTTCATTCCCACAAAACCCCGACGGTTGAGGACGGGGTCGTGACCGTAAACAACGGAAAGGGCAAGCTCGTCACCCAGTCGCTGTTCAACGACATGAAAATAACCGTGTACGGCGACGACGAGAGCTGCTACACCGTCAACGGCAGAGTTTTCACTCCCACGCAGAACCCTGCGAAGGGCAGCGAGTACCGGGTCGAGCTGACTCCGCAGAAGAAATCCGGGACGGACAGATTTCTTGAAGTCATGTACGTGACCGAAAGCGGCAACACAGTGGTGACGAAAGCGGAGGAGATAGATTCCCCGCTGCTTATGGGAACGGAGATACTCGGCAAAGTCATAATGTTCGCAAAGGACACGAATTCCCTTGACGGAGAGGCGTCCTTCAGCGTAAAATCCGGCGGCGAACTCGAATTTTTCATAGGCGGAGTAAAGCCCGGCAGATGGCAGGTCTCCGTAAACGGCGCACCGGCCGGCGAATATACCGTCGGCGAAGGCGAGGGAATACTCACCTTTACCGCACCGGGCGGGGACGTCACCGTCAGATATATACAGTAAAACACGGTTCTGCAAACCATAGATTATAAAAATCATCTGTTTTAAGAAAGGATGTTAATATGAAAAAAATCATTTCACTCGCCCTTGCGGTCCTGATGCTTGCGACGGTGCTTATCGCCTGCAAAAACAACAGTACTCCCGTCGGACCGAAAAATACGGAGGGCACCGAAACTTCTGCCGTCGAGAATCCGAAGCGCAGGTTTTATAAGGATCTCAACTTCGGCGGCACGACCATAACGGTCGCCCACAGGGGCGAGGCCTACGACGACTGGATCATCGGCGACGACGAAAAGGAAGGCACGTTCGTCGCGGTCGCGGAGTGCAACGCAAACGTCGACGGCGCGCTGAACGTCGTGACAGAATTCGTTCCCGGCAGTTCCTCCGCTTCCGAGTTCATCAGGAACGAGGCCATGCTTGTGGAGTCGGGCACCGACGCGCACGACGTCATAGTGCCTGATCAGTACTACGGCACCGCGTTTGCGGCGAACAGCACCTATGCGAATCTTCTTGACGAAGAGCATTCAGGCTATTTTCAGTTCGGCGAAGAGTGGTGGTACAACGATTACATGTCAAACCTCACCATGGGAGACGACATCCAGTATTTTGCCGCCGGAGACATTTCCCCGACCATCCTCGGCTGGTGCTCGTGCACCTTCGTCAACTGGAAGCTCTACAATGACTATTACCGCGACCCGAACGAGTTTCTGAAGCTCGTAGACAGGGGCGAATGGACGGTCGACGTCCTCATGTCGAAGTGCAAGGACATGTACATCGACCTTGACCAGAACAAGAGAGTCACCACAGGAGACCAGTTCGGTTTTGCCACATCCAAGGGACAGAGCGCCGTTTTCGCGGCCATCGCCGCCGGCATGACCTTCAGCCGCAGAACCAGCGAAGGGAGCTTCGAGCTTACAATCGCGGAGTCCAAAAACAACGACATCTTCGAAAAGATCTACGATCTCTACAACAATACTAAAGGCGCGTGGACTTACGACTATTCCAAATATCCGACAGCCAATTCCGACATCTTCGGTTCGGGAAGATCGCTCTTCATGAACGAATACCTCATGTACGCCTGGAGAGAGTCGGTCCGCAGTCTCGAGGACGGATACGTTATAGTTCCGCGCCCCAAGTACGACGAAAACCAGAAAACCTACCTGTCGGCCATGCAGGACAGCTTCTACATCTATACGATTCCGGTCACGACTCCTCTTGACAAGATCGACGCCGTTACGGCGATGATAGAGACAAAGTGCATAATGTTCAACGAGAAGGTAATCCCCGCCATGTACGACAATGCGCTGAAGATCAAATTCAAGAGCGATGACGTCGACGACGAGATCGCCTCAAAGATGCTCGATCTGGTAAGGGACGGCATCACATCCGACTTTGCCGTCGTTTACACCTCGTCTCTCGGACAGATGCCCGACATGGTAGGATCTCTTATTCAAAACAAGAGCAAGACCTGGGCTTCCTCCGTCAAAGCCGGACTGGATAGATACCAGGGCTATCTTGACGACCTGCTTTTCCACTTCGGATTCTGATTTTAAAGCATTGCGTCCTCCCTCCTGTCAAACGGAGGGAGAAATAAATTGAGGCTTTTCAACGCCATCATCATCCCCGGCGGATGAAAAAAGGAGATTTACATGAATAAAACACTTAACGTGGGAGTCATAGGCCTGGGAATGGGCAGACGCCACGCAGAGTCGGTTCAGGAAACGCCGGACGCACAGGTTACGTGGGTCTGCGATACCGACGAAAAGAAACTTGAGGAAACCGCCGCAGAGCTCAACGTGCCGAACAGATGCGCCGACTACCGCGATATGCTGAAGGACGAAAATCTCGACGCCGTCATCATCGCATCCCCCGACGGACTACACCGTCAGATGATCGTCGACGCACTCGCGGCGAAAAAACACATACTCTGCGAAAAGCCGCTCGCGCTCACAAGAGAGGACATCGAGGCGATCGTCGAGGCGGTACACAACAGCGACCGCGTGTTCATGGTCGGTCAGATATGCCGCTACACTCCCGGCTTCTACGAGGCGAAAAAGCGCATCGACGCGGGCGAGATAGGCGAGCTCACCTTCATCGAATCAGAATACGCGCACGACTATACGCATATTCTGGTCGGCAACACCTGGCGCTGCGATCCTCTTCGCAACGGAGTCGTCGGAGGCGCCTGCCACGCGGTCGATCTGCTTCGCTGGATATCCGGAGAAAACCCGGAAAAGATCACCGCGTACAGCACGCACAAGACCTTTGCCGACCTTACGCCCTACGACGACACGCACGTGGCGATAATGAAGTTCCCGAACAACATAATAGGCAAGGTCTTCGCGTCGATAAGCTGCCGCCGCGACTATACCATGCGCTCTGTGTTCTACGGCACGAAGGGCACGATAATCACCGACAACACCAGCCCGACGATGACGGTCTTCCACCTGAACGACGACGGCGCGTCAAGCACCCCCGAGACGGTGGAGCTTGACATCAACAACCACAACACAACGGGCGAGTTCGCCGAATTTTTCGACTGCGTCGTGAACGGGACTCCGGTAAAGACAACGGTGGAGGAGGGCGCGAACACCATCGCCGCCTGCCTCGCTATTGTTCAGTCCGCCAATACCGAGCAGACCGTAGTCCCGCAGTATTTCGCATAATGCCCTAAAGCGGCATCACTTATCCGCCGGAATTAATTTCCGGCGTTTTTTTATTTCCGGAAAACCGCTGCTCAGGGCTTCATATTTCCAAAACGGACATGGTTTCGAGAAAGTGTCTTTTCCTTATATTGCCAATCAAAGAAAATAGATATATAATATTCGTGAAGAAAAAAAGGACGTGAAATTGAATGGAAAAGTATCTAATCGGCGTTGACGTCGGGACGACCGGAACAAAATCGATTCTGCTGTCTGAAAAAGGTGAAACCGTCGCACATGCGTACGAAGGGTATAAAACGTTCGCCCCGGATACTCTTACCTGCGAGCAGGACGCTGAAGCGCTGTGGGGAGCGGTAGTCAGGACCGTCAGACGGGTTTGCGAAGCCGTTGCGGATAAAGAAAAAGTTGCAGGCATACGGTGTAAAGGGCACGTTTACCTGAGTACGTGTGCCGATTACTCCGGAAGCTGCGGTTTCCTTGATCTTAACGGAAACAACTGTTATTATATGTGTTATTCCGATCAGTTCAGCAACGGATTCAGGTTCGGAGAAAGAGCATTCGGGAGCATACTTGACAGTTGTATGTGCTACTGGTACTCCTCTGAAGGAGACACTAAGACCGCCATTCGCTGCGACGGACAGTTCAGAAGCGCCGTGACCAACATAAAGGTCGGCTTCCGCGCCGCCGTGAGCCGTGCGGTCCTGTCGGCTGTCCGTCCCGGCGGGAAGGGATATCTGCAGAACATATGTCTCTGTCACGGCGGCGAATCGTTGCTTGGAGACGCTTCGTTCCGCGATTACCTGCGTGGAACGGTGCTTTGAAAACAGATAACAACAGATCCCGGCCTTTTTCAGGCCGGGATCTGTTGACTAAACCGGTTATTATCGGAATTCCGCAGTAATGAGCGTATACTTTCTGGCGTTTTCGGTTATATTTTCGAACCGGTTGTTTTTCACGTCCTCAGGGTTGAGGATACCGGAACTAATACCGAAGCCCTTTATCCCGCAGGACAGATAGTCGCCTATATTTTCAGGCTTTATACCCCCAACGGCGAGGAGGCGTATCTGATCAAGAGGCGTCAGCACCGCTTTAATGTAAGGTATTCCGAGAGAGGAGGCCGGAAACAGTTTGACAAAATCAGCGCCGTGTCTGTGCGCCGACATTATCTCCGTCGGCGTAAGCGCGCCGGGAATGGACGTTAATCCTGCCTTCTTCGTCAGCGAAATAATTTCCGGGTCTGAATCGGGAGAAATTACAAACTGTCCGCCAGCCTCCCGGGCAAGACTTATCTGATCCGTCTTCAGTACCGTTCCGGCTCCCACGCATATTTTATCGTCAAAGCGCTCGCGCAGACTGGAGATTGCTCTTGCTGTCTTCATATCCTCTGTTTTTCCGCTTGCGCTGAAGGCGACCTCCATTACACTTACGCCGCCCGCGAGCATCGCTTCGGCACACGGCATCAGTTTTTCGTCCGGGACGTTCCGTATCACGACTATTATTTTTTCTGCGAGTATTTTTTCAATTGTTGTATTCGACATATCGGGTACCCTAATAAGATATTATGACAATATTATATATCAAAAAACGCGATTTGTCAAGACGGAATACCGATTTGACATTTTTTCTATTGACAAAAACGCGCCGATGTGATAAAATATTCTTAAAATATGGGTGACAATATGAGTATTGAGGACATAAGAGAAGAGATAGACCGCATTGACGCGGAAATGGCGAAGCTGTTTGCCCGTCGCATGAAAGCGTCAGAGAGAATATTGGAATACAAGAAACAGAACGGAGCGGATGTCTGCGATCCCGAAAGGGAAAGGCAGGTTATCTATAACGGCTGCCGTCACGTCCCGGAGGAGACAGCACCGTATTACCGCGAGTTTATTTCGGACGTTATCGGTCTTTCAAAGGACCTGCAGAGAACGGAACTGGCTTCTGAATCAGGCGACGCAGTCTACTGCTCGGCGGGACAGTATTATATTTTCACGGGAGACAGAGCGGTAGAAAGGCACATCGCGGAATTTGATTTGGCGCGACGAGTCCTGATCCTGACCGAAGATGGTGTTCCGGGCGCGTACCCGCGGGAAATCGCGGATTACGTAACGCAATCGGGAGGAATCCCCTTTACATTTTGCCTTGACGGCGGTGAAATATGCAAGAATATCGGCTCGGTCGCTGAAATCGTTTCGTTTATGCTTGAAAACGGCTTTTCAAGAAACGACTGCCTTGTGTCCGTCGGAGGAGGCTCCGTCAGCGATATTGCCGGGCTGGTTTCGTCTGTTTATATGCGGGGGATAGATTATTATATCATTCCGACAACTCTTCTTGCCCAGATCGACGCTTCGGTCGGAGGCAAGAACGGGGTAAACACTGACGGTGTTAAAAACGTTATCGGTACCTTTTATAATCCGTGCGGGGTGATTGCCGACCGGAAATATCTTTCTACGCTGCCGTGTAGCGAAATATCATGCGGCGCGGCGGAGCTTATCAAAATCGCCGCCGTGCTTGACGCAGAACTGTTTGAAAAGCTTGACGGGACGGTGACGGACCGGCAGATAAGGCGCGCGGTTGAGCTCAAGGTAGATATCGTCAGTCGTGATTTCAGGGACGAAACGCTCCGCAGAGTTCTTAATTTCGGGCATACTCTCGGACACGGAATAGAAATAGCGACGGGCTGCGGTCACGGACAGGCCGTTGCTCTCGGAATGCTTGCAATAAGCGAAGGGAAGGTGCGGGAGAGAATTTCGGAGAAGATCCGTCTGTTCGGGCTCCCGGAATCAGGAACGTTCGACGTGGAAAAGGTCATGAATGCCGTCATGCACGATAAAAAAGGGACGGGAGAAAAGATCAGCTGCATCATATGCCCGGAAATCGGATCTTTCGCGATTGCCGGATACGGCGCGGCAGAGCTTTCCTGCAGGCTGAAAAACGTATTGAGCGGGGCAGACAGATGAATTCATTCGGAAATAATTTCAGGGTTGAAATAAGCGGTGAAAGCCGCGGGAGGGCAGTGACGGTCATTATCGACGGTGTAAAGCCCGGTGTGAAAATCAGCGAGGAGGTTATCGGAAGGCATCTTTCACTCAGGCGTCCTTCGGAGGACTTTGAAACCGCGAGGGCGGAGGCCGACAGATTTGAGATCCTGAGCGGCGTGTACGGCGGGTATACGACCGGCACTCCCGTATGCGTTACGGTATTTAGCGACGACGCAAGGGAAGACGGCACCGGCTTTTTCCGTCCGGGCCACGCAGACTATACCCAGTACGCAAAATACGGGAAAACGGCTGATCTGCGCGGCGGCGGCCACGCGTCCGGAAGGATAACCGTCGGTCTTTCGGTAGCCGGAGCACTTGCCTCGTCCATTCTTGCCGAAAAGGGAATATCAGCGGGAACGCATATACTGCGCTGCTGCGGCGTTTCGGACGCCGAAACCGATTTTTCCGGCAGCGAGGCCGAAATTCTATCTTCAAGGAAATTTCCGGTCCTTGACGGCGCGGCCGGCGAGGAGATGAAAAGGAGACTGTCCGAACTGCGGAAAGCGGGCGAGACCGCGGGGGCGATACTGGAGACCGGGATAACCGGAATTCCGGCGGGGGTCGGCGAACCGTTTTTTGCGGGCGTGGAAAGCGAAATATCCCGCGCCGTTTTTTCGGTGCCCGGAGTAAAGGGGATCGAATTCGGGCTGGGCTTCGGCTTTGCGGACACGGCAGGCTCCGCTTCAAACGACATGATGACCTGCAGGGACGGGAAAATAACGTTTCTTTCCAACAGATGCGGCGGCCTGAACGGCGGAATAACCAACGGAATGCCTGTGATTTTTAGAACTGCAGTCAGAGCTCCTTCTTCGGTTGCAACGGAGCAGGACACAGTCTCGTATCCTGATATGCGAAATACGGTATGCACTGTGGGCGGCAGGAACGACTGCTGTTTCGCTCCGAGAGCAGCGCATGTTATAAACGCTGCCGCGGGAATCGCCATTCTTGACCTGCTTTGCTCCAGATTCGGCACGGAGCTTAACGGTCTTTGAATATGAAATACGGTCTTATAGGAGAAAAACTGTCGCACAGCCTCTCTCCAAAAATACACCGCCTTCTTGGCAACGGTGATTATGCGCTTGCCGAAGTAAGGCGGGCAGAACTTAGAGATTTTATTCTTTCCCGCGATTTTTGCGGTCTTAATGTAACCATACCGTACAAACGCGAGATAATCGGATATCTTGATTTCATCGATCCGTCCGCCGCGCAGGCTGGAGCCGTGAACACGGTCGTCAACCGGAACGGCAGGCTGTGCGGATACAATACGGACATAAGCGGTATGAAGGCCATGATCTCGGCCGTGTCCGGAACGCTTTCCGGGCTTGACGTGTTTATTCTCGGGAGCGGCGGGACGTCCCTTGCGGCCGTTTGCGCCTCAAAGGAACTCGGGGCGGAAAACGTTTTCCGCGTCAGCAGAACGCTAAAGGGAAGCGGCATTGTATCGTACGCCTCGGCACGCGGTATGATGAGGGAAAGAAGGCATATCGTCATTAACACCACTCCCGTCGGCATGTATCCGGACACGGACGGGTCGGCAATCGAGCCGTGCGCGGAAACGATATGCGGGCTGTACGACGCGGTTTACAATCCCCTGCGCACAGATCTGATACAGAAGGCTGAGAAAATGTGCCCTGTTTCGTCAGGCTTAAGGATGCTGGTCACGCAGGCGGTATACTCTGACGCCCTGTTCTTTGACAGAAAGCCGGACGTTTCGCAAATCGACGGTATTTTAGGAAAAATATCGTCTGCGCAAGCGAACATAGTCCTAACCGGCATGCCGTCGTGCGGCAAATCCACCGCGGGGAGGGCGCTGTCCGAAATGACAGGCAGGGCGTTTTTCGATACCGACCGGCTTGTAAGTGAAAAAACTGGATTTTCTCCCGCGGAGATTATCAGGCGCTGCGGAGAGGCACGCTTCAGGGAGCTTGAATCGGAGGCGGTCGCGTGGATAGACCGCAATGTTTCCGGCTCGGTCATAGCGACGGGAGGAGGAACGGTCCTTGACCCCGACAATGTCAGGAGGCTCAGGCACAACGGAGTCCTGGCGTTCATTGACAGGGATTTCGATCTGCTCTCCGCGGACGACGGACATCCGCTGACCGAAAACCGCGAAATGCTGAGAAGCGTTTACGCGGAACGCCTTCCCGTTTACCGTTCCTCCGCGGACATTACGGTGCGCGCGGATGAAAAAACCGGTCCCGCGGAGCTTTCGCGCTCCGTTCTGAAGGAGTTTGAAAAACATGTTTTTTGAAAAATCGTCTTACAGCGGAGAGGTCACGGCTCCGCCTTCAAAAAGTTTTTCCCACAGGGCGCTGATATGCGCTGCGCTCTGCGCGGGACGGACAAGCAGGATAGAAAATTTACTTATTTGTGACGATACGGAGGCAACGATCGGGTGTCTGCGCGCGCTGGGAGCTGACATTTCCGTCGACGGCAATGCCGCGACTGTCACAGGTATAGATGCTTTTTCCGCCGTGCCTTCCGGACATCTGAAATGCGGCGAAAGCGCCAGTACGCTGAGGTTTCTGCTCCCCGTCGCCATGCTCGGCGGGAAAGAGACGGTTTTCGAAGCCGGAAGCAGACTTGCGGACAGACCCCTTGACGTTTATTACGAGATAGCATTGAATCAAAGACTGAGCCTCTGCCGCGACGGCGATCTCTTTCACGTGTGCGGACCGCTCACGCCGGGGTACTACAGGATTCCATGCGATGTCTCGAGTCAGTTCGTGACGGGACTTATGCTTGCCCTGAACTGCCATAAAGACGTTACGGTGATAGAACTGACGACGGAGCCCGTGTCTGCGCCGTATATACGCATGACTGCCGACGTTATGAGGTCGTTCGGTGCGGACGTTGACTTAACAGACAACAAAATTATAATTCACGGCGGAGGCTATCACCCGTGTACTTATACGGTCGAAGGCGACTGGTCCGGAGCGGCGCCGTTCTTCGCCCTGAACGCGCTCGGCAATTCCATTGAAGTCAAGGGGCTGAAAAACGACACGCTTCAGGCCGACAGGGCAATCCGGCTGCTTCTCGGTAAAATCAGGCGTTCCGACGCTCTGATTGACGTGAGCATGTGCCCCGATCTTGTTTCTCTGCTTATGGCCGTTTCACCGTTTTTTTACGGAGCGACGCTTGCCGGAACCGGCAGAATGCGTTTCAAGGAAAGCAGCCGCGCCGAGGTCATGGCCGGGGAAATGAAAAAATTCGGCTTCAGAGCCGATGTCCGCGATGATTCGGTCAGAATTTTCGGGGCGGATGAGATACAAGCACCCGATTGCCCCGTCGACCCGCACGGCGATCACAGGATTGCGATGGCGCTTTCTGTCCTTCTGTCCGTAACGGGAGGAGAACTCACAGAACCCGGATGCGTTGCAAAAAGTTTCCCCGACTATTTCAATACGCTGAATGCGCTAATGATCACGTAAATAATCAAACAGGAAAAACGGATGATCAGGTCTCATCCGTTTTTTTTCTGTTATCTTTCAGTTTTTTTCGTGCTTCGTTTTTTTATTATCAAAATGAATAGAATTACGGATGCCGCAGCGATTACAGCGACGGAGGTAACGACGATTGCCTGAACCGGAGAAGATCGCGTGGTGGGCTCATCTGTAACAGCGTCCGTCATGGGCAATGACATTTTTTTTGCCGTTGCCGGATACGTTGTCATTTCAAATTCCACTGATCTGAAGAACTCGCTGACTGACCTTCGGTAATAGGCGTTTAGTTTGCCCTGAACGGAACACATATAAAGTTTTCCGTCTGACGGAACGGTAATTGAATATACTCCCGTTCTGAATATTTTGACCGTTCCGTTTGTAATGACCCGCCACACGGGCCTTGTTCCCGTGCCTTTGCATTTTAGCGATATGGTAACCGTACCGTCAGGGTTTTCTGCAATTTCTGTTTCCGTATATATAAGATACTTGTCCTGATTCCAGAACTCGTTCTGCCATAATGAGTACCTTGCGGAGATGGCATTGATGTAATCGTATGCCGTATATGTCAGTACGGCGTCATCCCACCTTGCGGCGTTCATTTTAACAGATTCTGCGACAGATGCGGCGTGATCGTAAAGCACGCTTCCTTTTTTGATCATGGATTCGATTATGGCCGACATTTTCATGTTTTCCTCGTCAATGAGTTTCATGAATTCGCCCCATTTCCATATCTTACTTAGAAAAGCGCATTTTACAGGAGAATAATACGTGAAAACAGTGTCGAAGAACGTTGCTGACGTTGAAAGTTCTTTCGCTGAGCTTTCAAAATCCCAACAGGGGCCAAACGTCAGCGGCACGTCGCCTGCGTCTTTATAGATATACGTGCTCGTCTGGTATATTTCAAAATTCAGAAAAAACCCGTATATGAGCATTTGATCTGCGAGCGAACGAAGATCACCGTACTCTGAAAAGTGTTTTCCGTTATAATAACCGGTTTCGGAACAGATTGCGTTTTCAAATTCCTGAAAACGCGTTGCGATATACATCACCATTTCTCTGGAACAGTAATCGGGATATTTGATGTTGACGAGCGTCCCCAGTGAGGTTTTGAATCCGCATCCGACATACGAATCGCCGCACGTCACTTCAAGAACATAACCCCCTGTTATGTCAGTGCCGGGGAGAACGGCCGCGTTTTCGGAATAACTGTAGCACTCGATACCCGAGCCGATTGCAGTATCAGATGAGTCCGGCATGCTCCTGTCGATCTTAACGAATGCTTCCTTAGCTCCTGCGACAAAGTCGTCAAGTTCGGTTAGATCAAGCGCTCCGCCGTTATTTATTCTTTCGGCAAGAACATAAAAGCCGCGGTATTCGCCGTTTAC
>JAEEGL012907558.1_pt1 | contig 12222 bp, 8 predicted proteins | sample 9134231 | NCBI WGS metagenome assembly JAEEGL01 (sample SAMN16246548, study PRJNA631951) | gut metagenome | biome: gut microbiome; feature: rumen; material: fiber-attached | host: Bos | place: Iran: Karaj | collected 2018-10
GCGTGCTTGAAGCCCTCCCACGTGCGCGGGTAGCCCCAGTTCATCGGCGGGTTGCGCAGGTCGGAGACGATCGGCATGTAGACGTAGAACGAGACGCCCAGCTCGCCGCAGAAGACCGTCATGGCCACGCGGACGCCGTTTGGCAGCGCAAGGGCCGCGAGGAGCAGGACGACGAAGTTGAAGACGACGGGCGCGCAGAACCACCATGTGCTCGGATGCGTGAGGCCGAGGGCGGCCCCTTTGAGGACGAGCACGAAGTCGACAGTCTCGACGATGGCGACCGGAAGGGCGAAGCAAATGCCGCGCGGAGTGGTCAGCGAAAGACCTATCAGGAGTATGACGCCGGCAAAGAAGGCACCCTTGTAGAGCGTGGTGGAGAAGGTCGCCATCTGCGGGTCGGGCGACTGGAAGGAGGCGGGGCTGGTTGGGATGACGGCGACCGCGTAGCCGAGTACGCAGAGGAAGACGAAGAACGCCGCCACCAGCGGCCAGAGACGAATTGGATCGTCCCAGCTGTCCTTCCCGAAAACGGCGGCAAGCGCGCAAAGCGCCATGCAGGCCATGAGGCCCGCGCCGATTATGGCGTACTTCGCCGGCGGGAGAAGGACGTGGTTGGCGTCGTTGGCGAGCTCGGACGTATGCGTAAAGGCGGTCGCGAGGACGACGAGCAGGACGGCGAACCCGAAGGCCGCCCCGACAAGGGTCATGAGCGTCCGCGACTGATCCGCCGCTTTTTCGGCGGAAGCGCGGCGGCGAAGGACAGGAACGACAAAGACAAGGAAGAGAAGCGCGAGGCAGAAAAGCGCCACGCCGGCAACGACAAGCGAATTGTTGATCTGCGGGACGGCGATGTGGGTGGCGCCGTTGCGGTAGAGTACGCCACCGCCGTAGCCCCTGACGGCTTCCGTGTCGAGGTCGAGGTAGAGGAGCTTCTTGAGGCCGGGCTGGACGAGCAGCGAACCGAGCTTGAGGATCATCGCCGCGAGGCCGAAGGGGATGAGGACGAGCAGGAAGTCGCGGAAGAGGGCGACGTTGCGCAGGAAGATGATGACGATGAGCGGAAGGGCGGCGAGAAGCAGCACCTGGTAGTTCGTGAGGCCGAGGCCGAAGACGAAGGCCGTGAGCCAGAGGACTTTGTCGGAAGGCTGCCGCATCCAGCGGTAGGTCAGAAGCATCACGAGCATCAGGAAGAGCGCGCCAAGCGCGTAGACCTCGACAATTGTCGACTGCGACCACATGACGGGCGAAAAGGCAAAAATGAGGCTGCCAGCGACACCGCAGGCCCAGCAGGCGAGGTTTTCGCGGAAGGAGTCGTCGTCGCGAACGGAATCGTCCGCCGTGCGGATCATGTCGGAGGACGATCGGGTGATCAACATGGCCGTACAGCCGGCGGCGAGCGCTCCGGCCACGGCCGAGGCGAGGGCGATGCTCCAGGCCGGCGTCGGCTGACCACGGAAGGTGACAAAGCTGAAGACCCGGGCGAAGACGTAGGAGATCATCGACCAGATCGGGTACCCCGGAGGGTGCGGCACGCCGAGATGGTCGCCCGCGACGGCGAGCTCGCCGGAGTCCTCAAGAGAGACTGTTGGGCCAAGGGTGAGGAAGTAGACCACGAACGAGATGACCGTGGCCGTCCAGAACGAAGCCCAGTCTATGCGACGGAAAAACGGCCTGCGCGAGGTGGCGGCCTGAAGATCGCTTTCGAAATTGTCCATTGCGGAGAGTCCTTCTGGAATGGTAAAGAAACTAGTATCTTAATATTGTACCAAAAAGCAAGCTCTCTGCGCGTAGACGCTGAAAATGCAGTGGTTTTCCCAACGCCGCTAGTGAGCATTGATGACACCCCTCCTTTTAATACTGCCATGCCTCCAGGACTCCCAGCTCCCGGATGAACGGCAGAAGCGTATGGGTCACGACATCCGCGTTCAGGCGGTGGCCGCCCGGGAAGACGCGCGACATGCCTGGGTAGTGCTGTTCGAAGACGGACCGTGTCTGCGAGGCGGGAACCGTGTCGTCTTTGTCTCCGAAGAGCCCGTGGCAGAGTGTGCGGTCGTCATCCGTCACGCCGTCGAATTGGTGCGCCTCCACCTCCTGGAAATGCGCGATGAGCTCCTTCGTGACGTGGAATTCCGTTTCGCCATCCTTGCGCTGGTTCATCCACTTGTGCTTGCCGACGAAGAGGATGTCGTATTTCTTGGAAATCCAGAACGCCGGATTGACGCAGATGCGCGTGAATCCGTGGAGCATCTGGGTGTACCAGCCGCCCATCGACGTCCCGATGACGAGGTCGGGCATCTCGTCGTAGGCCAGTTCCTCCAGCATGGGGAGGGCGACGAGCGGATCGAGCGGGATGTCGGGCGCCACGATGGTGACGCGGCGGTCTGGCGGCGCCTTTTCCCAGAGTTCGTGCCGGAGCAGTCCGACGGTGCCGCTTGCGCCAGACGAGGCGAAGCCGTGCAGATACATGATCTTCTTCATACGTGTTCCCTCCTATGCTGTTACGATAGATATCATAGCCGTGGCGGTCTGATGCCCGCGTCCCTGCACAACGCGGGGAGACGTGCCCGCGCGGCCTTTGCACGGTCAACGATGCCTCGCGCCATGGGTGCGGGCAAGTCGACTTGCGCCGCTAGCCGAAGCAGGTCCGCCTCGCCGGGATTCGCCCCTTCGCCGGCGACGGACAGCGTCTGCCAACCGCCCGGCCCCTCGTTGTATGTGAAGTCATAGAATGGCGCAAGAGACCAGCGCCCCTGTGAGTCCATGAGGAAGGCGAAGTTCTTGAGATGGTCGTCGCGGTTGTGCATCAGGACGTTGAGACAAGCCCGCAGGAAGAGCTCGCGCTTCGCCGATTCGTCGCGCAGCAACGCCGATGACAGGCGAAACAGAAGCGCGTACTCGTTTCCCGGAATGCGGAAATCGGCGTGGAGCAATCCCGCCGCCGAATGCATGTGAATGCGCCGCCCCCCGCTTGCGCGGTCAAAACGTTCCGCGGCGAAGAACTTTCCGGCTTTCGTTTCGACAAGGCGGTGCGGAGCGACATTCGCCCCGGCTTCCGCCGCCAGTTCGGCATAGACGAACTCCAGGACGCCGGCGCTTTTCCCTTCCGCCCGCGTGTTGAACTTGACAATCCAGGGCGAGAAGCCATTTTCGGCGTGCGCGCCGGGCGGAAGCACGTCGCCCGTGTCCGGATTGAAAAGAATGTTGGCCTTGGGCCTCGCCCCGCCGGAACTTCCGGCGGCCCGCCTGAGCGCGGGAAGCGCCTCCTCGATCTTTCCTTCGTCGAAATCCCATGCGTTACGCGCAAGGATGTCTAGCCGGAACTCCTCCGCCGTTTCCGCATCGAACGGCTCCGCCGGCTCGAATACGAGCGCCCCCATGCCGTCACCACCCAGCGAGGCGAAGCGTTCCAAAAGCGTCGGAAGTCTGCCGTGCCTTCTGCGAAACCGCGTGTCGATGATTCTGCGCCCCCAGCCATCGGGAAGGGCGTCCTCGAAGACGCCGAACGTTTCGATTCCGCCGCCAGCCGTGCAGGCATGGACCCCCTGCCGCACCGGAAGCCGCAGCGGCGAGAGGGGAAGCGGGGAGGCGAGAAAGGGTTCCGCGAACTGGAAAAGGGAGTCGCGGCCGTCCTGGGAAAGAATGCCGACGGCACGGCGGTCCCGAGGCGCAAAGGCAAGGGAAACGGCAAGCCGGTCGATGCTCATTGCCCGCCGTCCTTTCCGCGGCGGTGACGAATGCGCTTTCGCCTCGGGGAATCTGGGCGAAACGCCTTGAGGTCGGTCGGCAGATCGGCCAGGTGGCGTTGCCCGTCAAGGAACTCCTTGAATGCGTCAAGCGCATTCAAAGCGAAAAGCACGCGCGCCACGCGGTCCGTCGAGGCAAGGCCGGTGCGTTCCAGACGGGAAAGGGTGGTGGCGGGGACGCCGGCGCGCACGGCCAGCTCCGGCTGCGTGAGCTGCGCCCGCTGACGCAACGAGCGGACCAGGCCGCCAAGCGCCGCCGTCACATCGCGTGGCTCAACAAGGGTAATCAAAAGAGGACTGTCCATGCCTTCCATTATACGGCATTATTTTGGAATAATCAATGTTTTATTCGATTGCGGCAATATTTGGTTATTATAATGCCACAGGGCTGTAATCAGTTGGCCAGTTGGCTAGTTCTAGAGAAGAGCCAGGAACTCCTTCTCGGTGATGATTTTTATCCCGAGCTGCCGGGCTTTCGTGTTCTTGCTACTGCCCGATTTCGGGTCGTTGGTCACGAGATACGTGAGTCCCTTCGCCACGGAGGACTTCACCTCGTATCCGGCGGCCACGGCGCGCTTGGACGCCTCGGCGCGGGACATGGTGTCCAATGCGCCGGTGAAGCATACCGACCCCTTCTGGCCGATGGGGCGGACCTCCTCCATGTCCGCGGACGCTGCGCCATGGTAGCGGGGATCGCGCACGATTTTCTCGACGATGGCGAAGTTCGCGGCGGCGCACGTCCGGAAGGCGTCCATCGTCTTCTGCCCGACACCCTCGGGGAAGTCGTCCGCGTCGATGCGTCCTTCCCTCAGGTTCCGGTAGCCGTAATGGCCGATGATCTTCGTCAGGGTGATGTCCGCAAGATCCCTGAAGGGAAGCGCCTTGAAAAGATCGATGGCGGAAGCACCCATGACGCAGCGGGAGATCTCCTTCTCGAAATAGACCTCCATCTTGTAGTCGGGGTTGGCGCGGAAGGCCAGCAGCTTGTCGAAGCTGCCGACGCCCCAGGCCTCCAGGGTCTTGCGGCTCACGCGCTTGATGCCGATGTTGGTGATGAAGGCGAGGACCCTCTCGTAGCCGCGGGAGGGGCAGTCCCCGTTGGGGCAGCGGATGTCGCAGCCGTCGCGGACAAGGGGCGTTCCGCAGGAGGGGCATTTCCCGGGAACCTTGACGGGGGCGGCCTTGCCGCCTGCGAGAACCCGCGTGAGTTTCGGGATGACGTCGCCGGACTTCACGATTTCGACGACGCTGCCGATGCCGAGGCCCATCTGCCGGATCCAGTCCGCGTTGTGCAGCGTCACGCGGGTGATGGTGCTGCCGCCGATTTCGACCGGCTCGATGACCGCCACCGGGCACATCCGCCCGTCCTTGCTGGGCTCGCCCCACTCGATGCCGGCGATCCGGGACTGGGCGACGAGCTGGTTCAGCTTGAAGGCGACCTGCGCCTGGGGACGGTAGCGGTTCTCCGCCTTGTACAGCGGCGAGGAAAGGACCAGCCCGTCCGTGGGGTATCCGAAGTCCCTCCCGGCGAGTTCCGTCAGCTGGCCAACGATGTCGGCGGGGACCGGATCGAGTCCGATTTCGGTGTTCCAGGCCACGTCGAATCCAAGGGAGGCGAGACTGGAGAACTGGTCGCGCTTGGTCCGTTCGCCGCCCATGATTTCGTATGAGACGAAGGAAATGTGCCGGAGAAGGTCCGGTTCGGCGGTCTTCTGGTTCATGATTCCCGCGCAGGCGTTGCGGGGATTGGCGAACTGACCGGCGATGTGGGCGAAATCGGCGTCCTTGATGACCAGCTCGCCGCGGATGTCCAGCGGGCCCTTGCGGCTCGGAACCGTGGCGGGAACGCCATGGCCGACGAGCTTCACCTTGTCCGTGATGTCCGTGCCCGAATGGCCGTCGCCGCGCGTGGTGGCGCTTGCCATCCGGCCCTTCTCATAGTGGAGGCGGCAGCTGATGCCGTCGATCTTCGCGCTGACCGAGAGGGCCGGAGCCACGGGAAGCACCCGGGCGGCGATCCAGGCGAGGAGCTTGTCCGGCTCCTCGGCCTTCATCTTGTCCAGCGACCCCATGATGAAGGGGTGTCTGACCTTGCCGGTCTCCTCGTGGAGGCTGTCGCGGAACGCCGCGTACTCCTCGGGCGACACCGTCTTCTCGTAGGCCTCGCAAAGGTCGTCGAAGGCCTGGTCGGTCATGACGGGCCGGCCAAGGCGATAGGCCCTGTTCGCCTCTATGATCTGCTCTCGTATGGTCATGAAAACTCCTTCTGGTTGCGGCGGATAAGGTCTATCACGATTTCATCCACGCGGGCAGCCAGAACAACCGGGTCCTCGCCGCGGTTCGTGACGCGGAGTTCACATTTGTGGGTCAAAGTGTTGGTTCCTGGTGGTTAATGAAAAGATGGACAACGCACCGCCCATCGCGTCGCATTGTCCCTCGTGGCAGAAGAACTCCGATGAGTCCGATGGCTCCGCTAACGCTTCGCCGAAGCGGATGCCTTTGTGCCCCGTCGCTCTCCATTCTCCGTGTTAGACATCGTTGGTACGCAGCGTTGTAAATGCTTTCGTAGAACACGGAGAATGGAGATGGGGAGGGAAGGGAGTTCTTATCCCAAGATTTGCCGCAGGCTTGTCTTCAGATGGAGCTTTCTTGCCTCGATAAACGCCTGAAAGTCTTTTATTGCAAGGCTTGTGTCTTCATCAACGAACAATGCGCTGTTCGTAACGTGGTTTTGATTTGCCCATCTCTGCAAGGGGGTGTCGCCTTTTCCCCCCGCACCGTTTTCTTGGGATCCGAGAAGTTGCAGATTGAGGACTGTGTTGTAGTTTTCAAGGAAAAACTTACGAGCCGCATCGGAAAGATGCAATTGTGCCAATTTCGCCTTGTCCTCAAAAGTGGTCTTCGGATGCATGTGATCCTGTGCGACAGCTTTTCCGAATTGAATCACCTTATCTTGATACAGCAACTGCAAGACGTGTGTGCACTCTGGACTCTGATATTGTGACGAAAGCAATCCCTCTATGAAATCATCTTCGAAGGAATAGTTTTTAACGGCATCTCCAGCGCACGAAGCGACGATTTCGTTGAATGGGAACCCGCCCGAAGAATCGTTGCGAATGACCTCGCGGAACCTCCGCAGGATTGTGTCGGACTGCCCGCTGAAAATTCGCTTCAGCAAAGACAGGTTCAGCCATTTGAGGATTGACTTCTTGTCCTTTTCCGGAAAGGACGGTTTCGACACTCTGTCGGAAAGCCGGTTCTTGTACAGCCAATATGCAATTGGTATTGCTGCGTTTTTTGCGGTGAGCATGGAGTCTGAAAATCCAAGTGACTCAAGAAGCTCAAACGTGGCTACCAAAGCCTTTTTTATGTTATCCCATGCCGCTTCGAACCGGCGCACCTGCTCCAAATTGAAATTGGCCAACTTGAACCGAATGTCATCCGACTCGAAAACGAGCATTGCCTTAAGTATGAAATCCTGTGAAACGTTAAAGTTGGGATTGCCGAAGTCGAAAATGAGCTTCCTAACGTTGGCAATCTCCTTCCTCGCGTCATGACACTTCCAGTTTGCAGAGGAGATGGACATCAGCAGGTCGGAGAATGACAATGGCGTTCCGCCACTGTTCGTCCGGAGGAAGATGTCCAGAACTTTGTCCTGGTCTTGTGATGCGATGGTCGTGTAGTTCATCACCTCTTCCGTATGGTATTTGCGAAAGAGCTTCATAAGAGTCTCCAGAGCGAATTCGTTGTCAAGCAAGTTGTTTTCAGATAGTAGATGCACGAGTTTCCCTTCATCGGAATCCGCGATTTCGCCAACTTTGTACCAGAAGTACCCCTCCCTGCCTTTATAGGACCAGAACTCGTCTTCGGTCAGAAACTTGAACTCGTACTCCTTCTGATTGTCGATTTGCGACGGTAGTCGGCGACACAGGTTCAGATACAGGCGCCTCGTAGGGAATGCATCCTCGGTGTCCCGGTACCACTTGCCAGTTTTTTTGTACCGATAGGTCCCAAAAAGACCGATGTAGAGGCTCGTAAGGCGCTGCTGGCCATCGATCACGGCGAAGAAGTCTTGCTTTGCCTCTGAAGCAAAGTCCGGGTTGGTCTCGTGGAAATGTTCACAGTAATTCTGAAGAAAACCATAGAATTGCTGGGTTTTCCTTATGTCTGCGTCCTCTACGCGCCATAGCATAAACCCGTTAATCGGGTAGTCGCGCATAATACTGTCGAAAAGCATTTCGATCTGCTCTGGCGACCAGACGAACTTCCGCTGAATCGCGGGGAGAACAAAATTGTTGGATGCGATATTATCCATTGCCGTTTTGATGGTCTTGTTGATTGTAATCGCTGGCATGGAACGTCTCCTGTGAGTTGTGTTGAAAAGTCGGTTTCCGCAGCGCGGCGGCTATTTGCCGCGCTTGTCCTTAGTTCCGGCCAAGCGGGCGATATGGGACAAGTGCGCAAAATCTTCTATGGGGTCGCCATCTGGGGTCTTTAGTTCTCCTAGTTCTAGTTTTCCTCGCACATGCGAGCAAAGGAGTAGATATTGATCTGCAGAGGGGACTTTTCCCCCGCGCAAAACGGCTGCGTATGTTGGCAGTCCAGCGCCCTTCGGCCAGCCCTCTGGCTCGGACACATTCGCCTTTAGATATGCGCGCATGTTGTCATCCAAGGTAAGGAATGTGTCTGGCCTCATCATGAACAAGACCATTGCCGTCGTGGGCTTAAATTGATTATTTGCCTGAATGGTTGAAAATGCGTGTTTAAAACCTCTAAAAACTTCGCTAGCGCCGTTTTTCTTCTCATCTTCGCTTGCATTCGCATATTTCATCGCCGCGACAAAGAAATTCCAAAGAACTTCCCGAATGCCCGCATTAGGATTGCCGTCCTCCTGCTTGGTTTTGTTGAATGCAAACTGGCGGAAGTTTATCGACGGTATGCCGTGTACAACGGTAGGAAGTTTTGACTCTTCCAACAATTCCTTTGTACATTTCTTAAGCCGCTTTTGGAGCGTGGGAGAGGAGAGTCCTCCATGAAACAACTCAAAGAAAGAAAACGGGTCGTTTTTCCCGGCGATTGACTGCGGCACGTCGCCAATTATTTTGCAAACTCTTTCTAAGAATTTGGCACGGGCTTCAGGCGTATCGTCCTTTTTGTCAAAAAGCTTTTCCGCGATTTGCGGATAGAGTTCAGTCCATTCAAATCCTGGTTCGGCCATGGTCTTGTCTCCTTTTGGTTGGTGGTTGGTGAAAAGTTGTTTTGCGCGGCTACTTGCAGCGCCTGTGGCGGTCGCCGGCCGCGCCGATGCGGCTGGGGCGTTCAGTCACGATGATGCAAGAATAGTATCAGAACGCCATGTGGCTGTCAACATAAAATGCGGGTTTGGGACGGTTTTCCGAAATCGGCGCGGCAGGGGTCAGGAAATGGTGTAGGCGTAGATGACCGAATCGGTTTCGTCCTCGGCCATTTCGCGGAGTTCATCCTCGAACTCCTTCCTCGACATATCTGGCACAAAATCCAAGTTGAACGTGATCGTGTAGGTTTTCCCGTTGTCGCTGAGCTTGAACGAGAGCTCCCGGCACATGCAGCGGATAAGGTCTGTCGCGATCTCGTCAACGGCTGTCGCCAGGATTCCCGGATCGTCGCCGCGGTTCGTGATGCGTAGTTCACATTTGGTCATGGTGTTGGCTCCTAGGTGGGTGATGGTTGGTGAAAAGTTGGTTTCGGGTTTCGGGCGCATGCTACCGCGTCGCCTTCATGTCCCGCCAGCTCAAGCCCCAGACGGTTTCGGCGTCGGGGTCGCAGCCGTGTTTGAGAAGCGTATCTTCGGCCCGTCCGTGGCGGCGGTTGTACTGCGTGTACCAGAGCAGGTTGCGGCCAAGGGCGTCGACGCACGACTTGATGATTCCCGGTTGCTTGGCTTCAGCCTTCTCGAGCCAGTCTGCCGCGTCCTGGTACGGCCAGTTCGCGCAGATGTAGAAGAGCATTCGGCGCTCGTCGAGGAACTCCTTCGTCTTCTCGTCGTTCCCCAGCAGCCATTCCAGGACCTTCGTCTTGCGGAGTGACAGGATGACTGCGAGCAATCGCGCGTCCATACGCTTGCCCGACAGGGAGAGCTGCATCATGAGCTGCGCGGGGGAATCGGCGTTGATCGCCTTCACGATCTTGGGGTCGATTCTGACCTTTTCCAAGTCCACGTCGTCGGAGCCGTCCTTTCTTGCAACGTTCTTGAAGAAGCCGGGGTCGGAGCAGCGGACGACTTCGCACCCGGCACCGCCGTGGTTGCAGTACCACTGCCGTCCGGCCATCTTGTCGAGGAATCCCAGGGGGACGTCCTGCGCCCTGGCGAAGGGAAGGCTGTTGAACTCGCAATCATTGCCAACCTGGCGCAGAAGTTTGGCGCGCTTCGCCTTCGGGCGGCTTCGGTCGCAGATGGTGTCGGAGACGGACCGCTCGCGCGAGCCGAAGGTCGCGGACGACTCGGTCGCGGGCGATTCGGTCGCGGGCGTGACAGGCCCACCGTCCGGGTCCATGGCCATCTCCTTGGTCCAGGTGTGCCGAATCCGCTCCCAATCTTCGGCGGTATATCTGTGGCGAAGGTCGCGCATGGCTTTCAGCGTGGCCGGGTTACGGACCGTAATCCTCTCGCCCCAGAGGGTTGTTTGTATCCCCCCGCCAACGGGACTGAAGTTCAGTATGACATTGTGCCTCATGCTTCCCGGAACATAGACGCTGTAGAGTTTCATTGGTTGGAAGTCTCCTGTACTGGTTGGTGATTGTTGAAAAGTCAGTTTGCACGCCGATGCTTTTTGCCGCGTTGGGCCCTGAACTTGGGCCGAACAAACAGAAGTCTGCTCCAGTCCTTGTCGTCAAGTTTCGACCAGTCGCACTTGTCCGCGAAGAGCGGCCGCATCTCAAGCAGTTTGACCCAGTCCTCGCCGCGCAGCTTTGGCCAGTCGCACTTGTCCGCGAACTCCGACCGTATGACAAGCAGACTCGCCCAGTCCTTGCCGTTGAGTTTCGACCAGTCGCATTTGTCCGCGAACTGCGGTTGCTTTACAAGCAACCCGGCCCAGTCTCCGCCGCCCAGTTTCGCCCAATCGCACTTGTCCGAGAACCGGGGATGCCCTGCGAGCAGTAACGACCAGTCCCCGCCGCCCAGCTTCGACCACTCGCTCTTGTTTGCGAACCGGGGCTTTTCATTAAGCAGCCGTGACCAGTCCCCGCCTCGCAGCTTCGACCAATCGCACTTGTCGGCGAACTGCGGCTGCTTTACAAGCAGCTTGGCCCAGTCCCCGCCGTCCAGCTTCCCCCAGTCGCACTTGTTCGCGAACTGGGGGTGCCTTGTGAGCAGGGACGACCAGCCCCCGCCGTCCAGCTTCAACCAGTCGCACTTGTCCGCGAACTCGGGGCGCCATGTGAGCAGCTCGGCCCAGTCACCGCCGTCCAGCTTCCCCCAGTTGCACTTATCCGCGAACTCCGGACACCATTCAAGCAGAGATGCCCATTGACGGCCGTTCAGCTTCCTCCAGTCGCAGTTGCCCGCGAGTTTGGGGTTGGATCGAAGCAATTCCTCCCATTGGTGGCCGTCCAGCTCACTCCAGTCGCGCTTGTCGGCAAACTGTGGCTGCTCTGCAAGCAGGGATTCCCAGTCCCCCCCTTCCAGCTTCGACCAGTCGCACTTGTCCGCGAACTGTGGCTGCTTCATGAGCAACCTCGCCCAGTCCCCGCCATCCAGCTTCGACCAGTCGCACTTGTCGGCGAACTGCGGCTGCTTTATGAGCAACCCCGTCCAGCTCCCGCCGTTCAGCTTCGACCAGTCGCACTTGTCCGCGAGTTTGGGGTGCTTTCCAATCATGTCCGCACAGAGCCAGCCGTTTAACTTTGACCAGTCGAACCGGTCGGCAAACTGCGGTCGGAAACGAAACAGCGGCAACCAGTCCTCATACGACATCTCGGCCCACTTGTCGCACCTGTCCGCAAACTGCGGCTGGGCACGAAGCAGGACCGCCCACTGTTTGCCGTCCAGCTTCGACCAGCCGAACTTGTCCACGAGCTTCGGCAGCTTCTTGAGCAGGGAGGAACGTCCCCGGTTGTCCAGATTCGCCAGGTCGCACTTGTCCGCGAACTTCGGCCATTTTTCGAGCAGATTCGACCAGTCCGTACCATCCAGCTTCGACCAGTCGCACTTGTCGGCGAACTGCGGCCGCTTTAGAAGCAGTTCAGTCCAGTCCCAGCCGGACAGCTTGGCCCAGTCGCACTTGTCCGCGAACTGCGGCTGTTTTAGAAGCAGAAATCTCCAGTTCGTGCCGACCAGTTTCTTCCAGTCGCACTTGTCCGCGAACTGCGGCAGTTCCTCGAGCAGGTTCGTCCAGTCCGAGCCGTCCAGTTTCCTCCAGTCGCACTTGTCCGCGACCTGTGGCTGAATTTGAAACAGGCGCGTCCATTTATGGACTTGTTCCAGCTTTCCCCAGTCGCA
>JAEEGL013717948.1_pt1 | contig 12222 bp, 9 predicted proteins | sample 9134231 | NCBI WGS metagenome assembly JAEEGL01 (sample SAMN16246548, study PRJNA631951) | gut metagenome | biome: gut microbiome; feature: rumen; material: fiber-attached | host: Bos | place: Iran: Karaj | collected 2018-10
AGCGAAGCGGGATACCGGCAGGAAGAACAAAAAGCCGGCGCGAAGCTGGCGGTCGAACTGGAACCGCTGAAGAACTTCTTTTCCGCGGAGGAATATCACCAGAAATATCTCGACAAGAATCCAGGCGGGTACTGCCACATACCGGCGGAGTATTTTGATCTGGCAGGTAGATGAATTAAGACCGGTAAATGAATAAAGATCTGAAAACTCCCTGCAGAAAATGCAGGGAGTTTTTTACGGAGAAAGACAGATAACGGCAGCAGGGATCACAGCATCGGCACGATGAAGGTGCTCCAGAGATGGCTGAGCGGCATGACCAGGATCATGGCCGGGATCATGTCCGCGGTCGGGAACGGCTTCAGCTTCAGGATGCGGAAACCCGACGCCAGCAGGATAAAACCGCCGCAGGCTTTGAAATCGTTGATCATGGAAGGCGAGGTCAGCGGATAGATGACGGACGCCAGGTAGAACAGCGAAAGGAAGATCACGGCCTGGGGAAGCGCGACGAGGGCAACGGAGGCGCCGAGCGTACAGGCAAAGATCAGGGCGGTGAACAGGTCCAGGATGGACTTGGCAAGCAGGATGCTGTGGTCGCCGTTCATGCCGGAGATCATGGAACCGTAGATACCGGTCCCGCTGGCGCAGAACAGGATGATCACGGTGATCAGTTCGGCGGTCCGGGCGGCTTTTTCTTCCTCCGAAGCATCTGGAGCAGGCTGAGTAAGGATACGGGAAGCCGCTTTCTCCATCAGGACGGCGGCGCTGCGGATCCTCCCGCCGAGTTTTATCAGGATCCCCAGGCAGGTGCCGGTGATGACCGCGAGGACGACGGCCGGCATGTTTTCCACCAGGACGATGGAAGTGATGCCCATGGCCAGCGCGCAGGAACCGAAGATCATCGTCAGTTTTTCCTTGAACTCTTCCGTCAGCCTGCCGCCGACAGCCGAGCCGGCCAGGCCGCCCAGAAAAACACAGACTACATTGGCAATGATTCCGATCGGCATACTATTTCCCCCTGTTTCTGATCTTCAACGACACGGCGGCAAGCAGGATCACTGCCAGCAGCGAGACGATGCATCCCGGGACAAGGCCCGGGGGAATAAACTTCAGGTCAACGACGTGAGGATGCCCCTTCTCCAGCGGCAGCGCCATATACGCGTCAAAAATGCATTCGGGAACGATCCTTTTTCCATCAACGGTGCATCTCCAGCCGCGGTTGTACGGAACGGCGAGCACCAGGGACTGCGCGGCGGGATCGTCCGTCTGTACGACGTAGTGCGAAGAAGACAGTTCTTCGGTACGGACGGCTGACGGGGCGGCGGAACGGACCAGGTCGTGCAGGACGTCGGTCTGTTCCGTATAAAAGAGGAGCCGGTCCGGGTCCGTGAGCGGTTCGTCCCCATACAGCGTAAACTGGACGGAGTCTCCGGCCTTGAACGTTCCCATATCCATGACGCGGCTGTTCGAGCGGCTTCCGATCGCGACTTCCACATTATAATTATTATAGGTAAACCGGTAATCTTCAGGATCTCCCCGGGTGCCGGACAGGTAGATGTACAGATCTCCGTCCGCGGCCGGCGTCAGGGTGCAGGAATAAACCGCGCCGTCAGCCCCCGTATCATCCGCGGCAGACAGCGGCGTCCGGACAGCCGGGATAAAGAGGTCTCCGGAATCGGCTCCCGCGTAACTCTGAAGGATCGATCGGGCGTAAAGGAACGGATCGTCCTGATGTACTTTGGAATCCTGCGCCGCAGCTGTCAGCTTCTCATAAGGGACGGACAGCGGAAGGACAGGCGGCAGGCTGATATCCGCAGGTGAAAAAGAGTCTCCTGACATAAATCCGGCGAGCCCCAGGATCGTATCGGCCGAGCGGGTATTGCCCGGTTCGTAAACGATGAACAGGCCGTTGTGGTTGAACCCCAGACGGGTCAGAAATTCCGTGATGCGGCGGTGCTGCAGGGAACTGTCGTGGGAAACGCTACGGTAGGAATGCCCCAGACTTTCGTTTTCCGTATGCCGGCCAGGCGATTCGATCCGGCAGAGAGCGTCCTTTGCGGAAGAGGCAAGGGCCTGTGAAGCGGCAGCCAGGGCGGCTTCGGTCTCCTGATAGTCTTTCCGGAAACCGGAGGCGGTCTTCTGGAGGACGGCTCCGTATTGATAAGTGTAGACTGCCTGTCCGGCAAGCTGTCCGAAATGCAGGACGGCGGCCAGGGCCAGGAGGCAGCAGACTGCTTTCCGGGAACGGCCGGAAAACTTTGTGAACGCCAGGGCGAGGCAGACTCCGGATAAGAGCAGGACGGCATTCGGGAGGATCTTTTTCAGGGACGCGATATACGGATAGCGGGCGGCCGCACAGGCGGCCAGGAGCAGAAAGGGGATCCCGAAGGAGATCGCGATCTCCCGGACGGAAAGTTCCCGGACCGAGAAGCCCGCGCGGGCAGCGCAGACGGTGACGGTAAACAGGAACAGGAAGGCGAAGCGGTAAAGGAATCCGTTCGGAAGAGCGCCGCCGTGCCAGAGGACGTCGAGCGGTTCGAAACAGAATCCGGCCGTCAGGAAAAGAAGAGCGAAGGCGGCCTGCCTTTTTTCCGCTTTTCGGACGTCTTTGGAAATAAAGAACAGGATCAGGGCGGAAAGCGCGAAAAGACCGCAGAACAGCGCCGGGGCCCCGCTGAAGATCTGGGACTGGTCAAAAGACAGGAAAAACACGCGGGACAGGGCACGGAGCGGCGTCTGGCTGAAAGCAATCCGGAAATCGTCAGCCGAAGGATTCCGGTAGCTTTCCCGGAGGTCGAGGATCGTCGGCAGCAGGAATCCGGCGGAAAGCAGCACGCCGGTGAAGACCGATCCGGCATACCGGACGAGCCGCCCGGCCGGCCTGCCGGAAAACAGGGCGCAGAAGGCGGCGAACAGAAGGATCATATATGCGATGTAGAAGTTCAGGTATAATAGGATGCAGACGGAGAACGCGCAGATAACAAAGGTGCTGAAACGCGCCGGTCTCCTGCTTTGTCCGGGGACGGCGCCGGACGCATCGCCCGTACATGCGGCATCAGCCGGATCTTCGTCCAGAAGCCTGCGGGAACAGAGGAAAAACAGGGGCATCCACAGAATGGCGTCGAACCACATGGTATTGGTCCAGTTTTCGATGAAATAGCCGCTGAACGCGTAGGAGGCTGACAGGACCGGAAGGAAAAAAAGCCGCGGGGAGCGGTCCGGGACGACGGAAAGCTCCTGCCTGCAGACGCAGCAGAGATAGAGGCACATGGTAACGCTTAACAGGACGGTCTTCGCAAAGACCAGGAAGGTAACGAACCCGGGCAGGGAAAGCGGCCGGATCAATGCGGACAGAAGAAGCAGCGGGCTGGTCAGGTAGTAGATAAAAAGCCCGAACAGGTTGCCGCCGGGGCCGGACGAAAGAGAGTAGAGAACATTGTTCCCTCCGCGGAGCGCGGAGCGCAGATACAGGTAAAAGTCGGCGTACTCCCGTTTCATGTCGTCATACAGGAACGTGTTGTCCCCGAACGGCACGATGCGGCACAAAACAAGGACAGCCAGCATCATCAGGGAAGCGAGGATACAGGCTGACAGACAGGAAACGGCTGTTCTTCTGAGAAAAGAGGAATGTTTGTCCGGCATAATTTTAGGTTATACTGGATAAGCGGGGAAAATCAAGATTGAGTCCCGGAGAAATATCCGGAAGTATTGTTTTTAGAAAGAGGCGCAGTTTTATGAAAAACAGGACTACCGCACAGCTGACGATCGATGCAATGCTGGCCGCCATGTGTGTCGTGCTGGGTTACGCGTCCATTCCGGTTGGGAACGCAATGAAGATCACGCTGGAAGACCTGCCGGTGATCTTTGCGGCGCTGATGTTCGGACCGGTGGACGGGATGCTGGTCGGCGGGATCGGGATCTTCCTCTACCAGATCTTCCGGTACGGAGTTACCGCAACGACGCCGCTCTGGATCCTGCCGTTTATCGTCTGCGGACTGGCGGCCGGACTGGTCGCGAAGCGGTCGGGCTACAACAACTCGCCGCGCCAGATCCTGATGATCTTCATCGCCATGGAGCTGCTGATCATGGCGCTGAATACTGTCGCGATCTATACGGACGCGAAGATCTACCATTATTATACGCCGGCGCTGATCCTCGGAGCGCTGATCCCGCGGGCGCTGGTCGCCCTGGGAAAGGGATTTGTGCTGGGGACGGCAGCCGTGCCGCTTTTAAAGCGGATGTCCAGATATACCGGGAACGGGAGAAACAGATGAATTTCGAAGAAGCGGTACAGTATATCAACGCGCATACCTGGAGCCAGTGGAAGCTGGGCCTCGGGCGGACGCAGGAGCTTCTGCGGCGGATGGGAGATCCGCAGAAAAAGCTCCGTTTCGTTCATGTGGCCGGGAGCAACGGAAAAGGCAGCACCTGCGCGATGCTGGAAAGGATCCTGCGGGCGGCAGGCTGCAGGACCGGCCTGTATCCGTCGCCGTACCTCGTGGATTTCCGGGAACGGATCCAGGTGAATGGAGAATGCATTACGGAAGAAGCGCTCTGCAGGATCACGGAAGCAGTGGCGGCGCAGGCGGACGATATGGAGGACCATCCCAGCCAGTTTGAGCTGATCACGGCTATCGGGATGGTTTATTTCGCGGAATGCGCCTGTGATATCGTCGTGCTGGAAGTCGGCATGGGCGGCACTTTTGACTCCACCAACGTGATCGACGCGCCGGAAGCGGCCGTGATCACGAATATCGGACTGGAACATACGGAATACCTTGGAAACACGCTCGCGCAGATCGCGGAGGCCAAAGGTGGGATCATCAAGACCGGTTCACCGGTCGTCTGTTATGACAGCGATCCGGAAGTACTGGAAGTGATCGGAAGGATCTGCCGGGAAAAAGGATGTTCCCTGAAGATCGCGCGGAAAGAGGAGATCACGCCTGTCTCCAACAGTCTGGACGGGCAGTGTTTTAAAACGCGCGGAAAAGAATACCGGCTGGCGCTGCTGGGAGAGTATCAGCTCCATAATGCGGCGGTGGTCTATGACGTGGTCGAAGTTCTGCGCGGACGGGGATTCGTCATTCCGGAAGAAGCCGTTGCGGAAGGTTTTGCCGAAGTCCGGTGGCCGGCCCGTTTTGAAGTGCTGTGCAGGAAGCCGCTGCTGATCCTGGACGGCGGCCATAATCCGCAGTGCGCGCAGGCGCTGGCGGACTCCCTTTCAGTTTATCTCCCGGGAAGGAAAGCGACCTTCGTGACCGGGATCCTGGCGGATAAAAACGTGGAGGAAGTGATCCGGATCCTTTCCCCGTTCGGGGACCGGTTCATCTGCATGACTCCCGACAGCCCCCGGGCGATGCCGAAGGAGAAACTGGCGGAGCTTCTCAGGGAACGCGGAAAAGACGCGGAAGCCGGGCCTGATGATATGGAAAAAGCGCTCATCCTGGCGCTTAAGACAGGAGATCCGGTCGTCTGCTTCGGGTCGCTGTACATGGCCGGGGACGTGCTCCGTCATTATCGGAAGGCCTGTAAAAAAGTCCAGCGCGCGATCGGACTGTCCGCCCGCAGGGCACTGAGTGATGCGGACCGGGCGGAGAAAAGTAAAAAGATCTGCGGGCGGCTCGAGACCCTGCCGCAGCTTGCGCAGGCGGAGACTGTTTTTTCCTATGCCGCGCTTTGGGATGAACCGGATCTGGAAGCGTTCAATGAATGGGCTCGAAAACACGGGAAAAACGTTGCGTTTCCGATCATCGGCGAAGACGGCGTCATGACGGCGGCCATGCCGGGAGAGGAAGAAGACTGGACGGAAGGACCGTTCGGGATCCGGATGCCGGACGAAGCGCGGGCCCGGATCCTTTCACCGGAAGAGATCGACGTTGTCCTGATCCCCTGTACGGCGTATGACGCCCAGGGCAGGCGGTGCGGACGCGGCGGCGGATATTACGACCGTTTCCTTTCGGAATGGGAAAAAGTACATGCGGATGCGGAAGACAGGATGTTCCTGATCGCCTTTACGGAGCAGGAGACGGAAGAGACCGTCTGTGAGCCGCAGGATATCCGGATCCCGGAGATCATCGCGGAGTAAGAAAACTGCCGGCGCCGGTCAGCGCGTCAGGCGGTACAGATGCCACATATCCTCATCAAAGACCGGCTCGGCGGAGAAACCGCCGCCGGTCATTTTATTTCCGGTAAACAGCTCCAGGACCCGGGCGTCGTTCTCATGGTCGGCCAGGTACAGCAGAAGATCGTCGGCCCCCGTAAGCACCGGATCGTCGATCGGCTCGAGATCACCGGGATCCATATAGTAAAGCTTCCGGTGTTCGAACAGTTCGTCTGTCAGGCGCCAGATATTGTACGGGGTGGACGGATGATAGGAAACGACGACGGGGAGTTCCGCCGTTTGCGCCGCGTAAGCGGTCTTTTCGGCGTCTTCCCGGTACAGGAACAGGACGGAATCGTTCAGAAAACCGGAAAGATAGATACAGCCGGTGAGCAGGATGGCGGCGGCCGCAAAAACACGCTGCCGTCCGCTGCCGGCGGAAGAGTTTCCTTCGGAAAAATATTGAAAAATGCGACGGAGGCTGTCCGCGATCAGGAGGATCAGAAGCGGCAGGGCCGGCAGGACATAGCGGATCGAGGCTTCTCCCAGCACCAGCCCGGAGCGGGAAGCAAACAGGAAATAGCCGGCTGCCGCGGTCAGCAGAAACAGCCAGGCAGCGTCGGCTTTCTTCTGCCGGAGCATGCGGATGAGGACGGCTGCGGCCGGGATCAGGAGAAACGGCAGGAAACCGCTGAAGCCGTACCGGTCCAGCAGGGAAAAGAAACACAGCGGCCGCTTTACGAGGCCGGAAAGACTCAGGAAACTGCCCGCGGCGTCGCTTCCCCGGTATCCCCGGAATATATGCGAAAGCGACCAGGGATAATACAGCACCGTCAGGAACAGGGCGCCCGCCTGGGACAGGCCGTAATATAGAAAACGGCGGATCCCCTGTTTTTTCACGTCTTTCTTCCGGTAACGGAAAACCAGGAACAGCAGGTAAAACAGACCGGCGCAGGCCAGATACAGAATGAAGAAATACTGGGTCAGGAAGCCGAGAATGGTGGCGGCGGCACAGCCGGCGAGAGCGTTTTTTTCCGGACGGCCGCCCTCTGCTTTCAGAAGCTTCAGATGGAACAGGACGGAAAGCAGGATAAAAGCGGCCAGCCATGCGTACATCCGGACCAGCATGACCATGGTTACCGAAGCAGGGCAGGCTCCGACGGCCGCGGCGGCAAACAGAGAAAAGACAGGCGATCCCGATACTTCCAGGGCGACGGCCGCGGCAAGGCACTGGATCAGGACAAACGCCGCCAGATTCACGCAGATCCCCTGCCATTTGCTGAAAACGCCTGGCGTGAGGGACATGGCAACGTCCAGGAAGTCGTAAAAGAGAGGCGGATGGACGTCCCAGGAGGCGACGGTCCGGATCCGGTCGAAGCGGAAGCCTTCCCCGTCCAGGATCATAAATTCTTTTTTCAGCTCGGAAGTGTCGGTCCACGTCCGGTCGTCATAATAAAAACCGTTCGTCCGGGCCGTCGTGTAATAGGAGAAGTATTCGTCTTCGTGAAAGCCGGCTTTCTGTGTCCCGTAATAAACCGTCAGCAGTATCTGCAGGGTAAGAATGAGCAGAAACAATGCCGGATAAAGGAGCTTTCTGTTTTTTACGCGGCCTGAAGAGATCTTCATATAAATCCTTACGAATTATCCGCCTGTTTTTCCGCTCAGGTCTGCCGGTGAGCGAATCCCTGTATGATCGGCTGATTCTGCGCTTCCGCCTGGAGCGTCTTTGCCCCGCTCTCAAGCAGATGTCGCAGGACCGTCTGGATGATGGTCTTCTTTTCCGGATCCATTTTCCGGAAAGAGCGGATCGCTTCTATCCGTATGGCCAGCGATTCGTGGCTTAAGTCCGTGAGGGTCCCGGAACCTCCCGCCGTCAGGAAACTGTATACCGCGTCGGAAAAAGCAGCCCGGTCTTCCAGGGAAAAAGTATCGATCCACTGCCTGACCGTCTTCTGGATAAACAGGCTGCTGTGGCTGGTCTCCGGAAGGGTCTCGAACCGGTTCCCGAGGACCTGCCAGGTGAGGCCGTTGTGCTGCATCAGGCCTTTTCCGCTGCTTTTTACGACCCGGTGAGGACTGCCGCTGTCCAGAAGCAGGCCGAATACGGATCCCTCGGGAATGGTGCTCCGGATCCGCGGCAGGATGGAGCGGTAACCGTCCGATTCGATGATCTGTTTCAGGAATCCGGGGCCGTCATTGGTATAGACGCGCCGGATCCTGTCCTGTATTTTCCCGTTTTCCGCGTCTTTGCAGAACGCCGAAGCGTAAACGGCAAAATTCCCGCCTTTCGAATGACCGCCGACCGTCAGGCCGCCGGGGGTCTCCCGTAATCTCTCAGAAAGATATTCGGCGGCGTGCCGCTGGCCGGAGGTGCCGTCGGAGAAGCTTAAGTTAATGTCTTCCTTCCATCCGATCAGGGTGTCGTCCGTGCCGCGGAAAGCCGCAAACGGCAGGGATGATTCCGGGTAAAAAACCATGGCGGCCATCTGTTCTTCCGCGGCGACACTGACCATGTTGACGAAACGCCCGATCCCGACGTTTCCGAAGCGGCGTGTGGCCGCGGCCTTTTTTAACAGGAACGGCGTCATTTTGAACAGCGTATCCCGGGCCATCAGTTCCATATCAGTATGCATTGAAAAGTACCGGCGGGAGACTTCCGAAAGCGGCATGGTCTCCGCTGAATCCTCCCCCGGAACGATATCGTCAAAATCTACGTAGGTAAGCTCGCAGAAGATCAGGTTGTCAACGGCGTTGAACGGATCGGCGGAAAAAGGAAGATCGCCCCTCCAGTCCAGATAATCGAACACATTCGCCATTTTCATACCTCCTTTATTGATGATTATAACAGACCTGTTAAAATAGAATAGATTTACAGGTACTGCGGAAATGAGGTGGAAGGTTAATACAGTGTATACGTTCGAAAGCAGGATCCGTTATTCGGAAGTCGGGGAAGACAGGCTGCTCACGGTGCCGTCCCTGATCGATTATTTCCAGGACTGTTCGACGTTCCAGTCGGAGGATCTGGGAATGGGCCTGGATCATCTGAAAGCGGAGAAGATGGCCTGGTTTGTGCTCTTCTGGCAGCTGAACATTTACAGGCGCCCGAAACTGGCGGAAAAAGTACGGACCGGGACGTCGCCGTACGCGATGAAAGGATTTCTCGGCTACCGGAATTTCATGATGGAGACCCTGGAAGGGGAGCGGCTGGTGGAAGCCAATTCCGTCTGGTCGCTGATGAATACGGAAACGATGCGGCCCTGCCGGATCCCCGCGCCGATGATGGAGCTTTACGGGACCAATCCCCCTTTTCCCATGGAGTACCGGGACAGGAAGATCTCCCTGATAAAGCCGGACGGTGCGGGATCAGCGGAAGGCTCCGTCATAACGGTGTCGGAGCAGCATCTGGATTCAAACCACCACGTCAATAACGGGCAGTACGTCCGGTTTGTCATGAACATGATCCCGGCAGGCGCGGAACTGGAAAATCTATACGTGGAATACAGGAAACAGGCAAGGCTGGGAGACCGGCTGGTCCCGGTCTGCTTCCGCAAAGACGGGAACGGCGGGACGGCGTACGTCGTTTCGCTTGAAAATGAGGCTGACCGGAAAGAGATCTTCGCGGCGGCGGAAATGGTGATAAAAACATGATCAGAATCGGGGAAAAACAGACACTGAAAATCGTAAAACAGGTCTCCTTCGGCGTTTTTCTGGCCGATCCGGACGGGCCTTCCGGGGATCTGTCCGCACAGGAGCCGGAAAGCGTGCTGCTGCCGGCCTCCCAGGTGCCTGAAGGGGCAAAAAAGGGAGATCCCGTCGAAGTATTTGTCTACAGGGATTCGGAAGACCGCCCCATCGCGACGCGCAGGATGCCCGCGCTCTGCCTTCATGAGACCGGCCTGCTGAAAGTCCGGCAGGTTACGAAGGTCGGCGCGTTTCTGGACTGGGGACTGGAAAAGGACCTTTTCCTTCCTTACCATGAACAGCCGAAGACCCGCGTCCGCGAAGGCGACGAAGTGCTGGTCTCCGTTTATCTGGATAAGAGCGGGCGGCTGTGCGCAACGATGTATCTGTATCCTTATCTGAGGACGGATTCTCCTTACCGCACCGGGGACGACGTCGAAGCCCGCGTGTATGAAACAGGCGGAAATTTCGGAGTATTCGCGGCAGTGGATGACTGCTTTTCAGCTATGATCCCCAAAAAAGAAGCGGTCCGGCCCTTTACGGTCGGTGAAAAGATCCGCGCGCGGGTCACTTCCGTCCGTCCCGACGGCAAGCTGAATCTGAGCGTCCGGGAAAAAGCATGGGTCCAGATCCACGAAGATACAGACCGGCTGCTGCAGAAACTGGCGGAAAACGGCGGATTCCTTCCGTTCGACGATCATTCCGACCCGGAAACGGTCCGGACGGAATTACTGATGAGCAAAAACGAGTTCAAACGGGCGGCGGGAAGACTTCTGAAGGAAGGAAAGCTTATCTTCAGGGACGGCGGCATCGCGCTCGCGCCGGACCGGGCGGAAGATCCGGAGAGATAAAATGTCGCCCGAAAGAGCTTCAAAGCTGTTTTTCATTATTACAGCCCTGCATGTCTGTACCGTTTTCCTGCTGTCTGCCCTCAGCTTTACGGAACCCTGGGTCTTTGATTTTATTCCCTCCACCCTGATCAGCGAGCTGGTGGTGACGCTGCCGATGCTCTGCGCAGCGATGATAACGCCGGCCAGGCTTTTGGAAATGTTCCCGTTCCGCCGTGTGAAGATCCGGACGCTCCTTCTGACGCTCGGAATGATGGCGGGCCTGTATCCCCTGGTAGTCCTGATCAACGTAGTCACTACGGAATATGTGGAGAACTACGTCGGGGAGGCAGCGGTGGAAGGCGCCGTCTCCAGCCCGCTCGCGGTCATGCTGTTCATGGTCGGGATCGCGGGCCCTTTCTGCGAAGAGATCGTGTTCAGGGGTTATATCTACCAGTCGATGCGCAGAAGCGGGAAGGCCGCGGGGGCGATCGTCCTGTCGTCCCTGTATTTCGGGCTGATGCATATGAATTTCAACCAGGCGGCTTACGCGGCGATGATCGGGGTCTTCTTCGCGCTGCTGGTCCGGGCGTCGGGAAGCCTGTGGCCGTCTGTCTTTGCCCACGTCGTTTTTAATTCGTTTGAAGTCCTGCTGATGTACGGCGGAAGCACCCTGCTGCAGGCGGAAGAGTTCGCGGCGGGAGAAATAGCGGGAAACGCGTTTCCTGCCGCTGCCGGTATTGCCGCCGCGGGCGCCCTGGCGTCCGTTCTGTGCCTGGCCGGGATCAGGCGCCTGGAAAAAGAACCTTACAAAAAGGAAGAGGAGGCATTCCGGTCCGGACAGGACAGGATGCCTTTATTCGGCATATTTGCTATATTGAGCCTTTTAATTTGTGTGGTTTTTACGGCATGGATGGAAGGCATTTTGTGATAATTCACAAAAAAACGAACGGAATTTGTGGATTTTCTTTATATTATGCTATAATATAAAAACCCGGACTATGCCGGGAGCAGATGACTGTTCGGAAAGAAGCAGGTGGGCGTATGATTTCGAATCAGGTATTACAGCAGACAATCGAAGGGATCCGGGATGTGTCGGGATTTGAAATGGCTGTTTTCGATACGGACGCCAGGGAGATCGTGTCGACGGCGCCGGTGTTTTCCGGATCGGGAGAATCGGCAGCGGAACTGCTGCTCTCAGACCAGACGCTCGCGTCCAAGAACCGGTATCTGTACGTCAGGATCCTGGACGGGGATTCCCCGGAGTATGTGCTGGTCTTGAATGCGGACAGCGATGCCGCCGTCATGACGGGAAAGCTGGCGGCCCTGCAGATCCAGAGCCTGCTGAACGCTTTCCGGGAGCATTACGACAAGGATTCTTTCATTAAAAACCTCCTTCTTGACAACCTGCTGCTGGTCGATATTTACGGACAGGCCAAGAAACTCCATATTCCGGCGGATGCGGACCGTCTCGTGATCCTGGTGGAAACGAAGCCGGACAAAGACCGCAACGCCCTGGAAGCGCTTCAGGAGATAGCGGCCGTTTCCCACGCCGATTTTGTGACGGCGGTCGATGAAAACAACGTAGTCATCGTCAAAAACGTCGAGAACGTCGAA